>Ga0105239_10001030_pt1 | contig 38874 bp, 37 predicted proteins | sample KBSC44metaG_FD_92761 | JGI IMG/M metagenome (GOLD analysis project Ga0105239, IMG submission 92761) | Corn rhizosphere microbial communities from Kellogg Biological Station, Michigan, USA - KBS C4-4 metaG | ecosystem: Host-associated > Plants > Roots > Rhizosphere > Soil | place: Michigan, USA... | reverse complement strand
CGTGCAAAAGAACTGATCCAACAAGGACAGGAGGTACATTCCTGCTCTGCGACATTCGACTTTTTTTTAAAGAATTCGAATACGGCCAGTGTTGAGCAGCACCTGGATAAGTTCTGTATGCTCGACGATTACGATGTACTGTCTGCCATCAAAAACTGGGTTTTTCATCCCGATACGGTATTGAGCACTTTATGCAGCAGTTTGATCAACCGCCGTTTACTAAAAGTTAAATTACAGGCAGAACCATTCGATCAGGAATGGATGACAGAACTGCGGAATAACATTTGCCGCCACTTAAAAATAAATCCGGCCGATTGCGATTATTTTGTTTTTACAGGGGAGGCAGAAAACACTACGTACGACCCTGATGAAGAACGCATCAACATTTTGTTTAAGAACGGGACAGTGACAGATATTTCAAAAGTAGACAATGCGTTGATCCATCAGACGCTGGCAAGCCCTGTGAAAAAATATTACATTTGTTACTATAACCTGACATAACGCCTATATTTTATGCAATTTACCGCAGCTCAGATAGCGCTCATTATCAATGGTAAGGTGGAAGGAAATCCCGATGCGCTGGTGCATTCATTCGGAAAGATCGAAGAAGCACAGCCCGGTCAGCTTTCTTTTCTGGCCAATCCTAAATACGAAGAATACCTGTACTCTACTAAAGCTTCCCTGGTTATAATTAATGAATCGCAGGAATTGAAAGAACCGGTAAGCGCCACTCTAATACGGGTAGCCGATGCCTATTCGGCTTTTGCCGCCTTGCTTACCAAATACCAGGAAATGGCTACCCAGCAATTAACCGGTATTCAGGAGCCAGCCTACATCAGCAAATCGGCTACAATGGGCCAACAGGTTTTTATAGGCGCTTTTGCATATATAGGCGAAAACGTAGTGTTGGGTAATAATGTAAAAATATTCCCCAATGTGTTTTTGGGCAATAATGTAAAGATCAGCGACAATTCGATTATACATCCCGGTGTAAAAATTTACCATGATTGTGTACTTGGTAAAAACGTAACCGTTCATGCCGGCACAGTTATAGGAAGCGATGGATTTGGTTTTGCACCACAGGCCGACGGCAGCTTTAAAAAAGTGCCGCAGATCGGTAATGTAGTAGTAGAAGATTATGTTGAAATAGGCGCTAATGCTACTATCGACCGGGCTACCATAGGTTCAACATTTATTAAAAAGGGCGCTAAACTGGATAACCTTATACAAATTGCCCATAATGTTGAAGTAGGTAATAATACGGTTATTGCAGCACAGGCCGGTGTAAGCGGCAGTACCAAAATCGGCAACAATGTAATGATCGGCGGCCAGGCTGGTATTGTAGGCCACATACAAATTGCCGATGGCAGTAAGATCAATGCACAAAGCGGCGTAAGCAAATCAATTAAAACACCTAATGCGGCAGTTACCGGAAGCCCTGCTTTCGAATATACCAGTGCGCTGCGCAGTCAGGCAGTAAGCCGCAAATTGCCAGATCTGGAAAAAAGAATTAAGGAGCTGGAGCAATTAGTACAGCGGTTGCTGACCGAAAAAATTTCTTAAATAAGAAACAAGATTCCGAATATAAGGCTCAGGACACAAGTTCTGAGCTTTTTTTTGTTTTGTATCAGTGCCGTTTCTTTTTGTGTGTTTTTGTTTACTTTTTAAATTATTTCAATTAGTTCTCGCCAACAGCAACTATGGTACGTGTTTACCTTTAAAGGGATAAAAAATTTAATTTCTTTGAACCTTCTTGTTAAACTAATTGTTCACATCTGCATCAAAATGCACCGTTTTGATTGACCAAAATCGTGAGCGCCGATTCACCTCCGAATTGTATCTTTGCCCGGTTTTAATTTTAAGGTAAATAAAAAACGGTCAATCTGTTATAATTCATGAACGCGAACTTCAACCCGGATAAACAACATACCCTGCAATCTGCTACGAGTATTTCAGGTACCGGTTTACATACAGGAATAAATGTGGACATGACGCTGAAACCGGCAAACCCGGGCTTTGGTTTTCAATTTCAACGTATTGACTTACCGGGTCAGCCGGTGATCAAAGCCGACTGTGATCTGGTAACCGATACTTCGCGCGGTACTACCCTGCAGGAAGGAGAAGTGAGAGTTAGTACAGTTGAGCACATATTGGCCGCTTTGGTAGGTATGGGCATAGACAACTGTTTGATTGAACTGAACGGACCGGAAATACCCATTGCCGATGGAAGTTCTTCTCCTTTTGTTGAAATTATTGAGGAAGCAGGTATTATAGAACAGGATGCCGCCAAAGTATGGTACAGCATCGATACCAATATTACCCATTACGACGAAAAAAAGCGGGTTGAAATGACAGCTCTTCCCGCAACAGATTATAAGATCACTACCCTCATTGATTTTAACAGCCCGGTACTGGGTACCCAGCATGCCGGACTGAAAACCATGCGGGAATTCAAGGATGAAATTGCCCCCTGCCGCACTTTCTGTTTTTTACATGAACTGGAAGCGCTGCTGGCGCACAATCTCATAAAAGGTGGCGATCTGAACAATGCTATTGTGGTTGTAGATAAACCAGTTACTCAAGAGGAAATGGACAAGCTGGCAAAAGCTTTCGGCCGGAAGAATATAGAAGTAAAGAGCGAAGGTTACCTGAACAATCTGGAATTGCGTTTTGCCAATGAACCGGCACGTCATAAACTGCTCGATGTAGTGGGCGATTTGGCACTGATCGGCTATCCTATCAAGGCACATATTATTGCTAACCGTCCCGGTCATAGCACCAACGTTGATTTTGCCCGCAAGATCAAGCAATATATAAAAAAAAACAAGCATGTTAAAGATGTACCGATATACGACCCCAATTTGCCTCCGGTATATACTTTACAGCAGATAGAAAAGACCTTACCTCACCGCTATCCTTTTTTATTGGTTGATAAAATTATCGAACTAACTGATAAACATATTGTTGGTATTAAGAACGTGACCTACAATGAGCCTTTTTTTACAGGTCATTTTCCCGGCAATCCTGTTATGCCAGGCGTACTGCAGGTTGAAGCGCTGGCGCAAACAGGAGGTATTTTATGTATCAATGCCCTGCCTGCCGGAGAATACGATACATATTTTTTAAAGATCGATAATTGTAAATTCAAGCAAAAAGTGGTGCCAGGAGATACTATGATCTTAAAAATGGAGTTAATGGCTCCAATACGGCGTGGTATTTGCGAAATGCGGGGGACGGTTTATGTGGGAAATAAAATTGCCACTGAAGCCGACCTGATGGCCCAACTAGTTAAACGGTAATTTATTGGTTATTATACCCAAAGGGGGGATTTTAGCAATAAAATAAATAGGGCCGTAGGGGTTTATTGAACGAGTTTTGTCTATTTTAGCAGATTAATTAACATCAAACGTCAATCTATCCATAAACACAGTTTAGGTGACAATCACCAGCAACAGCCCACCGGGGATGGGATGTCTGTAACGCCTATGAATGAATATCCTGCTACAACCCTTAAGAATGTAAACAAAATGATTCATCCGCATACTTATATTCATCCCAACGCCAAATTAGCCACGAATGTGAAGATCGATCCATTTACGGTGATACACCAGAATGTGGAGGTTGGCGAGGGAACCTGGATCGGTAGTAATGTTACGATCATGGAAGGCGCCCGAATTGGCAAGAACTGCCGGATTTTCCCGGGTGCTGTAATTTCGGCTATTCCACAGGACCTGAAATTTGAAGGAGAGGAAACTATTATTGAAATAGGTGATAACACCACCATCCGTGAGTTTGTTACCATTCACCGTGGTACCAAAGACAGATGGAAAACCCAGATCGGAAAAAACTGCATGATCATGGCCTACAGCCATGTGGCGCATGACTGTATCATTGGTAATAACGTTATTCTCAGCAATAACTCACAGGTAGCCGGTCACGTTACTCTTGGCGACTGGGCTATTTTGGGTGGTATGTGCGCAGTACACCAATTTGTAATGGTAGGTCAGCACGCTTTTGTAAGCGGCGGCTCATTGGTTGGAAAAGATATTCCTCCCTACATAAAAGCCGGACGTCAGCCTTTAAGCTATGCCGGTGTAAACTCAGTTGGCTTAAAAAGACGCGGTTTCACCGTCGATAAGATCAATCACATTCTCGACATTTATCGCATCATTTATAATAAAGGTTTCAATACCAGCCAGGCGCTGGAATACCTCGAAGAAGAATTTTCTGCAACCGACGAACGCGATGAAATTGTAACCTTCATTCGTGAAAGCGGCCGCGGTATCATTAAACGCTATTCAAAAAATAGTGTGGATGAAGATATCGCTGATTAATGCAGGCAAACGCTTTAACCGCGATTGGATCTTCCGCAAGTTTAATTACGGGTTTACTGCAGGCACGGCCTATGCCATAACCGGTCCCAACGGATCGGGTAAATCTACTTTATTGCAGATCATCGGCGGCGCTATGATCATGAGTGAAGGAAGTGCTAAGTATGAAGTCGTGAATCGGCAATCGGCAATCGGCAATGAAATAGCTGTTGATAAAGCTTTTCAATATATTTCCATCGCGGCGCCTTATCTGGAATTGATAGAAGAAATGACCGTAACGGAGTTTTTACAGTTCCACGGGCAATTCAAACCTTTTCTGCCCAACTTCAGCATACATGAAATAATTGCCATTATTGGTCTTGATAAAGCTGCACATAAGCAGATTCGCTATTACTCAAGTGGTATGAAGCAGCGGGTAAAACTGGCACAAGCGATTTTCAGTAATGTTCCCTGCGTATTGCTCGATGAGCCCTGCACCAATCTGGATGCAGAAGGAATTGCTTTATATCAGCAGTTGATCAGTAATTATTGCAACAATCGGCTGGTGATCGTTAGTTCAAACGATGAACAGGAGTATTCATTCTGCACAGAAAGGATCAGTATTTTAAATTACAAGTAGCAAAATCATCTCTTCGGCATGTACATGATCTTTCCAATGCCAAAATGCGCTCTGTCTTTCGGGTAGAAATAAAACACCCTGCGCATGGTACTGCCGTTATTAAACCGCAGCTCTATTGAATATCCGTTCAATGAATAAGCACCGGCCTCATCTTTTTTCGAATAGGCAGAAGCCGAAATACCATAATCTGCATAATTACTGCCAACAGATACGCTGGTTAAAGCAAAGCGGCCTGCTGTATTGAATAAGACGTTTTTTGAAGATACGGTCATTACATTTCCGCCCATAGCGGTATTACCAGCGCCGGCCATACTTACAAAAGCGCCATCTATTTTTTCATTTCCTGCAGCGGGCCTTGCCCAGAACCAGTTTTTCTCCCATTTTTCAGTTGTATTGCGGGCGGCCCAGTTAACAGTAATGGCGCCACCGCTTATTTTCCAGGTACCCCACTTTTTAGGCTCTTTTTGTTTTGAGAGCGCAACATCAAACTCATAGGGACTAACTACGGGATTGCTGTAAATACTTCCATCGTTTAGCAATAGATAAGGCGTGTATTCGCTCATTACAGCCCCTCCTACCCCGTAACTATATTCAAGGTTGATTACGATACCTTTTATTTCGGTGGGCTTTAATCCTCTTATAACGCTGGTTACATTCTCGGTATTAACAATGGTACCGTGTGCAGACTCTTTTTCAACAGTGGGAGGAACTACAGGTACGGGCGGATTGTTTTTTGCCACGTCCACCATACCAGACGTTTCAAAAGCCCCTTCCTGTTTGGCCAGTTTTCCAAAATGCATGGCAGCCGACTTCATACAATTGGTATAATAAGTAATGTCGGGAGAGCTGAATAATTTTGCCAGCCTGAACTGCTGTCCATTGGTACGGTATGCCATATACGCTATATACCATACTTTATTATTTTTATCTGTCACTTTACTGGAAAAAGAAGAGAGTGTGCTGTAGCTGATGTTCTTTTTGTCTTTAGTATGGGGTAAAGAGAAACCCGATTGACGCATATTTTTATCTATAGCTGCGGTAAACCAGTCATCGAAGCTTTTTCCGTCTGCCTTTTCAAGTGGCATTACTTCGTAGGAAAATTCTTTGCTTTCATCGCTGAATACTGCGGTTGGCCTGAAGGTATACCGGCCTTTGCTTTCTTCCATTTTCCAGCCCAGCATGGGCTGAACTGGTGTTTGTGAGTAAATGGCACGAATACCCAAAACCATGAATAAGGCTATAACCAGGACGTGTTTCATAGCAGGTTATTTGCCTGCTAAAGACAATTTTCGGGCCATAGAAAGGAAAGAAGTCCGGGGGGCTGCAAAACTTTCTCACATGTTCAAAACTTTTCCAGGAAATCTGGAAATGAGGGGATTTGAAAATTTGAAAATGAGGATCGTAGCAGAACCTCATTTTCAAATTTGCCTGGCTTCAAATTAATTAAAGCGTTTGGGTACGTATACCTGGTTAGCTATGCCAAAATGCGTTTTTCCCTGCAGGTAATAATAAAACGAGCGGCGGATCACTGTACCGTTATTAAAATGCAGTTCAATAGAAAAGTCGTTGAGAATATAGGTACCAGCCGAGTTTCTATTTGAAAAGTCGGAAGGCGATACAGTCACATTACCGTTACTTACCGTGCCGGCTATGGTAAACTGTCCCTTATTATTAAATGAGATATATTTTGAAGCATTACTTTCATCGTTCCTGATATTGTCGTTGATTCTGTCGGCTGCCGTCATAAACGTTCCTTCAATTATTTCATTATTGGTAGCCGGAGTAGCCCAGAACCAGTTCTTTACCCATTTTTCCGTTGTATTACGACCGGTCCAGTTAACCACCATGGCCTCGCCTTTCATTTTCCAAAGACCCCATTTTTCGGGCTCTTTTACTTTTGACATGCCAATGTTAAAATGATACGGGCTTAAAACCGGATCGCTGTAAATAGAACCGTCATTTAATATCAGATAAGGCGTGTATACTCTTACCATTTTGCCATCGGGGGTAGTATTATATTCAAGATGAATTAATACGCCATTTATGTCGGGTGATTTCAGTCCTTTTTCTGCAGCGGCTTCATCACTTAGCAGGAACTGATTATTTTCTACTTTTTCTGCTTTTTCTGCCTTTTCTGCAGATCCTAAAGAAGCGCCTTTAACGGCTAGTGTTCCATGTGATCTTTCTTCTTCTGCCAGTGAATTAAAGTGCAAAGCTGCGGGCTTCATCCAGGTAGCGTAATATTTTACATCGGGCGAGCTAACTATACGGGCCAGCCTGTATTCGTTATGGTCTGGCTGATATGAAATATAGGTAACATACCAGTGATTGCCTTTTTTATCGGTTACTTCTGAAGAAAAGGAAGAAATTGTTTGATTGGAAGAGATATTTTTTCGTCCGGGCTCAAGTAATGCAAAACCGGATTGCTGCAGATCTCTGTCAATAGCGTTATTAAGCCACGCCTCGGGGTTTAATCCTTCATTTTTTGACGAAGGCATTACCTCATATAAAAATTCTTTGGCATCGCTGCCTTTTTCGGGCTTAAAAACATAAGAGCCGTCTTTCTCTTCCATTTTCCAACCAGCTAAGGGTGGTATGGTTGATTGTGCAATAGAGGTTAACTGAGCAAATAAGATAAAAAGGATCAACAACAAATAGGGCCTTGTCTTCATAACGGGTCATTTTGCCCTCATCCAAACAACTTTCGGGCCATAGAGTACGTAAGATATCCTGGTTAAACTTCAAACCAAATACGTACCCGGCAAATATTGTAACCCGATAGTTACCGGGAGGGAATGCGCAAAAATAATCGGAAACTTGTTAAAGTCAAATGCTGAAGGTCTTATTAATGGAAAATTTCAATATTTAACAAACCGCCTAAGGATAAATGTTTTACAAAGAATTTTTGTAAAAATAATTTTGCGATCGGTACGTTACATGAAAGAATACTACTATAAAAGCAGTACATGATAACCTTTACTGTTTCTATCGCTGACTTGCGATCAATAGATTCAAATCGGTATATTTTAAATCAAAGCGCTGGCTGAGATGAAAGTTAGTAAGCGCTCCCTTGAAAAGATAAATGCCGCTGCGCAAATGTACTTTATGCCATACCAGATTTTCAAAACCACCTTCTTCTCCTGCTTCAAGCAATAACGGCATCAATACATTGCTTATAGCCTGTGATGCGGTACGGGCAAACCCGGAAGGGATATTAGGTACGCAGTAATGAATAACTCCGTACTTCATAAAGATCGGTTGCTCGTGGCTGGTAATTTCAGATGTTTCAAAACAACCGCCCCTGTCGATACTAACATCGATGATCACACTTCCTGAGCGCATGTTGCTTACCATTTCTTCGGTAACCACCACCGGCGTGCGACCACTTTGTGAACCAAGGGCGCCAACGGCAACCTCACATGTTTTAAGCTGCTTGGCCAGAATGCGTGGTTCCATTACAGAAGTCCACATACGCTGGCCTATATTATTCTGTAACCGTTTTAACCGGTATACGCTGTTATCAAAAACTTTTACCGAAGCACCCAGCGCCAAAGCTGCCCGGGCAGCAAATTCACCCACGATACCGGCCCCCAGAATAATTACTTTGGTAGGCGGAATACCCGATATGCCTCCCAACAGTACGCCTTTTCCGTGATTGGCCGAACTCAGGTATTGGGCGGCAATAAGCATTACGGCGCTGCCCGCAATTTCGCTCATGCTTCGTACAATGGGCAGGCTGTCGCTATCGTCTTTCAGGTTTTCGAATGAAATGGCGGTAATGCGTTTTTCCATCATCTTCTGCAGAAACTCTGCCTTCATCGCCGACAGATGGATCGGTGAAATGATTACCTGATTAAACTGCAGATGCGGGATGTCAGCTTCTACAACAGGGGCGCTTTTTACCAGTATAGGCGCTTTGCAAACCTCGGCTTTGTCATATACTATCCTGGCGCCCGCCTCGCTGTAATCGCGGTCGCGAAAATGGGCGGCCTCGCCGGCATTGTGTTCGATTATTACATTATGCCCGTTACTGACCAGTACGCCCACTGCTTCGGGGGTAAGGCTTATGCGATTTTCCTGAAAAGCAGTTTCTTTTGGAATGCCAATATGTAACTGCGCTCCCTTGGGTTTTATATCCAGAGTTTCTTCAAGCGTTTCGTAACTAAAAGAAGTGCTGATAATCGGCTTTTGCTGGGACATGAAGCAGTAAATAATTTTACCCCCACAATCGGGGCCACAATGTACGATTTTAATGGGAAGTCCGAAAGTCGGGAAGTCCGTAAGTCCGAAAGAAAAACATATTCAAATTTTCTTTCGGACTTTCCGACTTTTTCAGACTTCCGGACTTTTCAAAATACGGGTATCCTTATCAACCAACTCAATCTGTACTTTAAACGTATTTTCTGGCAAAATCGCTTCGGCACGGCCGGGCCATTCAACCAAACAAATATTACCCGAATAAAGGCAATCTTCCACCCCTGCCCTTACAGCCTCTTCTTCATCTTTCAGGCGATACAGATCGATATGAAAAATTTTACCGCCGGGATAATTATATTCATTTATTATAGAAAATGTAGGGCTGCCCACAGTGCTTGTTACCCCTTTTTCATCGCATAATGCGTGTATAAGAGTGGTTTTTCCCGCGCCCATAGGCCCGTAAAAAGCAATCACCTTATGCCCCTCAGCATATTGCCAGAACCGCCGGGCAGTTTCCCCGATATTATCCAATGTGCTTTGCCATTCCATACCGCGAATATACAGTCCGAAAGTCGGGAAGTCCGTAAGTCCGAAAGAAAAACGTACGGGAGCCTTCTCCCGGACTTTCCGACTTTGCTGACTTTCGGACTTTTCTGACTACAAAGTTAAAATTGCAACACAGTGTACATATTATTGCCCTGCCACCCGGAACATATAGCCATTCAGCGGTAAATTTGCAAATACACAACCCCATGGATGAAATGAAAACAGTGACCTGGAAAGTTGAAGGCATGACCTGCTCAAATTGCGCACTCACGGTTCAGCAATACCTGAACAATGAGGGCATGAACAATGTGAAAGTAAACCTCATGGGCAGTGAAGTGAGCTTCGATTTAAATGACAAAAATGAACAACAGATCATAAAAGGTATTGAATCGCTTGGTTACAGCGTTCAGTCTGAAGAAGTACAGGCAGAAGGCCGACGGAAAAAGTTTCTGTCCAATCATAAACAGCGCTTTCTTTTCTGCCTGATATTCACCCTTCCGCTGATGTTGCATATGTTCAACAAATGGATGCCTATCCATTGGCTGATGAATCCCTGGGTGCAACTGGCCCTTTGTTTACCCGTTTACATTGTTGGCATGAATTTCTTCGGGCGAAGCGCCATTAAAAGCATCCGCAACCGCATGCCCAATATGAACGTGCTGGTGGCATTAGGTGCTACTGCCGCTTTTGTATACAGCCTTACCGGCGCCCTGATGGACCTGGGCCCATCTTATGTGTTTTTTGAAACAGCCGCTTCTATTATAACGCTGGTATTTTTAGGGAACTATCTGGAAGATTCTTCTATTCACTCTACACAACGGGCGTTAAACAGTTTGGCCAGATCTCAAAAGGTGATGGCCAATATGATCGCGTTTGATGAACATCATCAGGAACTCATCTTCCCCATAGAAAATACACAGCTGCGCAGCGGCGATTTGATCCTTATCAAAAGCGGAGAACAGGTACCGGCAGATTGTAAAATATTATCGGGTGAAGCTACTGTAAACGAATCCATTATTACCGGCGAAAGTTTGCCTGTGACCAAAAAGGGCAAAGACAAATTAATAGGCGGCAGCATTATTGTCGACGGCATTATAAAAGCACAGGTATCTGCCGAAGCGAAAGATTCGGTACTGGCAAATATCATTAATCTCGTTAAACAGGCACAGGGTGAAAAACCGCCGGTTCAGCAGCTGGCTGATAAGATCAGCGCCATTTTTGTTCCGGTAGTGTTGAGCATTGCCGTAGTTGCCTTTATTATAAACTATCTGGTGCTGCATGATTTTACGGCATCACTGATGCGTAGCATCGCTATACTGGTAATAGCCTGCCCCTGCGCCATGGGATTAGCTACACCTGCCGCCATTGCAGTAGGATTAGGACGTGCAGCCAAAAACGGTGTTTTATTCCGCAATGCCAAAAGCCTTGAATTATTCAGGACCATTAAACAGGTGGTGTTTGATAAAACAGGCACGCTTACAACCGGCCGTTTTCAGATAGAAAATTTTAAAGTGATTGCCGATAACATAAGTGAAGATGAATTTAAACGCATTGCTTTTTCACTTGAAAAATACAGCAATCACCCTATTGCCCAATGCATAACAGAAAACTGGAAACGAAAAGATGCTATCAGATGGGCTAAAGCCGAAGAAATAAAAGGGCTTGGCATGAAAGCCACCACTACCAACGGCGACCGCTATGTAGCAGGTTCATTTGAAGCTACTATTGGTGTTACTATTGAAGATACCCACAATATATACATACTTAAGAACGACCAGTTACTGGGATGGATAGATGTGAAAGATGAAATACGCCCTGAAGCTGTTACAATAGTACAATACCTGCGACACAAGGGTATCCGCACCATTTTGTTAAGCGGCGACCGCATGAGCAAATGCAAACAGCTGGCTAACTTTCTGGGTATCGATGAAGTAATTGCAGAAAAAAAGCCGGCAGAAAAACTGGCCGTTATTGAAGACCTCACACTGCAGGGTCCAACTGCCATGGTGGGTGATGGTATTAATGATGCTCCCGCCCTTGCTAAAGCTACTATTGGTATATCGCTGAGCGAGGCATCACAGATAGCCATGCAAACGGCCGATGTGGTATTAATGGATAATGGCTTAAAACATTTACCCTTATCATTGGGATTAGGCCGCCACACGTCTCTTACCATCAAACAAAATCTTTTCTGGGCATTCTTTTACAATATCATTGCTATTCCCGTAGCAGCTTTCGGTTTGCTGACACCCACATTCGGCGCACTCGTAATGGGGTTAAGCGACGTAGTGCTTGCTGCTAATTCCGTAAGGCTATTTGTGAAAAAGGTTACATGACCGGCAATCGGCAGTCGGCAATCGGCAATAAATATTCGAAGGTTAAAATTATTTGTTAGCTTGGTATAAATCAAATACCATGTTTTTGCAGCTTGCCCATAAACAATTGGACATTTACACTGTTGCCAAGTCATTTGTACAATGTTGTTATCAGCTAACTAAAACGCTTCCACCTGACGAAAGATTTAACATGATCCAACAAATAAGAAGAGCTGCTTTATCGGTGCAATTAAATATAGCAGAGGGCGCTTCCAGAAAATCTTTCGCTGAAAGAAAAAGATTTTATGAAATTGCCAGAGGATCCGTCATTGAAATTGACGCGGCACTGGATATTGCAGCGGAATTACAATATATCAAAAAAGAGGAACAAGGAAAATTAGGGGAATTAATGATCAGAACTTTTCAAATGTTGACTAAAATGGTAGCATAAGTTGGCCGAAAACATTGCCGATTGCCGACTGCCGATTGCCGACTACAATGTATAACATTCATTCAATATTAAAACAATACTGGCGCTATAATTCCTTCCGGCCAATGCAGGAAGAAGTTGTTAATTCAGTATTGGAGGGTAAAGATACATTGGCGCTGATGCCTACAGGCGGCGGTAAATCTATCTGCTTTCAGGTGCCGGCAATGGCTAAGGATGGGTTATGTCTTGTGATCAGTCCGTTGATTGCCTTAATGAAAGACCAGGTTGATAACCTGCGTAGAAAAAGCATTACGGCTTTTGCCATTTATGCCGGCATGAGCCGTAAAGAAGTGATCAATATTCTAAAAACAGCTACCAACAGCAACTGTAAATTTTTATATGTTTCCCCCGAACGGTTAGAAACTACGTTATTTAAAGAATATCTGCCTGCCCTTGATATCAGTTTAATTGCAGTAGATGAGGCGCATTGTATTTCGCAATGGGGTTATGACTTTCGCCCGCCCTATTTACGTATAGCTGCTTTACGCGAAGAATTACCCGATGTACCGGTACTGGCGCTGACTGCATCCGCAACACCTGAAGTACAAAAAGATATTTGCGAAAAACTACAGTTTAAAAACCCATCCATCTTTAGCCGTTCATTTGAACGGCCTAATTTATCGTACAGCATATTTACGGTTGAATCGAAGATCAATAAGATAACCGACATCCTTCAAAAGGTGAACGGCAGCAGTATTGTTTATTGCAAAAGCCGTCGGCGAACGAAAGACATTAGTGATCTGCTGAACATGCATGGTATTTCAGCAGACTATTATCACGCCGGGCTTGATCAGGAAACCCGTAGCCGCAAACAGGCTGCCTGGATTAGCAATAACGTTCGAACCATCGTTTGTACCAATGCATTTGGCATGGGCATCGATAAACCCGATGTACGCGTAGTAATTCATGCCGATGTACCAGATTGCCTTGAAAACTATTATCAGGAAGCAGGACGTGCGGGGCGCGATGAAAAAAAATCGTATGCAGTATTGTTATACGATCACAAGGAGCTGGATGAGTTACAACTGTTACCCGATATTCGTTTTCCCTCGCTGGAAAATATTCGCCTCGTTTATCAGGCATTGATGAACTTTTTGCAAATACCTTCAGGAGCAGGAGAAGGTAATTATTATGAATTCGACTTTACAGATTTCATTAAAAAGTTTCAGCTCGATGTGCACCTTGCCATAAACGCCATAAAAGCACTGGAGCAGGAAGGCTGGTTATCGTACAATGAACAGATCTTTTTACCGGCACGTATCCAGTTTATAACCGGTAAGGAGTGGTTATACCAGTTTGAAAATGCAAACCCGCAACTGGAGCCATTGATCAAAACACTGTTACGCACGTATGAAGGCATTTTTGATGTATCTGTAAATATTCATGAAAAAAGCATTGCGGGTCTTTTAAGAAAGGAAGAACAGGATGTTATCCGTGATTTGAAAATACTGCATGGCAATGGCATTATTGAATATAATCCGCGTAAAGATTCACCTCAGTTATATGTAATGATCAATAGGGTGAAGGCAGAACACGTGAGGATAAATAACGCCAACTATCAAAAAAGAAAGGAGCAGTATACGTATCGCATCAGTAAAATGACAGATTATATTAATCTGGCCAAAGCGTGCCGCAGTCAATACATTGCCACTTATTTTGGAGATGAACATGCCAAAGCCTGTGGTATTTGCGATAACTGTCTGCAACAAAAAAACAACGACCTTACTCCGGCTGAATTTGAAAATATACACCAGTCCATTCTCACTATTATTAACCGGCAGCCGGTGCAAAGCGAAGCACTGCTTCAGCAATTAAAAAGTATCAAAAAAGAAAAGCTGTGGAAAGTGCTCGACTTTCTTCAAACAGAAAATAAGATTGCTATCGATAAAGATGGGTTTGTTAAGATGGCCTGATTATAAAGTAGCCAATTTTTCAACAGGCTTTTTATGCCGCATGCAGGTTATTTTTCCTGAGATATATCCCAGCGCAAGAGCAAGCGGATAATCACCGATCCAGTGTACTTCGGTATTGATCATTGCCCAGCCGGTTAAACCAATCAGACCATATCCCACAAAAGGCAGCCATTTATTGTCGGGATAGTTTTCGCGTAATACGGTTACCGTAGCCATCATAGTAGCCAGGTGTCCCGAAGGAAAAGCATCGTAATTAGAAGTATTTACCTGATATTCATGAAACGAAGGGAAGGGATGCCATGCACCGCCACTTTGTGTTGACATAAAAGGGCTCTGGCGTCCTGATATACGTTTCAGAATCTGGGTGGTAACACCCATTGTAATAAAGGTTTCAGTTAAGTCGCTGGCTGTTTGCAGGGCGCGGTAATCACGGGCGATTTTTCCATAAATAAATAAGCCGCCTGCAACCATCATACTGGTTCCGCCTTCGCCCATCTGGTAAAGCCCGGAATTTAAATTGTTAGGTATTTTAAAGATTTTAGTAGTGCCCGATTTCACTAGCACTGTATAATCGGTTTCGTCGTGCAGATGTATTTTACGGGAAGCATCTCTTACACCATCCATAATAGCCTGATCAAAAGGAATAAGCACCCCTGTAGATATGGCTACTGCAATGAGTCCTTTTGTATTTTCTTTCTTAAACGGGCTTTTGGCAATCTGCCACATATCATTGGGCACATGGGTTATAAAACCAAAGGGCTTTGGTTTTGCGTATTCAATTTTAGTAATAGTATCGCAGGGTACTTTCTTTGATGAGCTATCAGTATGCAGTTGAGATGTGCTATCCGTAGGTACCTGGGCAGCAAGATGCAATGAACAAAGCAATAACAACCACCAGCAATTCTTCATGTTGTAGATTAGATTTAGCAGTTTTCTGGGCCCGAAATTAGTTTTTGCTGTCAATTAGTTTTAGCCTTTACCAATCGTTAACAAAAGCAAAAAGGCCCTGCCGCTAACGAATTGGCGGGGCCTCTATTGTATACTACTTTGAAATTATCTTATTTATTTTTTAGGGGGTTGTACTCCTAACTGCATCATCATGGTAGCGCCCGATTGAATGTTATGATGCTCAGCTATTTTACCATCATCAGTCATTTTGAAAATATCCACATCTTTGTACTTAAATGTTTTATTGGTTGGTTTCATGCCCATAAACGGACTTTTAAAAGTTCCGCTCCAGTCACCCCAAACCATTACCCAGTCGCCATCGGCAGCATATTTCAGATTTTCGCCTTTAACGTCAGGGAATGCGCCAACATATTCAGTGAGCATTTTGGCAACGCTGTCTTTGCCTTTAACTGCGGGCATAGAGCCATCACCATAATCAACACAATCAGGTGTTGCATCTTTCAGTATATCGTTTACATTGTGTGCTGCCATGGCATCCATACTGGCCATGATTATTTTTTTGTTCCGCTCTTCTTTCTGTTCCTTTTTGTCGGCAGCGCTGCCGCCGCTGGCAGTTGCAGTAGAATCATTCACCATTTTGTCGCCGGTAGTTGACGTTTTTCCATTGTCATTACAGGCTACGGCTAAAGTAGTTGTTACAGCAAGCAATAAAAATGCTTTCTTCATAATAGTTGTTTTTTGATTAGAAAATGAGGGTTCTGATTTATTACAATGAATAAATGGTCAACTATCATGTACGGATGAGCACGCGCACAATGTAAGGTTGGGCTTACAACAATAAATTGCAGATACGGTAATACAACTAATCAGATAAAACTAAAACCAGCTATTCGTTTTGCGGCGGGAGGTAGATCGTCCGCCTAATCCCAGTGCACCCAATAAACTACGGGTAATAACACTGGCGGCGGTACGCCCTATTTGTTTGGCAACAGGGCTCTCAAGCACTTGTTCAAGGGTGGATTTTTCCTGTTTAGACGAAGCTTTTGGCTTGTCTGCTTGTTGCTCTGACTTCTGAGCAGCCTCACTCAATTTCGAAGTTAATATTTCACAGGCACTTTCCCTGTCTTCATCTTCGGCATATTTTTTAACGAGTTTCGACTTTGTCACCAGCGCGTCTATTTCACTATCGGTTAAAACATCCATTCGTGAACGGGGCGGCACCAACATGGTGTGCACTAATGGCGTAGGAATCCCTTTTTCATTGAGGGCTGTGATTAATGCTTCGCCAATACCCAGCTGGGTAAGCAGCGTTTCTGTTTTATAATAAGAAGTTTCAGGGTAGTTTTCAGCGGCCTGTTTAATGGTTTTACGATCGGCAGCAGTAAAAGCGCGCAGGGCGTGCTGTACTTTTAAACCTAGCTGGCTTAATATGCCTGCCGGCACATCCTGCGGATTTTGTGTGCAGAAGAAAATGCCGACTCCTTTTGACCTGATGAGTTTTATTACGGTTTCAATTTGCTGCAGCAAAGCGCTGGTAGCTTCCTGAAATACCAGATGCGCCTCATCTATAAACAATACCAGTTTAGGCTTATCTACATCACCGGCCTCGGGTAAGGTAGCATAAAGTTCGGCCAGCATTTGCAACATAAAGGTTGAAAATAACTTGGGCCGGTTTTGCATGTCTGTTACACGCAGCACACTGATGATACCACGGCCATCATCACTGATCCGCATCAGATCATCTATTTCAAAAGAGGGTTCACCAAAAAAAAGGTCAGCGCCCTGTTGCTGCAATTCTATCACTTTACGTAAAATGGTACCGGTGCTGGTGGTAGCTATTTTACCATAAGTCTGCTCGATTTCTTTCTTTCCCTCATTGCTTATATACTGAAGTACTTTTGTAAAATCCTTTAGATCGAGCAGAGGCATTTTATTATCGTCGCAGTATTTAAAGATCAGCGATACCAGCCCTTCCTGTGTATCATTAAGACTTAAAATTTTGGAAAGTAGTATCGGTCCGAATTCGCTTACGGTAGCCCGCAGGCGAACGCCTTTTTCATTGCTCAGTGTGAGTAATTCAACGGGAAAAGCTTCCGGTTTGTACTGAGTTTGTGCAACGCCACCGATCTTTGCAAGGCGTTCTTTGATGTGATCGTTTTCCTCACCGGCTGCAGCGATGCCGCTTAAATCGCCCTTAATATCCATCAGCAATACCGGTACGCTGGCATCGCTTAGCGCTTCGGCAATCAGTTGCAGGGTTTTCGTTTTACCGGTACCCGTAGCACCGGCAATCAGTCCATGCCGGTTCATTGTTTTCAACGGCATAAATACATCTGCTCCTGCAACCACTTCACCATCCAATACAGCTGCTCCAATACAAAAAGACTCCCCTTTAAACGTATAGTTCTCCTTCACCAGCTGAGCAAATTCATTATTCGGCATACCGGAATTTTAAAACAGAAAGATACATTATTGTCGTGAATCGACGCGTTACATTTCTTCTTCTCTTTCAAGCATCAATATGGCGCTCTGCGGAACGATATAGTATTTTTCATTTTCGTACAATACCTCGGTAGCGCCACTTAACAGGAAAACAGCCAGGTCGCCTTCCTTTGCCTGTAATGGTACATATTTAACCTGTTCTTCGCTGCCTTTCCAGCTTTCCTCTTCAATCGGCATAGGGATGGCATAGCCCGGCCCGGTTTTTATTACATAACCTTGTTGTACTTTTTCACGTTCCTGAACCCCGGGAGGCAGGTATAAGCCGGTTTCGGTACGTTCATTGGGTTTGGCGGGGCGGATCAATACTCTGTCGCCAATGACAATAAGCTTTTTAAATTTGTTGTCGGTCGTCAATCGCATACGGTTCAAATTAGGGTGTAAAATTACACCATTCGACCATTAAAAACCCAGCTGGCAGCTCATACTTACTATCTGCCGCTCAACACGTAAACCCCTATTATTAACAAAAAATTACGCGGCTATTGCCGGTTTTGGCAAATGATTTAACTTTATTTACACTATTGAACTAAATCTACATCACAATGGAAGGAAAGAAACCTAAAATTTTATTATGCGAAGACGATCAGAATCTTGGGATGGTGTTGAAGAATTATCTTGAATTGAATGATTTTGATGTAACTCTGGAACGTGACGGTCGTCTTGGCCTGGCCGCTTTTCAACGTGAAAAGTTTGAACTTTGCTTGCTTGATATAATGATGCCTCACATGGATGGATTTACCCTGGCGGAAGAGATCCGCGATGTAGATCCCGATATTCCTTTATTCTTCCTCAGCGCCAAAACAATGAAGGAAGACATTATTCAGGGATATAAACTGGGCGCCGATGATTATATCACCAAACCCTTCGATAGCGAAGTATTGCTTCTGAAAATAAAAGCCATCCTGAAACGCAATGAAGAAACGAATAAGGAGGCTGAAAATAAGGAGTACGATCTGGGCGACTATCACTTTAACCCCAAATTACGCGAGCTGAGCCACAGCGGTAAAACGCAAACATTGTCGCCCAAGGAAAATGAATTGCTGAAAATGTTATGCGAGCATATGAACGACCTGTTGCCCCGTGAACAGGCACTGAAAAAGATCTGGGGCAGCGATACCTATTTCAATGGCCGTAGTATGGACGTATACATCGCTAAATTGCGTAAATACCTGAAAGATGACGATAGCATCGAGATCGTGAATATTCATGGTAACGGCTTCCGTTTGGTTGTTCCGGTAGCATAACAGGTTACAAGTTTTAGGTTACAGGATATTTTAGTAATCTGATTTTAATATAAAAGCTGAAAATATAGTAAGGCAGTTCTTATTATATTTTCAGCTTTTTATTTTCTACTGATTTTTTCCCAGCAACATGTAATCTGAAACTACTCAAACAGTAAACCAGCGGCGCCGCTTCCCGGTGCTTTTCTTCCTAAATGTTCATAGGCTTTATGCGTTGCTTCGCGGCCGCGGGGTGTACGTTTTATAAACCCTTCCTGAATTAAAAAGGGCTCGTATACTTCTTCGAGTGTACCGGTTTCCTCGCCTACTGCAGTGGCGATCGTGGTAATGCCTACCGGACCGCCCTTGAATTTATCTACGATAGTTTGTAAAATGCGGTTATCCATTTCATCCAGACCGTGTTCATCAACATTCAAAGCTTTAAGACCATGCTGGGTAATGCCCATGTCAATAATACCATTGCCCAATACCATGGCAAAATCGCGCATGCGGCGCAATAGGCCATTCGCTATACGGGGCGTACCTCTGCTGCGGCGGGCAATTTCACCAGATGCATCTGACGTAATTTTAGTACCCAAGATACCGGCAGAACGCTGAACGATCTTTTGTAACGTATCGGCGGTATAATATTCCAGCCGTGATTTAATGGCAAAACGCGATAGCAAGGGCGCGGTAAGTAATCCGCTGCGGGTGGTAGCACCTACTAATGTAAAAGGATTGAGATTGAGTTGTATGCTACGTGCATTAGGGCCGCTGTCGATCATAATATCGATGCGGTAATCTTCCATAGCTGCATATAGATATTCTTCCACTACCGTACTCAGGCGGTGTATTTCATCAATAAACAACACATCACGCGGTTCAAGATTGGTAAGCAGCCCTGCCAGGTCACCGGGTTTTTCAATAACCGGCCCGCTGGTTTCCTTGATATTTACGCCCAGTTCATTGGCTACAATGCGGCTAAGGGTGGTTTTACCCAAACCGGGCGGACCATGAAACAGAATATGGTCAAGCGCCTCGCCCCGCATTTTGGCGGCCTTGATAAAAATCTTCAGGTTTTCGATGATCTGTCCCTGCCCCGAAAAGTCGGTTATTTCGCGGGGCCGGATATTATTTTCGAACTCCTTATCAGCAGCGCTGAGTGTTTCTTTATTATTATTTAAGTTGGGATTAGACATTGGTGCCTTGTAAAACTACACAAATGTAGCAGCGCAGCAAAAACCTTTTACAGCCGGTTTTATTTAACTTTAGTAACGAATACCATTTGCATCATCATAAAAAACCAACGTATGAAAATAGGTATCATTGGCTCGGGTGAAGTTGGCCAAACACTCGCCACTGCCTTTATAACCGAGGGCTACGAAGTAATGCTGGGCACCCGCAACCCCGGAAAGGAAGAAGTAAAAAAGTGGAAGCAGCAAAACCCCAAAGGGCAAACAGGCACGTTTGGCGTAACCGCTCAGTTTGGCGATATACTGGTACTGGCAGTAGCGGGATCAGCAGCAGAATCGGCCATTAAACTTGCGGGCACCTCTCACTTCAACAATAAGATCCTGATCGATGCCACCAATCCTATTGCCCCGGCTCCCCCGGAAAATGGCGTACTTAAATTCTTTACTGATCTGAATGCGTCGCTGTTGGAAAAAATTCAGCAATTGATACCACAGGCCAAAGTAGTAAAAGCCTTTAATTCTGTAGGTAATACCCTCATGTATAAGCCAAAACTGAAAGGCGGCACACCAACCATGTTTATTTGCGGTAACGATGAAGCCGCTAAAAAAACAGTAACAGATATATTAACCACGTTTGGCTGGGAAACTGAAGACATGGGAACGGCAATAGCAGCCCGCGCTATAGAACCGCTGTGCCTTATATGGTGTATTCCGGGCTTCCTTCACAACGATTGGGACCATGCGTTTAAAGTACTCAGACCATAACTTTGTATCTTAACCCTCGACCTATAAACTTTATTAGATGAACTTCGAAACATTTCAGGAAAGCTTAAATACCGATGCACCACCGGCCAACAGCAACGTATATCTTCAATCCCTTTGGTATGATGGAAAAGGCAACTGGGAACAGGCTCATGTGATTATACAGGACGTTCCCGATAAAAAAGCAGCCTGGATACATGCCTATCTCCATCGCCGTGAGGGTGACGTATGGAATGCCAATTACTGGTATACCAAAGCCGACAAACGTATGCCCGGTTATTCACTGCAACAGGAATGGGAAGAGATTGTAAAAGCGATGCTGTAGATAGTCGGTAAAGTCAGGAAGTCTGAAAGTCCGAAAGAAAATTTTCTTGTGATTTCATACTTACGGACTTCCCGACTTTACCGACTTCCGGACTATTTTATATAACGATTCAACTGCAGAATAAAATCCGGATTAGGGCAATTAGCAAGGTATTTCTCCTTTTCAGAATATTTACATACGCCGGGATAGTCGCCCCGCTTTAGTTGCATATCGAGTATAACCTGAAAATGCAGGTGTGGTGGCCAATGACCATTTTCTGTTGGTTCCCCAAAATGGCCAATAGTTTGACCAATAGTAACATACTGCCCCGCTGAAATGCTTTGTATATCACGCAAACTCAGGTGCCCGTACAGTGTGTAAAAAGGCAAACCGTCCAGTTGATGCAATACAATTAACGTGGCGCCATAATCGCCATCATGGTCATTAAAAGCAAAGCTGTGTATCATACCGCCCATAAAAGCATAAATGGGCGTTCCTGCAGGCCCCCAGATGTCGATACCCAGATGCAAACGCCGCGGTTCTTCGCCAGGCCGTGTTCCATCGAAATGTGTACTGATGCTGTAAATAGTGCGGTGTTCCGCATAACCGCCAATACCGAATTTACATCCGGTTGTTTGCAGCTTATCTTGAATATAATTGCTGAAAAGATTGATATTTTCAAGGACTTCCGGCTTTAGTTCCTTGTTTTGCTGCGTAAAATCAAGTGGCAGTAACTGTTCTGAAGCAGCATTAAAGTCAACTACCGGGTGAAAGGTATACTGATATTTACGGGCAATATTTTCAAAAGAAACAGTTTGCATTATTCTATTAGGCGCTGTAAAACGATTAATAATTACACTTATTGACTGAAATATTTTTCCTCCTTTTGATTACACGCTCAAATTACGACCATCTGATTAATAATCAACCAGTAATAGCTAAAAAGAAGGTTTTTATCAACCTGTAAATTTTCAACAATTGATGGTTTTAAGTAGCAGAAGTGATAACAGATTACAAAATGGCATAATTTTTCTGGCATTACCCGTAAACCTGCAGAGCATGGATACGTGGATGATCATATTTTATATAATACTTGCTGCCACCATTGTTTCATATACCATTCTGATGAACTATAAAAAAGACCGGAATGAATTTATGGAAACAGGGGATAAGGCAGATAAAAAAGGTGATGGCCCTTCATCAAACCTTTAAGCAATGCTCACTAAAGTGTGCTCATTGAAGTTAGTTTCACATTACCTCATGATGTTCCGGCAATAATTCAGTGTAATCAATGGTAATATGCGGAGCCAGTTTCTCTTCAAGCATGGTGGCCATGGTTTCGAAATATTCAATTACGTTTTCACGAATGTTTCTTTTTAACCATCTGAAACCACCCGGAAGCCGGTTCAGTACATCGCGATCCTCGAGGTATTCAAGATTGTGAATATCCGTAGGAGTTAGTCCCAGCTGTTGCAGTTTGGTTAATAACAAATTCACGGGAGCATTGGTAACGGAACAGTTTTCTTCGGCCAGTTCGGTCCATTCACCGGTACCGGTATGTGCATAAGTTACGATCTCTTCTTTTGTTAGTTGTGTAGTTGCCTGCAGTAAATGCCCGCAGTTACAGGCGCCATGATGACCCCAGGCATAATAGCCACCTTTTTTCAAACCAGCTGCGGCCATGCGCAGCCCTTCAATCAATTCTGTTGTTGGATGTGCCATACGCTAATTTCCTAATAAAACGAATTATTAAAAAGAATTGTTTAATAATGAGCGCCCTTAGCGTTCTAATTGTAGTCGAAGGGTTAAAGAGAGTAAAAACATCGGACGTCCTGAGCGTAACCGAAGGGTCGGGAAGTCTTATAACCTGTTAAATGAAAGCTAATGCAAAATATTGCCTTTCAGGGGGGCGTTGTATACAGTAACCCAAAAAATCAATTGCCTTGAAAACATGTATTGTACTATGTTTCGGCCTGATGTTATTTGGCCTGACTTTCACACAGGCCCAAACCATTACCGGGGCCTGGAAAGGAAAAATTGGTTCTGCACACACCGAATTGAAACTCATTAAAAAGGGTGACAGTATACTCGGCACTTCATACTATTATACTTCCCGCAGCAATTATATCAGATATGCCGTAAAAGGCTATTTCGATCCCAACAGCAACAGCGTAGTATGGTGGGATGATGCCATGCTGGAAGACAGACTCTCGGGAAAAATATTCGGAAGTGATAAAGACGCCCTGTTATCGGTAGCTGATTTTAATTGTCCCGGTGAGGAAAAAATGCGGCTCGACGGGGAAAGCACCGAACGAGATAATAAAAATAAACCTAAGGGTGCGGTTACATTGCAGAAAATAACATCATCAGGTTTTCCCGATGAATGGGATTTTGTAATTGAGAATTATACCGTAGGCGCGAATGATCCTGACATTATTGACAGCGTTGCCCGAATACGCCAGATAGCCGAAGCTGTTCCTGAAGAGAAAGCAATTCCCCAGGAAAAAGCTATTCCGGAACAAAAGGAAACCGATTTGGCAAGCACTACTGTTAAGCCACTTGAAAAGAATTCATCTTCCATTGCTGTTACAGCCCCTCATATAGTGGACAAGAAAAATTTACCAGTGCCCACAACCATTAATCAGCAAAAGTTTGTAAGCCGCGAAAAGAAGCTGGCAACAGTAATTCCCCTCACCGGCGATTCTGTTGAGTTACGTTTTTATGATAATGCGGTAGTAGATGGTGATTCGATCGCTGTATTCCTGAACGACCGTATGGTATTTGAACACGTGCGGCTGGATTATAAACCATACACCATTAAGTTATCGGTAAACGATCTGTCGGATGATAATGAGCTGGTGATGGTAGCTGAAAATCTGGGTACCATTCCACCCAATACTTCATTAATGGTGGCTATTGTAGACGGTCAGCGGTATGAAGCCCGTTTGGAAAGTACAGAGAACAGCAGTGCGCTGATCAGATTTATAAAGAAGAAAAAGAGTAGTAAGTAGTAGGTATTAAGTTATAGGTAATAAGTTAACAGTATAAAGTAAGTGGTGAGCAGCTAACCGATTAGCGACTCACCACTTACTATTTATAACTTATTACTTATGACCTATTACTTATAACTCACTACACTACCACATTCACCATCTTCCCCTTAACGTAAATAATCTTTTTATGGGGTTTGCCTTCGAGCCATTTTTGAATAACGTCGTTCGACAATACAATTTTCTCTACATCTTCCTGAGGTGTATCCAGCGCTATCTGAATGGTAGTACGCAATTTGCCATTAACAGAAATGGGATATTCCTTACTGCTTTCAATTAAATAGCTTTCGTTTAACTTCGGATAAGAGGCATTCAATACAGAAGAAGTATTTCCCAGCAGGTGCCATAATTCTTCACTTATATGCGGCGCATAAGGTGTAAGCAAAATTAACAATGGCTCAAGAATTTCTTTCTTGCTGCACTTCAAATCGGTCAACTCGTTTACACAAACCATGAAGGCACTCACTCCGGTATTGAAGGAGAAGCGCTCAGTATCGTCTTCAAGCTTTTTAATTGTTTTATGCAAAACCTTTAATTCGGCGGGAGTAGCTTTTTCTTCTGTCCATACTTTGCCTTTCATTTCATCATAAAACAAACGCCACAGTTTCTTCAAAAAGCGGTGTACGCCTTCTATGCCTTTGGTTTCCCAGGGTTTGCTTTGCTCAACAGGGCCCAAAAACATTTCGTACATGCGGAAAGTATCAGCGCCATATCTGTTTACTATGTCATTAGGATTAACCGTATTATACAAGCGTTTACTCATTTTCTCTACCTCGGTACCGCAGATATACTTTCCATCTTCCAGAACAAATTCAGCATCGTTATATTCAGTGCGCCATTTTCTAAATGCATCAACATCCAGTTCTACGCCATCTACAATATTTACATCTACGTGTATGGCATCTGTGGAATACTGGTCTTTCACACCAAGTGAAGCAAACTTATTGCTGCCATGAATACGATATACAAAACGGCTGCTGCCCTGTATCATACCCTGGTTCACCAGTTTTTTATATGGCTCATCATGACCGATATAACCGAGATCGTATAAGGCTTTTGTCCACATACGGCTGTATAGCAAATGCCCAACAGCGTGTTCAGTTCCACCGATATATAAATCAACCTGACCCCAGTAATCACTGACCTCACGGTTGCAAAACTCTTTGTCGTTATGCGGGTCCATGTAGCGAAGGAAGTACCATGATGAACCGGCGTAACCGGGCATGGTATTGGTTTCAAGATCGCGGGATGTCCATTCGGCAATATTTGCGAGTGGCCCCTCTCCTTCCGGACCAGGTTTATAGCTGTCTACGTGTGGTAATTCCAGCGGCAATTCGCTTTCGGGTAAAGGATAAGCAATGCCATTCTTCCATTGAATAGGAAATGGCTCGCCCCAATAGCGTTGGCGGCTGAAGGCAGCGTCGCGCATTTTAAAATTTACCTTCCGGATGCCGATGCCCATTTCCTCGATCTTTTTTATCACTACTTCAATGGCATTGCGCATTACCATGCCATTTAAAAAGTCGGAGTTTTCGAGAATAGCATCTTTGGTAGGATTGGCTTCCTTCCCGTCGTAATGGCTACCAATGATATTGGTAATAGGAATATTAAAATGCTGTGCAAACTTATGATCGCGTTCATCGCCACAGGGCACGGCCATAATGGCGCCGGTACCATAACCAGCCAGTACATATTCACTGATCCAGATAGGGATTTGCCGTCCGTTGAAAGGATTTAAAGCATAAGCGCCTGTAAAAATACCGGTGATCTTCTTTTCGGCCATGCGCTCACGTTCACTGCGGCTTTTAACATATGCAATATATTCCTCTACCGCCTGTTTATGTTGAGGCGTAGTAATCTTTTCAATAAGCTCATGTTCCGGCGCTATTACCATAAAGTCAACACCAAAAATGGTATCGGGTCTGGTAGTATATACTCTCAGTTTGCTGGCCGGCGTATTGGCAATTTCAAAATCTATTTCAGCGCCATAGCTTTTGCCGATCCAGTTGGTTTGCATTTCCTTCATGGCCTCGCTGAACTCGATGCGCTCAAGACCTTCGAGCAAACGGTCGGCGTATTCAGTAATACGCAAATACCACTGACGCAATTTTTTCTTTACAACAGGATGGCCGCCGCGTTCGCTTACTCCATTGATCACTTCATCATTGGCCAATACGGTACCTAAGGCTTCGCACCAGTTAACTTCGCCATAGCCGCAATAAGCCAGGCGGTATTCCATTAAAATATCCTGTTGCTCTTTTTCAGTAAATGCCTTCCATTCAGCGGCAGTAAATACGCGCTTTCCTGTTTTGGCTATCTGATATTTATCGTTGGGAATATCGTTCCCTGCATTTCCCTGTTGTTCAAAAATTTTCACCAGATCAGCTATAGAAGCGGCCTTTTTTTCTTTCCTGTTATACCAGCTGTTGAATAACTGAAGAAAGATCCATTGGGTCCATTTATAGTATTTAGCATCGCTGGTGCGCAGTTCGCGGTCCCAGTCGAAGCAAAAACCGATATTATCCAGCTGTGTGCGGAAATTTTTGATATTCTGGTCGGTGCTTACTGCAGGGTGCACACCATGTTCCAGCGCATATTGTTCTGCGGGTAAGCCGAATGCATCGTAGCCCATGGGATGCAGCACATTAAATCCCTTTAAACGTTTAAAGCGACTGTAAATATCACTGGCAATATAGCCAAGGGGATGGCCCACATGTAGTCCGGCGCCACTGGGATAGGGAAACATGTCCAATACATAATACTTCGGCTTTGAGGAGTTATTGCTCACCCTGTATACGCCCGACTCCTTCCACTGTGCCTGCCATTTTTTTTCGATATCCCTGAAATTATATTCCATGTTGTTTTAGTTCTGTATTTGCGAATCGTCGATCCTGATTTCTGCCTCCTGTTTTGGACTTCTGCCTCTGACTTTAGACATCAGATTGACAATCAAACGTTGAGGAAACGTTAAAAAGTCACTTACCCCTGAAATTTTTATGTTATTTCAATCGTTTAGGAGGATGCCAAAAATACGGATTATAAGCCGTTTAAGCCGGATAAAACCGTTATTTTTGTCACTCCCGGTTCATTATCAACCCTTCAAAAAATTAAAAATACATGGCGCAATTCGGAAAAGCATCGGCCAAGCGTTCCAAACCATCTTACTTTATGGCCATTTTAGGGGTTACCATTGTACTCTTTTTTATGGGCGTGTTCGGGTGGCTGTTATTAAATGCAAGCCGCTATACAGAGAATCTTAAGGAAGACATTAAGCTGCAGGTATATCTGCGCAGGAGTGTTACTCAGGCAGATGTGGATACCCTGATGCAGTATATCAAAACACGGCCCTATACCAAATCGGTGGAATACATCGACAAGGAAACTGCCAAAAAACAGTGGATGGATAAAGGGGAAACCGATTTTCAGGAACTGCTGGATGAAAATCCGCTGCCGGCGTCGATTGATTTTAATCTGAAAAGCATGTACGTGCAAAAGGATACCATCGCCGCCATTAAGGCCGACCTGGAACAACGGCAGATGGTTGTGGAAAGTGTTAAGTACCCGGCTTTTGTGGTTGAAAAAATGGGATCTTCCGTACGGGCAGGGCTTATCGTATTTGCCGCACTGGCAGCCCTGTTTTGTATATTATCTATAATACTTATCGATAATACCATCCGGTTGGCCATGTACAGCAACCGGTTCCTGATCAAAACCATGCAAATGGTGGGCGCTACCCGCGGGTTCATAGCCAAGCCATTGAATATGAGAGCTATTTTAAATGGTTTGATTGCTGCACTGGTAGCCATCGGGCTTATATACGGACTGATGCTGTTATCGGAATATTTTCTGCCTTATCTGCGCGACCTGCGTGATAATAATAAGGTGGTTATACTGTTTACTTTTCTGATCATATTGGGTATCAGTATTTCGCTGTTCAGTACGTACCGCAGCGTTGTTAAATACCTCAAAATGAAGCTCGACGAGCTTTATTAATATCGAATATCGAATGTTCAATTTTCAATGCTGAAGTGCCTTTTACTTCGAAATTTGACATTCACTATTCAACATTCAATATTTCACTATATTGCATTTCTAATAATTGTTCCATGAAGGAAAAAAAACCAATCGCTCCCGCCGTTAATCTTTTTGGTAAAGACAATTATATCTGGATGATTGCCGGTGTTGTGCTGGTAGCCATCGGAATCGTTTTAATGTCGGGTGGCAAAAGCACTGATCCGAATGTTTTCAGAGACAATGAAGTATATAGCGTTCGGCGCATTACCATTGCCCCCATTGTTATTTTACTGGGCCTGGCTGTTGAGGTATATGCCATTTTTAAAAAACCGAAGAACAGTTAATAAGATTAGTTAATAAGTTATTAAGGGCGATGCTTTGTAGTATCGCCTTCTTAATTTTACGCCACCCCGCCTGTATCCGGTTCTTAAACTGTTAACTTGTTAACACATCATTCATCTAACTAACTTTTAAACTAATGCATACCCTGCACGCAATCATCATTGCTATCATTGAAGGTATTACTGAATTTTTACCCGTTTCCTCTACCGGCCATATATCTATTGCAAGAAGAATATTACACGAAGAAGGTGATTTTTCAAAACTGTTCGAGGTGGTAATTCAATTCGGTGCTATTTTATCGGTAGTGGTTTTATACTGGCGTAGATTTTTCGACTTTAAGAAATTCTCATTCTACATAAAGCTCATCATTGCTCTTATTCCGGCTGTTATTTTTGGCGTTTTATTGAAAAAGCATATTGATGAAATGCTGGATAATATTGTTGTTATTTGCAGTGTATTGGTATTAGGCGGTGTAATACTACTCTTTGTTGACAAATGGTTTCAAAAACCGGTTATTGATAAAGAAGAAAATATCACCTACAAACATGCATTCATTATTGGTTCATACCAGGTATTATCTATTCTTTTTCCCGGTTTAAGCAGAAGTGCTGCTACTATTGTTGGCGGTATGCAACAGAAATTAACCCGCAGAGTTGCTGCCGAGTTTTCTTTTTTTCTGGCCGTACCTACGATGTTTGCCGCAACGGTAAAAAGCTTATACGATATGTATAAGAAAAATCCCCATGTGCTGAATACCGGTAACCTGAACATCTTGCTGTTAGGCAGCGCTATTGCATTTATTGTAGCGATAATAGCTATAAAATTTTTTATTACTTATTTGCAAAAGCACGGCTTCCGTTTATTTGGCTGGTATCGTATTATTGTAGGCATCACAATACTGATCCTGATTTTTACCGGCGTTATCTAAATATAAGTTACGCCACCCAACCCTAAACACTTATCACATGCAAGTAGCCTCCAGAAAAGTTGTAAATGCCTGGTGTATGTACGACTGGGCTAATTCTGCCTACAATCTGGTTATTACTTCAACCATTTTTCCGGCTTACTATGAAGCTATTACCAAAAACCAGTTACCCAATAATGAAGTAGAATTTCTGGGCAGAAAATTTGTAAATACTGCCCTTTACAATTATGCACTGGGAACGGCCTTCATTGTAGTTGCATTTATTTCGCCGATTCTTACTTCTATTGCCGATTACCGGGGAAATAAGAAAAACTTCATGCGCTTTTTCTGTACGCTGGGTGCTTTGGCGTGTGCCGGTTTGTACTTTTTTGCCCCGCAACCTGCAGCGGGTACTTCAGTAACACTTAGTGCCGGCAGTTTGAATATTGGCATTCTGTGTATGGTTATATCCTGCATCGGTTTTTGGGCCAGTCTGGTTTTTTATAATTCCTATCTGCCCGATCTGGTGCCTGAACATTTGCGAGATCGTATCAGTGCCCGCGGCTATACATGGGGTTATATAGGCAGCGTTCTATTACAGATTTTGTGTTTTATTATAGTATTTTTTCCGGCTGCATTCGGTTTTAATACACCATTTGAACAGAATTATATGCCTGCCCGCGTGTCGTTTGTAATGGTGGCCATATGGTGGTTTGCCTTTGCGCAGATCCCTTTCAGGTATTTACCTATCAGCAGTGTTAAGGAAAGGCATGAACGTAAAAATGTTTTCAGCAATGGTTTTCTTGAATTAAAAAAAGTATGGACGCAGGTAAAGCATATGCCGGTGCTGAAAAAGTTTTTGCTTTCGTTTTTCTGGTACAGCGCCGGTATACAAACCGTTTTTCTGGCAGCTACGCAGTTTGGCGCCAAGGAATTACACCTGCCAACAGATAAGCTGATCATTACGATTATGATCATTCAGCTGGTAGCTATTCCGGGTGCTATTATTATATCAAGGGCAAGTGAAAGGTTCGGCAATATTCAAACCTTAATGGCTTGTGTACTGATATGGGTAGGTGTTTGTATTACTGCTTATTTTACCTATACCGACATTCAGTTTTATATCGTGGGTGCAATTGTAGGACTGGTAATGGGTGGTATACAATCGCTCAGCCGTTCTACTTATTCTAATCTCATGCCTAAAGAAACAAAAGACACGGCCTCGTTCTTTAGTTTTTATGATGTAACTGAAAAAATAGCATTGGTGCTGGGAATGTTTACATTTGCCTTTATTGAAGAAAAAACCATCCGTTATGGCGGCATGCGTAACTCGGTGCTGGCCCTGATGATATTTTTTATGCTTGGTTTTGTATGGCTGGCCTGGACTTTGCGGACTCTTATGCGGCAATCGGCAGTCGGCAATCGGCAATTGTAGTACTATAATTCTTTATTGCCGGTTCGCGATTGCCGATTCACGAAATAAATTATATAACATGCAACTTTATTCAATAAACACCGGTTATTTTAGATTAGATGGCGGCGCTATGTTTGGCGTAGTTCCTAAAACTATCTGGAATAAGCTGAACCCATCAGATGAAAATAATTTATGCAACTGGGCCATGCGCTCTTTGCTGATCCAGGAAGATAACCGGCTTATTTTAATTGATAACGGTATAGGTGATAAACAGGATGATAAATTTTTACGCCATTATTATCTCAATGGTGATGATTCATTAAATAAATCGCTTGCACAACACGGTTTCCATGCCGATGATATAACAGATGTTTTTTTAACCCACCTGCATTTTGATCATTGCGGAGGCAGCATTGTACGGGAAGGCGATAAGCTGGTACCTGCTTTTAAAAATGCCATTTACTGGAGCAACCTCCGTCACTGGGAAACAGCCACGCAGCCCAATGACCGCGAAAAAGCTTCTTTTCTGAAAGAAAATATTTTACCTATCGAGGAAAGCGGACAGCTAAAATTTGTTGAGCCTACCGATGGAATTGGTTTTTCAGATAGTATGTCGGTACGGTTTGCTTACGGTCATACCGAAGCGATGATGCTACCACAGATCAGTTATAAAGAACATACCATTGTTTATGCCGCCGATCTGATCCCCGCTGTGGCGCACCTGCCCGTTCCCTATGTAATGGCATATGATATGTTTCCCTTAACTACGCTGATTGAGAAAAAACAATTTTTAACGGAAGCTGCAGCGAATAATTATATATTATTTTTTGAACACGATCCTGTAAACGAATGCTGCTCATTACAACAAACCGACCGTGGTGTTCGGCAGAAGGATGTGTTTAAGCTGCAGGAGTTGTAAATCGGCAATCGTGAATCGTGAACCGGCAATAAAGAATCATAGTATTGACGACTGCCGATTGCCGACTGCCGTTATAAGCTTACAAGAGATGTAAGAGGGTAACGAAGGTTTCGATAGCTGATCATATCAATTTTCACGCTACCTACCGAAATGGGGCTTTCTATTCGCACAGGCACATGATTGCGGTCGTCGCTTACCCAAACAGTCATTTTTTCGCCGCCTTCAAAAATAGTACCCTTGATGAGCAAGGGTTTAAATTTCACAGCTTTGAATTTGCCGTATTTTGTTTTGATAGTTTCTTTACCAAGATAACGGATATACATTTCGTATATTTCATTATCCAGGAACAGAGAGAAGGTGATCTTATCACCGGCCTTATATTTATTAAAGTCGATATTACGGGAGTAATAAACCGCGCTTAAAACATCCTGCACGCATACTGGCACCTGATATACGCCCTTGTTGGTTATGGCTGAATTAGTAGTTTTATTGAAGGTATAATTCTCGTATTTCTTATACCCGCCTTCGTACACATTGCGGATAAAACGATACGGTTGCAGGGTAGCTGTATCTATATACGTTTCATATTTATCACGAACTTTAAAAAAGTTATCGTAGAAGCTGTATGTTTTTCCTTCACCGGTGATATGGTAAACCGGTTTACCGCTCATTTTTTCAATGGCTGTTGTAAAAGTAGCTTCACCTGCGCCAAAATAGGCGCCCGCTACGGTATAAAAAACCTTCAGGGTGATCATTTCCCCGTCCTGAAAAGCTGTATTACGAATTTCGCAAAAGCCATCACCGGCTCTCAGTGGGAAACTAATAACTACAAGCAGCACGAAAATGAGTGGTCGGTATAGTTTCATGTAACGCTATTCAATTAATCCATTTAATAAGGTTGACGTCCGGGCCGGCGCTTTTATTTTCTATTGTTAAAAACTCTAATGCTTAAAATTAATAAACTCCCGATCAACGCAGGTATTACCAGATTAATTATCCATACTGCCAGGGAGGTAGCCAGTATGCCGGTAATATTGCTATTAAAAAGTTGTACCACTTCAATGCCGACTTTCCATCGCACACCCAGTTCGGTAATCACCGCAATAGTTGGCACTATTGCCAAAACCAGAAATATGACACTTACCGAACCGGCAACCTGGGCAGGTGTTACAGATACATCAAAAACATCAAACAACAGATAATATTGCCATATGAACACACAATATCTTAGTATCGATAAAGACAAGATCCTGCTCAGGATGGTTGCGTTAAGACTATCCAAAACCCTGATGTAAGCGACAGGTTTTTGGATCCTCGGTATTTTTTCTATCCACCTTACCAGCCCTGCTAATCGAAAATAAAATAATGTTAAAATCACTGCTGTTATAATTGTCGCATATAACAACATGTTCATCCAAAACCCCTCATAGGGGACAACTGAATGAAGCATTCCCCTCTCATCATGGGCCTGCAGATATAAAATTCCTGCAATTCCGCCCCACAATGTAATCAGCAACTGCCCCATACTACATACAATGGTAAGGGAAATTGCTTTTATACGCTTGCCTTCACCAAGATATAATATACGACCCATGTATTCCCCTATGCGATTGGGCGTAAAAAAAGCGAGGGTAGTGCCTGTAAACACAGCTTTGCACGACTGGAAAAACGACAGGAACTGAACCTTCCGGATAACGATTTGCCATTTACGGGCTTCCAGCGCCCAGTTAACGAACATTAGCAAAACCGTCAACACCAGCTTCCACGCATTTACCCCTGTAAAAGCGTAAAGCGTATGATGAAGGGACGTTTGCCAGTTCTTTTGATTCATCAACTGCTTATATATTGACCATGCCAGCAGGCAAAACACCAGCGGTCCAACCACATAGTTGACAAGAATTTTAATATTTTTGTTTACCGTCAGCAAAATAAGTTCACAAAATAATCCAATCCGCTCTCTACTTGCAAACACCATCGAAAATAATTATTGGCATAGACCCCGGCACTTTGGTCATGGGGTATAGCATTATTGTTGTATCATCTCAAAAACTACAGCTGCTTGAAATGAGCGTGCTGAAGTTGAATGCCCGTAAAGACAACTACGAAAGGCTGCAACTCATTCATCAGAAAGTAAGCGACCTTCTCAACAATTTCAAACCCCATAGTTTTGCTATTGAAGCCCCTTTCTTTGGCAAGAACGTACAAAGTATGCTTAAGCTGGGACGCGCCCAGGGCGTTGCTATTGCTGCTGCCATGAGTGCCGGTGTAGAAGTATTTGAATATTCTCCCAAGAAAATAAAACAATCTATAACCGGTAATGGTAATGCAGGCAAGGAACAGGTGTGGCAAATGCTCCAGCGTATTATGAGCATTCAAAAATATACCGATATAAAATACCTCGATGCTTCTGATGCGCTTGCAGTAGCCGTATGTCATCATTTTCAGGATGCTCTTCCCATAAAAGCTACAGCCAAAAAATTAAAAGGCTGGGAAGACTTTATTGCAAAAAACCCGAACCGGATAATTTGAAAATTTGAAAATATGCAAATTTGAAAATGGGAGAAGCTGGATATCAAAGAGAATGGTAATATACAGCCAGCCTCATTTTCAAATTTTCAAATTAGCGCATTTTCAAATTATTCAGTATCTTTTGTTGTGCTGCTTTTAACTGCTCAGGCGTGGGCTTCAGTTTACCTCTTGTAAAATTCAGATCGTTCATGCCATTAATGGGTACCAGATGCAGGTGTGCATGAGGCACCTCAAGACCAACTACTGCCAGCCCGCACCGGTTGCAGGGAAATGATTTCTCAATGGCTTTGGCAATGGGTTTGGCAAACAGCAGCATATCGGCCAGATAGTCATCCGGAACATCAAAGAATTTATCTACCTCAATTTTCGGCACTACCAGTACGTGCCCTTCAACAAGCGGAAAAATATCAAGAAAAGCAAAGAACTTATAATCCTCTGCGATCTTATAAGCCGGTATGTCACCGGCAATAATCTTTGAAAAAATTGTCATGTTCCCGGTAATTTTAAATTTAAAATGTTACTGTACAACACGAACATTGCCACAGACCCTTTGATCCGATAGCTATCGGATTCGTTCAGAACAAAGATGAATACAAATACGAATGAATTAATAAAATAGTCGGGAATCGGGTAAATATCCGGTTAAACAGTTATGTCCTCAATTTTAAATTTAAGCAAACCGGCGGGCACCTGTACTTCTGCCACGTCGCCAACTGTTTTGCCAAGAAGGCCCTGGCCTATGGGAGAGGTCACTGAAATTTTGCCTTGTTTGAGGTCGGCTTCTTTTTCAGAAACAATAGTGTAGGTAATTTTCTTTTTATTCGTAAGGTTGGTGATGGTTACTTTGGTAAGAATAGATACTTTACTGGTATCTACATTATCTGTATCCAATATGCGAACACTCGCAATATCGCTTTCAAGCTTTTTTATTTTTGCTTCCAGTATGCCCTGAGCCTCTTTGGCAGCATCATATTCTGCATTCTCTTTCAAATCGCCTTTTTCACGCGCTTCTGCAATAGCCCTTGCCGCAGCAGGACGATCAACTGTACGCATACGAAGCAACTCCACTTTCATTTGCTCCAGTGTTTCCTTAGTGATATATAGAACACTACTCATAAAAACCTCCTTATTTTTATCCGGATATAATTGGAAACTTACATTAGTAAACAGAAAAAAAGAACAACGCCTCAGGGGTGAAGCGTTGCACTACTGTATAAAACAAAAATAAAGTTTTTTTTAGAATGTTTAATTGCCTGCCCCGATTTTTTAAGCCAAAGATGTAGCTTCCGCCGTTCCGGAGGTCATAAAAATCAAGGATTTAGCCTAAAGGTTTAACAGAGTTTTGGGTTTATTGCTCTGATATTACAACTTCAATTTTTCCAGTACCACCGCAGCCATTTTATAAAAGGCTTCATGGCTGTAACCGGCGGTATGGGGTGTAATTAACACATTTGGTTGCTCCAGCAGCCAGTCGAGCTCTTTCTTTTCCTGTTCTGAATAGGTATTCAGCTTTTCATTTTCAAGTACATCGAGGCCGGCGCCGGCAATTTTTCCGTTTTGCAATGCCTGTATAATGGCTTCTGTACTTTGCACCTTTCCACGTGATGTATTAAGAAAAAAGGGCTTGCGTTCCAGAGAATTGAAAAACTGCTCGTTGGCAAAATGAAAAGTTTCCTCTGTTAAAGGGAGATGTAAGCTGATCACATCGGCATAGCGGGCGATCTGTTCAAGCTGGGCTTCCCGGATATAACCTTTGGCAAAGTCGAATTTATATTTATCATAGGCCAGTACGGTCACGTCGAAAGATGAAAGCAGTTTGGCAAACGCCTGGCCTGTATTACCAAAACCTATAATACCTACTGTTTTCCCGGTTAATTCTGTTCCCCGGTTGGCATCGCGGATCCATTTACCTTCCCTGATCTCCTGCATGCTGCTGTCCATCTTATTCATCAGGTTTAATAACATTCCCAGTACATGTTCAGCAACGGCATTGCGATTACCTTCAGGACTGCTTACACATTTAATGCCTTTGCTTTCGGCATACGGCACATCTATCAGTTCCATACCACTTCCCAGGCGTGCTATCCATTTTAGTTTTACAGCTTTCTCGAGCATGGGCTTGTCGATCTTGATACGGGTAGTAACCACCAGTCCTTCCGCTTCATGTATTGTTTCAAGCAATTCTTCATACGTAATAGCGGGAACAAGCTCAACAGTAAATCCTCTCTCCTGTAATTGTTCAATAAGCCAGTTATGTACTTTGGCTGTAATTATAACATTCTTCATTCTTTTTAAAACCCTTTATTTCATTTTAAATGTAAGTTGGGCAAAGTCATTCACGGTTAATTGTTCGGCCCGTTTATCAAAGATGCTATCCTGTAATGCTTCGGGAGTAAATAATCCCTTTACTGCATTACGAAGGGTTTTACGACGTTGATTAAAAGCTGTTTTAACCAATACAAAAAACTGCCTTTCACTTTTCATATCAGGCACTTTTTCAACAGGTACCAGTCTGATCACGGCGCTTTTTACTTTAGGTGGTGGCGTAAAAGCATTTTCATGTACTTCAAACAAATACTCCACTTTAAAAAATGCCTGTACCAGCACACTTAATATGCCATATACTTTATGGCCTTCACGGGCTGCCACACGTTGCGCCACTTCTTTCTGAAACATACCAATAACAATTTCCACGCTGCCTTTCCATTCAAGCACTTTAAATAAGATCTGTGAAGATATGTTATATGGAAAATTACCCACTATGGTAAACGGCTCAGCAAATGGCGGTTCGATGGTTAAAAAATCCTTGTGAATGATCTTTGTTTGTAAGGCCGGATATTGCTGCAATAACCAGTTAACTTTTTCCTCATCCAGTTCAACGCATTTAAAATCAATGTCTGGCAGAGTGATCAGATATTTAGTTAAAGCGCCACCCCCAGGCCCCACTTCAAGCAAACGCTGAAATGTGTGTTCCTGTAGCGCATCTACAATTTTGCGACAGATATTTTCATCTTTCAGAAAATGCTGTCCCAGCGACTTTTTTAATGTATACACCGTGCAAAAATAGGTTATAAGTAATAAGTGGTAAGTAATAAGTCGTAAGTAATAGGTAAATACAATACTCTCTTGTCCTGACTTATAACTTATTACCTATAACTTATTACCTATAACTTATAACTTACTACTTACAACTGTTTTAGCCTTTGGGCCAGATGATTGATGCAGGGAAGATAAAAGATCGTCTGCCAGCTTATCGGTAGATAGCGTGCCATCTGTAATTCTTATACTATCGGCTTTGCCGCCGGTCTTAATGCGGGCCAGAGCTGTAGAGTCGGAAAAGACCTTTCCTGGCTGTTTACCGGGATAAATAACCGAAATATGCCTGACAGGATTGTGCGATGTAACCTGCGCCTCTGTATACATAAAGCCGGTTACCAGTAAGAGCATGGGTACCATACACTTCATAGGGGGGATTTGGGGTTGGAACAAATGTATAAAAAATTCTATTAGAATCAAACATCATATGCTTTTATAAAGCATTTATTATCAATTCAATGTGATTAATACGAAAGGTAAGTCACCCTTTGCGTTCACCAGAAAGGGCTCTTAAGTAATTAAGGGTGACTCACTTTAACTCTGCACCTATCTGCCTATTAAATCGTAAATTAGCCGCTTCAATAGAAAACGTAAATGAACGCTCAACAACAAAAACCCATAATAGGTATATCTATAGGCGATTTAAATGGTATTGGCGCAGAGCTGATTATAAAAACATTAAATGATCATCGCCTGTTGGAATTATGCACGCCCGTTATTTTTGCATCGAATAAAGTGATCAATTTTTACCGCAAATCTGTACCGGATGTCAACTTCGCCTATCAAAGCATTAAGGAGCTGAACCGCGTTAATTTTAAACAGATCAATATTTTTAATTGCTGGGAAGAAGAAGTGGCCATTACACCCGGTCAATTATCTGACATTGGCGGTCGTTACGCTATTAAGTCACTAAGCGTAGCGGTGCAGGCATTGAAGGAAAATAAAATTCATGGCCTGGTAACCGCTCCCATTCACAAGAAAAATACCCATAGCGCTGACTTTAATTATACAGGTCATACACCCTATCTTAAGCATATTTTCGGTGTACAGGATGTGGCCATGCTTATGGTTGCCGGATCATTTAGAGTGGGTCTGTTAAGCGAACATGTGCCAATCAGCGAAGCGGCAAGGTATGTTACCCGCGACAACATCTTATCAAAGCTCAGCATCATTAATAATTCCCTTATTAAAGACTTCGGTATCGATAAACCTAAAGTAGCCGTACTGGGACTTAACCCCCATGCCGGTGACGAAGGACTGATCGGTCGTGAAGAAGAAGAGATCATCAAACCGGCTATTAAAGAT
>Ga0105239_10001029_pt1 | contig 38930 bp, 42 predicted proteins | sample KBSC44metaG_FD_92761 | JGI IMG/M metagenome (GOLD analysis project Ga0105239, IMG submission 92761) | Corn rhizosphere microbial communities from Kellogg Biological Station, Michigan, USA - KBS C4-4 metaG | ecosystem: Host-associated > Plants > Roots > Rhizosphere > Soil | place: Michigan, USA... | reverse complement strand
TGCCAACCCCCCCCCCCCCCCCCCCCCCACCCACATACTTTCTCCAACTTTTCGAATTCATCATCCGTCACTTCTCCGTACTCCGTACAGAGATGTGAAGGGGCGAAGCGACTCGGTAGGGACCTCAACCTAGGTACGTATGTACGTATGGTCTGTATGTAACGGCAGCCCGCTTCGATGGCCGATCTAGCCGACCACACACTTTTGCTCTGAGCCAGGATATTAGGTGGGGAAATTGACTGTTGGGGTTTGGATTTCTTTCTTGCATGCTCTTTCTTTTGAACTGATCTTGAATTGTTGAAGTATGATATCTATTTCGAGCTCGCAATAACATACGACCAGACCGACGATGGTGCTCTTTAAATCACCGCATCCGGATCTCGAGAGTGAGTGAGCAACTTATTAGCTAAATTACCTACCTTCCTTCTTCTCCCCCGTCCCCTCCCACCCTCAGCCTCGTTAGACAGTATGTGAGGATTGAAGACCTAGCGCCGACTAATTCTCTTATAATGTAGTCCCGACGAACATAACAACTTGGGAATGGGCATTCGAGGAAGGCCCGTATTCACCACTATACAACCAACCCAAACACAAGCAATCGCCAACGCTAGCGGGGTACGTCAACGCGGCCACGAAGGAGCGGCTTAACTGGGACGAAGTCAAGACGAAAGCCACGCAGCTGAGCACGGCGCTGGTCCACAAATATGGACTCTGTGCGGGCGACACCGTCAGCTTGTTTAGTACGAATACCATCTGGTATCCAGTCGCTATGTGGGCTGTTGTCCGTGCTGGTAGGTGTTATTGCTGTCCCTCTTGTTAAAGGCCGTTTTGTCAATCATTCCTTACCTGGTAAGAGATCTCCTAATCATAAAGTTGGATTTTTATAGGCGGACGCGTGAACGGCGCATCACCGGCATACACGGCAGAGGAGATGACGCACGCGCTGAAAACGGCCAAATCCAAGATCCTCATCACCCTTCCAAGCTCGCTACCCGTAGCACTCAAGGCTGCACGAGAGGCAGGAATCCCCAGGTCTCATGTACTGCTGCTGGAAGGAAGCGCTGAAGGTTTCGTCAGTATCCAGACTCTCATGGAGGAGGTAGTGCAAAAGCGGGACCAGCCTGAGCCGCCCTATCGGATACCAGAGGGGAAGTCGAATGCTCTGGTCTGTGGGTATTTGAATTTTAGTAGCGGGACTACAGGGTTGCCCAAAGCGGTATGTATGCTCGACGATGTAGTGTGTGTCCACTGTGAGTTCGAGATTAGGCTTGCTAATGGTCGGTCAATACGATAGGTCATGCTATCCCACCAGAACATTATCGCCCAGTGCCATCAGCTTCGGCAGGTCCAAGCAAATGGGAATTATAAAATTCTCGCGGTAATGCCGTTGTTTCACAGTATGGTGTCCTCTCGGAATCTCTTGAAGTTCCAAACCCAACGGAGTCGTGGGAGACTAACTGTTTTATGATCTAGTCACTGGCCTTGTTCGATTCTGCACGTACCCAGTCTTCATGAACGGCGATTCAGTGATGCTTCCCGCCTTTAGTATGAAAGCGATGCTGGACGCGATTGTTGAATTCCACATCAAGGAACTCATTCTCGTTCCTCCAATAATCATTCGGTTGGTGCGAGATAAGATCGTCGACGACTATGATCTGCGGCACGTCGACCGGTGGTCGTCGGGCTCCGCTCCCATCTCACCAGAGATCATTGAATTGCTTAGGAGGAAATTCCCTTGGACCGGGTTCAGGCAGGGATATGGTGCAACGGAGTCGACAGCGTGCATTTCCTGCCACCCGCCGAGCCACTACGACTATAAATATGCGACGACTGGGGGAGTGTTGGTAGCAAATACGGTGGCGAAGGTGCTTGATCTGACGACCGGGAAGGAGTTGGGACCGGGCGAGACTGGGGAGATCCTCGCTCGAGGACCACAGATCGCGATGGGATATCTGGGGAACCCGACAGCGTCGGCGGAGACGTTCGATACGGAAGGTTTCTTCCATACGGGTGACGTTGGGAATATCGACCACGAGGGCCTGATCCACATCGAGGATCGTATAAAGGAGATGATTAAGGTCAAGGGACTGCAGGTGCCGCCCGCAGAGCTGGAGGACTTACTGCTGGGCCATTCGCAGGTGGAAGACTGTGCTGTCCTCGGCATCCCCGACGATTACTCGGGTGAGAGGCCGAAGGCGTACGTGGTGTTGAAGAAAGGAATCGAGCCAACGCCAGAGGTTGGAATGCTGCTGATGAAATTTGTGAAGGAAAGGAAAGTCAGGTACAAGTGGCTTACCGAGTTGGAATTCACGAACGAAGTCCCCAAAAGCCCGACGGGGAAGTTGCTGAGGAGAGTGTTAAAGGTGAGGAACAAAGAGGAAGGGAGGACGGGGGTCTGGGTCAGAGATGAGACGGAGAGGGCGAGGGCGAGGTTGTGAATTTTCTGTCGATCGTTGAGCCCTGGCATAGATCATACTAGACCGTAGAACAGTACGTAGACTGGTGAGGCCGAGAGATGGAGTTGGACGCTCTGCTGGTCAAATTGCTAGGAATGCATCTTGGTATGTGACCATGTTAGCTGAAGCGTGAGAAGGGAGGGAGGCGACGCGCCCAAACCCTCGGAGGCAAAGGAATTAAGTTCGGGTGGCACCAACGGTCGCGGGCTCCGTCGCGGGGGCAAAGGCTCGACCCGTATTTTGCTGCTCTTGGCGAATCATTCCTTTGCAGTCTGCTCATAGTCCCCTTGTCGAGCTGTGAAACCGGGGACGATCTTGGGATTCGAGTTCCGGACCAGGGATCAGGGATCAGGGTAAAAGACAAACCCAGTCTTAAAAGACAACCTCAACTCTATCACATTCGTGTCTCTCAAGAGCTTTTAAAGTCCTCGACTACCCGGTACCTTTGCAGCCAGAACTTGTCATCGAGATGGTGTTTAGCAAAGATGCGGCCGAAAAAGAGCGACTCCGTGCCCAAGGTTAAGAAGGAACTGGTTCCGCTCGAGTCCAAGAGCAAACTACTCGCAATCCCTCACAAGGCAGTTCAAGAGGTACTTCAAGAGCCCACTGGCGAGGTAGCTGTTGTCCTCCACAATCGCGGGCAAGGTTCGACCACAGAGCAGAAGATCCTCGAGATCCTTCGAAAAAGTCTGCGGCCATTCTCCGACCGGCTTGATCCTTTTGCAGCACTGCCAGTCAGTCTTGATCGATTTCAGGAACATTTAGTGTCCTTCTACCTGTTATACTATCCCAAAGTCACATATGGGTTCAGCCCACGCTTACAACCGCATCCAGTTGCGAGTAACTTTTCCATTGCGTTGACCACTCCAGCTTGTTTCCAAGTGGCCCTGGCTCGGTCAGCTTCCTACCGGCTATCCCTCAACAAGTATGCCTCAGACCAAGAAAAGAAATCCCTGGAGCTGGCAGTGGTGCGTCACAAAGGGGAGGCATTGAAGTTGGTCAGATCCCTCAGCATCAAATCCAACCCCAAGCGGAAAGATGACCTACTGGCCTCCATGATCAGTTTGGGGACTTTCGACAGACGCACCGGTTCCAAAGAGGCATCTGGAATGCACTATGCAGCGGTTCGGAAGATTTTGAAGTCGACGGGGGGACCGCTTGCTGTCAACTCAGTCCTGTTGTCGAGGGTCATGTGTTTCTTCGAATGCATATATGGGACTAGCCCTGAGAGTTACATCTGGGATGAGACGGATCTCACCAGGCTTGTGACGGGCCTCAATCATTTCTTAAGCAAGTTGAGGGAGCTTTGGCAGTCTTTGTCGAAGATCAGAGCACTGACGAATCGGCCATTAGTCTCTCACCAGTCCGCGCCTATTCACTCGTTCTGCTTGCAGCAAGGCTCGACCCTTTTATCCTTGGTGGAGAGGCAACCACCTCCTGGAGCAGAGATTACACAACAGCGGCGGTTAGAACTGATCTTCCAATTGACATGTCTCCTGACTCTAGCAATGATCACCTTGGACTATGCCGATGACTTTCGATCGCTACAACAGTACATGGACAATCTCCACAAGACGATGAACGATCTCCAGCTGGCAGGACAAAGCTGCAACAATGCAATGTGGCAGATTCAAGTCAACGATCATAGCGAACCTCATAGCCGACGAATCTGGCGTGCTGCAAGTTACGTTTGGGTTCTGAAGCATGTCTCCTATAACGTCCAACTGACGTTGAAAGATTGGCTTTTGGACTTTTTCACGGGCAAGCCCCTTGGGAAAGTGTACCGACTGGACAGCTTTCACTTTAGCTATGCTAGCTGATGATAGAAGGCAGACCTGACAGACTCTTCATTTCCAGCTCGACATCGAGCCTGGGGATAGGTAGAAACATGTCTGTGGTGCGTCAAATCACGTGATCAACCCTGTCACTCTGTCACGCCAAATCCAGAGCGGATTACGGAGGGCTGTACTCTCGGTGGAGTTCAAGCTGATGTTTGGAGATAGGGGTCTGGTACAGCTCGCGCACCAATCCAATTGAACCACGTCACGTTCTGATAATGATTATTTGTGTGTGTTCAGGATATATGAGGTATGGAGTACTGCTGGAGTTATTATAATACTCCCGTATGGAGTTCGGAGTACTCCGTATTGGGCTGCATTTTGCACTATTATTATATGTGAAACACGATCATTTTATCGATAATGGCTGGCGCCTATCAAGGGGAGTGCGGATGCCCGGATTGCAAGCGGCTTGAACGGAGGTCGGAAGAGGCACTCCCAACCTGGTTATTTATTACGGGGTAAGGAACGTAGGCCTCACTCGGAAAAAGGAGGCCCAGAACCACCAAAGCTACGACCCGAGGGAAGGGTGGTTCCAATTAAAGACGCCGCCTAAACCTTGACAGGCTAGGCATGGACAAGCAACTCAGTGGAGTGCCATTTCTTGGGATTTCTTCTTTTGTGGGCACTTTCATCCTCTACGAATGAAAGTGGCCTCGTACCTGTTGATCGCTGCAGCGACTCAACTCCCCAGGCTGCCCCAGAAGCAACAACTATAACAATCAGAGATTGAGATGTCGACTTACGCCATTTCTCGATTCTTCTTCAATGTGGCCGCAATGCACTTCCCTCGACCTGAAAATCGAGAGGGGGGGTCTAACCGAGCATTTTTGATGGCGTGCTTTGTCCATGTGGCCAGTGCGTTTTGAGTGGCACAATGCACTGACTCTCAGCGAGCCTTTAAGGGAGACTTCTAACCGACTAGTGCCTAACGAGAGTCATCGCACCACCCACGCGGTTGGTCGAATTCGGTGTCCTAGACCCTTAATCTCTCGTCCCCCTCGGCCGCCGCAAGGCTCCCCCCAGCGCCACCCACTCACCTTACATCTTTCCTCTCATTATCGCTCGCAGCTGACCTTCTCTTCCTCACCTAGACCTTCGTGGAATGCAGTAACTTCACGGCTCACGAGAGCACAGACATCTTTCGTGTCGCCGCACGAAGCATTCTCTCCCTCGATCCCAAAGGCCACACCCACGAGGTCTGATCGTCGCCATAATGGAATCATAATGGAATGACTCCCTTACCTGCGTGCTTTTGATTTCAACTACAGCCACTCATTCCCAGATTTGCCCATCGCTGGCGCCCCTTGTTTTCATACTCATTCGTTTATTATACACTAACACTATTCACAATCACACTCGTTTGAAAACATGGCATCGCAAGGTATACTTACTGCCTCCCGCTCCTACAGACAGCTCACTGACCAGGACTCGCAGACGGTGTCTCGACCATCTATGGCGTACCCACCAAGTACATATCCTTGATCACCCTCGTCGTCCAGAACTCCACCCTCGTCCTGACTATGCGATATTCTCGAATTCTACCCGGTCCACGATATCTGAGCTCGACCGCAGTGGTTCTGTCCGAAGTCATCAAGTGTGTGATATGCCTCATCATTCACCTTCGCGACCAAAAATCGGCGCACCGGTCCTCACAGCGTCCTACCCTTTCCGATGATGCCTCACCTTCCCACAGCTCATCAGGTTATTCCATGCGTCAATTAGGAACCGATATCTTCTCCGTCAAAAGCGGTTTCCCTAAACTACTTGTACCCGCCATACTCTACACTCTTCAGAACAATCTCCAATTCGTCGCAGCCTCAAATCTCGATGCGGCTACTTTCCAGGTTACCTATCAATGCAAGATCTTGACAACAGCTCTATTTGCAGTCTTGATGCTGGGTCAATCGCTGTCGGCTAAGAAGTGGCTGGCCCTCTTCGTCCTCACCGCAGGAGTAGCCTGTGTGCAAATTCCCTCATCGACCACTACAACCACCCAGCTTCACGAGGGCAATTATTCTCTAGGAATCGTTGCCGTCGCTGTTGCTTGCATATGCTCTGGCTTTGCAGGTGTCTATTTCGAGCGCGTTCTCAAAGGCGGCCAGAACACGACCATCTGGGTACGGAACATCCAACTCAGTGTTGGCTGCTTGGCCATCGCTCTCTTTGGAGCTTTTGTTTGGGACGGTCAGGCTATCAGGACCAATGGATTTTTCCAAGGCTACAACCCAGTGGTCGTCTTCACTATTTGTGTTCAGGCTGCGGGAGGTTTGATCGTCGCTATGGTGATTAAATATGCCGACAACATCCTGAAAGGCTTTGCGACCTCGCTCTCCATCATACTCTCGACGGTTGCCTCCATCTTTCTCTTCAACTTCGTTCCCACCGTGTACTTCTTATTCGGCTCGATTCTGGTATTCCTTGCAACCTATCTTTACAGCATGCCCGACAAGCCAACAGTCATCGAGGCTGTTTCCCCTTCCAGTGATCCCGAGAAGGGCCCCATTCTCGTGGTCGATGACTACGATGCCGATAGCTCCATTATCAATCAGCAGGTTAAGAAACCTTTCCGAGACGAGAGCGACCATGAGTCACTCGACGACGATAGCCGCGATTCCAGCATATATGAGCCTGACGATGGCCACAAGAGTCGAAATTTCTCCCCTTCGCTGATTCAGCACGCCAGTATGGAGAAACAAGGCTACTCGGAGCTCGATCATGTTGGTTGATCGACGGAATGAAAGTCTGAGGCATAGAAATACTGGAAGTGGGCGAAATCACGCCCCCTTTTACTATGCCCTGCTCATATGCCCGCATACCTGGGGATATTCACACAAGCTATATATACGGATAAGGACTGCTTTGGAATTTGAAATGGCTGAATGAATTGAAAAGAGTTTTTGCTATTTAACGGACTCATTCTCACGATACCCACCAAACAACTTTGGTGATTCTATGGCGTTGGTAGATTGAACAATAGAAACCGATTGGAACTAGGCCGCAATAGAATGGAATTGATTTATACTCCCGATATTACGTCCAATATTCTTTCTGCATTCCCAGATACTATCGTTATGTGGACCGTCCGTCTACAAACATCCTCTTCGACATGCTCGCTCTGCAGATGACGACAAGATACTTGCCTAGTTCGAAACTGTAGCCACAGCTAATATGTGTATCACGATGGAAGATAGCCTCAGCATTGGCATTGCGATAGCATCACTCCACAACAGACGGGGTACGGAGCGCCACACAACACACTGGGACATATGCATGTACCTCCTACATATCCATCGTCGTTGCATCATTCTTCAAGACCTGGGCAGAAAGACCCATCCAGCCCCTTCCAATACCGCCTATACAGAATACACGTACGGTACACCGTATCGTTTACAACAAGGGTGCTGGCGAGACGACGGCTGAAGCTTGACATCAGATCTAAAACAGTAACTGCAGCACGACCCTAGCTAGGTAGTACGTATACGACCCCAGCAAAAGGTACACGTCATGATATAAGTGATCTCGTCACAGAGTTACGAGTGGGCACTGCACTTGGTACTTGTGGGCCGAGGGTTCTTGATTTGCGCCTTGAGACAATCGTTCACTCGTTTCACTCTGGGCGATTCACCATCTCACACTGCAAAACCCAAAGCTTCCAGACCAGGAGGGAAGGGTGCGTGGTCTAGACAGGTCTCTCGCTTATGATCTGTGCTGCAAGTATATATAGCCTCGTCATTCCGTTCGAGCCCGATATATTCCGCACTGCGATGGCAATTCAAACTTGTTGGATTTTTACTGTTCGGAATAGAAAGTGATGTTCGTTCTTGTGCATCGGAGAAAGCGGAAAGCAGCAGGGCAGACTAATCCAGCTCCAAACCTGGAGCGCACGTGTAATAATACCATTATTATTATTATTATTATTATTAAGTAGTACTGCTTAGTAGATCAGGGCGATGCTTGGCAAGGCGCTCCTTGGGAACGTTTATGGCATCTCGTCGTTGGTGATAATGTATCCTGAGACCTACCGCTCCTACCACAAAGTCCTACTATCATTGCTCACTGCACAGAAGTCCCAGAATTGCTCTAATCAAATTCTGGCACCACAACCATGTCATCAGCGGGATTCAACAGCGAAAGCGGACTTAAGGTGTGAAGGACGCAACGAGGAGAGATCCTCCGTCCACATCACCATGAATCACGAGTCAGCCGTGTATCTCGCTGATAACGCCCAGGCGACTTTATTTGCGAATCGTCACCAAGTTGATAAATCCAGTTACAAACATAGCTGCGGAGAATTCATAACTCCGGCATCAACAGCAGAAACTCAAGCGAAAGCGAGAACGAGAACGGATCTGAATTTAGCGCCATCACTCTTTGGTCGTGAGACCCCTCGACCTGCTTTGCGCCCCTATTCGGTGGCCAAACCCGAGATGAGTGATGGTGTCGCGGATCGCTTCGTTCAAGCATTAGTACTTGCCTTGGTAAGGTATCTATGCCTGGACACACCCCAGCGAGCAGTGAAGGGAAGAGAGGGGCATCTGCTCTACCACCTGCTGTACGAGTACCGAGCATGGAGTACGAAGTATAGCAGTGGTATTATTCGGAGTAGAAGGTGGATCTGTCAATATGGCCGAGCGAAACCATCACCAGCAGTGCCAGCAGTCCCCGTGAGAGGAGCCTCGTGTCCGTGTGGCGGTTACGCTAATGCTAATGTAACATGTTATATTAAATGCGAAAACGAGTAACTCTTGCGAGTGACGCTAAGACGAGGCTTGATCTATCAGCGCTCGTATATTTCCAGACATGTTCCCCAGAGGACTGGTGCTGGGAGCTGAAAAGCAATGTCGCGATAACTTCCCTGGACTATAACAATACCGCCTTCTCCCTGACTCTCGTCGCACAAATAATGGGTCGAGGTCGATGGAACTTCTATCACTTCGCGGTAGCCTGCTAAAGGTATTGTTCCTGCTCTCATTTTCGCCTTGTTCTTTGAAGTGCTACATCCACACGCTGATATTAGATTTGTGGCCTAGAAGCTGAGATTTCACCCAGAGGCCCAAGCTGCCCTCTACCAAAATCCACGCTTGCTCGACAAGATGCAAACTATCATCAGGTGGCCCATCCTGGACAATGCAAAAGGAGGTGGCGAAGCCCCGTGACGCTATACCTAGCCAGCATCCTCATTCTTACCCCGTTCATCCCGTGGAAGTGAGGACATTCCACCCTGTCGGACGTACTCAAGTGACAACGGATACCTAGCTTCACATGAGGTATAGGTAGGTCGACCTTGGTCCGCATCAAAACCTTTGCACGTCGACTCAGGGTCGGTAAGATGAACGCTAGACCAAGAGGTGGAATGCTCTGCCATCAAGAGATTTCCTTCTTCCCACAACACCATTGGTTCAGTGACCAGACTGCATCCCCACGGGACGTTTGATTGCAGCCTGCTATATGTTACCCTGGTTTGAACGGTGAAATCTCCTTCTGGAAGTCGGATTGATGGGAAGGACACGGAAGTGTCGAGTCGTCATTGCCCGTAACGGCTATCCAGATTTGGCGAGCGCTAAAATCTGGCCTAATTCTCAAGGTGTGCAAGGTAAGGACGATATCTTCGTACTTTGGGGGGGGCCTTTGGAATGGGAGATGGGTCGCCTATGAATCCACGAATCGAGAGTCACTAAATACTGGACAAGTTAAAACAACTGCAAGAGCCGAGTGGGCGCCTAACGCTAACTGTGACGGCCGACGGGGAGCTCACATCAAACCACTTACATAACAGGTTTAAAGACCATTATCTCCAGCATTGTTTCACAAATTACAAAGCCGAGAATGCCTTTGACTTCAAAAGGCATTCAACTTCAACTATATACATATCCGAATTCGAATCCAGATCAGAGCTTCTTGGTAGCCTTGCATCCAGCTGGAGTTGGAGTACTGGTCGTTGGCTACTGCACCTTGCGCCTATCATGATCTGATCTGCGCTTGCCCCCACCCTGGGCCACAAGAACCTTGCTCGACAGTCAGCATCTCGCAGGCTTAAGTAAACACCCCAGAACGAGAGCCAGCGGTTCCAAGCCTCCGAGTCAAGGAACTAGGAAAATCCATGATCACACCATGACTCCTCGCCGAGCGCATACCAAATCACGGAAAGGTTGTTTACAATGCAAACGGCGTCGAGTCAAATGTAATGAAGTCAGCCCACGGTGTGGACAATGTGCAAGTCGAGGATTGACATGTTCCTACTCGGTCTCGGGCGGGCCAAATATCGATAGCGATAGTCATGGCACAGACAAACCGTGTTCCAATACCAACACTCTCACTACCATTACTGTCACTGGAATACCTAAGACCGGGGATAGAGATTTCCATACACATTTCGGACCATTCTCGTCAATGGTAAGCGGCTTCTCGACTGCTAATCACAAATTGGAGCTTGAGCTCCTGCACATGTACTCGACGTCAACTTACAAAGCATGTGTTCACAACCCTGATAATGCGCCTGCCAGGGACCTATGGCAATGTTTCATACCTCGCGAAGCCCTAAGACACGATTTCCTCATGAAAGCCATCCTTGCCTTTGCCTCACTTCATGTCGCTGCGACGATGGAAGACACCGGTGGAGGAGAGATTGGGAAAGACCTACATCCTTCATGGCTAAGAAACATTATCCTGGAGGAAAGTCAGTTCGATGGTTGTTGTTATGTTCCCTCAGGATGTAGTGGCATACCTACTACTAATAATCAGCACGGGGTTTCGTTTGCCTCGCGACCCTCTGATTTCTACTATCAGAAGGCGCTAGAGTACCAGACCCAGGCTTCGTCGTCCTTTCGCCCAGTTCTGAATTGGATAACGGCAGACAACTGCCACGCGGTCCTAGGATTCTCTATCATCATGGTTCTATCCGCACTTGGAGCCTCGCGCCATTTCGCAACCGATACAATCGCTTGCTTAGGCTCCACAACATCACCCATGCAGTCCATCTTCACGATGTTCGAATTCTTGAGAGGCATGAAGACTGTCTCGGCGGTCGGACATTCCTGGCTCAGAGCCGGTCCGTTCGGGCAATTCCTCCTCGGATACGAGGATTTCTGGGAGCTGGGAGTCCAGCCCATGGAGCCCGATGCTGCTGAGGTGTTTCGAATGCTACAGTCGTTGAACGACGAGCAATACGGCGACGGTGGCGCCGCCGCCGATATGATCACCGATCTCACCTCCCACATCAACCTCGATGAGGACCACAAGCAATCCTCGACACGGTACCAAACCAACCAGAAAGCGATCTCACAACTCGAAACCAGCTTCGCAAAAGTCACACAGGGCAACGTCGACCCAAGCACCCAAACCAAGCTCCCCACGCCGGAGGAGATGTGGGGAGAGCGAGGCCCGATCCTGGCGTGGCTCGCGCTCGTCGATCCCGTCTTCGTCGGCTACCTGCACGACCGGGAGTCCCTGTCCCTCCTCGTCTTTCTTCACTGGGGCGTCCTCCTCCATCACCTGGGTGACCTGTGGTGGGCAAGCAACGCGGGCAGACTGCTAGTCGATGAGATCTCCGGCATATTGCATACCAGAGGCGATGAGTGGGATGAGCGCACGCGCTGGGCGAGGGAGAAGGTCGGCTTGAGCGACTTGGTATCTAGCGGTGCTGTAGATGTGTAGATACCCATAATTAATAATCCCTTTCGAATTTCTTCATTCATCTCACTTTATCCCAGATGAGATTCCATTCGGTCGAGTCCGTCGTAGGTGTGTCGATGTTGTCTTCTGGAGTTTCTCCTTGGTCCTTGCAAACAAAGGTGTGTGTTTTGAAGTGTGCTGAAACTCAACGCCACACGAATATAATATTTTAAAAACTCTACGGAGGACGGAGTACATCTACATGCATATTCCGCTCCACACAGCAGGACACACTTATTTAATGCACACACTTTGCGCCGAAGATACCGATGACGAGGGTTACGCTTCAAAGCACACGTCGGCTGACAAAGCTACTTTTGTACATGCATCCTACTCACCATATGAGATTGCCAAGGCATGTCGATGTCTGCACGGTACATAGGAAAAGGAGGGTGGTACAGTACCAGGCCGCCGAAGGCATCCCGAGGGATTCAAATAAAAAATCCTAAAAAGACAAATTTAAAGGAGAGGGAAAGCCCGTCGGATTTGGGGAAAACGATAAATAATGTGGAAAAAGTCTCTTTGTTCTTTTTTTTTTTCGCCGTTTTCAAAAAAGGTGCTCATTTTATCTCTCTCTCTCGCGCGCGCGCGCTCTCTCTCTGGTCTGTCTCTCTGTCCGTACGTACTACATACATAGATTCTCTTTCTCTCACGGTATCGATCGCCTGTAACGGTGATCTCTCAGCTCATCTCTCTCTCTCCCTTCTCATCATGCCAGCTAGCTTTCGATCAGCTGCTTTTTTACTGAAACAACACAATGCTTCCATGGGGGAAAAACAAAATGCACAGGTGGTATCTTTCTATATATGTGGGGTTGGTTGTTGGCTTGTCGTGACGTGACGGGGCGGATGGTTTGAGGTTTGGGGGAAGGAGAGGAGGAAGAGGTGTAGAAAAAGCGTGACAACCACCCAAAAAAATAATACAACAAGAAAGGGACGGTGATGAATGAGCCTGAGCCAACGAAGAAGTAAAGGGCCGGCCAGGGGGGCAAGACTGACTGACTGACTCTGGCCCTCCCCTGGCTTCTTCCTCCAAATTTGCCGAGAACGCTCTGTTGCTTGATTGCCCCTTCCCCCCCGGATTAAATCAAGCAAACCCACTCAATCCTCCCAATCCTTAAGATCCCAGATCCAATCGTTCGCTGGGATGATGAATCGAATGGACCTTCCGCTTTTTGGCCCTTCTCCTTTGCGGGCCGTTCCCGGTAGTGTTTCCGTTCGCAATGCAAAAAGTGTTTTAAAAAAAAATCGCAAGGATAATATCGAGGTGGGGCTGTGGCTGGCTGTGTTCTCTCTCTTTCTTCGTTCCAGAGTTGAAGTGTAAAGGAAAGAAAATTGAAGTAATCGTACAAACAGCAGCGACAACTGGGATGGACATGGGGGGTTGGAAGGCGAGCCTCGCGCCCCCCTCCCCCCCGCAACCGCTTCCTCCTTACTGCTCGTAGAAGTGAAGGGCAAGGAAACATTGTACAAAAAAAGGTAGATAGACAAAGTGTAGGACGCTATCGTGACATCGTCAAAAGAACTCTTGAAACTCGAGACCAGAAGGCCTCCCAGTTCAAAGTTGGATCTCTTTTTCTGCTGTTTAGAAATTCTCCTTGCCCCAGACGAAACTGAAGCCTTTGTCACCCTCAGAGTACATGTTACACTTGACATGGAGCTGAGAGCCGAGGCCCTTGGGCCCACAGAAGAAGACACCAGCCTCGCCGGGGGAGTGTAGTTTGCGGATGGCACGGAAGACCATATCCCAGTTGGGACGACCGAAGTTGGTTGGCGTACGGAGACCGGTGATGGCATCCGTGTCGCTGCTGTTAAGCATGATGTTGCTGGCATCTGAAGCAGAGATCTTAGCCGTTAGGTAGGTGTGGATCTCGATGTTGTGGGCTTTGTCTTGTGCCTCGATTGCCATCAGCAGGGATTTGAACCACTCCAGACTGCCGAAGTCACGGCAAATCCAGAAGAAGTAGACCTTGCGGAGTCTTGTCTTGCCCCCTGCTCCCGTGCTCATACGATACCAAATGCTCTTGAGAATACTGGCGAAGGGAGTGACACCGATACCAGCACCGACGAGCACTGCGGTCTCGAACTTGAAGACATCTTCTGACGCGGAGCCGAATGGCCCATCGACGTAGATTCTGGGCAGAAGTTTTGTCAGGCCACCGGGTGCCATGGAGACGACTTCGGAACGTTGCTTCTTCTCACCACCTCCTTTACCTTCTTCACAGCCAAGAGCTTTACCCAATGCTTTGGTGAAGTTGCCGACCATGCGGACGTGCACGGAGATATAGTCTTCCTCGGGGGCGGAAGTCAAGGTGAAGGGATGATATTGCCAGATGGAGACTTCAGGACAGCACAGGAAGATGTACTGGCCAGGGCGGGTCTTGGTCTTTTCCTTGTGCATTTGGATCTCCACAACATTGGAAGGGTGCTGAATGACCTTTGTTACGTAGGTCTTGTGGCGACCTCGAATCTCACGGAGGATTCTTTCCAGCAGATATGCGAAGCCACCAAACGACCAGTACTCCCAGAAGACACCAATGCCAGCGCAGAAGGGTGCAACGTCGGGCTTGATCATGCAGAAGGCGCCATGGATGGACCACATGGCGAAGAAGATGATGAAGAGGTGGTGAGTTGACCAGAAGCGCTCGTAGTTTGCTCTTCTTGGTTTCTCGATTGAAGTAAAGAACATGGCCATCAATGCAATGAGCATCACCCATCCGGTCCAGCCGGGCCCAGTGAGGAAGCCGAGTCTCAAGAAGCCAACAAAGCCGATCTTGGCCTCGATGGCAAGTTGTCCGACATTCTTGATGTGGGCAAGGGTGTGAACCCATGAGAAGAAAACGATCGAGTAGGCGACTTGTTTATGGAAGGTGATGTTCTTGTCAAAAGGAACGATGCTGTTCAAGGGCGTTTGTCGTAGTAGTGAAATGAGGGTTCGACAAACGGGGAACAGGATGAGGGCAACGTCGAAATGTAGGACGAGGGCGGAAGATCTGGCGGTTGCGAAAGTGAAGCCAAAGGTCTTCCGCGGGCCTGTGAGGTTGTCCTTCAACTGGTAATGGAGGAGACCGAATGTGAAGACGAAGGCGTGAACCAGCACAAAAACGCCCACCACAATCCGCCTGGAACCCTCGTTGACCATCCATCGATCGAGTCTTTCCCTCAAATTGAGATCTCTCGGGGCTTCACCACTGACCTCGCCGGAGAGGAGGATCCTCGAGAGAGGAGTTGACCTTGTCCGCTCCATTGATGAAGAAGTTGATGTCGTGTTCGACCTAGCCAGTGGTTTCTCGATGTAATACATGGGTGCATTATTATGTGTAGTAGTGTTGGACCGTCCCAGCGGCTGCTCGTAGAAGTGAACTTGTTGCGCGGCGTAGGAGTAGTCCATGGCGGCGATATGTAATTGAAGGGTGGTTTGATTCCGACGACTGGGACCTGAGACCTGAGACTGTTCCTCGCTTGGTGCTGGGGGAAGTTCCACACTCGGTTGCGTTGCTGCGGCAGATTGACCAAGTTCGAGACTGGCTCGGACTGCCCACGAGGCTACTTGAAACGGGTACTTGACACAGTATCAGTCTCGACGAAACGTTCGCGTAGCGTTCCAATATTACCAAGACGTACCTTGCACCTTGATACCGCTTAGAAAAAGGGTAAGATTGCACCAGGCAAGGCTGCTCGATGAGCGAGAAGCGAAACAATGCCAATTTTTCTACAGAGTTGAAGGGAACCGCTCCACAAGAACGATCAACATGGAGAAAAGAAAAGAAGGTCTTTTGCAACAGGGAACGCTGGACTAGTTAGAATAATTAGTAAACGGCGAACCCCCCCTTCCAGAGTTTGTGGGCGCTTGTGAGCAACATGATGGACGAGATTCATGGGCCTACGTGGGCAATGGGCCTTTGATTGCGTGGTGTGCTCGAGGGCTGTCATCCTGCGATGGGACCGAGGGGCTCATGTCATGCACAGGGAAAGGGGGAGCCCAAGATAAACCAACGGAGACTACGGAGACCTGGAAACAAACCCACATAATTGGGCCAGGAACCGAAGTCCAGACGCCCGTCGAAGACGCTTTGAATCTGTGCATTTTGGCCAACAAACAGAAATGATTTGCGGTCGAGAGCTGAGGTGGATGGGCGAGGAGTTCTGGCTGGCCCGGGACTGGAAGAGAAGGGGAGGTTGGTGAAACGCGCCAGGGGCTCCCGACCCAAACTTGGCCCGTCCGCACGAATCCACACAAAATCCCAGGTCGCCACTCAGCCTCCTGGTTTCATCAATGCAAGGCTTTCAACAGGTATGTACGACTACCTGCTCACCAGTATCCTTCCTCGTACGAGGACGGAGCATCCGTACACATCTTCTCGTCCAGTGGTTGCCAGTCACTCGTTGCGTCAGTCCACCTGTCGGATTTCCGTATCAATTATGCGAAACCGGAATCCAAAAAGAGGTGCAAGAGGCGCCTCTTGCACGTGCGGTGCCTGTGCATCCCAGGCACAGATCCCTATCTCAGACTATCTTGCCTCCGTTCTCGTCGGCATGTCCATCACTCCGATGATCCTTTCTCATTGGCCGTCTCCTTACCTCGAGTCATCACCAGATCTGGATCCTGTCGTCTGCCTAACCTGGTAGGTGCCTGGGCAAGGCGTTTGGTGGTCTCATCTGGGTCGTCGAACCACCTGGTCTACTCGTGGTCATTGCCTGTCACAAATTCACAATGGAATGGACGAGGAGAGTACCCCCGTACGGAGTACTTCATCCGGAGCACTAAGTATATCTCCACACTCCTTACATGATCTTACGGAGGATTCATCGAAAGGGAGGACTTGATGGCAAATGAGCCAATTCCGAGGAAGTAAAAGCAAAGAGTTATCCCTAAAGCACGCCCATAATGTAATGCATCATAAGAGGTCATCCCAGATCGTGCCGTTGGACTCGGACCGCCGTCCACAATGATTCTACGCCCGTTTCTCCCGTTACTCTCATTGCTTTCGTATCGAAATGCTCAGTCGCAACCTCGTCTTCGCCAGTCCTCCATGACCCATTCTCCGTCCGGTGTCTTTCAAGGCGCTTCGACTCTAACCGTACAGCTCATGCACCAGGGCAAAAGTTCGGTCCATTGCATCGTACCCATGCTTAGCAAAGATTGCCGAGTATGTATCAGCTTGGCCCACCCCAATCGTCCACCCTGATTAGATTGCAAACTTCCTCGTCCATTCACGGGCAGTGGCTTCGTAGCGGGCACGATCGGTTTTGTATACATGCGCAATCTCCGGAACAAGGGGATCGTCGGGATTGGGATCGGTAAGCATGGAACAAATGGACAAGAGTACTAAGAATCAAGATTAGTCCTCGCCCCGCCCACGCAAATATAACAGATGATGATCTTGTAGCTTACCTTTAGATATCGTCAGAGCAGGGCTCCATTGGTCTCGAAGAATATCCAGACAGATGCTGCCATTGGAATTGATGTTGGGGTGATAGATTCGAGTGGTGAAGTTGACCTTCGGTGGCTTGAAGGGATAGTCTGTGGGAAAGTGGATCGCTAGGAAGAAGACACCACCCTGGAAAGGACTGTCACCCTGCAAATAAAGTCAGTGGGAAAGCCCAAGGAAAAAAACCTGTGCTGTCAACTTACGGGGCCCATGATGGTTGCTTGCCAGTGAAACTGATACCAAGTTAGCTGACCGTTCATCCTCTGATATCACCGGCCTGGCTGTGGCCGGTCTCAAACGGAATTCCACATACTAGATCATCTCCCATGGGACCGGCTGAGCATGATGAGGGGGGATCACTGCAAAAAGAAGGATTAGTATGGGTTTCAGGCTCAGAATGCCAGGCCTTATTAAGCCAGACCGAAGACATGATATATCATCGTCGAGACATTCCAATTACAGCGAGATGCTTACCGGCCGAGATCTGTGAGTTCTTTGTTGATTCGCTTCAAAGCCATGGTTGAAGGATTGTATTATGGGAAGTGGTAGAGTGGGTGATGAGGGAAGAAGCGAAGCGGCGGTTGTGGTCAAAACCTGATCCAACGTGGGGCTGCGGTCTGAGTCAACTTGAAGAATTCAGCGGTATCGATGCGGCAACTAACTCGATTGAAAGCAAGGATGGGAATAACGGACTTGTTGCAACAAGAGAGCACGAGTTGGAAGTTCAAGATCGTGGGATAAGGTGTTTATATGGGTGAGGTTGACAGGTGGTGGGAAGGTAGTGGTAGGTGTGGCAGTGGTGATGGTGAAAAGGTTAAGAACCAGAGTGACGCTTCAGGCGGACGCAGGCTGAGAAGGATGGAAGGATCCTGAAGGGCAGGTGAACCCGTGCCAGGCTTGGCAAAAATTGCGATGGAACTTGCGAGATGCCATGCCACTGCCACTGCCACAGTGCCACTTGGGTGCCGCTTGGGTGCTACTGTACTGACGAGTAGGTGGCTACTTACCTAGGCAGTTACTGCCTTAGCTAATAGCAATTGCGAACCACGCCTAATTACTGGCACTGCGTTGCGCTTGCCCGCCTACTCCCTCCCCCACGTCCAATAGGAATTCCCGATTCAGCACTTTGGGCTTCAATATTTCCCACTTCCGCTATGACTTCGCCACCACTGGCACATGCTCCGAGTCACACCTGTCTCATTATTATCTGTAAATGACAAAGCAATATATACATTCGGGCTGCGGCCAATCCTCCTTTATTGATAATTCCACAATTGCTAGCCCCAAATCACGCTCGCCTCAGTTGCTTTTCAATTTGTCTATCCTTACAAACCTCATCGGAACGAGCGATGACTTAGGTACTCCGACCGCTATGCCGAGTCGTAATGTTTATACAAACGCTTGCAATCCAGTAATGGCGCGTCCCAGTATTAGTGAATGAATATCGCTTTGTCCCTCATATGTTTGTGTGACAAACAAGTTTGACACGTGCCTTCCAATGTGATACTCGTCACTGACAGCGTTCCCTCCGAAGATTTCTTGCAGGTGCCGTGCGTTCACCAAGGCTCGGTCACAATTCTGTCTCTTGATCATTGAGATCATCTCTGGAACAACCTTGCCCTCATCCTTCAGCCTGCCGACTTGGTACGCTGCAGCCAGGCCAAATGCCGCATCCGTTGTTGCATCGGCGAGCTTCTTCTGCACCAATTGATATTTGGCAATAGGGTTGTTTTTGAACTGTCTTCTTTCCAGGGCATATTCGCGTGCCCTTTTGATGCAGTCTTCGAGTGCACCCATTGTCCCCCAGGAAATGCCGTAACGGGCCGAGTTCAGGCAAGCAAATGGACCCTTCAGCCCTTCAACATCGGGAAACATGTTTTCCTTCGGTACAGGACATTCATCCAGTTGGATCATGCCCGTTATAGACGCTCGAAGCCCATTTTTGTTTTTCAAAGATGCTGTTTCCAATGTTCCTGGGGGACACTTTTCTCGTTCAATCAAGAACCCTCTAATCTTGCCTGTCTCCTGTAACTTTGCCCAGACCAGGAGGACATCGGCAATAGGTGAATTTGTGATCCAGGTTTTGGCGCCTGAGAGAGTGTAGTACCCTTCTTTTGATGAGTGGGGTTTTGCCGTCGTTTCCATGGATCCTGGGTCTGACCCATGGTTTGGTTCCGTCAAGCCAAAACAGCCTACTAATTGGCCATTTCCGAGCTTCTCCAGGAACTTATCTTTCTGCTCTTGCGTGCCAAATTCATCTATAGGTCCCATGACGAGCGAGCTCTGGACCGACATTGCAGATCTATACCCAGAGTCCACTCGCTCGACCTCACGAGTGATGAGACCTGCAGCAACATTGCTCACGCCGGCACATCCGTAACCTTTGATTGTGGATCCCAGCAGACCTAATTCTCCCATCTCTTGCAAGATCGTCTTGTCAAAATCCTCCTTCCGATATGCTTCTAAAACTCTTGGTAGCAGCCGCTCCTGACAGTATGACTGCGCCGTTTCTTGGACGGCACGCTCCTCTTCGGTAAGAAAGTTATTTAAATTTAAAGGGTCTTCCCAGTTGAAAGCTGTTGAATTCGAAGCATGTCGACATGCCAGCCATTGAGAGATCGAGCTAGGCCTCGTTCGCGCAGATTGGCGCCAGACAGAACGAGCCAACATCATGCTTAGAGGTGGTAGGAACGATGGAAGAAATTGAAATACACAGAGTCAAGCAACAAGCAACACAATCTTGCAAGTTGGCACTGCGAAAAGACTGTGACAGGAATCGATGGAAATTCAGGATAGTAGTCAATGTCACTCGAACCGAGGCTGCGATCTCAATAAATGGGTGGCACTTTCATATTAGCAAACTTAGCCTAGGACTCCATCTCCAACTCCTACCCCTCAAAACCTCCGCGAACTCGCCGTGCTACCAGCCGTGTATGTGCCGTTGGCCGCAAACAATTTTGTAATTTAAATTTTCAGCAGTTGGAATACTATACCTGAATGAGACGCTTTAATCAAAGACTTCCGCAAGTACTGCGGCAAGGTGTATCTGTGAAGAGATAATGGAGGTGTCATGATGCTAGGAAACATGCATTCTTCCACCAAGTGGCAGCGCCACTTGTGGCCGCCAAATGATTCTTGCCAAGAACGACGTCACGAGTGAGGTTTAGTGAAGCCGCGAGCGTGGACTCGTGGGGCAACGCGCTCCTTCCCTCTGCACTTTACGCGACTCAGTCCAGGTGATTTGTGACCACAATTCCAGCGTGCGTATTATCTTGTTCACCAACCACCACCCATAGCCGATCTGAAAGAGCAGAGTCTCAACTCTTCCTCAAGATGGGTATCAAACGTGTGTCTCACCTACGTTTCTCAAATTGTTCTATACACTAATCCTCTGCCTCAGAATTATATCATGTCATCGCGGAAGAGGCGCCCGATGCCATCAAAACTGGTGAAATCAAAAACCACTTTGGGAGGAAAGTGGCAATTGTAAGTATGCTGCCGTCGGTTGCTACTCTTGAGCTAATATCTTTGTGCTAGGATGCGTGCGACAACGTCTCTGTTCATAATATCGTCTCCAGTACTAACTAACCTTTTGCAGTTCGATGAGTATCTACAGTTTCCTGATTGCGGTCCGATCAGATGGCCAGCAACTCATGTCTGACACCGGCGAGACCACATCTCACTTGATGGGAATGTTCTATCGAACTTTGCGCATCGTCGACAATGGCATCAAGCCGCTTTATGTCTTTGATGGAGCCCCTCCTAAATTGAAGTCAGGCGAATTGGCTAAGCGTTTCGCTCGAAAGAATGAGGCAAACGAGCAGCACGAGGAGGCGAAAGAGACAGGTACTGCAGAAGAAGTTGAGAAATTCTCCCGCCGCACTGTCAGAGTTACCAGAGAACACAATGAGGAATGTCGAAAACTACTCAAGTTGATGGGAATTCCATACATTATTGCCCCCACCGAGGCCGAAGCCCAATGTGCGGTACTGGCACGAGCTGGCAAAGTGTATGCTGCGGCCTCAGAGGACATGGATACCCTGTGCTTCAATGCGCCTATTTTGCTTCGCCATTTGACTTTCAGTGAACAGCGGAAAGAGCCTATCCAGGAAATTCATCTTGACAAGGCATTGGCAGGTCTGGATATGGACAGAAATCAGGTAAGGCTCCCGAGTCACTAGCTCAGCTTCTCCCAAGGTCTGACCGGTATAGTTCATTGATATGTGTATCCTTCTGGGATGCGACTACGTAGATCCAATCCCCAAGGTTGGCCCGAATACGGCATTGAAGCTTATCCGAGAACATGGCTCTCTGGAAAAGGTGGTGGAGTTTATGGAAAACGACCCAAAGAAGCGTTATGTGATTCCTGAGGATTGGCCATACAAGGACGCGAGAGAGCTATTCCTCAATCCAGACGTCAGGGCAGCAGATCATCCAGATTGTGACTTCAAATGGGAAGCACCTGATGTGGAGGGCCTTGTTCAGTTCCTGGTTACTGAAAAGGGCTTCAGCGAAGATCGGGTCCGAAGTGCAGCCCAGAAGCTACAAAAGAACGTCAAAACAGCGCAGCAGTCTAGACTGGAAGGATTTTTCAAGGCGGTGCCCAAGACAGAAGCAGAGAAAAAGGACTTGAAGCGCAAACACGAAGAGAAGATCGCAGAGGCGAAGAAGAAAAAGAAAGAAGACGCAAAATCAAAGAAGGAGAGCAAATCCAAGCCTCATGCCTAAAGCTCCAGCTGACCTTTTTGAGAATCTGAGGGTCTGGGGGCTCCAGGAGGCAATGGTGGAGGTGCGTGTTTGTTCTAATAGCATGGCGTTGGGGCACATATTTAATGATCACGAGACCAAGCCCAAGAGGCTCGGAATGCTGGGGAGTATATCTGATCGATCGACCCGGTGTGCACAATAGACACGTCTGCCAAACCGATAGGGGGCCTCTTTAATGACTCACTCCTTGCAATCACTCTGTGTGACCAGACTCACATGAGGTGATTCCTGTTGGGAGGTGTACTGGTCACCGAACCGGGCAAACCTCGAGCCAAGTTGAGACAAGGTTATCACATGATCCAGTTTGAGGACGAGCCGGAAACCTAGTTCTCATCAGGTAGCTCCCACAAGGCACCGACCAGCGGCATCGCCAATAGCTCAAGGTGGAGCAAGACTATCCACTAGGAAAGCAACCAAAATGCTGAACAGCAAATAGGGAACCGCATTGTGAGAGAAGTACTCGTAGAAGACACGTCGAGATTGAGAGGCGGTGCTAAACAAACGCGGATGAAGATGATGCTGATGCAGAAGCTTCTCGAGAATACACGCAAGACCAAATTCAGATGGGATGAGATGCGGCAGGAAGACAATGTTGACTCGGCAATGAAGTAGCAAGAATGGAAAATAGGTAAATGGAACCTACAAGATGATTACGATGGGAAAGCGTAGAGAGCACAGAGCACTGGAGGTGGAAGAGGAAGAGGAAGCAGTTAGATCGATGGTGGGTGGATGGGTGGCATGGGAGGGAAGGGAGGGAGCTCAGAGAGGGAACGGAAAAGAGGGGAGGGAGGATGCATGAGCGCGTGATCTACGTAACAGCTTCAGATGGGTAGGGAATAAATAAAATCCAGGCGAGTTATGATTGGCTGGCGGGCGGAGGTCAGTCGTGATCTTTCCAACGGCAAGAAAGATCAACTCAACTCGTCACATGCGACTATAAACACCAGCGCCGTCCCCGCCGCCCGCGTCTCAAGACGCCCACTGCCCACTGCTTCCTTTCCATCTCTCGCCTCGCCCTCGCTCACTGTCCCGCTCAAGTCAATCTATTCATCTTATTTCACCATCCGGTCCATCCATTAACCACTCCCAACACCCTCCACCATCAACATGCCTCCAAAGAAAGCCACTGCTGCCGCCGCTCCGGCCAAGGAGACCAAAGAGAAGAAGCCCGCCGCCGCCCCCGCCCATGCTTCATACAAAGGTCAGTTTCACCATGTGATGACGATCGCGTCTGATCGCACATCCATAATCTTGGTCGCCGGTCAATACTGACTCTGCCTGTCTAGACATGATCAAGGAGGCCATCCTCAACGTAAGTCTATCCTGTTTGCGACAATGTCGATGCCCTCGAGTCACCCATCCTGCAACTACCCATCCCACCCGGCAATAGGTGCAGTAGTCGCGCATTGTTGCTCGAAAGGCTATGACAAGGAAGAGCCAAGCTAACACAATGTGACCTGCAGTTGAAGGAACGCAATGGAAGCAGGTTAGTCTCTCTTTGGAACCCCGTCGTCGCTACACGATTGCGAGCCGTCCCAATTTCAATCACGCTGTACTAACGCGTCATTAGCCGACAAGCTATCAAGAAGTATGTCAAGGCCAACAACAACATCACCGTTACCTCAGAGACCCAATTCGACTCGCTGTTCAACAAGGCCTTGAAGACCGCTGTCGAGAAGGGTGACTTCCAGCAGCCCAAGGGTATGTGCCCAAGCCATTGCTTCTATTCTATCCATCCCTACTTTCCATGCTGACATTGTATCTCATAGGCCCATCTGGTCCCGTCAAACTGGCAAAGAAGGAGCCCAAGCCTGCCGAGAAGAAGGCTGCTAAGGTAATTCACCTTGACCTGATCATCCAATATAGTGCTAACTCAACTATTAGAAGGAGAAGGCTCCCAAGGAGGCCAAAGAGGCTAAGCCAAAGGTTGCAAAGGCAAAGAGCACCACAGCCAAGCCCAAGACTGCCGCCACCAAAGTGAAGAAGGCTGCTGCCCCCAAGAAGACTACCGCTGCTAAGCCCAAGGCCAACACTGCAACTAAGCGTGCACCCAAGGCTAAAGCGGCTAAGACCGAGACAGCTGTATGAACACAACATCTCCACTGCACTCGCACATGCTAACGATCCCTCAGGCCCCTGCCGTCACCGACGTCCCCACTGTTCTAAAGAAGACCAAGTCTGGTAGAGTCAGCAAACAAAAGGCACCTGGCGCCACCAAGAAAGCACCGGCCAAGAAGACGGCGGCAGCGAAGAAGGCCACACCCAAGAAAGCAACACCCAAGAAGGCTGAGGCAGCCGCATGAACGACTGATAATAGGACGTCGTTGTTATGACTTGATGTATGTTGCTCGTGCTTTTCTTGTATCAGGTATTATAGGGTCATGTGGATGATGGTCGGATCAATGGATGGCGCGACTCGAGGGGACCAAGAGCTTGAGCAGAAGGATATGGGCGTTGACCAACATTGTCATCTCGGACTATGGGTCTTTCTCTTCCAGCCTCATGCCACGGTGTGCTGTTTGTGTGTGTTTATCTCCAAGGAATTGTTTTTGGGTTTGGGCAAAGACGGGGATATCTGTATCTAGGCGTTCCGGGCACTTTCAAAGATGCAGTGGGTTTTTGAAATGCATAGGGGCGATGGGACTTTAACAACACAACGCGGGCAAGAGGCAAACCCCCAAGGGGCATGGGCATCAAGCAACAACACCAGCGCACTTCATGTTTCTGAAACAACTTTTTGCGCAATGAGATATCCGATATTGAGAGAGCACTCTTACCAGTTCACACAACAGTTCAACATCGGGTAACACAGCAGCCAATGGAAAGAACAAATACCAAATGTCTTGCACAGCATTGTTGTTTTTTAATAATCCCTAATAATTCTTTGCGAAATTATCTCGATTTTCGTCCTGCCTGGTACGAGGCATCCTAAGTAGTCCTAGTATAATAATGTGCTGTTTTGGTTTTGAATCCAAAGCTGGGTGGGTGGGTAGTGGCGAGCTAATTAGGCCCGTTGTTTGTTGACACTGGATGGGACAACAATAATGGCTGCAGGGCTAGCCGCGTCTAACGATGAGGCGTAATTTATCCGGAGCAGGCACCCCCATGGTCAGTTAGCCCCCCTTCAGTAGCCTATTGCTCTCCCCCAGGCCCGTCGAATGTGCCTAAAGCCATCTTGGTCTGTATTATGTAATTACACAGTTAGCGCCTAATCTAATACGTCAACTTGAGCAACCTATTATTACCTCAGGTACCCAAGGCGTAGAAAAAACCTGGTGAAATATAGTTTGTTTATCAACGCGATTTCTTCTTGACAGCACGGCGGCACTGGACATCACACAGCAGGCTACTTGTAACTTGATTGCATTACAATCCTTCCTGATAAATGACATGGCGGTTTTGACGTGGTGTGCTTCCTTGAGAATCCATTTAGGGAGGGAATGTTTTTTAATTAAATATTTCGAACTTGGGAGAGGCTGCACACCTCCGGCCTGAAGCCTGCTCCTCTAGATATTTACCCATCCGACAGACACACGTGCTAATTCTCACTCTATGGGGCTTTTGTGTTATACGCTAGAATCTCACGAAACGTGTTGAATTGAAAGAATGCTTTGAGTTCTCGATTTTGAGTTAAAGTGGTCTGTTTTGGCTTGCATTGACATTTGTCGGGCCAAGATACTTGATATGGTCGAAAAGGGATTTTTTTTGGAAGATGCACTCAGAAAAGTGATCGTCACCATGAGCGAGGAAAGCCGCTATCCTAGGTATACCCCGTCCTCTGTTCAATTGAAGAGTCGCTTCGACGCCGGAAAGCCCAAAGAAATCAACCTCGAATATTGTGAGAAGGTGAGAAGGGGAACGCCATCTGCCTCAAAACCGCCGTGATGTTCGAACTGATCTCATGCATGAAAATTGATCCGACACCGGAGAGTCCTCAGAGCCCTTGAGCTGCCCAAGTCTCATTCTCAAGTCGACATATGACGACGTAGCGACGTCTGACTGCCTTGATTCGCAATGAGTGGATTTGAGAGTGCTCGCTGAAGGGGCCGGGTACCAGTAGAATAACCCTGCGAACACATCTGAGTGCGGAAGGCGACAGGCGCCGGGGCCAGTGGCAATTTCCTGGGCCATACAGCAGCAACTGGGATGGTGGGTGTGGGAGGAGAACCCATGCCTTGCGAGAGACGACTGAAAGATGAAATAGGAGTTGTCGAAGACGACGGCGAGCGTTTGATGGTGGCTGGCTTGAATGCAATTTGTCTCTCGTGGTAGTAGCGGACAGCTAGGACGGTGTTGATGCCGCCGCAAAGCTCGGTCAATTGGCGCTGCTGTCGAACGCACTGCAGCACTGCAACCGTGTTGAGAAGAACAAGGAAGATGCCGAATGCGAGGTTAATGATCGAGATGGGTGAGAGGCTGGCGTCGCCATGGAGCCCGCCTTCGGAGAGCGTGTGGTTTCCTGGTGCAATTTCCATCGAGTGCGTCGATATCGAAGTGCAGTATGGAATCAGAGGGCACATTCACTATCACAATCTGGCGGTCTCGAGGATGAAAATGATCTTAGGACGATGGGCAAAAGATTTGCATCCAATATAGTATATGCTTGTGTTTCCGTCTGCTCGAAAAGCGTGGAAGACGAGCGGCATGTTTCGTGCTCACAGACAACCTCACATATTGATATATTCCTACCTTTTGTATTTTTGTTTTCGACGCATTTCTGAGGACTTGGTCCTTATGCGTTCTGCAGATTTCCAGGCGACCCTTTGTGTTGCCAGTGTGGAGAACTTGACGGGGAAAGAGAAGGTCCTTTTGAGCTCCATGGATTTCTGTGGACCTGTGGTCATTACTAAGGTCGGCCGCCTCCACCGACTAAATATTAATTAATATGGCGACCAGCAGTGCTTGCAAGAAGCCGAAGTGTGGCTGAGAGGCGGTCCTTTTGGATTCTCCAAGATTCTTGAGGCTGTGCAGCTAGCAACTAAAGTATGCATCTGCTCGGTCACACAGGAGTAGACCATCCTGCTGCAGAAACATCTCGTGTTCAAATAAACCTAAGTCTGCAACAAGCAGATGATGTCCTCCTTCTTGATGTCTTTCGATATGAGAAGACTGAAGTCTATGTCGACCCGCCAAAATGGCTGATGCTAACCTGCCACCCCGTGGCTCACCCTCCCCAAAGAGCTCACAGTCTTGTCCTTCATACACCGTTCAGCAATGGTTAGAGCGTCGAGAACTTGTCACACATCTCTATGTTGAAGAAGATCTTACCCTGAGGCAAGTGCGAATTATTCTCGAGGAAGACCACGAGTTCCCAGCAACTGAGCGACAGTTCAAGAGGAAGATCAAAGAATGGAAACTGGACAAGAATGTCAAAGATGAGGAGATGAGGATTATCCTGCAGCACAAGAGGGCCAGAAGCAGACTCTACGGCAAAGACAGTATTTATTATGTGCGTGGTCGACTGGTTGATTACAGAAAGCTCCAACGCTTCGTCCAACGGAAGGGAAAGCCCAAGCCGAGCCAGCTTATTACGAAGGACCAGCCACCTTCTCTACCTCAGGACATTATCTGCCAGACTCCCATCGACGAGTCCCCTCCTCCTTCCTACATGAAGATTGATGTGCAAGGATCCATAAGTGCGCGTAGGACTAGCGAAGTCGGTGGTGAAATCTCGGAAGATCATCGCATGCCCAGGCTCTCATCTTCACCTGCGCCCACCGACCAGAACGCAATCATTGAGATTGACCATGAATACCTGAACACCTTCTGGGAGCCTTGGTGGCCTGGTTATAATCCAGGCAAGGACATTTCGGACTTTACAGTCCTCAAACTTCCTGTGCCAGTCTCCAAACCAGTCAGACTCGAACCTCAATTCAACTCGTCCCATGCGCATAGCCTCATGGATTCAAGGGCAGGATTTACACCCAACACCTCAACAGACGGGATAGAGTCGATGGACAGAAAACACAACCACTTTACAAAGGGCAGAGCCATTCGTTCCGCCCATTCCATTCAAGAGACGGAAATACCCATCCTTCGCGGGGGCAACCGCGCCCTTCTCTAAGGATCTCGGTTGGATGGGCATGCTATTTTAGAGTCAGTTTTATGATTGTAGACCCTTGCTTAGCGAATCCGATGGTTTTGTCTGCGCAAGTAGTCGACACCAAATCAAGTAAAATAAGTATTAATCCCATCAGATACCCGACCCAATGATACTTTTTGGTACGATGACGTGCAGACAAGGTATCGCTTGTAGGATTCGTTTAAAAAAGCACCAGGCTTCCTTCTTCCATATGCATCATCCTTATGAAAATAGCGCTTACATACATAGTTCATCTCTCGATCCATTTAACCTTCAAGTCCTGACTCCTGATCAGCTGCAGCGTCAATTTCGGCTGACTATTCTGCATAACCTGCTCGAGCCTGGCCCTTACCTGGGCATCGGACTCGTCGCCATGGATCCTCACGGGCTCACACCTGTACCGTCCGAAGATGGCCATAAACACACTCACGAACTCGACCTGGCTCATCTTCATCCCGGGGCACGCCCGCGGGCCACCAGACCAGACCAAGAACGTACCGCGTGGGGGCGTTTTCAGGTTCAGAATCGTCGCGTTGCCGTCGCCGGGCTTCACGCTTGCATCGATCAGCCATCGAGATGGTCGGAATTCCTTCGCATCCGGACCCCAGGTTCGAGTGTCTAGGCCTAAAGCCACGGTGTTGATGTAGACGATTGTGCCACGGGGGAAGAAGTGTGTCTTCGTTTCGCCATTATTGTTCTTCGATGTCGTTATTGTTACATCGTGGTCTTTGCTCGTTTGTCGTGCAATGTGTGTTAGGGGTGGGAAGAGGCGCAGTGTTTCATACTATACGAATTGGGGATTTCTTGTTAGAGGGTCTGAGATCCTGTATCATTTCCTGAAGTGTCGCCCCTGAGGAGGCTGCAGAGAAGGGAGAGGGAGGAGCCGAGAGCCACACTTAGAACTACTTACCATCAGCGCCAGGCAACGTGGAAGCTTGGGGTATATCTCATTATATTCGAGGTTGTCAGGGACTTTGTTGAGAAGTACAGCTGAGATTTCCTCGTACAGCCAGTCTTGCCACTCAGGATGGGTAGCTAGTAGTGCGAGTGCGTATGCCATGGTGTTGGCTGTGGTGTCGAATCCGGCGGAGGTGAAGATGAAGAGGTTGCCCAAAACCTCTTCGTCGCTCAACCTCAATACCCCTTTCTCGGGCTTGCTGACATTCTGAGCAGTCTTCTCAGTGGCCAGACCAGCAGCGGCGCCATCTGAAATCTTGACGAGTATACTCATCAGGTTACTTCTGGTCTCAGACGTTGTGCTCTGCAGAGTTCGCTCGCGCTCTAGCATTTTCTTCGTGTGGATGGGGAACTCGTTCTTCGCGTGGCCGATGGCTTGCCAGGAGGGCGCGAAGAGCGGTGTCGTGAGCAGTTTCGCAGGAATGATGGCCGCCTCGATGATGTGTTCAATCACTGTCCGCGTCGCTTCCATGTATGTGTGTCGAAAGCCTTTCTCGGGCTGTTGAGCCTCGCCCTGCTTCCATGGTTGGGAGATACCAAAGCCAACGGCCCCGAGCACGTTTATTGCGATCGTCTTCATCCCTTGCAATGTCTCGTCCGTTATGCCCTTCACGTCCTCCATGTAGGAGGATAGCATCTGGCGCGCTTGGCTTACCGATTCGTCGAAGACGAGTCTGCTGATCTTCTCATTGATGTTGGGCGCGATCTTAACATGCGAGAAAGGAGTAAAGTCAGTTTTGGGGTACATTTGAGATTTGAGGGAAACTGGGGAGGCGGAAGTGTCCGAGTAAAGGACTCTGCTGTTATTTATCTAACAGCTGACTGATGGTTGAACAAAGGAGCTCTGGGTTACGATATCTCTCTTCGGGAGTCGATCAAAGAGGCCCGAGTGGCGCAAAAGGAACATGCAGTGTCTGGATGAAATGGTCAACTCACCAGCTTCCTCTGTCGTGTCCAATCCTCGCCATTGCTGCTGATCAAATTTGGACCAAAGACGTTCATGATAACAGCGACAACATCTGTGACTGGAAAATCTTTGGGCCTCTTCAAGACCTCGCTCGAGACTTCTGGATCCCTAATGGACACTTCCACGGGTCCGCTGGTGACGAGGACGACGGCATCGTTGCCCTTTTCCACAAAGATGTCTTCCTTGGATCGGAATTCGAAGCCGTAGGTTCCTAGATCGAGTCCGAGACGCCACGACGCGGGAATATATTTCTGCAGGGGCACTCCCAACGGTACGGCGGCGACCATCCACAGCGGATTATAAATGTTCCATGGGATGATGAATATCGGGGCGCCGATCTTCCGCGCCGCTAGGTAGTTTCTGGTCAGGCTGTATAAATTTGACACCAGCCAGAGGCCGACCAGGAGAATGAGTATTGTTATCCACGCCATGGCCAGCCCTGTGGCCTCAACAGCGCCAAGTCAATGTGTGTGTGTGCGAGAGGGGAAAAGTAAAAAGGTGACAGAGCGTGAACTGTGAGCCGGAGCGGTCAACAACTTATGCATCCCTATTGTTGAACAGGCTGACGATAGGGGCTAAGTATCAAAGACTCGGAATTAGGCTGCGAACAGGGGAGCTGGGAAACCGAAACCGAAAGGCCCTCAGAAGAACTCCACTATTAATTGATGCCTCTACCAATAGTTAAATACCTTCTAACCGAGGTACGAGCACTCCGTCTGGAGCACTCCATACGGAGTTCCCAAGATACTTTTGTAAATACTCGCTAATCGTTCACTACATCGGCACGAAAATTTAGTGCACCACACCCTTGCGATATCCTACACCAATACGGTCGATCATTGGTGCTGGGAGGCCAAAATTAAGAACAAATGAGAGATGCCAAGGTGTTTGTTTGTTATAAAGCAGTAGCCGCATATAAGGAGCAAACGCAAATGTTGCATGAGGTATTGGACTAACGAAGCAGCCAGATCATGTAAGGATGAGTAATGGTCCTGGGTTTCGTGGCATGACGAATCTGTAGCTCCTGCCCTTCGATGGAAGAACAATTACCAGGAAGACGACACCGTTCGGAGTCTGTCCCGCGCCCGGACCTCGGGTCGATGCTGTTCACCTTATCAATTCGAGTGCATAGGAGAGTCTATAGTCCAGTGTTCACAGTACGAAATGCGTTGCAGACTGAAGGGCTAGCTGTTCAGAAAAAAGAAGGAATGTGATATGAACCGGATGTACCAAGATAAGTGAAATCTGCTCGCGGCTCACCCTGTGCTTGAACTTGGTTGGCTGTATTATTATCTCGTGGGATCATTGGACAGGAGAAAGATCAATGGTCGACTCGACGTGTATTATTTCATCATCAGAGATTCCCGGCTTTGGCATGGTTAGATTCAGGAATTCCACAATGTCGTCCACACCTTGAGGCTCGTTCACCCAATGACCTCCATCCGTGTACTCGTGTAACTGAGCGTCCAATCGTAAGGAACGCACTAGGACATCCCGCATTCGCCTTCCATTTCTAATGGGCACAATGTCATCATCGATTGAGTGACCGAGAAAGATGGGAGTAGACCGGAGGAACGGCGATGATAGTCCTTTTGGGGACTGCTGATCAAAGTAAATCCTGTGAACTGCATTGGAAAGATGCTCGTCATTGGCGCTAGATGCTGTAAGCTCTTCGAGAAGGTTGGCGAAAGGCATCCAGCTACATAGGCCGATGAGGCCAGCGAACCCTTGGCCGTTTGCGAAGAATGTGGACAACGCTGTCGCAAATCCCTGGGAGATACCTCCCAAATAGATGTTTTGTCGAGGCACATGAATTTCTTCGGCTCTTATCACCTCCAGCAGGGCGGCAACACTTTGTTTCAATCCATCCATTTGGATTTCGACTTGCTGCTCAGGATCTTCGACTGACCATATATCGAACCATTGCGATATTGTCGTATCGAAGCGCTTCGAGTAAAGAGCTGGTGCTGTGGGAAACACCCATCTGATACCTGGAAACAGATCTGGAAGGGTGCGTGGCCTCCCAGCAGGCTCGGATGCCTCGCTCTCGAAGAACTCGTCCGCAAATTCTTGGGCATTACTGTCTCGGCCGTGGAGGAAGATGACTGTGTGGGTGTGTTTACTGGTCTCTCTTTGAGTGACGGTAGACATATTGGCGGGATGAGTGGGAGTACAGTCGTGATGGATACAGTTATGGACGAGTAAGTATGGAATGAAGATGAGAAAAAGTGATAGAGAAGGGAAATAGGTAAAAATGGAAATGTATCCCATGAGTCGTCAGGTGGTGGCCTTTTGTCTTCCAAGGTTGGCATACCCCAACTTCAAATCGGCATGAGGACCCAAAAGGGCTGTGGGCCCCCACAGACGATCTGCGTCTTATTAGTCTCATGATCGCTCAGCTCCTGTAGTGCAGCCCAGGGGCGCTCATGGGCTCTCATAGACAGCTGAGGAGTCTTATAGGCACTGTAAGCTCTATTAGCTTATAGAGCACTTAAGCTCCTCTAAGTCTCCTTTGATCTTTTATTATAATACTGCCGGCGAATATGAATGCTGGTCTAGCCCAAGAGTTCTCGATAACCTCGATGAATACATAGTACGCCGACTTGATCCACAGTGTCGATGATCTTTATAGACATTTGCGTTAGATTTGTTGAACTGAATTTTCATCCGAACGGCAGAGTATAGGATAGAACAGATAATGAAGAACTTAGAGGCAGGTGGGGAAAGCAATGGTCTTTTTATGCTTGGATTGGTCAATTCTAGAAGCATCAGGTCCTTTCATGTGCTCGAGATACTGTATATACAAAAGTCTGCCGTTGGGCGATTCATGGAACCTTTATGACCTACCAAAATGTCCTTGCACAGGGGTATATTGAATCATACTCACTACGGCGACGACTCATCATCCCGTTTACAGCCTCCCTGAATACACGGATAACGGTCGAATGTTACGCTGGCTGAATACTGATCTCTAGGATCCTATCAAAGTGATCTTTATGCAACGTGGTGGCCAATGCCTGTTCCTTTGCAGAAAGCCATGGAAAATTGAGGCCTATCACAAGCTAGATGTCTACAATCTATCACGAGCTCACCCTCGATAAGGACGTAGCCGATGCCGCACTGTGCTCACCTTTCCTCAGCCCTCCTCGCCACAGCAGTTTAGTGATTCATGAAGTCATATTAGACTCACGGCCTAATCGCCCAGCCAGAAATCAGAAATCTCGCAACAGTAGCGTCTAGTCTAAGGATATCCGTCTATGTCGATGTTAGTTTAGTTACTAAGAGGACTCCGACTCGTCATCTCTCGAGAAGCAATCTTAAGTGACTATGTATATTTATGATTGACTAAATCGTTGTAAAGGGCGAAGACAAGAACCGTTCAAATCCGCCAAGAGGTAGTGTGGCCCACCCTGACCGCATAAGGGTCATTGTAGGTAAGTCCGACGGTCCGCGGAGTCGAGGGAGGAATCTCTCGGGCTCCTTGAAATGTATTCAATGATCTAAATCCGAGACCTGACGCGTTCGATGATGACGCTGGAGGTCGAGTACTGTCTCTGTTTTCAGCGCACAAATATAAAGCTCGATACCTCTCGCCGTTATGCTCTATGCAACACATCTTCACTAGACTTCTGAACGCTGCTTTCTAGTAGGAGGCTTCGCAATGCTTCTAGACTATGTCTTATCCACAGCCTTGACAGCTGCTGCGCTGGCCACGCCACTCAGAGCCAGCCCTGTACCGTCAAACAGCAGCGAATATGAATACGTGGTGGTCGGTTCCGGAGCTGGCGGAGGCAGTTTGGCGTGAGTTATTTGCTCCTGTCACTAATATCTGTTATGGAGAAGAGAACATGTTGGCTGATAGACGGAAAACTATAGTGTCACTCTTGCCCGCAGAGGCCACTCCGTTTTTCTTATCGAAGCCGGCGGAGACCATGGGGATGATCATCTTCAGCAGCTGCCCAGCTTGTACGTCATATACTGCTAACCGCGCACCAAGTATTCACAGACACATAGGATCCACTGACTGGGAGAACAATAGGAGCGGCAGAGCAGCTGAGGATCCAGAGATGGTATGGCACTTCTGGGTACGACACTACCGCAATGAGACCCAGGCGAGAAGGGACTCCAAGTTCACTTACCTCCTGGAGGATGGGTCGTGGTATACCGGTCTTGACCCGCCCGAGGGTGCTGAACCGTATAGGAGCCTCCTAGCTTCTCAGTAAGGCACGAGCTGACATTTCCCAAGGCTTGGAACATATTATCCTCGAGGTGCCACGGTAGGCGGGAGTACACAGGTTAATGCTCAGGGCTTTATCCTCGCGTCAGACAAGGATGTGCGTTAAATAACTGCTATTGTCGAATGCCTCTTGTTCTGAATGCCAACAAGCATTATTGCCGCCCGGCTAGTGGGGATACGTTGCCAACTTCACAGGCGACGACTCCTGGGATGCGTCCAACATGCTTGACTACTTCACGGAGATGGAAAATTGCACCTACCGCCCTCGAGGGACTTCAGGTCATGGCTTTGACGGCTTCATCTCGGTTTGTCTGAGCGTTTCCCTCCCATGAGGTGGGTCTTCGCTGCAAACATCTTGACTAACATCACCTAGTCGCGCCGCAACAACGTTAGCTACGCTGTAGACCGATCCGACTACTCTGCTGTGCTCGCCCACCTCGAGCTCGAGCTTTCCGGCACCGAAGTCCATGACCGGGAGCACCAGATCGAGCTCATGAGGCGCGACATCAACCATGCAGACCACCACTATAGACCTGGCGTATACCAGGACGTAGTGTCCGTTACGGATCGAGGTCGGCGATCGGGTACACGGACCTATATAATGGATACGATAGCAAGTGGATATCCATTGACTCTCAGGACGCACTCGCTTGCCACACGGGTCTTGTTTAAACATGGCGAGGGCGAGGATTCCAAGAACGTGGATCCGACGGCATACGGTGTGGAGTATATCATCGGCGAGAGCCTTTACGCGGCTGATCAGAGATATGACCCTGAGCAAAGGGGAGAGCTGCGAACCGTCACGGCGCAGAAGGAAGTCATTCTTTCAGCGGGTGCTTTCAACACGCCCCAACTCCTCAAGCTGAGCGGCGTCGGCCCCCGAGAAGAATTGGAGCAGTGGGATATTCCTGTCGTAGTGGATCTTCCTGGAGTGGTAGGTTATCCTTTTCCCTTGATCCCTTCAGACTGCGTATCCATGATTCGTCGTCGAGTCTCACGCCTCACAGGGCGCAAACCTCCAAGACCATACAGAGGGCGTCCTCATCGCCAATGCCTCCACTGAATGGCTCCCGGGTCCTTACTCCGCATGCACCTTCACCCTGAATGCCTCGGACCCTTGCTTTGTTCAATGGGAAGAGGAAGGCACAGGTCCATACACTGAAGGCGCCTCGCCGCAGGCCGTAGGCATCCAGACCAGCGAGTCCACCACGGGCAAAGTGGACATCTGGGCGGTCGGCAGCAACGGAGCTCTAGGCCGAGGTTTCGAACCAGGCTACTCAAACCCACTGGCAGCACCAAGGACCTGGGTCTGGGTCATGGTCAAGGTGCGTCCGCCAGGCGACGCCTGGTCCACTGGAAAGGTGACCTTACGGTCGGCCGATCCACAGGATGTCCCGTCCATCGAGTTCGACTGGCTACAGGGTGAGGCGGGCGAGCGGGATCTGCGCGCCCTGACGGAGGGGGCGGAGGTACTGATGCGAGACTTCGACGCAGCTCCCGCTGAGTATCAGCCGTTCGTCAGACACCAGCCGGCAGAGAACATGGATCCTGCGCAGAGCTTTACAGATGAGGCATTTGGGCACCACGCAAGCTCAACCTGCTGCATGGGGCCTGAGGGAGACGATCTAGCGTGTGTGGACTCGCGGCTGCGCGTTAGGGGAGTCAGGAACCTGCGGGTGGCAGATGCATCAGTGTTCCCACATACACCCGGATCGTTCCCAGCCTTAAGCGTCCATTTGATCGGTCTTAAGGCTGCAGATATGTTGCTTGAGTAGTCCGACCAGTACTGGCGGCGATCAAAATCGCTGTCGGCGGGATTTCTCTGCCTCTATCAACCCCTCTAGCCACTTGCAAAGAGGAAAAGTTAGTGGGCTTGAGTTTCATGAATGGAAGGAAAGGGTATTGTTGGAGGCGAACTCAGCGTACAAAGGCCAACAATCAAATTGAGTATCGAGGGTTTTGTCTTTTTGTGAATCTACCTCCGTACACTGTTCGGTTTTATATGCAAAATTACTAGCGTCTTCACCTAAAAGAGCGATCTTCCATGTCATTTAGCAATTCAAGGCTCCGAGCACACTCCGTCACAGTGGGTATACATACACATCTTCTAATCGTTGGATCTGTTCAGACGACTTGAGCTGTCGGAATCGGATGGTCTCGCCCTCAACTCTTTTCAGCTTCTACTTGATACCCGTGTTTCGACTGGGCATGAGAGTTTAGTTCCGCGCTCTCTTTGTTGGTTGTTGTTACCAGGAACACCCGACCCCCGTAGTGACGAAGGATTCCCTTGGAACTACTGGAATATATTTCACTTGAATGTTATTTCGTACCCAAGTATTGAGAAATCTTCCCTCAGTGATAGGGAGGGAGCGTGGAAAACTTGCCGCGCAATGGTTCCGAGATTCTGCGAGGATTTGAGAGAAGGAGCAAAGATGCATGGAGGGATGGAAAGGCTCAGAGCTCTGTGTGGGCAGAAACCGCGACGGAGATGATTTCAGCGGAGACGATTTCAGGGAATAGGTATTGTCTGCGTCCACTTGGACCATGGAGAGTCAGAAGCATAGATCTATAGTCAGGTGGCTGGAATTGCACCACATGTACGAAGAATAGTCCTCTGTGTATAAAGTTCATTCTACCTTATGTTCCTCTGGGCTTCCTCTCCCATCCTATCGTGAGGGCTTCAAAAGAATCATTGGACGGGGAGTACTAACACTCTGCACCGCGTGAAGGTGGGAACATGATGCAAAGCAGCATCAGCGAACGAGCGTACGGGGGATAGATTACTTAAATGGTGCCTGGCCCCCTTGCAGACCTTCTCTATTTCACCTCTGGGGTCGTCTGCTTTTCACGGGTCTGAAGCACGTGCCTTCAGGCCGTTGGCTACATCCTTCTCAAGCCTCTTTAATGCCTTCTTGCCTTTCTCAGGATCGAGTGCAGATAACGCAGTCAGCCCTGCCCATGCTGCATGGATTGCAGCATGTTCCGACTGTTGGGCTTCGGCTTCCAGGCGAGAGTCGACCGCCTCTTGTCGTTTGCTAATTGTCTCTGGCCCTTCATCGAGCACCTCGTGCTTCCGTTTCAGGGAACCAGAATTGGGCGAATCGGACCGAACTCCTTTTCGCCGCGAACTGACAAGGCCTTGAACAATGGGTTTCTTCTCAACCCGGAAGTCACCTGCCACAAATGATTGCTGCTGTATCTTCAGGGGCAAGTGGCGTATATCTATTGAGGTGCCGGCTTGTGGACCAGCTTCCTTCGGTCGTGGTTTGGCCGCAGGTTTAGCTATCCATTGGCCAGCGCGGGCGTCTTCAACAATATGCTGGCTCCTGAAGAATTCGATGATTTTGGTCCACTTTTCCACTTCTCCGTCTGTAACATTCGGTAGGATTGCCGGTAGGGCATCAATGTCAGCTTGAGTCTGTCGTGCCAGCCCACTCCAGTCTTGTGCGACTTTGTGCTCCATACTCTTGGAATGAAACATATCGTTGCGATCAGCGTACTCCTGAATAGCAAACTTTGCTGTTTCGAGATCGATCCGGGAATCGATCTTATTGACGGCGGTAATATTCCTCTTAAAAGCATTGTACTAAATAACTTCGGAGGGACTACCGGAGGCGTACGCCCTCAGCTTGTCGGCAGCAGTCTTTGCATTACCTTTCAGGCGGGCATCATCCAGTGAATTCTTTTTGAGGAAATTGAAATATCCTCCCGCGTAGCCGCCAAGGCGTGCTTTTGCCTTCATCTCATTGAGTTCCTTCGTGACCAAGGCCAATTGCTCTTCAAGTCTTTCAATTTGATCTTGGCTGTCGGCATTTGGCGGCGTCTGGAAGCTCGATGGACGGCTAGGCATGTAGGGCAGCGACCCCTCCCCCCTCTCACCATGCCTAGAAGTGCAATTAGCTTTATCCATTAATGTGGTGGTACGTACCCGATTCTGTTGTATACTCCGAACTGTAAGTTGTGTGTATGGAGGGCTCCAAACACAAGCTGGGCGAGAAATCACTGTACTTACAGCTGACGGGCACTAAGTCCTCATCCTGATCGAGATAGGAAGCAAAACATTAGCACGTCATTCTACCGAGTATCGCTATAATTCAGACTTTGCAGAATGAGTCATTTGCATTTTGTGGACCTGAGGACCTCAAGACCCTCGTCTCCCAACTTACTCGTAAAGCGCCAGAAATGGACCTGAGGTACCTCGTCCACGATAAATACCAAAGATATATGCCTGGGCAAGGATATCGTACCTTAGGTACTAAAGTACATACGAGCAGGGACGCATCATCCAAACGTCTTATCTGCTGGGTTGGTTTACATTGTATGAAATAGTCCGCAGGGAGTTACAGGCTTTATGTTACTCACTAAGGGCATGTTGGCGGAAATGGTCCGTATGATCCGCCGTAATACCACGTGATTCGTGTCTGACCCGAGGCATTTTTGGCATGAAACAGCCACAATACTCCTTGACCCGGAATACTCGGAAATTACAGAATGACATGGAAACCTGATGAATACACTAGT
>Ga0105239_10001028_pt1 | contig 38962 bp, 26 predicted proteins | sample KBSC44metaG_FD_92761 | JGI IMG/M metagenome (GOLD analysis project Ga0105239, IMG submission 92761) | Corn rhizosphere microbial communities from Kellogg Biological Station, Michigan, USA - KBS C4-4 metaG | ecosystem: Host-associated > Plants > Roots > Rhizosphere > Soil | place: Michigan, USA... | reverse complement strand
TCCCGTGCAAGCGCCAATTGAGCCGCCCTTTCTCCCTGATTGCCACCTATCAATAAATAGGATATGTTCATAGATTCCTTACTTTCGGGGGCCCAAATATCTTTATTTTTGGACATAAAGTACAGGTTTACATGAGAGGCTTTTTCAAATCATTTTTTGCGGCGTTGCTGGCGCTGATCATTTTTACCGTATTGGCGGTTATTATACTGGTCGGCGTGGTCGGCGGTATGCTTTCCCCTTCGAAACCCGATATCGATGGCAAGGCGGTCCTGATGGTCGATCTGGGACAAACGTATAAGGAACAAACGCAGGATAACCTTCTGTCCGATCTGGGCTCCGACGACCAGTACGACGTCCCGGGTATCTATGATATCGTCCGGCTCATCCGGCATGCCAGGGAAGACACTACCATCAAGGGCATCTATCTCAAATGCAACAACGATCCCAACGGATTTGCTTCCAACGAGGAGATCCGTCATGCCATCGTCGACTTTAAAAAAAGCGGGAAATTCGTATACGCCTACGGCGACATGATCACGCAGAAAGCCTATTATGTTGCCACGGCCGCCGACAAGATCTACTGTAATCCCAAGGGCGACCTCGAGTGGAAAGGATTCGCCAGCCAGATGCTCTACCTCAAGGGCACACTGCAAAAGCTGGAGATAGAGCCGCAGATCTTCTACGCCGGCAAGTTCAAAAGCGCGACCGAACCCCTGCGGGAAGACAGAATGACGGACGCCAACCGGCTGCAGCTGACCGAGCTGCTTGGCGACTTCTACAATCGCCTGTTGAGAACGACTGCGCAGGCCCGCAACCTCGACACGGCCACGCTCCGGAAATGCGTCAACGAAAACCTTATCCGCCGGGCGCAGGACGCCTACGAGTACAAGCTGATAGACGGCGTCCGGTACGACGACGAAGTAAAGGACGAGATCCGCAGCAAATTGAATATCGACAAACACGCCTATCTCAATTTTGTGACCCTGGGTAAATACGCCAAGGCCGTCAGCTACAAACAGACCGGAAAGGACAAGATCACGCTGATCTATGCGGAAGGGGAAGTGGTGGATGGAAAAGGCGAACGGGAGGAGATCGGCTCAGAGACCTATCGCTGGCTGATCCGCAAGGCGCGTTTCGATAAGGACGTCAAGGCCATCGTCCTCCGCGTCAACTCCGGTGGCGGCAGCTCGCTGGCCAGCGAGAACATCTGGCGCGAACTTTCTCTTGCCCGCAAGGAAAAGCCGGTCGTCGTCTCCTTCGGCGACGTGGCCGCATCCGGGGCCTACTATCTTTCGTGCAATGCCGACAGTATATTCGCCATGCCGGGAACCATCACCGGAAGCATCGGCGTCTTTGCGGTAATCCCCAATATGCAGTCGTTTTTTAAGAACAAGTTAGGCATAACCTTTGACGGCGTAAAGACGGCTCCAGAGGCCGACATGATGTCCATTGCCAAGCCGCTGACGCCGTCGGAACGCACCTATATCCAGAACGAGATCGACACCATCTATCACGATTTCAAGACCCGGGTCTCGGATGGCCGGAAAAAAGATATCGGGTATATCGACAGCATCGCGCAGGGACGGGTCTGGAGCGGCACCATGGGTCTTTCCCTGGGCCTCGTGGACCGAATCGGCACGCTTCAGGATGCGATCGACTGTGCGGCGCGTATGGCCAGGACCAATGACTATCGCCTGGTGGAGACTCCCGAACCCAAGAGCTTTATCGATCGCATTCTGGGCAGCTATAAAAAATCTTCGGGCATGAAGGCCGTCAAGGAAGAGATCGGAGAGGATGGCTATCGCACCTATATGCTGATCAAAAAGGTGAAGGCAATGGTTGGCGTGACACAAGCAAGACTGCCTTTTGATCTCACGGTCGAATAAAGTGTAATTGCGGTATCTTCGCGCACATTATGTCGTCATCCAATTACAATCAGTTCAGGGCGATGCTGGCGATCACCAAAGCCAGCATGAAGGCCATGTTCAAAAATCCGTCCTCGGTTGGTTTCAGCATTGGTTTCCCATTGATCTTCATATTGGTTTTTGGCTTTATCGGAGGCAGCGGCCCTTCGGTATCCTTCGCGCTGGTGAATAATACGGATACGAGCAATCTGGTGGTTCAACATCTGCTGAAGAACCCATTGGTCCAGCTCGAAAAGGAAAAAGATACGACGATACTCCGGGAAGACCTCGAAAAGGGCAGGATCGCCGCTACGCTATCGGTCGACTCGGTGAGGTCGCCGGTTGGATTTACCCAATATACGGTGCATACCCAGACCTCGTCGGCGAGCAGGGACAAGTTCCGCATTCTGCGGTCGGCGCTGGCGCAGGTGCAGGCCATCGCTGTAGAGAAAGGGATACCGGCGCAATACCAGCCCATTATTGTGAACGAGCTGCCGCCGGTGCCTGCCCGCGATTATAAGATGATCGACTTCATTCTGCCGGGTATGCTTGGCTTTTCGCTGCTGAGCGCCGCTGTCTTTGGCACTGCTTTCCTGTTCTTCAATCTCCGCCAGCAATTAGTGCTGAAAAGGTTCTTTGCAACGCCGATCAGCAAGGCTCACATTGTCTTCGGCGAATGTCTTGCCAGGGTGCTGTTTCAGCTGATCGCCGCCGTAGTCATCATCGTGGTCGGGAAATACGGATTCCAGTTCACCCTGGTGCATGGCTGGATCACTTTTTTTGAAATGGCCATATTGAGCCTCTGGGGGCTTATCGTCTTTATGGGGGCGGGCTTTGTCGTCAGCAATCTCGCAAAGACGGAGAGCGTGATCCCGCTGTTCGCCAATATCCTGACCCTGCCCCAATTCCTGCTCAGCGGCACTTTTTTTCGCATCGACGTATTCCCGGACTGGCTGCAGAAATTCTGTCGGGTGCTCCCGCTGACACAGCTGAACGAAGCAATGCGCAATATCTCTTTCGAGGGGGCGCATCTTACGGATTGCTGGCAACAAATGGGTATACTAACGTTATGGGGCATCGCCATCTATGCCATCGCCGTGAAAGTCTTCAAATGGGAGTAATAAATACATGAAACTCGTAAAATTCGCCTTGTTAAGTTTGCTGGTTCTGTTCCTGGTCCTGACCTGTCTGTCTTTTTTGTTTCCGTCTCATCTGCGGGTGGCCCGCGTTATCAATGTCGCGGCGTCCAGGGAGCGGGTGATCAATACCGTCGGAGATTTCAACAGCTGGAAGGACTGGAACAGGTTCCTCAGCGCTAATACGCTCAGCAATGTACATATTTCTTCTCCTTCCGGCGGGAAGGGCGCGGTACTCAGGTCGGATGAGCTGACCATCCGGGAGACGGCGGTCGACTCCGACGGCGTTTCGCTGCACTGGAGCCTCAAGGGGGGGAAGGAGGTCGAAGGCGGGTTTCGGGTAGGCACATCGAATCGGGGCAGCCTTGCGGTCCTCTGGTATTTTGACCTGCATTTTCGCTGGTACCCCTGGGAAAAATTGGGGGTCTTTGTGTACGATCGGAAACTCGGACCCGCCATGGAAGAATCTTTGGATGGTCTTAAGCAATTTGTGGAAAGTTCTCGTTAACTTTAAACACCCCCCCGGCCGTATCGATTGAGTCATTTAAAACCCACCAATATGCGAGTACGTAACGCAATGCTAAGTTTGTTTGCTATCCTGCTGTCTGCTACGGTGTCCTATGCGCAGCCCTCTCATCCCAAGAGTCCGCATGATACCGTAAAGACAAAAGACATCACGGTGACCTATGGCCGTCCTTACAAGAAAGGACGGGAGATATTCGGTAAGCTGGAACCCTATGGCAAGGTCTATCGCGTAGGGGCTGATGAGGCTACCACCATTACCTTCGCCAAGGACGGTTTCTTCGGGGGCAAGCCCGTAAAGGCCGGAACTTACACGCTGTTCGCCATCCCTAATGAAAATCAGTGGACAATCATCCTCAATTCCCAGCTGGGGCAATGGGGTGCGTTCAAATACGATGAGTATAAAAACAAAGACGTATTGCAGACCACCGTTCCGGTGAAAAAGCTCAGCTCGCCGGTTGAGCAGCTGACGATCAAACCTACCTCCAAGGAACTGGAAATCTCCTGGGACGTGGTCGAGGTTGAAGTCCCCGTGAAGTTTTAGGTACTGCATGGCCGTGAGGGCCCGATCAGCTATATGCTACAATACTATGGACCAGGAAATCATACACCTGGTCCATTTCATTTTCAGTGATACAATACGGCGGCATCAAATAGACGGTATTGCCCAGCGGGCGCAGGTAGATGCCCCGGGCAAGGGCTTCTTTTGTTATCGCGGGGCCGATGGCATTGATATAGCTGTCTTCGCCGGCCATGATCTCGAACGCCAGGATCGTGCCGATCGAGCGCGCGTTCCTGACGATGGGGTAGAGGGCCAGCTTTTCCAGAAATGCCTCGTGGCGGAGGCCGATATGCCGGATGCGTTGGAGATTGCCCTCTTCCAGCAGCAGGTCGAGGCTGGCCAGCGAGGCGGCGCAGGCGATGGGGTTGGCGGTAAAGGAGTGTCCATGAAAGAGGGTCTTTTTACGGTCGTCGCTGAGGAAAGCCTCGAACAGCCGTTCGGTAGCCGCCGTCACACCCAGCGCCATCGTCCCGCCGGTCAGGCCCTTGCTAAGGCAAATGATATCGGCTTTGTGTCGGAGATATTCTCCCGCGAACAGCCTGCCCGTCCGGCCAAAGCCCGTCATCACCTCGTCGGCTATGCAGAGTATGCCCTGCCCGGCGACCTCCGCCAGCAGCTGATCCAGCAACCCGGCCTCGTGCATCCGCATTCCTCCCGCACCCTGGACCAGCGGCTCGTAAATAAAACCCGCGACCGAAGGGCCTTCCCGACGGACGATCGATAGCAGCTGGTAAATATTATCCCGCGTCGGCGTGTCGATGAACACCACCTCAAAGAGATAATCATTGAACGGCGCCGTAAACATACTTCTCTCGCTGACACTCATCGCGCCAAACGTGTCGCCGTGGTAGGAATCGTGAAAGGCCAGGATCCTGTTCCTTTTCTCTCCCTTATTACCCCAGTACTGAATCGCCATCTTGATCGCTACTTCCACAGCCGTCGATCCATTGTCGGAATAAAAAATCCTGGAGAAATCACCCGGCAGAATGGCCAGCAGCCGTTCTGCCAGCTCGACAGCGGGTTCATGGGTGAAGCCCGTGAAGATGACTTGCTCCAACTGAGTCGCTTGTTTATATATTTTTTCCGCTATGTAAGGATTTCCGTGGCCATGGATACTGACCCACCAGCTGCTGATCGCGTCGATATAGGTCCGGCCCTTGTCATCATATAAGAGCGTACCTTTACCTTTTACGACTGGAATTGGGGGGAGGATATTTTTATGTTGGGTATAGGGATGCCAGATAACCTTCCGGTCCCTTTCTGTAAGTGTGAGGGTCGACATGTCTGCAAAGGTAATTTCGGCCGGGGGCTTCGCCAAAAACTATCCCCCTGCCAAAATTCGCTAACGATTGTCCTTCGGACCGCGGATAGTGGTCCGCGTGCAACGCTTCGGTCTCTTTAATTGTCAAGTACGATAACTGTCGGAAGAATGGATTATCACCAGCTGGTAAAAGACTGTTTGAAAGGAGAAATGGCTGCTCAAAAGCAGCTGTACGACCATTTTGCTTCGGCGATGCTCGGCGTATGCTATCGGTATACGAAGTCCATGGTCGACGCCGAGGACGTCTTACAGGAAGGTTTTATCATGGTTTTCAGGAACTTACATCAATTTAGCTTTTCGGGTGAGCTAGGTGGGTGGATCCGCCGGATCATGGTCAATACGGCCATCAACTACCTGAAAAAGCATAGCCGGTACCAGACAGAGCTGCTTTTTACAGAGACCGTCCTTCACCCGGTCTCGGATGATAATCCGGAAGTCGCTCTCAGCACGAAGGAGCTGGCGGAGCTCATCCGACAATTGCCACCCGGATATCAGACCATCTTTAACCTACATGCGGTGGAAGGGTATAGCCATGTAGAAATTGGAAAAATATTGGGTATCAAAGAGGGTACTTCCCGTTCGCAGTACGCGCGGGCAAGGAGCCTGTTGATCAGCTGGATAAATAAATTATCAGCGAGTAACAAAAACGAAGCTAATTATGCACGACCCTAAGTTCGAAAAAGAAGTGCAGCAAAAAATGGCGGAGCTCGAATTTGGCCCTTCAGAGTCCGTATGGGCTAATGTCGAGGCTGCAATCAACAGACGGCGTCGCAGGCGCCTGGGGATGTTCTGGCAGATCGCGCTGCCGGGTCTCCTGCTCGTGGCAGGTGGAGCTTACTACTTCCTCCGGGAAGCGCCTGCGGGAACGGCGGCCACAGCGGTGACCAATACGGGTGTAGCTCATGAATCAGCGGCGGCTCATACGGGTGTAACCAGCGAACCGGTGACTTCGACCCCGGGTAACACGTCCGCCCCGAGTAGCGCCGCGCCCGACCCGAAGAACGCCGCGCCCGCCACGAATAGTGCCGCGCCCGCCCCGAACAGCGCCGCGGTCAATCCGAACAGCACAACTTTCAACAACAACTCAACTTCTTCCAGCTCGAATAATTCAACAAATTCTGCCACTACCGGCAGGCCCCGTGAAGGCTCGGCGGTCGCCGCCACCCTTGCCAAGAGAGGAGCCGGGGCAAGCCGTACCCATTCCCCGGATCCTTTCACGGCTGCCGCGAAAACCGGAGAAACTACGTCTGCGGATGACGCCAGCACGAATAGTAGAGATGTTGGAAGAGTAGATGGCAACCGGACGGATGCTGCAGCCGCCGGCCGGAACGCGTCATTCCACCCCGCGCTGGCCAGCCTTCATTCCGGCCTGAGCCCGGTGCGAGCCGGCAGGCTGGAGTCAAAGACGACTACCAGCACCGTCCAGACGCTGTCCAGACCACATAACCCCTGGGAGGCTGGCTTTGCCGGTGGTGTGGGTCTGTCTTCCCTGCACCAGATGAAGCTCGCCAACTATGGCCTGGTGCAATCCGATCTTCCAGCCAGCCTGACGACGGCCAATGCTATTACCACTTACGCCGCCAGACCTACCAAAGAATACGTGTCCTCCGTCGACCCGGGTCCTGCTTTCTGGCTCGGCGTTGTCGCAAAGAAAAGGCTGGGTCCGAGATGGAATTTTTCCGTCGGCCTCGACTTCCACTATTATTCCAACCACGTTCATGTAGGGCAGCAGGTCTCGGGCTATACGCCCTCGAACGCTACCTATCTGAATGCCATGGCCGTGGCTCCCATCCAGTCCTATCCCTACTACAGCAGGGGGGATGATCAGTCGTATATGAACCGGTACTATTTCCTGGAGCTTCCCGTCGCCATTGAGTGGAGGATCAACCGCAGCCATCTGCTGCCGCTGTTCCTCGACGGAGGGATTTCGGCATCCTATCTGGTGGGGTCAAGCGCCGTCTATTACAATACCCACTCTGGCGTGTATTTCAAGGATGCAGGAGTAGCCAATCGCGCGCAGCTGAATCTCAACACCGCCCTCATGGTCGGGCTGCCATTTCAAAGGATCCGCGTCCAGCTGGGCCCGCAGATCCAATATGGGCTTACTTCCCTGTTGAATACAGATGTGTCGGGGCCGCAGCATATTTTTTATGGAGGCATCAGGATCGTGGTGCATCCGGGGAAGAAATAAAGCGGAGATTCCTGCGCAGGCCAGCATATTTGGCGCGTTTTACCGGTGAGTTCCGGAATATCTCCCGAAACTTCTCTTCGGTCAGTTGCTCCCAGTCCCCGGTACTGAAATTGAGGATAGCCGGCACCGGTGAAAAGGCTGGCTCCTGTGTCGGCTTGGAGTGGCGGTTCCATGGACATACATCCTGACAGGTGTCACAGCCGAATGCCCAGTTGTCAAACCTCCCCTTCATGTCGTCCGGGATCAGCAGGTCTTTGAGCTCGATCGTAAAATAGGAGATGCATTTGCTGCCGTCCACGACCTTATCCGGGAGAATGGCCTCCGTCGGACAGGCGTCGATACACCGGCGACAGGTGCCGCAATAATCTCCCGCAAAAGGAGCGTCGTATTCCAGCTCGAGGTCGACGATCAGCGTGGCAATGAAAAAGAAAGAGCCCGACTGTTTGTTGAGCAGATTCCCATTCTTTCCCACCCAGCCAAGTCCGCTGCGGACGGCCCAGCTTCTCTCCAGCACGGGAGCGCTGTCTACAAAGCCCCTGCCTTCCACCTCCCCGATGTCTGTTCTGATCTTCGCCAGCAACTCTCTCAGCTTTGCGCGGATCACTTCGTGATAGTCCTCCCCATAGGCGTATTTGGCGAACTGCGGGGCGTCGGACGGCTGCTGTACCGCAGGAAAATAGTTGAGCAACAGCGTGATCACGCTCCGGGCCCCGGGCACCAGCCGGGACGGGTCTATCCGGAGGTCGAAATGATTGGCCATATAGCCCATGGCGCCATTCATTCCCTTGTTGAGCCAGGCCTCCAGACGGCGGGCATCGTCATCGAGGCGCTGGGCTCGTGCAATGCCGCAATAGTCAAAGCCAAGCTCGCGACTCCAGGTCTTGATCAGGTAGGTATGATTGTTATTCGACAAGTATTTTTACCTTTTAGGAGTATAGTATTCTACGCAATTTGTCTATTTTAGGGTCGTTTATTCCCCTAACGAACCTAAATATGATAGTCAGAAGACTTACCGCTCTGATTGCGATTGTATTATGCTTTTTCGCACCACAAAGTTATAGTATTGCGCAGGACAAACCCAACCCCCATTTTGGAAAGCTGGGTCCGGCAGACTTTAACCTCCCATCCAATCCCATCATCGATACCAATACGAATGCCGTTGTTTTGGCGGATGTGGGCACCGTGCATTTTGTCGGGAATAAGCACAGCTGGTTCTCGTGGGTCTACAAACGGCAGACCCGGATAAAGATATTGAACAAAAGCGCTTTTGACCTCGCGACCCGCAAGCTGGTGTTGTATAACGGTGACGATGATGGGGAAAAGCTCACCGACGTGGCCGCTACTACATATAATCTGGAGAACGGACAGATCAGCGAGACCCATCTGGACAAACAGGATATCTATTCGACGAAAATCGATAAGAACCTGACGGAGATGAAGTTTACCCTGCCGGCGGTAAAGGAAGGCTCCATTATCGAATTCACATACACGGAAACCTCGCCCTACGCCTATAACCTGCCTTCCTGGTCATTCCAGTCCGATAAGTATCCCTGTCTTTGGAGCGAATACCAGGTGAGCATTCCCCAGGCCCTTTTTTATGTCGTTGTCCGGGAAGGCATACACGGCTATGTTGTCGATAAAGGCAGCGAAGGCAATGAATCCTACCGGGTAACGGAGAAGGCTGACCGGTTCGCTCTGGGCACGCAGGATGAAGACCTCTATGTGCACGCCCGCACGACCAAACACCAGTGGGCAATGAAGGATATCCCCGCCCTGCGGGCCGAACGCTATTTGTATACGCCGGCCAACTACCTCGACCGTCTCGAATTTCAACTCTCAAAAACATATAACGGCAGCGAGTACAAAGATTGGACCAACAGCTGGGCCAAGGCTACGGATGAGCTGCTGGAAAGAGAGGACTTCGGGCTGCCCATCGCAGAGGACAACGAATGGCTGGACGACCTGGTGACCAGGGCCGAAGGCAGCGGTAGTTCGGTACTGGAACAGGCAAGGTCCATTTACTACTATGTCAGCAGTCATTTCACCTGCACGGATCACGACGATAAATACATAACGACCACTCTCCGGAATGTCGTAAAGAAGAACAGCGGCACGGTAGGGGATATCAATCTGTTGCTCATCGCCATGCTGCGCCGGAAGGGCTGGCAGGCAGACCCCGTCGTGCTCAGCACCAGGGACCACGGATACAATCTTTCCTCCTATCCCGTCCTCAACAAGCTGAACTATGTCATCGCCCGGCTGAAATTGGGCGACAAGGCCTGGTATCTGGACGCCTCTAATCCCGATCTTGGCTTTGGACGGCTACCGGGCGAATGCTACAACGGCCATGCGCGCATCATCAGCAAAAAGGATTCTGCTTCGGTCTATTTCGAGGCCGATTCGCTGAAGGAGAGACGTACGACGATGGTCATTATCGCCAATTCGGAGAAGGGAATGGAAGGCAATTTTCAGACTACCCTTGGCGATCAGGAATCCTATAATTTCCGGCAGATGATGATCAAAAAGGGTCAGAAAGAATATTTCAAGGATGCACAGGCGGCATTTGGCGAAGACCTTACGCTCAGCAATGGCGGCATCGACAGTCTGACCAGCCCCGAAGAGCCCGCGAAGGTGCACTATGATTTCGTGCTCAATAATCCGCCGGGCAGCGCTGTCGTGTATATCAACCCGATGCTGTGGAATGATCTGCGCAAGAACCCCTTTACCGCCGCCGAACGTAGATATCCGATCGAAATGCCCTATACCAGCGATGAGAATTATATTTTTTCCATGGAGATACCGCAGGGCTATGTCGTCGACGAGCTGCCCAAATCCACAAAGGTCGCTTACAACGGCGACCAGGGTTTCTTCGAATACCTCATCGATCAGCAGAGTGACAGGATCCAGATGCGCTGCCGGCTACGACTGAACAAGGCCTGGTTCCCGGCCGAGGACTACGGCAGTCTCCGGGACTTTTTTACCTATGTCGTGAAGAAGGAGAACGAGGCCATCGTGCTGAAGAAGAAATAGACTAACCCTTAACCCCTATACACATGAACCGCAGAAAAACCCTTTTACTGGTCATTTCCAGTCTGACCACCGCCATTGCAAGCCTCGCACAGGACAAGATCCCCGTCAAATTCGGCAAACTGACGCCCCAGGACTTCAACGTCCGGCCGCCAGGTGCGGATTCCGCAGCGGACGCCGTGGTCGTGGCCGACTTAGGGATCTCTGAATTTGAGGGCAACCCCAAAGGCTGGTTTACGCTGACCTTCAAGCGTAGCGTAAGGATAAAGATCATCAACCGGAAAGGCTTCGACGCCGCCACCATCACGATACCCCTGTACGTGAACGGTAACGATGTGGAAAGGCTGGTCTCATTGAAAGCCTCGACCTATAACCTGGAAGACGGAAAAGTTGTGGAGACAAAATTGGACGACAAGTCCATATTCAGCAACCAGGAGAACAAATACCGGATCAACAAGAAATTTACCTTTCCTGCGCTCAAAGAGGGTTCGATCCTCGAATACAGCTATACCCAGGAATCGCCTTTCATCTTCAACCTTCAACCCTGGGCCTTCCAGGGCGATTACCCCTGCCTGTGGAGTGAGTACCAGGTCGATATGCCAAGGTTCTTCCAGTACGTTACGCTGACGCAGGGCTTTTTGAGCTATCATATCAACAAGTCCGATACCCGGAATGTCACGTTCCATATGACGAGCCCCGGCAATGCAGACAAGGACGAACGGTTTACATTCGATGACGAGGTCGTTATGCATCGTTGGGTCATGAAGGATGTGCCTGCCCTGAAAGAAGAGCCCTATACCACGACGCTGGCGAACTATATTGCGAGGATCGAGTTCCAGCTGGTTCGCTACCAGTTCCCCAGCGGCTATACCGCAGACCAGATGGGCACCTGGGCCAAGCTCAACGAAATGCTGCTCAAGGCGGATGATTTTGGCGCGGATCTCGACAGGAACAACAGCTGGCTGGACGACGACTTTCCCACCATCCTCATGGGCGCTGGCACGGAAGTGGAGAAAGCGCAAAAGATCTACGCCTTTGTCCGCGATAGATTTACCTGCACCAATCATTCCGGGTTATGGATGACCAACGGCTCGCTAAAGACAGTATATAAGAACAAGAGCGGCAATGAAGCCGAGCTGAATCTCCTGCTCATTGCGATGCTGCGGCATGCAAAGATCAACGCCGACCCGGTCATTCTCAGCACCCGCGCACACGGTTTCACACTGCCAATGTATCCGCTGGTCAACCGATTCAACTATGTCGTTTGTCTGTTCCGCACCGACAGCACGGGATATTATCTGGACGCCAGCGAACCCTGGCTGGGCTTTGGCCGTCTTCCATCGAGGTGCTACAATGGGTCGGCCCGCGTCGTCGGCAAGGAGGAGGGGGCGGAGGCCGTTATAGATGCGGATGACCTGCGCGAAAGGAAGATGACCACCGTATTTATATCCAAAACCGACGATGGCAAGGGGCTGGTGGGGCGCGTGGATTGCAAGCCCGGGTTTAATGAAGCCGATATGATCCGGCAAAAAGTAAAGGACAGGGGGCTGCCGGAATTTGCAAAGGGTATCCAGGCTGCCTACATCGGGGATATGAGCTGCGCCAACCTGCAGATGGATTCGCTGAAGCAGCCCGACCAGCCGCTCGAGGTGAGCTATGATCTGAAGTTCAATCCTGACGCTTCGACCGACATTATCTATTTCAATCCGATGCTTTCTGAGGGATACAAAGAAAATCCTTTCAAGGCCGCCGAGCGGTTCTACCCGGTAGAGATGCCCTATGCGATGGACGAGACCTATATCCTGAATATGGAGCTGCCGGATGGCTACGATATCGACGAGATGCCAAAGCCTGCGCGGGTCTCCTATAATGAGAATGAAGGGCTTTTCGAATACCTGCTTCAGAGGGATGGGGATCGCCTGATGTTTCGTGCGAGGCTGATCCTCGCAAAGGCCAATTATAAACGCGAGGACTATGGGTCCCTGCGGGATTTCTTTAGCTTTGTCGTCAAGAAAGAAGGTGAACAGATCGTATTTAAAAAGAAAAAGTAATGAGAACCCTGACCCTATTGCTGCTGCTTCCCTTTTGCGCCGGCGCGCAGAACTATGCGGTTAATGCCATACCCGACAGTCTCCGGAAAGGCGCCCGGGCCGTGCTACGCGAGGCAGAAGTGGTCATCGAAGTGAAGTCCCCGGCGAAAGCGATCGTCCGGGAACACCATGTCTATACGGTCCTGGACAACACGGGAGACAATCTGGGCGGATTTAGCAGCTGGTACGACAAATTCAACACCATCGATGAGGTATCTGGGGTGCTCTATGATGCCCAGGGCAAGCAGCTGAAGAAAGCGAGGCGAAAAGACATGGAGGACCGCAGCTATGTCGATGACGCAAGTCTGGCGGAAGACACCCGCTATCTGGCGCACGACTTTTACTACCGGAACTATCCCTATACGGTCGACTACCAGGAACAGGACGACCTCAATGGTATCACCCATTTTGAGGACTGGCTGCCGCTGACCACGTCCGGCGTTTCCACGCAGCACAGCAAATACGTCATCATCGCGCCCAAAGACTACGACGTGCGGTGGCTGTCGATGAACGGCGCTCAGTCGCCCGTGGTCACGATGGACGGCGATAAAAAGATCTATACCTGGGAGGCCCGCAACCTGCCCGCCCGCACCCTGGAAATCTACGGGCCCCGCTGGCGGGACGTTATGCCCTATGTGCTTGCAGGTCCATCCGACTTCGAGGTTGCGGGATACAAGGGTAATATGACCTCGTGGCAGAGTTATGGGAAATTTGTCGAGCTGCTGCGGGAAGGCCGCGAGACGCTGCCGGATGGCGTCCGTAGACAGGTGCACGCGCTCGTGGACACGGTGAAGGACAACCGCCAGAAGGTATATATCCTGTACCGCTATCTGCAGCAGAACACACATTATATAAACCTTTCGTTGGGCATCGGCGGCTGGCAGCCCTTTCCGCCGGATTATGTGGCCACAAAGAAATACGGGGATTGCAAGGCCCTGTCCAACTACATGGTCGCCCTTCTGAAGGAAGCCGGTATACCTGCCAGGTACGTCGTGATCAAGGCCCGGGAGGACGCCGCGCCTATAGTGGAAGGCTTTCCCAGTTTCCAATTCAATCATATCGTTGCCTGCGTGCCGATGGGCAGTGATTCTATCTGGCTGGAGTGTACGAGCCAGACGGAGTCGCCCGGCTATATGGGCAGTTTTACCGGTGGACGTAAGGCGCTGCTGATCGACGAGGCCGGAGGCCATCTTGTTCCGACGCCGGTATATACGGCCAAAGACAATACGCGGACCCGGGTGGTCAGCGCGCGCGTTAGCGAGGACGGTAATTTGGATGCCGACGTCAGTACGCTCTACTGCTGTCTTCGCCAGGAGACGCCGCACGGCATGATGAAGGAAATGGCGGCCGATGAGCGCCAGAAATATCTCAACAACCTTTTCCGGTTGCCGACCTACTCGATCGATAAAAATCACTACGAAGAACAGGAAGGCGCTCATCCTTCTGTTACCGAGCAGCTGCACGTGGTTGCTCCCGGGTATGCCAACGTATCCGGCAAACGGCTTTTTATTACGCCTAATGTCTTAGATCGCAGCAATACCCGCCTGTCTTCGGACTCGGTCAGGAAATACGACTACGTGACCTATCGGTCATTTACTGATGTGGATAGCGTGCAGATAGCGTTGCCTTCCGGATACCAGCCGGAGGCCATACCCAAAGACGTCGCGATCGACGGAAAGTTTGGCAGCTACCGGTGCAGCGTAAGGATAGAAAAAGACCGGCTCGTCTATTACCGCTGGCTCCGGCAGGACGCAGCGAGATATCCCCCATCCGACTACACGGCGCTGGTGAATTTTTATGAGCAGCTGTATAAGGCCGATAATAGCCGGATCGTTCTGGTGAAAAAAGAATAATTGGCCGTTCATAATTTTCGATAAGCAAGGGGCGAAAGGCCGATGAATTCCTTGAACGAACGGATAAAGTGACTTTGATCACAGAAACCGCACGCATAGGCAATGGAAGTTAGGGATACCCGGGTATGCTTGAGCATCGACAGTGCCTTCTTCGACCCTGTTGCCGGGACTGGAATAGTAGTATTGTCGGATCGCCGGGATTCGCAGTTGGTGCAGGACATCTCGTCGGCATTTTTAGCACAGCTAAGAAATTAGAACTGAATGCTAGTTCGAACAGGATCCCATCTGCTCACTGATAAGGCTCATGAGGCTGGCCACCAGCGGCTTCTTTTCTTCCTCCGGCTTTTCCACGATGAGGATGGCGGCGTACTTGCGGCATTTATCAAAGAAGGGCACTACGCCGTATCCGTCGGGGCAGGCAAAGGTGTTGTTGTCCATGATAAAAGAACCCAGTCCAAACTTTGCGCCCGACAGACCCGTCGCCGTCGATCTTACCGGGAGGGCAGCGAACTGCGCCGTCTCTATCTCTTCCACGGCTTTCTCGCTCAGCACGCGCTTGCCTTCGAATTCGCCCTTGTTCATCAGCATTACCAGGAAATTCATATAGTCATTGGCGGTAGACTTGGCTCCGCCCGAGGCGTTGATGGCGCCGCCGTCGTCGCTGGTGAAAGTGGTGGCCCTCATCTTACAGGGGCGGATGATCCGCTCCATCATCAGCCGGTCGAAGGGCTTTTTTCCGACGACTTCCAGCACCCGGGCGACGATATTCGGCCCGATCTCGCTGTAGAAGAATTCCGTTCCCGGATTGGTGACGATATCGTGTTTGGAAGCATAGCTGTTGATCATATCCTCCGTGCTTTCAAATTTGCTTTTCATCCCGATCCTTACTACCGCTTCCCCCCTGACTCCCGTCGTATGCGTCAGACAGTTGCGAATGGTGATATAGCCCTTGCTGTATTTTGCGAACATAGGAATATACTTCGTCACTTTGTCGTCCAGGGACAGCTTGCCCTCGTCCACAAAGGTCATGACCAGCGCCGCGGTCATCCAGTTGCCGGCAGCCCCGATGGGGGCCTGGGCCTTGGCGGTAAAATCTGGGTTGGACTGTTTCTGATAAACGACCTTCCCGTCCTTCCAGGCCAGGGCCACGAAGTTGCCCAGCGTCTTTTGATTCTGCTTAAATAATTGATCCACAGCGTCAAAATTGGATTGAGCTTGCAGACTCAGACAGAATAGCAGGGAGGGGATGAACAATCTGAACCGACGACAGGTGAAATGGTCTTTGTATGACATATTAACGGAATTGAGGCCTTGGTTTGGATTTTGCGACACAATTTAACTTAATAAAGGAAAACCATAAATATATGAACCTGAATAATTTTACCATAAAAGCGCAAGAGGCGATCACGGGGTCGCAGCAGCTGGCTTTCAATGGTTCGAATCCTGCAATAGATACGGACCATTTGCTGAAAGCGTTGCTCGAAGGGGAGGATTCGCTGGTGGAGTTCCTGCTGAAGAAGAATAACGTGAATGTGGCTTTTGTCGAGAGTAAATTGGATGAGGCCCTCCAGCATCTGCCGAAGATCAGCTCGGGCGAACCTGCTCAGACGATCAGCCGCGACCTGAACAACGCGGTCCTGCGCGCAGGCGCCGACCTCAAACAGTTCGGGGATGAGTTCGTCAGCGTCGAGCACCTGCTGCTGGCGTTGCTGCAGGGCAGCAACAGTACGGCTAACCTCCTCAAGGACGCAGGGCTTACCGAAAAAGGACTGATAGCAGCGATCAAAGACCTCCGGAAGGGATCGACCGTTAACTCGCAGACCCAGGAGACCAGCTTTAACGCGCTGAACAAATATGCTAAGAATCTGAACGAGCTGGCCCGCCAGGGCAAGCTGGACCCTGTGATCGGCCGGGATGAAGAGATCCGCAGGACCCTGCATATCCTTTCCCGCCGAAGCAAGAACAACCCCATCCTCGTGGGGGAACCCGGTGTCGGTAAGACAGCCATCGCCGAAGGGCTGGCCCATCGGATCGTTAACGGCGATGTACCGGAGAACCTCCGGTCCAAGGTGATCTACGCCCTGGACATGGGGCAGCTGATCGCCGGCGCCAAGTACAAGGGCGAATTTGAAGAGCGGCTGAAGAGCGTCGTAAAGGAAGTGGCCGGCAGCGATGGAGAGATCGTGCTGTTTATCGACGAGATACATACGCTCGTCGGTGCGGGTGGGGGAGAAGGGGCAATGGACGCCGCCAATATCCTGAAACCGGCGCTGGCCAGGGGCGAGCTGCGGGCCATTGGCGCGACCACGCTCAACGAATACCAAAAATTCTTCGAAAAGGATAAGGCGCTCGAAAGACGCTTCCAGAAAGTATTGATCGATGAACCCAGCGTGGACGATGCTATCTCCATTCTGAGGGGACTGAAAGACCGGTATGAGATGCACCACCACGTACAGATCAAGGACGAAGCGATCATCGCGGCCGTAGAGCTGTCGCACCGGTATATTACTGATCGTTTTTTGCCCGACAAGGCCATCGACCTTATTGACGAGGCAGCGGCAAAACTCAGGCTGGAGATCAACTCACAGCCCGAGGAGCTCGACCGCCTGGAAAGACAGATCAGGCAGCTGGAGATCGAACGTGAGGCGATCCGGCGGGAGAGGGACGAAGAAAAGCTGCGCGAGCTCAGCGCCGAGATAGGGAATTTGAGCGTCAACCGCGATACTCTGAAGGCCAAATGGCAGCAGGAGAAAGAGCTGGTGGAAAAGGTACAGAATGCCAAGGCCTCTATCGAGAGCCTGAAATTAGCCGCAGAAAAGGCCGAGCGTGAAGGGCAGTACGGGCAGGTGGCGGAGATCAGGTACGGCAAGATAAAGGAGCAGGAAAAGGTCGTCGAAGACAATTCAAGACAGCTGGCCGCGCTCAGCGCGGGGACCAGGCTGATGAAGGAAGAGGTTGACGCGGAAGATATTGCGGAAGCCGTAGCGAAGGCAACTGGTATCCCTATCAGCAAGATGCTGCAGAGCGAAAAGGAAAAGCTTTTGAACCTGGAAGATGAGCTGCACAGGCGGGTCGTGGGCCAGGATGAGGCGATCACTGCCGTAGCGGACGCCATCCGCAGAAGCCGTGCGGGTCTTCAGGATCCCAAACGGCCGATAGGCTCCTTTATATTCCTTGGTACGACAGGTGTCGGGAAGACCGAGCTTGCCAAGGCGCTGGCAGAATACCTGTTCGACGACGAAGGCATGATGACCCGTATCGATATGAGCGAATACCAGGAGAAGCACGCCGTTAGCCGGTTGGTAGGCGCCCCTCCGGGATATGTGGGATATGACGAAGGCGGTCAGCTGACGGAGGCGGTGAGGCGCAAGCCCTATAGCGTCATCCTTCTCGATGAGATCGAAAAGGCGCACCCGGATGTTTTCAATATCCTGCTGCAGGTGCTCGATGATGGCCGGCTCACGGACAATAAAGGCCGTGTGGTCAATTTCAAGAACACCATCATCATCATGACCAGCAATATGGGCAGCCAGATCATCCAGGCCAATTTTGAGGACGTTACGGAAAAGAACAGGGAAGACGTCATGGAAAGGACCAGGCGGGAAGTGGTCGATCTGCTCAGACAGACCATCCGGCCCGAATTTCTCAACCGGATCGACGAGATCATCCTGTTTCAACCTTTATTGAAGAGTGAGATCAAGGGCATAATCCGTATCCAGCTGCAGAACCTGCAGGATATGGTCGCGAAGAACGGCATCAATCTCGAATTCAGTGACTATGCGCTGGACTACCTGGCGGAGAACGGTTTTGACCCGCAGTTCGGCGCCCGTCCGCTGAAGCGGCTGATCCAGAAGGAGATCGTTAACCAGCTGAGCAAGAAGATATTGGCTGGTGCCATCGATCGGACCGTGCCGGTTCTTGTGGACGTATTCGACGGGGTGGTGGTCTTCCGTAACGAACACCCGCATCTCGAGAAGACCGAAGGACCAAGGAAATAGGGGCCGGCTGGGGGCGACCCCGGCCATCGGCACATAAAACCGGCCGCTGGCCCGTAAAATCGTCAGCTGGCTCAGAAAATCACCTGCCGGCCCCAGAAAATTGGGGTTTTGATGAACCAAACGGTTCAGAATATGTTATATAAAAGATGAAGACAAAAGAACTCGATATCATCCCGACGAAAGACGTTTTCGTTGGGGACCCGAAAGCTCCGGTAACGCTGATGGAGTATGGTGACTATGAGAGTGAGGCATGCGCCAAGGTGAATGAGGTCGTCGACAGGCTGCTGAAGCAGTTTGAAGGGAAGATGCGGTTCAATTTCCGGCATTTTCCGCTGACAAAGGTCCATCAGCATGCGATGAAGGCGGCAGAAGCGTCCCTCGGCGCGGCCCAGGAAGGCAAGTTCTGGGAAATGCACACAACACTGTTCGCCAACCGGCGCAGGCTGGGGGCTATCAGCCTTCGGGAATACGCCAAGGAATGCGGGGTGAACAACAAGAAGTTCCTCGAGAACCTGGTGGATTCCACATACGGCTGGCAAGTCCGCAGCGACCTGCTCGAAGGGCTCGACAAGGGAGTACGGGATGTCCCGGCTTTCTTTATCAATGGCGAGCTATTCACCGGTAAACCTACTTTCGACAACCTTAAAAAGGGGATCGAAGAAGCGCTCAAAAAGAAAAAAAGAGCTTAATTAAATTTCACCGTCGGCAGTCGCCGGCGGTTTTTTTTGGCCCGGACCTGACGGGCAATTTGTATCTTAGGACGATGATCCGCTTCAACACCAAGATCCAGCAGTTTCAGGAGATGGGCGAAAAGACCGGTTGGTCCTATATCCGCATTTCCGCGGCCCTGGCCTGCCAGCTGAAGCCCGACAATAAAAAGTCCTTCCGGGTGAAGGGAATGCTGGACAATCTTCCCATTGCCGGCATGGCGCTCCTGCCCATGGGGAAAGGAGACTTCATCATGGCCCTGAAGGCGGATATCCGCAAGAAATTGCGAAAGCAGAAAGGGGATAGCCTGGCCGTTCAGCTGGAGGTCGATACCAAAAAGATCGAGCCGCCGAAGGACCTGCTGGAATGTCTCGCCGACGAACCGAAGGCCATGGAATACTTCAAAAGCCTTCCAAAATCCCATCAGAACTATTTTGGTAATTGGATCAAGTCGGCCAAAACGGAGGAGACCAGGGCCAGGCGGATCGCCCGCGTCGTCGACGCGATGCTGAAGCAGCTGAACTATGCCGAAATGATCCGCGCGGCCAGGGACGAAAAGGATATCTTTTCAAAATGAAAATATTTTTTCCATTTTGGGAAGGTCGGGCCATCCGGGAATTTTTGTTAAAGGCGCACCCATGGCGGATTTGATGGCTTAGGCCTGTTTTTTGCCCTGTCCCTTGGCAACATGGACTCTCATCACGCAAAAAGGATCTCCTCCGCGGGACTCCTCATTACTCTGGGTATTATTTTCGGTGACATTGGAACCTCCCCCCTCTACACTTTTCAGACGATCCTCAACGAAGGCGGCAAGATATCAGAAGAGCTGGTGCTCGGCGCCATCTCCTGCGTATTCTGGACGTTGACCCTGCAAACGACCTTCAAATACGTCTTTATTACCCTCAAAGCGGATAACCGCGGGGAAGGCGGCGTCTTCTCCCTGTATGCGCTGGTACGCAGGTACGGCAAAAAGCTGGTCTATCCGGCCATAATTGGCGCCGGCACCTTACTCGCCGACGGCATCATCACACCGCCCATCTCCGTCACCTCCGCGATCGAAGGTCTGAGTAGCGTACATGGGCTGGAGAACATCATCGTACCGGGCAACAACCTGGTGGTCGAGCTGGTGCTGGTCATACTCCTGCTGCTGTTCATCTTTCAGCGTTTTGGCACAAAGGTCGTGGGCGGCTCGTTCGGGCCGATCATGTTTATCTGGTTCACCATGCTGGCCGTCCTCGGCATCAACCAGATCGTCCACTACCCGGTGGTATTGAAGGCCCTGAGCCCGCACTACGGACTCGAGCTGCTCATCCGTCACCCCAAGGGCTTCTGGCTGCTGGGAGCGGTCTTTCTCTGTACGACGGGCGCGGAAGCGCTATATTCCGACCTGGGACACTGTGGCAGAAAGAATATACAGGTTAGCTGGGCCTTCGTCAAGACTACGCTCGTGCTGAACTATCTGGGCCAGGGCGCCTGGGTCCTGCTGCAGCACAAGGAAAGTCTTGGAGCCGTCAATCCGTTTTTTGCCATTGTGCCGCACTGGTTCCTCGTGCCCAGCGTCTTTATCGCGACGGCGGCCTCCATCATCGCCAGCCAGGCCCTTATCAGCGGAAGCTTTACCCTGATCAACGAAGCCATCAGTCTGAACTTCTGGCCGAAGGTGACGGTGAAGTTCCCGACCGATGTACGCGGTCAGATATACATCCCCAGTATCAACTGGATCCTGTGTACGGGCTGTTTCCTGGTCGTACTGTATTTCAGGACCGTCGAGAACATGACGGCTGCATACGGCTTTTCTATTACGGTTGCCATGCTTATGACGACGATATTGATGTATCAGTTCCTTCGAAGGGTCAAGCACTGGCCATTGAGCCTCGTCGTACCCATCATTGTCGTCTTTGTATGTGTCGAAAGCTCTTTCTTTGTCGCCAATGCGGTCAAGATCGTCAAACGGCTCTTCTTCCTGGTCTTTGAAGTCGGCCTCATCTTTACCATGTATGTCTGGTATCATGCACGAAAGATCAATAACCGTTTTCTCAATTTCATCGACCTCAATGAACACCTGCCACTGCTCGACAGCCTGAGCAAAGACGAATCCGTTCATAAATTCTCCTCACACCTGATCTATCTCACAAAGGCGAACCGGCCCAATCAGATCGAGCAGAAGATACTCTATTCCATTTTCAGCCACAACCCCAAAAGAGCAGACGTCTACTGGTTCGTCCATATGGAGCGGACAGACGAACCCTATACGATGGAATACGGCGTGGAAGAGCTGATGGATGACAAGGTCATCCGTGTGGAGTTCAGACTGGGCTTCCGCGTTCAGCCCAAGATAGGCATGCTTTTCAGAAAGGTCGTACAGGAGATGACAGAGAACAGGGAGCTGGATGTGGTCAGCAGATTCCCTTCTCTGAAGAAACACAATATCGCAGAGGATTTCCGCTTTGTCATCCTGGAGAAATTCCTCTCCTATGACAACGAATTTTCGGTGCGTGAGGGATTTATCCTGAATACGTATTTCAGCATGAAGAAGCTGGCGCTGGCCGAAGAAAAGGCTTTTGGCCTGGATTCCAGCGAAACTGTCGTCGAGAAGCTGCCGCTGGTTGTCGCGCCGGCAACCAAGGTCAATTTGCAGCGGGCTTATTACCGGATACATCCATCGCCATCGGCAGGGCAGGGGAATCAGCTGATGAATCGGGGCTAGCGCACCTGGATGTCTGCGGTCTTATCGGCGCGGATGACGGGCTTTTCGCTAACGTCCAGTTGCACATTGCGAAGGTCAATATGCCTGGCTTGTTTCGCGATCACTCCTTTTGCGGCACGGATGCTTAGATTGTCGAAGAGGATATCGCTTACCGGCTGTTCGGGCAGACCCGTGATCGAAATGGCGGTTTGTGCGCCGTCACACCTGACGTAGCTGATGTGAAAATCCCTGAACTCCGGGACCTTATCGGCAGGCCTGGGTTTATCCGGGTCTTTGACCGCGCCGGCTGGCATGTCCTCGTAGTAGGTGTCGAAGAGGATAGCCTCGTGCGCAATATCGCGCATGCCGATATTTTGTATATAGATATTGCTGACCAGTCCCCCGCGTCCTTTATTGCTTTTCATGCGCATGCCGATATCTGTCCCGGCGAATGTGCAGTCGCTCACAAAGACGTGCTGCACGCCGCCGTCGGTATTGCTGCCGATGACAAAGCCGCCGTGTGCGCGGTATACCGTGTCGCCGGCGATGAGGATATTTTCGAGTGCCGGCCCGTCCGGTCGGCTACCACTGGATTTCATGCAGATGCCGTCGTCTCCGGCGTTGATTGTACACCGGTAGATGACCACACGATGGCAGGCGCTGATGTCTATGCCATCGCCGTTCTGCGCCCACCAGTCGTTGAAGATATGCGCCCTGTACATCGTCAGGTCGGTGCAATCCACGGGACAGAAGGCGAATTTGGGGGAATTGCGGATCGTCACGCCTGCGACCAGGATGTGGCGGCAGCGCACCAGCGAGACCATATTGGGACGCTGTCCATCCTTCGTCTCCCGGCTGGGCCACCAGATCTGCCCGTCGTCGCTGAGAACTCCGCCCTGAGCCAGCAGGGCCCGCCACTGGGACTGCGTCTGCTTGCTCTTCTTTACCGGCCGCCAGGTCTCGCCGGCGCCGTCGAAGACCCCGTCCCCCGTGATGGCTATGTCTTCCAGGTCCTGGCCGTAAAGGGGCGACTGGAAATTGCTGCCCCGGGAGTGATACTGGTTGTGGTCGGGCGTAAACAGGACCATGGCGCCCGCTTCCAGGTGCAGGTCGACGTGACTGCGCAGTTCGATGGGCCCCGTCAGCCAATGGCCGGCCGGCACGATCAGCCTTCCGCCTCCGGCGGCGGAGCAGGCCGCGATGGCGCGCTGGAAGGCGCCGGTATTCAGCGTTTTTCCATCACCGGTAGCTCCATAGTCGGTGAGGCGAAAAATTTTATCGGCGATTTGCGGAGAGTCGACCGCCGGCATCGGGAAGGGGCAATTGGCCCGGTACCAGTCGAGCGGCTTTACGTCTGACTGGGCCATGGCGGCCAGCTGTAAGCCAGACAGGAGGCAAAGGAGAAATTTCATTTGGCGAGTCATCATCCCCCAAATTAGCTCTTAACCGAAAGCGGCGGAAAATTAGTTACGGAAACGTTCCCGGCAGGATGTGATCCAACGTTCCCGGCCGGAGGTGATCAGACGTTCCCTGGAGGTGATCCAACGTTCCCAGCGGGTGCGCGTAACCGCATTTTAATTTGCTATAATCGTTAAATTTCAGTAGCTTTTCGTACGAAAATGCTCCTATACTTACCTGACCTGTTATTTCTCCGCACCCGCAAGTGCCCTAAATAAGGCCCGTTTCTGATCTGTTTACCTGCTGAGATCCCTGATAACAATATTAAAAGCCAGTGCCACTCATGTAAGCATTGGCTGTTGCTTTTATACCCTCTTCGTAAGAAGTCGGCTGAAAGCGATAAGCTCGTTCGAATTTCGATGAGTCGAAGAGATAGTCGAATTCGTATTGATACAGCATTTCATTGAGCTCTCTTGTCGTACCGTCAAAAAGTCCGCCCAGACGGATCATCCATTTTGAAAGCACGGTATAGCCCGGCGGCCGGCCGATCTCGGCGGCTGCTTTTTGAATGAATTCAGCTCCGGTAAGAGGGGAGCCAGCGGTGGGCAGGTGCCAGACCTGATTCCAGGCGTTGTCATCTGATGCCAGTATATGCAGGGCCCTGGCCGCATCGGGGGTATAGGTAAGAGAATGTGGGACGGCGGCATTCACCAGCCACTGTGCTTTTTGGGCTTGTCGCAATCGACGAAAGACGAGGATATCCGGAATGCTTGTCTTCCCGGCCCCGGGACCATAGAAATCCGCAGAGCGGGCGATCATGGCCGTGATATTACCCTTGCGCACTTCGCTCATCAGCTGTGTCGCCAGCCTGGCCCGAAGGTCACCTTTGCGGCTGGACGGGTCGTAAGGCGTCTCTTCCGTCATGGGACCGTCTGTTCTCCCATACATATATACGTTGTCGAAGAATATGAGCTTTGAGCCGGTTTTCTTGCAGGCTTCAATGGTGTTGTCGATGATCAGGGGCCAATGCTGCCGCCATATGGCATAACGATAGGGGAGTCCCACGCAGAGATAGACCACGGCAGACCCTTCGATGGCTTTCTGCGTTTGGACGGGGTCAGTGAGGTCGGCGGCGAAAGTGGTAGGGAGAACGCTGGTCCCGGCCGCGGTAGTAGCAGTCGCGGCCGCGGCCGCCGCGTGGACGGACTTGGGGATTGTCGGGTTGCGGGAGACAAGACGAACTGGCAGCTGGTGGGTAAGCAGCTCTTTGGCCAGGGTATCGGCGATCACGCCGCCGGCTCCAAGGATGGTGTGGACTGTCATAGCTATAGAATTAGCCGATAAAGATAATTAAGGTTTGATTAAACGTTTGTTTAATTCAAACGTTTGTTTAATTTTGGGCCTCCAAACTGAAATTTCGCGCCTTTTCGCCATGATATTTCGCTAAAAATGAATTTCATGGCGTCTTTTGGCCGATCCGAAAGTAGACAAACCGTACTATCTGTTGTATGATCCTTGGTTTTTGATGGCCATTACGGGGATTTGTACTAGCGGTTCGTCCCTTTCCCACATTTGTAACGATTTTTGCGGGCCAGGAATAGGTGAATTGTAGAACCAGTAATAAAGATTTAACATCCATATAATTATGAGGAAAATATTCCGATTGGTAGTCATCAGCAGTGGATTGACCTTTACCTGTCTATTGGCCGACGCGCAGAGCAGGGACACTCTGGTCAGCCCCCGGAAGGCGCCGGATACCCTTGCCAGCGCCGACCTTCAGACCTGTGTTCAGTATGCGCTGAAGCACTATCCGCTGATCCAGCAGGCCCTGCTGGACGAGCAGATCACCGACCGCCAGATCAAGAGTAAGCTAGCCGACTGGTATCCGCAGCTGAACCTGACCGCCAACTACCAGAACAACTTCACGCTGCAGCAGATCGCCTTCAATGGCGCCTATGTGAAGAGCGGCGCCTACAACAGCTCGTATATCGACCTGGGGTTGACCCAGACGCTTTTCAACAGGGACGTACTCCTGGCCGCCCGCACCAAAGGCGAGGTGATGACCAATATACATCAGACGACCATCACGGATAAGATCGACATCACGGTCAACGTAACCAAGGCCTTTTATAATGTCCTGCTGACCGCCAAGCAGCTCGAAGTGCTCGATGACGATATCCGCCGCCTCGAGCGCAACCTCAAGGATACCTACAATCAGTACCAGGGCGGGCTCGTGGACAAGACCGACTATAAACGCGCTACCATTACGCTGAATAATTCGAGAGCCGAAAGGAAGAGTAATGAAGAAGGACTGAAGGCCAACTATGCCGTTCTAAAGCAGCTGATGGGATATAGCGGCAAAGACTCCATCCACCTGATCTATGACAGCGCGACGATGGAAAGAGAGGTGCTGATCGACACGCTTGCCCAGGTCGACTATACCAAACGCATCGAATTCCAGCAGCTGATGACGCAGAAACACCTGCAGGAGGCCGATGTGAAGTACAACAAATGGGCCTATATCCCGACCCTGACGGCGGGCGCCGGATACAATTTCAACTATCTCAATAACCAGTTCTCAAAACTCTACGACAACAACCTGCCTACCTCCTATGCGGGTGTCACGCTGGCGTTCCCGATCTTTCAGGGGACAAAGCGGACGCAGAACATCCGCGCCGCCGAGCTGCAGCTGACCCGTATCGACTGGGATGTCGTCAATCTCCAGAATGCGATCACTACCCAGTATGCACAGGCGCTGGCTGCCTATAAAAGCAATCTCAACAATTACTATGTGCTTCGCGAAAACCTTGCTCTGGCCAGGGACGTATTCAACACGATCGAGCTTCAGTACCGGTCGGGTGTAAAAGCCTACCTGGAATTGATCACGGCCGAGACAGACCTGCGGAACGCGCAGTCCAACTATAGCGACGCCCTTTACCAGGTGCTGAGCAGCAAGATCGACGTGCAGAAAGCGCTGGGAACGGTACAATATTAAAACTACATTCAATCAAATCGGATAAATCATCTTTTTATATGAGAAATAGCTTACAATGGATTGGTCTTACGTCGGTCGTTATATCAGTTAGCCTTTTTCTGGCTTCCTGCGGAGACAAACCGACGGGACCCGCAGCCCCGCCAGCCGTTGCCGTCAACGTCACCAGGGTGACCACGGGTAATGCCACGTATTATGACTCCTATCCCGCGACCGCGACTCCGCTGAACCAGGTGGATATCAAGCCCCAGGTGGCGGGCAATATCGTCGGCATCTACTTCAGGGACGGGCAGCAGGTGCGCAAGGGACAAAAGCTATATGAGATCGACCAGCAGCAATACTCTGCCGCGGTCGAACAGGCGAAGGCCAATCTTGCAGTGGCGCAGGCCAACCTGGCCAAGTCGCAACAGGACGCGGACCGCTATCAGGAACTGGCCAAGCAGGACGCTATCGCCCGCCAGACCCTCGACCACGCGCTCGCCGACCTGGAAGCCAATAAGAGACAGGTAGAGGCCGCAAAGGCGGGCGTCAACGCCGTGCAGACGAATCTCAACTATTCCATCATCTATGCGCCCTTCAACGGAACGATCGGCATCTCGCAGGTAAAGGTCGGAACAGCGGTCTATCCCCAGACCCTGCTTAACTCGGTCAGCACCGACGATCCCATGGCCGTCGACATCGCCATCGACCAGGCCGAGATACCCATGTTCACCAAATACTTCGAAAAAGGGCCCAAAGGCCAGGACTCGCTGTTCACCGCGGTGCTGCCGGACGGCTCTGTCTATCCCCACCCCGGTCAGCTGTATACGCTCGATCGTTCCGTCGATCCTACGACCGGCACGCTCAGGGCCCGTATCACCTTCCCCAATCCGAAGAATGAGCTGAGGGCGGGTTTGACGACCAATATCCGCGTCAAACACGAGGCCGGTGACAGCAGCATGCTCATCCCCTATAAGTCTGTCGTCGAGCAGCTGGGCGAATATTTTGTATTCATAACCGACAATGGCAGGGCCTTTCAGAAGAAGGTCACGCTGGGGACCAAGATCAATGACAAGATCGTCGTCAGAAGCGGTCTGAAACCCGGTGATGAGGTCGTTACCGACGGTGTACAAAAACTAAGGGATAGCATCGCCATCCAGGTAGGTCCGCCCAAGCCGCCGGCCGCCGCAGCAGCTAAGTAAAGAGAGTGACTGCATCACTCAGATAAAAAAATCAATTAATTCGTGATGACAAGAGTGAAACGACTGCATTCGACCATTGAAATATAAATTTACTCCGAATGAAAGGTAATATATTCTTAAGACGGCCCGTAACGGCAATCGTTATATCCCTGGTCATTTTGCTCGTCGGTACACTGGCTATCTTCTCCATGCCGGTCAGCCAGTACCCGGATATCACGCCGCCGACGGTACAGATCACCAGCAACTTCGTAGGCGCCGACGCACAAACGGTAGAACAGACGACGACGACGGCAATAGAGACGCAGGTCAACGGCGTACCCGGCATCGCCTATATGCAGAGCAACAGCGCCAACAACGGTAACTCGCAGATCACGGCCACGCTGAACATCGGCGCCGACCCCAATATCGTGGCGCTGGACATCCAGAACCGGGTGGGCATTGCCCTTCCGACCCTGCCAACGCAGGTACAGCGGCTGGGTGTGACGACGCTCAAACGCAACCCGGCCATCCTCATGCTGGTGGCCATCTATTCGCCGGATAACTCGCATAGCATTCCTTTCCTGGACAACTATGCCAATATCTATCTGCGCGACGTCCTGCTGCGCACACCGGGTGTGGGTGACGTATTCAGCCGCGCCGACAACTTCTCCATGCGTGTGTGGCTGAAGACCGACAAGATGGCCCAGCTGGGTCTTACGTACAACGACGTACAGAACGCTATCAACGAACAGAACCTGCAGGTAGCCGCGGGTACGGTTGCTTCGCCGCCACAGAATACTTCCCAGTCCTTCGAGTTCACCGTATTCACCAACAGCCGCCTGACCACCGAACAGCAGTTCGGCAATATCGTTATCCGGTCGAATCCCCAGCAGAACTCCATCGTCTATCTGAAGGATATCGCCAGGGTTCAGTTGGGAAAGGTCAGCTATGCGTCCAACTCCTTCGTGGACGGACAGCGGGCGTCCTACCTGCTGGTCTACCAGGCTCCCGGCTCCAACGCGCTTGCAACCGCCGAAGGTGTATACAAGGCGCTCGAAGAACAGAAGAAATATTTCCCCGCCGGCATCGCCTATAAAGTTCCCTTTGAATCGGTGTCCGTCGTCAAGGTATCCATCGAGGACGTGGTCAACACGCTGCTGATCGCCCTGCTGCTGGTGACAATAGTGGTGTTCTTATTCCTGCAGAACTGGCGGTCCACGCTGATCCCTGTATTGGCCATCCCTGTAGCGATCGTTGGCACCTTTATCTTCTTCATACCGCTGGGCTTTACCATCAATACCCTGACCATGTTCGGCTTCGTCCTTGCCATCGGTATCGTGGTGGACGACGCCATCGTCGTCGTGGAAGCGGTACAGCACTATATCGATACCGAGCACCTGTCGCCAAAAGAGGCGACGGCCCGCGCCATCTCCGATATCACGGGACCTGTTGTCGCAATCGCGCTGATCCTTGCCGCGGTTTTCGTGCCCGTGGGCTTTATACCCGGTATCGTTGGCCGTCTTTACCAGCAGTTCGCCATCACCATCGCGATCTCGGTGCTGATCTCGGCCTTTGTAGCCCTTTCGCTGACGCCGGCGCTCTGTATGCTGCTGCTGCGCGAGCATCATATCAGCAAAAAATCCCGCGGCCTCAATTATCTGTTCTACCGGTTCAATGAATGGTTCCGCCGTTTCAGCCTCCGCTATACCCTCGGCGTGAAGGGCTGGATCAAACGCGCGCCGCTGGTCATTGTCCTGCTGGTTTGTATATGCGTCGGAGACTTCTTCCTGTTCAAGTCCAAGCCTACCGGCTTTATCCCGACGGAAGACGACGGCCGCGTCTATATTTCTTTTGAGATCCCCGAAGCCGGCTCGACCACACGCGCCATACGGGTCCTGGACAGTATCCAGCATATCGCCCAGCGGGTGCCTGGTGTCGCGCACACGGCTGCTCTCGGTGGATTGAACATCCTGACCTTTGGTTCCAAGTCGAACGCGGGTAGTATCTTTATCCAGTTCAAGCCCTGGGACCAGCGGAAGGAGAAATCCGAGCAGCTGCAGGGCATCATCGCCGAGCTGAACAAGCGATTTGCTGTCATCAAAGAGGCGCGTATCGTCGTTATCCCGCCTCCGGCCATCCCGGGTCTGGGTAATGCCGGCGGTTTCAGCATCCAGGTCGAACAGCGACAGTCGAACGACGATATCAAGACCTTCGAAAGGGTAGTCCAGCAGTTCGTAGCTGCGGCCAACAAGCAACCGGAGATCGGCCAGGCCTTTACCTTCTTCACCGCCCGAACGCCAGGCTTTATGGTGGAGGTCGATCGTGACAAGGCCAAGAAGCTCGGGCTTAACCTGGCTGACGTTTACAGCACCATGCAGATGTATATGGGTAGCACCTATATCAACCAGCTGACCATCTACGGCCGCAACTTCTACGTGGTGGCACAAGCAGACACCGGTTTCCGTAACGAGATCCACAGCATGGATAAATATTATGTGAAGAACGTCTCGGGACAGATGATCCCGCTGAGCACGGTGGTCAGCTATAGACAGACGGAGAGCGCGCCGCTGATCTCACACTTCAACATCTACCGTAGCGCCGAGGTCGACGGGGGAGCAAAAGCCGGCTATAGCAGCGGTCAGGCCATCGAAGCGCTCAACCGCGTGGCCGCCCAGGTACTGCCTGAGGGCTATGGCGTAGAATATAGCGGTCTTTCGCTGCAGGAGATCAAGTCCGGCAACAGCTCGACCTATATCTTCGCGCTGTCCATCGTCTTTGTCTTCCTGTTCCTGGCGGCCCTTTACGAGAGCTGGGCGGTGCCCTTCTCGGTACTCCTGGCCGTGCCGATCGGCGTATTCGGGGCCATCCTGACGCTGACCCTTATTCCGCGGCTCACCAATAACGTATATGCGCAGATCGGTCTGATCACGCTGATCGGTCTATCGGCCAAGAACGCCATTCTGATCGTGGAATTTGCCAAGGAACGCGTCGACCGGGGTATGGGTGTGGTACCGGCGACCCTGGATGCGGTCAAGCTGCGTCTGCGTCCCATCCTGATGACGTCGATTGCGTTCCTGCTTGGGGTGTTGCCCCTGGCCCTTGCTTCGGGCGCCAGTTCCGTCGCCAGAAATACGATCGGCTATACCGTGTTGGGCGGGATGTTCGCGGCAACCAGTCTGGCTATCTTCGTCGTTCCGGTCCTGTTCGTGGTGATCACGCGGCTGACCTACGGCAAGAAGAAGCTGGAGGAGCTGAGGAATCAAGAGTACAAACTCGCAGAGTAAGACTATTCTTTATAGAAAAAGACCCGCCGTCAGGTGGGTTTTTTTATGTAATTATTCGGTCCGCAGACTTTTCACCGGATTCGCCGTCGCAGCGCGGATGGCCCTGACGCTGATGGTCAGCAGGGCGATCATGAAGGCGATCCCTGCGGCCAGCAGGAAGACGCCATAGCCGATGCTGACCGGATAGGCAAAATCCTGAAGCCATTTGTTCATAAAGAACCAGGCGACAGGCGCCGCCAGCAGGAAAGCCAGCCCGACCAGACGCAGGAACCCGGAGGCCAGCAGGGCCACGATCCCTTTTACATCGGCGCCGAGGACTTTTCGGATGCCGATCTCCTTAGTCCGTTGCTCGGCCGTGAACGTCGCGAGGCCAAAGAGACCGAGGCAGGCCACAAAGATGGTCAGCCCCGCAGCAATGGTGAGAAGAAGTCCCGTATGGCGTTCGTTCTTATACATCTGGTTGTATCGGTCGTCGAGGAAGGAATAGGAGAACGGAGCCTCTGCCGTAAGGGAGGTCCAGCTTTTTCGCATGCTGGCGAGAACGCCAGGGATATCGTCCGTCCTGATACGGGCGATGGTCGTCCCATCCTGTCTGTCCAGGACCATGACGACGGGGGTGATCCGTTCGTGTAGCGACTTGAAATTGAAATCCCGGACTACGCCGACGACGTGCCAGGTCTTTTTTACCCCTCCTTCATATTTTGAAAGCGTATGTCCGATGGCAGCCAGGGGCGACTGCGTCCATCCAAAGGCCCGGGCGGCGGTCTCGTTGACGATGGCGGCCGAGGAGTCTGCGCCGAACTCCCGGGAGAAATTACGCCCGGCAGCGAGCGCCATCTTAAGGGTGGCCAGATAGTTCTCGTCTACGCCATAGCGGATGCTCTTTACCAATTTCAGGCTTTCGTCATCCGGCCAGGCGAAGAAGTTATTGTTGTCGCTGGCGCCGGCAGGCAGATATTCGCTGGCGCTCACGCTGGCAATCCTTGGGTCCTGCCGCAGCTGCTGCCTGAACGCGTCCAGATTTTTGCCAAGCCAGTAGCACTCCTCTACAACGACCACTTTTTCCCGGTCATAGCCCAGCTGTTTGTGCCGGATATAGGACAGCTGCTGGTAGACGACCGCGGTGCCGATGATGAGGCAGATAGAGATAAAGAACTGGAAGACCACCAGCCCGCTGCGCAGACCGGCGCTTTTCCGGTTGCCGCCGCTGCGGGTCTTCAGCACGGCTATTGGGTTGAAGGCCGAAAGGAAAAAGGCCGGATAGCTGCCCGCCAGCAGCCCGGTGAACAGACCGGCCAGCAGGAGACCGGGTATCAGCCAGGGCGAACGACCCAGGTCGAGCCTTAGCTCCTGCCCGGTCAGCTGGTTGAAAAAGGGGAGGACTGACCAAACGATGCCCAACGCCAGGATCAGTGCGATGGCGGTCAGCAGCAGGGACTCGGAGAGGAATTGCTGTATCAGCTGGCGTTTTTCGGAGCCCAGTACCTTCCGGATACCTACTTCCCGACTCCTTTTGGCTGCGCCTGCCGTGGAAAGGTTCATAAAATTGATGCAGGCGATCAGCAGGATGAAAACAGCTATCACGCTAAAAATATACACGTACTGGATATCGCCATAGGCCTCCAGGTCTTGTGTGAGGTCCGAATGCAGGTGGATATCGGTCAGTGGCTGGAGATAGAGCCCGATCGAACTGCCGTTCTGCCTGAACTGGGTCAGGGTCATATGCAGGGCCCGTTCCATCTGCGGTGCTATATACCGGTCTACTGTCTGGGGCAGCCGGGCTTCTAACCGATGGTAGTCATATCCCTTCGGCAGGACGAGATAGGTGAAGAAATTGGAGTCCATCCAGCTGTTCGAGCGCGCTTCCTGCAGTGACGACATGGAAACGAAAAGACCAAAATGGAAATGGGAGGCTTCGGGAACGGCGTCGATCAACCCCGTCACCGTCAAAGAGGTATTGGCGTCTTTGAAGACCAGGACCTTTCCTATCGGATCGGTATCCCCGAAATATTTCTTTGCCACCTCCCGTGTGATGACCACGGAATTGGGCTGGAGGAGGGCGGAGGTAGCGCTCCTTTTTACCAGGGGAAGCGTAAAGACCCGGAAGAAATTCGAGTCGACATAGGCGAGCTGATCGTCGCGGAACAGCTTATCGCCATAGGCGATCCGGGGACTACCCGCGTTGCGGATGCGGGTCGCGTCCAGGACCTCCGGATATTCCTTTTTTAGCGCGGCGGCAACCGGCGGCATTACGTGCGCCTCCTTCAGATCGTCTCCCTGCATCCGCCCCTTAATGACGACCCTGACGATCTGATCGGCCTTCTCATTGAACCGGTCATAGCTGAGCTCGTGTTGGACAAAAAGCAGGATGACCATGCAGGTAGCCAGACCCAGGGCGAGGCCGAGGACATTGATGGCCGTAAAAACTTTGTTTCGCCTGAGGTTGCGCAGAGCGATCTTAAGGTAATTGCTGAACATATGCAGTGGAGTTGACCTTTTGAACCCGGCTAAGAAAATGCCAATTTCACTGATGTCTGATTATCATATCCCTGTGGAAGTTTATTTCAGGCGACTGTTCAATTTTGATACAATCCTTGTTCACTTTTCTTCCTGACAGGCTGTCTTGTCGCTTAAATGGGTTTTGGCGGCCAGGAAGGGGTAGGGGCGCCGGTGCGTCGGGGCTTCATTTTTTCGTTTTTACGCCCTCTATTGGATTTTGTACCTTTAAAAATCCGCGCTAATTTCCTTGGTTTTTTTGGCGTGGAACATTTGATATAAAGGCAAAAATGACCGATAAAAATTGTAGCATTTTTATTTTTATATTAAGTAATTGGTATACAATAATTAATATTGTGTCACATCAAATTTTAAACTAGCGATGTCCTACCCATTTTTAGATTGTTAACCGCCCGTTTCGCGAATTAGAACAAAATTGTTCTATTTTTTAAAAATTATGACCTTAATAACTGATTTGCAATATTTTCCAAGTGTTAAGTTCTTCAGAATTTCGTCTGAATTTTCAAATATTGTTTTTGAGCAATATGAGACCTACCAAAAAATGAGTTTTCGCAATCGTTGCCAGATCGCGGGTGGCGAAGGCGTCATCAATCTGAACATTCCGCTCGAGGGAGGCCGGGACCAGAAGACGCTGATGAAGGATGTCAGAATAGCAGACGGTCTACCGTGGCAGGCCCAGCACTGGAAGACGATCGTCTCCTGTTACAGCCGATCGCCCTGGTTCGAGTTTTACCGGGATGAATTAGAAGAATTGTACAAAACGCGGTATACCGGATTGATGGAATTTAACCGGGCCTGCTTTGACTGGGTGCTACAACGGCTGCGACTGCCGGTGACGGTCTCGCTGACAGAAAGCTATAAGAACGCTTACGAGCCGGAAGAAGGGGTGGATATACGGGGCCGTTTTTCGCCGAGGAACAGGGCGATATTAGATGAGGCGTCGCCCGCCCGGTATCGCCAGGTATTCGAAGAGCGGACAGGGTTCATCCCTGGACTATCGATCCTGGATCTGTTGTTTTGTGAAGGAAAGGAAGCGATCAGATATATACGATCGTAAGTCGGCGGGCCTTTTTGAGCCGTTTTTGCAGCTCGTCTAATTTCTGGATATAGGCCCTTTGCAAATGCAGCTGCTGCTCGATCAGGGCCCTTTGCTGTTTGAGGTTCTCCTGGCCTTCCAGTGTATTGCTCTCTGCCAGCTGCTGCTGCCGCTGTTTGACCATTTCCAGCTGCGCTATCAGGTCGAGCTGAAGTCTTTGCATGCTGAGGGCTATCTCCCGCTGTGTCTCCATTTGGAGGCGGGCCAGTTTCTCCTCCGGACGGAGGGTATCTTCTTCTACAGAGTGGAAAGTAAAGCTTGCGTTGGGCACAAAGGGCAGTCCCTTTGCTTTGGCCTGTTCAGGAACTTCGGCCTTTTGCTGGCCGATCGAATAGTCCCGGCTCTCCTTTTGGATGATGGCGACCATCTCTTGCGGCGCCGTCCAGTCACCATTGGCGACGGTATTTATTACCAGTACCCTTTCACCGCCATCGGGGTGCTGTTCTGCTTTAGTTTTGACTGCGACTGCCATTGGGGAAGAGACCGGGGGTTCTTTCTTTGCCGGCTCAGATGGAGGGATGGTGGCGGTATGATTAAATACAGAATGTTTTGGGGCGAGCTCGGCTGCGACAGGCATAGGAGTCGCAGGTCGGGGGGTGACAGGATGTGTTTTGGAGGGTGGCATCGATACGGGTGTTACTACCGCCCGGGTCTGCCGGGTCAGGGTTACCCCTGTCAGCAACAGGATCAGGAAAAGCAGGGCAAAAGGCCCGGGTCTGTCTCCGGTGCGCTGCTGAAGCAGGATACGTTTGGCTCTTTGCAATAGCAGCTGATCTCTGCGATCACCTGTCGCGGCCATTGCCAGATTTGTTTGCTTGTTACCTGAAGCCAGCGCGAGGAGGGCGGAGACATAGCTTTGCGGGTCGTACCGGAATTCGAGTACCTGGTCGTCGCAGCTGTGCTCTCTTTCCTTTCTCAGGTCGGCGATCAGTCGTCGGGCGAATGGGTTAAAGAAGAACAGTCCTTCCAGTAAGGTCACTACAAGGTTGAGCAGGAAGTCATTGCGACGTATATGTGCCAGCTCGTGGATGAGAATGGCCTCGACCTGCGCGGTTGTTAGGTGATTGCACAAGGTCAGGGGAAGCAGGATCACGGGTTTTAGAAATCCAAGGGTAACCGGGACCTGCACTTTTGAGGACAACCAGACAGCAACCTTTTGCCGGATACCCATCTGCCGGGCACTCTGAGAGACGAAGACCCGGTATTCGGGTGCTACGCGGGAAAGCCCTTGCCGGGTGAGCCGGTTCGAGATGAAGTAAAAATAGAAGTATCTCGTAATTAACCAGGTGATAATCAGCAGATAAATGGAAGAGCCAAAGGGGATCAGGGACGCGATAAATGCGCGTACGGGGCGTAGGGGGAAGGCGCCTGCGATGCCTGTTCCGCCGGTAAAGTAAGTGAGGGCAAAGCTAAGCATGAACCAACCAGTGCCTGCCAGAAGAAGGAACAGAAGAATATTGTGGCGGGTATGCGCCGGCGTTTTACTGAAAATAAGAATAAACAGCTGATACAATAGCCACAGCAAACCCATTTGCCAGAGACTGTTGAACAGCGACCAGCCCAGCGCCTGCAATAAAGCGGATTGGGTCAAGAGGTGCATGCTTATTGATCTTTCAGGTTATTTAATAGCTGCTGGATCTCTTCCAGCTCTGCCTGCGATGCCTTGTGGTTACCCAGCGCCTGCAGGACCAGCACGGTCGGAGAGCCACCGAACAGGGTATTGATCATCTTGCCGACCAGGTGTTTCTGGGTTTTCTCCTTGCTTACCGAGGCTTGATAGATATGGGTCTTGAAAGAGTCGTCCCGTTTAACCAGTCCTTTTTCGTGCATGATCTGCATCAGCTTGAGGGTAGTGGTATAGCCGGATCCTTTTGTTTTGAGCAGCTCTTCGTGTACTTCCCTGACGCTGGCCTGGTTCTTCTCCCAGAGAACCTGCAGGATCTCGAGCTCGCTTTCAGTTGGTTTTATCGTCTTAGTAGACATATAAAAGAATATTTGCCATCTAATTTACGATAAATTTCGTAATTCAATGTTAATGTAAGCCAAAAAACGCGCGCTCGCGGCTCACGGTGACGGTTCACGGCGGGTAGGCACAAAAAAAAGCCCCGATGTGGAAACACCGGGACTTTGGTATTTGGATCTGATTAGTGTCGTATTTTACTGGGACATCAAAAAATATCCGTCTCAGGGCAGTAAAGATAGGGTTTGCCTTTCAATTGAGAACAAAAACCCCCAACTTTTTTTGTTAATGTACCGTTACAGCTGCCGTTTTGGGCGCAGTGGCGCTCACCACGACGGTTTTTTCCGGCTGCCTGGATTTCTGCGCCACTCCTTCGTGGGTGTGAAAGATAGAAGCCAGAGTGGGGGCGATTACCAGCGAAACGATGGACATCAGCTTGATCAGAATGTTCATCGAAGGTCCCGAGGTATCCTTGAAGGGGTCGCCTACCGTGTCACCCGTTACCGAAGCCTTATGGGGGTCGGATTTCTTATAGTGGATCTCGCCGTTGATCTCCACGCCTTTCTCGAAAGATTTTTTGGCATTGTCCCAGGCGCCGCCGGCATTGTTCTGGAAGATACCCATCAGTACGCCGCAGACGGTTGCGCCGGCCAGGAAACCACCCAGCGCCTCAGGCCCGAGGATGAAGCCGATGATCAGCGGGAAGAGAATGGCGATCGCTCCGGGGAGGATCATTTTCTTGATGGAAGCCTGTGTAGAGATAGCGACGCATTTGTCGTATTCCGGTACGCCCGTGCCTTCCATGATACCGGGGATCGTACGAAACTGCCGGCGCACTTCTTCTACCATCGCCATGGCTGCCTGGCCGACGGCCTGGATAGCGAGGGAAGAAAATATAAAGGGGATCATGCCGCCGACGAAGAGACTGGCCAGCACTTTTGCCTTGTAGATATCGATGCCCTGGATACCGGCGACGCCTACGAACGCGGCGAACAGCGCCAGCGCCGTCAGTGCGGCCGATGCGATGGCAAAGCCTTTACCCGTAGCTGCGGTCGTATTGCCCACAGCATCCAGTACGTCGGTCTTCTCCCGGACCTCTTTGGGCAGCTCGCTCATTTCTGCGATGCCACCGGCATTGTCGGCAATGGGGCCGAATGCATCGATAGCCAGCTGCATGGCCGTGGTGGCCATCATACCTGCCGCGGCGATGGCGACGCCATACAGACCGGCGCAGGCAAAAGAGCCCCAGATACCACCCGCCAGTACGAGTATCGGCAGAAAGGTAGACTGCATACCTACTGCAAGACCGCCGATGACGTTGGTGGCGTGACCGGTGCCCGACTGCCGGATAATACTCAGCACGGGAGGCTTGCCCATCGCCGTATAGTATTCGGTGATGATGCTCATCAGGGTGCCTACCAGCAGACCCACGGCGATAGCGCCCAGTACGCCCCACTTGGTAAACTCGACCCCGCGAAGGACCATCGTATCGGGCAGCACATAGCCGACCAGACCGATACAGGCGATGGCCGTCAGGATGATCGAACCCCAGTTGCCCATGTTGAGGGCCTTTTGAACAGTATGTGTATTGACACCGGCCGAATCGCTGATGCGGACGAACAGAGTGCCGATGATGGAGAAAAGGATACCGATGCCGGCGATCAGCATGGGAAGGAGTATCGGTGCCATGCCGCCGAACATATCGTCGGATTGGGTCTCCTGACCCAGCACCATGGTGGCAAGCACGGTGGCCACATAGCTGCCGAAAAGGTCGGCGCCCATGCCCGCAACGTCGCCTACGTTGTCGCCCACGTTGTCGGCGATAGTGGCGGGGTTACGCGGATCATCTTCGGGAATGCCGGCTTCTACCTTACCCACCAGGTCGGCGCCTACGTCGGCAGCCTTTGTATAGATACCGCCACCCACGCGGGCAAAAAGGGCTATCGATTCAGCGCCCAGTGAAAAGCCCGTCAGCACTTCGATCGTACGCTGCATCTCTTCGGAGTTGACGGCGGCGTCGGGGGCGAATATGGCTTTCAGAAGAATGAAGAGACCACTCAGGCCAAGCACGGCCAGACCGGCAACGCCAAATCCCATAGCCGAACCACCGGTAAAGGATACCTTAAGTGCGCTGGCCAGGCTGGTCCGGGCTGCGTGTGCCGTGCGCACATTCGCCTTTGTGGCGCTGCGCATACCGATGTAGCCGGCTGTTGCGCTCAGTACGGCGCCTATTATAAATGCAACGGCAATAGACCAGTGAGAATGCGGATTGCTGCTGCCCATCAGCGCAAGCAGGATGGCGGCGATGATCACGAAATAGGAGAGGATCTTCCACTCAGCTTTCAAAAAGGCCATAGCGCCTTCCGCGATGTGCTTGCTGATGTCCTGCATCCGTTGGTTACCGGGATCCTGCTTGGCAACCCAGGAATATTTGAAAAATGTGTAGAGAAGACCGAGAGCCCCAAGAACGGGAACTAAATAGATCAATTTGTCCATAAGTGTGCAGTTCTAATAAAGATTTTGCATTCTAACAATCGTTGCTTATCAGCAGATAGTC
>Ga0105239_10001027_pt1 | contig 38976 bp, 38 predicted proteins | sample KBSC44metaG_FD_92761 | JGI IMG/M metagenome (GOLD analysis project Ga0105239, IMG submission 92761) | Corn rhizosphere microbial communities from Kellogg Biological Station, Michigan, USA - KBS C4-4 metaG | ecosystem: Host-associated > Plants > Roots > Rhizosphere > Soil | place: Michigan, USA... | reverse complement strand
TATGTACGGAGAAACCAGTCCACCAGCAAGATCCCCCAGCTACTTGGTGGTGTCTTCGGAAATTCCCCTCTACTCCGTACCCGAGGCATGCAACTCACAAGGCTAAAACAAGACCACTGTAACAACCGCAAATCTTTGCTTAGTTGGTCCAACACTTTCTGACAAGATGATGGCGACACACCTGATCTTCCACCACTATTGGCTATGTTCAACCATTCCTATGCTTGCCAACGCCGAACCGAGCTGTTGAAATGCCCCAACACCAATGCCCGGTTGAGATCATTCGGTGTGCGGATAAGCCGCCGTTCGCCATTGCTGCAGCCTGGCCGAAAGCCTGGGACACGCACCTTTGCGACAAGGTCACGAGTGCTTGTCGTTTTCGTATGCGGCCATCCATTCGCCTCAATTTTATAGTGATGACTCTCCTCATTGCAGTCATCATTCATCGGTTGTGGGACCATTCGGCAAGCAAGGATCGGACTATGCTAACAGATGGCCACTCTCCTGGTGAACTTGGCCTCCCACGGTGTCCCATGGCGAAGAACCGGCTTGTTAGTTCATCGAAAGCAACTCGACGACAGTCTTGACCGCGTCAGAAACATCCTGTACTCCGTACACATCTTGTTTCGCCATTGGCCCTCGATTCCATTCACACTGGCAGTCGTGGACAAGGCTGATACAGGGGTGTATTTTCGGGTGGCTCTCACAAACTCGATAACTCATGGAATTCATATAATTACCTTGAAGCGATCAGCGCTTCTTCGACTAGCTGCAGCGGTCAGTCGAATAATCCTCGAAAGTATTGCACTTTAGATTACATCTCCTCTTTCATTGCGCAGTTTCTCGGCCATCCTAGTCAAATACCTCAATTTGTTTGCTCAACTGCTCACCGTCGTTGACCTTCATTAAGCTCTCTACCTTGAAATACCCACCTGTGTTGCTCCGCTATCCACGTGTTGGAGGCGCACAAGCTGCAAGGCGCTGTTGGAGCCCTGGTACGGTCCACTGACTACTACTTCCAGACCCGCACATGACGTCGCGAATACGAGTTATTGACTTCCTCCGAGTTTGAGATGCGGAGCTGTCAGTGCATTGCGAAGCCACAGAATACGGAACACCACACTAATAACCAAGACCTATTCAGTTATTTGACATGTGAGATCCAACACTGTGCGAGCACAAGTCAGGGCATTTTCGTGGTGATCCTTAATCTTGGGATCGGTGTCCATCCCAGTTTGGGAAGGTGCCTAAACCGTTTCATTGTGCACGGAGGATTTCATAATTCAAATGCAAGGCGAGGCAACTCGAAACGAGACCCATCGGCAAACTCGTCGTTGCCGCTGCATGGCGACGAAACCATTCATCAAATCAGATGGTGGACGGAGGATGGCGTGGTCATCAACGTCATGATAGCACCTTGACAGACTGTTAATTTCCAAAGCCTGTCGGAGAGACGGGTAAGGCGGCAGTCCTCCACCCTGTCGCAAAGCTGTCTTTCGATTTTTCATGTCAATCAAGCCATCTGAAAAACTCTAAACACCGTGTAGCACCTTAGAGTCGGTATCTGTAAGGAAGGATGAGTGAGGCCAAGAAGGAAACGCATCCTTGGGTATGCATCCAGTCAGGCTACCGGGAATCTACTCCTGCACATGAAAAAGCTGCGAAGTATTCGTACGAATACTTGTCCGTACGTACACCGTAGACAAGGACAAGGACACGGACAAGGAATCAAGGAGTTGACCGCCTAGCAGGAAGGATTTTTTCAACGCCTGGGTAAGCAAAACCGTGGAACGGATTCTCGGCAGTGCTGAACGGGAATGCCGGACCATGCAGAGTCAGCCATCCTATTGCTCTGAACTGCAGACGAAGTACGGACAAGGTACCTGGGATGTATCTGTACTTCAAGTCGGTCTGTACGGAGTACCTCGACCATTTCGTGGGACTGGATAAATGATTCAAATTTAAGCGAAGGAAACGAGAAGATGCCACCACCAAACACCACCAGTGCATCCCGACTCCCAACTGAGTTCCCTGAAGTCCGCGTACGCAGGACTCTGTACCAACTGTGCTGTGTCTCGGGTGGAGAATTATCCCTAAGGCCATCATAAAAATGTGAGCCTCGGCAGCAAAACGGCACGCCTCCCAAGGCCCAACAATTTTCCACCACTGGCAGTGGCAGGGCTCACCCTCCCTGATGGATGCATGTCACTCGCACCCTGACTCGGTTCCCGTACGGAAAGAACCCGATGCTCGATAACCTTGCTACATGTCATGAGTTGACTAGCAATCAGAAGGTACCTCAGACTCAACCCGACACGGAGGACGAGTAATACTCCAGAGGTCCGGTGTCTGTGCATGGTACGGAGTACTCCGTGTCAGCACGTAAATTGAAGGTCACAGCGAGGATCAACCAGATCATGTGATACCCAAATACAACACGCGTGATCGCTGGTCGGAGTTGCTTACCCGAAGCAGAAGAGTTGTGAGGGCGATGGTGAGGGTGAGGGTGAGGCTGGACGAGACACAAGTATCCGTACCCCTTATCCTTACAGAAGCGTGTCTTGGAACAAACAATAGTAAAAGAGCCACAGATACCTAGATACGCAATGGTTCAAACTCAGAGCTGTTCAGGCCGATCGCTAGTTTCCTGAGGGCTGGAATGCCTGCGGTTTTTTGGCCCCCTGACTCTGATCGATCCATTCTTTCTAGAACTTTTCCTCTTGCTGTGCGCAGCCGCAGCCACAGCCCACCGCAAAAACAACGGGCCCTTAGCTTTGACCAGGGGATCTTCGTTCTGTTCCCCGAGCAAGAGGTGATCTCCTATCCGCAGGGGTACGGGGCACTCGTAACAATGATGCTCTTATTGTCCCAGGGTTCCACTCAAGCAAGTCCTGTCAGTTTAGTTGACTGGTACGTACTACGGAGTCCCTTGATTCAAGCCACCCTCGTCTCCCCAACTCAAGCCACCAAGCCTCAAGCTTGCCCTTGGTGGGTGCCCATCGCCTGGACCACAATCCCCGGATATATCTCCCGTGGCCCAGAAAGTTCAACATGTCATTGGCCTGTCAAGTTGTTGACTGACATCTTGTCAAGCCTGGATGCGTATTGACAACACAGCCACCCACTTTGAATGTATCACATCCATCATCCATCAGATTCATCCAGCTTTTCCTCGGGGAAGTCGGGGAGGCTTTTGGCCTCTGTTGATCTAACTAGATTTCATTGACACTGGCCAGGCAGTGCAGATCATGTCGAATCTAGGGGTTTTAACCCTTATCGGCTCCAAATCGTCTCTCTCGAGACGCCTCCCAGACCATACTGTAGATTGCTGTCCAGGTTATCTTCGATCTAGTTCCATCAGAATAACGCCTAAAGCCATCTGGTGCTGCTTTGGGGATTAGTGCTCCTCCTCCAGTCCATGTGCAGCACTATCAGGTGATATGATTCACAAACCGACGCAGAGCCGAAGTGATGGATCCGAAGTCTCTCTGCACATCCGAAGTTGATGCTGTGTCGGTAAGCCGTCACAAGCTAACCGGCCTCGCCCTCCATCCACCACTGACAACGTAAGGCTGGACAATACACACGAGAGAGACTTTCTGGTCTGTGTATAGAGTAAGTCGATGCTCCAGTTCGGTTGTCAGCCACAGATGCTCGCCCTGGTGGACATTCCGCCAGAAGGGCCATGCCCTCAGAATTCTTACGTCACCATATTGGATCAACTTGTGGATGACCTGGCGATCTCTTGATCTGTTCGAACACCTGCTCCAGGACCGAACCATGTTCAGATCTTGGTTCCATCTCATGCCAGATCTCGAGATCTCGAGATCTCAACCGATAGGTTGATCAGAGTGGAATGTCACTACTTGTTCGGTTTGTCTTTCATCATATATTTACCCCAACATCCCTTCCAACATACTGCACCAAGACGTGTATTTCAACCATACCCAACTCCATCCTTCTCCTTTCACAATCGCAAAACCAAGTACTCGTTCTGCCGGGGCAATGTCCAAAAGAAACGAGCCAGACCATCCCGAGACCAAACATCCCACGACAAAACGAGCCAAAGAGATCGACGCCAACCCGTCCTACGGAGAGCTCACTGGTTTACTTTCGGATCAGGGGGACGTAAAGGATGTTAAGAATGTACTGCACTGGTTCCGCAGCAAGGATCTCCGCATTCACGACAACAAAGCTCTCAATGCTGCGTCTGAATTTGCGCGAAAATCAGACAAACCTTTACTGTGTGCTTATGTGAACTGCCCCGCCGAATTTCGCTGGCACGGGACGAGCCCGGCGCGAACGGTCTTCATCTTGGAGAACTTACGCCTGATGCAAAAGGAGCTGCATGATCGAGACATTCCTATTGTCTTTCTCGAAGCCGCTGGACGTGGTGAGATCGTGCCGGAGATGGCCAAGTTCATTCGTGATAATAATGTCTCCCACGTGTTTGCCAATTACGAGTATGAAGTGGACGAACTCAGACGAGACGTCAAGTTTGTTCAGGAAGCTACCTCTGGATCCGCTTCCTTCCAAGTTTCCTTACATCACGACCAGACCATCATGGTACCCGCCACGCTGACGACAGGCGGGGGTCAACCTATGAAGGTCTTCACGCCCTACCACAAACTCTGGCTCGCTGAGGTTCGATCTGAACCCAGTGTTCTCGACACCGTATCCGCGCCGTCAAAGAACTCGGCATCTGCAAAGAAGATAATCGAAGCCCACTTCGAGAGCACATTGCCAAAAGCACCCAAGGAGAAACAGTTCGCGAGCGACCAAGAAAGAAAATCCATCCGCAAGCTCTGGCCAGCAGGGCATGACGCAGCCGTATCCCGACTCAACGACTTCATCGAAAATAAGATTGAAGACTACGCGGCGACGCGGTCCCATCCAGCAAAGGACTCAACCTCGCGTTTGTCGCCATACTTGAGCGCAGGAGTCATCTCCATCCGTGAGATATTGACGTCGGTGCGCAAAGCGAACGGCGGCTCGGCAGATTTCTCCCAGTCCCACGCATCCGCAGGGATCTCGTCGTGGGTGCGAGAGCTAGTATTCCGGGAGCTATACCGGCAGACCACGGTGACGACGCCACACACGGCGATGAACATGCCGCAGAACCTAAAGTTCGACTTCGTGGAGTGGGAAGACGACGAGGAGGGGTACGAGCGATGGGAGCAGGGCACGCTGGGTGTGCCCTTCGTGGACGCGGGGATGCGCCAGCTGAAGGCAGAGGCGTGGATGCACAACCGGCTGCGCATGAACGTGTCGAGCTACCTGTCCTGCAACCTGCTGATAGACTACCGTCGCGGCGAGCGCCACTTCGCCGAGACCCTCGTCGACTGGGACCTCAACAACAACACCCAGGGCTGGGAGCCAAGCTTCACCGTCTTCAACCCCGTCAGCCAGGCCGAGCGCAATGACCCTGGCGGCGACTATATCCGTAAATGGGTCCCTGAGTTGAAAGACGTGCAGGGAAAGGCCATCTTTGATCCTTTCAACCGCCTGAGTAAGGATGAGTTCGAGAAGCTGGGGTATCCGCCTCCGTATGTTGATTGGCATGAGACAAAGCAGCGTGCCCTGGATAGATTTAAGAGTGATATGAAGGATGCGGACCCCTGATTTATTTGGTAGTAAGTACAACACGTGTGTCTAGGACGTGCTGAATGGATGTGCGTGGTTGATTTGTTGATTGATGCTCACAAGGCGGCTTTGGTCGGTAATCCCTACCTGCCCTTGAAGTTCAGGGAAATTTATTGAATGGACGAAACATATTTAACTTGAACAGGACTCGTGAGCTGTCTGTCTGTCTATCTATATTTATGTGTGTGGCAGCCTTCAGATGGTCCATATCATAAATTTGATTTCTAGTATTCCGCCTGGCAAAGTTACTCCTTCGTGACTTTGAGTCCGTTGGGGGTTATTCAACTAATACCCCTTTTCCAGAAATATTTATTCACCGATCTCCACTCAGCCTCGCGCACCGCACCAGATATCCCCACGCCATTCCATCCCATTCCATCCATTGTTACTATTTGAAACGTACAATGGCGAGAGTTTCAAGTGAACCAACGTTATACCATTCCCTCTACATATATATCCCTCTAATGCACACACAACTCTTGTTGCATTACACTACGTGTAGTTCTGAAGGTCCCCTGCGCCAAAAGATTCCCAATAATAGAATCAAATAACTATTAGAATGCCACCTCTCGAGGAGCTGAGACCTGACCCTGAACCATTCCCTTTTGTAGTGCTCTGAATGCAGGTCTTGCTGACTGGTAGACCGGCCTTCACAGCCATAAAATGAGATTAACCAACTGGCAGGTCCGCCCAAGGAGAAAGTGAGAAGTCCAGAAAGTGGTCTCTTGCGGCGAGCTGGACATCGACATGCCATATGTATCCCCAGACTCTGGCTGGTGACAGATTGGGCTCCGGGCGTCACTAGATCCACCGACTCCAGTTGACGATCCGCAGTAAGAAACCCTTTGTTATCAAGTTGAAGGCTCATCCACCACGTTCACCGTCCTGGACAAAACTACGTCACGGCGACATCATCGATAAAGTGAATGCGGCCGCTGGAGGCAGTTCACCTCCGCTTCACCTTGTCGCCGCAAAAATCACATGAGCCTCCACTTGGGATTTCTTCCTCTTCTCATGCCATGGAACATATACAAACAGGCAGCTTTCTATCACGTGCCGGTTTTCTTCCCTTGAGCGTTAATATTTCCCACCTTTTCAATCGGCGCTAATGAAAAAGTCCTCCGCAATGAAGTCTCTCTTCTCAACCACTCAACAATCACAACTTGAGATCTCACACCTCATCTGCGAGAACCAAGAGCTTCTTGCACGAGAAGCCTCTCTCCTCTCCAAACTCGCACTGGTCCGCAAGCAGCTCTCCGAGAGCAACGAGCAGATCCACAGCACGATGGAGGACCTCCTCACCCAACTCATCTCCGACAAGCGCGCCCAGTCGCAAGCCGACTTCTGGGAGGGACTCAACAAGAATGACCTTGTCTTCAGAGGTCTCGCAAAGACGATGGACAACGATCAGAAACTGATGACCGCTGTCCATGCTGTCGCCGCCGGACCTGCCACCGATGCGCAGAAGCTGGCTGTCTTGTTTGCCCTCATGACCGAGTTGTCCGGCCAGCCCGCTTCGATCCTGCCGATCATCGCGAAGAGAGCCATCCAGTTCAACAACAAGGGCAAGGGCCCCGGTCGCCCTATCGCGGGCACGGATGCCAACACCGCTGTCGAAATCATGGATCTTGACAATGGCACCGACGCCAATCAACAGGAATCTGTCTACTCCTCTGCTGACTCCCAAGTCAAAATCGAAGGCCCACCTGGCTTCCTCACCCGTGAGGGTCTCGCAGCCGCTGGCAATGCCGGTGCTGGCAATGGATCCGAGAGACTACCCACCACTCCCGGCACACTTGGACAAGGAATCGGCGGACTCGCAGCTCGAGCAGCTGCCGTCACCTTCAGCTCAGGTGTCCCAGCCAATCAACGCAGTACCAGCGACCTCCTTCAAGAACTGTGCGCCACTCCTACTCCTCTCCCGATTGCCCGACCAGGCCTCGGTGCCACGTCAGTCGGTGCCCGCAGTGTCAACTCTCCCTTCAACGACGGTAGCAACCGAGTCACCAAGAATGCCAAACCGATCAAAGAAGTTGGTGAGCAACATCCCACGCCCCTCCCTCGTCCTTTCCCCCAAAGGAAAATAGAAAATTCAAAAACTAACATCCTCATCCTCCCACACGCAGCCGTCCACACCGCATTCGTGCTCCTCATGAAAAAGCTCGAAGTCGCACACGCCCAGAACGCCCTCCCACTGACGGAACTCCTACGGTGCTCGAAATGCGACCAGGTGAAGCGCGACGCACGCGTCCTCAATTGCCTGCACATCTACTGCCACCGCTGCACACAGCGCCTCCGCGTCGACGCCGAGGTCGGCTCGGCCGAGCACGGCTTCAAATCCTTCTGCGTGAAACAAAACTGCAGCCAGGTCGTGGCTGGCAAGACCGCCGTGCTCGACGCCGAGGTCATGGAACTGCTCGTCTGGTATGACAAGCAGAGCCCCGGTCTGACCACCAGTGCCGCGCAGTTGCATGTCCTCAAGTCCGTGCTGAAGAAGAAGCCGACGCATAACTTGGCCGCCGCCATGCTGGATGAGTTGCAGAAGCGAATGAAGGTCCGTGAGCGCACCGGTGAGAATGACGAGGTCTGCAATCTGCTTGAGGTCGCGAAGCTGGCCAAGAAGTTGTGCGTGAATTCTTAGATCTTGCATTCCATTCTTCGGTTCGTTTGGCCTGCCGCTGTGGGTGGGTAGAGGAAATGAAGTGCCTGGGATTCTAACACATGAGGAAGCGAAACAACCGAGGGAAGGAAATGTTTTTCTCTCGGCCTTCTTTCCTTTCCCTTCAAGAATGTCCCACCCCCCGCAAATCCGAACAGAACATACGACGGAGATCGATGGTATCTGCAAGAGTATCAGCAGAGAGTGCAACGCCATCATAACACAAAACGCCAAAAAAGCCCACGAAGTTGCAATTGAATGTGAGAGGTTTTTAAATCGCCATGGCTTGGGAAAGGGGATCACAGAGGGACTTCTGGAGATATCCAAAGAATGGGTGCCACGTCGCCAGGAGCACTCCTTCTCTAGCTGCTATCCATCAGTCGATCGATCAATCAATCGAGCTTGTTTCATCCATGTTTGATCAAGGTAGATAGAAGCACCTCACCAATTCGTGCCTCAGATATCCGATGGAGAGATTGTTCATACAAACCAAGAGCCTGCTTCTTAATTGACCGTCTCTCGCGCGTTGCTAAATTTCCATCTGCCTCCTGAAATTAGTTATCACAGCACTCTCCGCAGACGCAACCGGCGGCACTCCTGCCAGTTCAACAAGGGTAGCCTTGCTCCCAAGCTGAGCGTGTCCGTTGCTTGATTGACATGTTCTGGGATAAATCAAAGAAAAAGGCCTCGTGGCTTTTGTCCTTTTTGAATGATGTGATATACAGTGTTGTGTGCGTGTGGCATTTGTTCGTCCTGCGGGTAAGGAGGAGCACGACCTCTTCTATCTGACTTCCTCCCTTTTCTCTTGCCATGTCTCCCTTCGTATATGAGCATGCCCTTCTCATACATTCCATCCCTCCTCAACCACGCCTACCAACGACTACTGCCTGCATTACCAGCCCTGCTTCCTCATCCTCCGAATCTTATCACACTCCGCAATGAACCCCTCCTTAAACAGCGCTCTCCACCTCTTCATGCGCAGCAACTTCTTCCGCTGGCCCCTTCTAACATGAAACCGCTGTGCGGTCTCGTCCATGCGAACGCTGTTGTCCGAGCATTTCTTCTCGAGCATGCGGAAGGCGCGGCTGACGTCGGACACGACCCTCACAGTGCGGCCCAGCGACGGCTTCAGCCGCAGCTTCGTGTCCTTGTATGGGTCGGGTGTGGTTTGCTGCAGGTTCGCGAACAGTAATTCCCTCATAAGGCTGGGGTCCTGCTGGGCTTGGTTGCTGTAACTGCTGCTGCCGGGACCGAGGGCGGATTCGAAGGATTGGAGAGGCGATGGCGCTCGCGTCGCCTGGTAGCTTTTGAGGCCCATCAATGAATCCATCGTTTCGTCGACTGGCCGCGAGGTACGTATGTCCTTCTTCAGCTCACCCAGGAGTGATGAGAGAGAGGGTCCATTTCTATCGCTGTTGTACTGTCTACAGCTGGAGGAGAAGGGTTTTGGTGATGGAGCTTTGCTGTTTGTACACTGGAGCGCTGGTCGGAGGGTGTGGGAGGTGAGAGATGAGAGGGTGCGTCGGGTCGAATGTTGAAAAAGAAGGCGAGTGCATCTCTGGAGCGCTTGTGATGCCTCCATACCGCCCGACGCCACCAAGCAGTGGTAACGTAACCTTTGCCGAGCGTGTTTTGTTGGAGAGAAGTTGGATGGTCGTTGTTGTAGGAACAATTGAGCTGGTCCAACCGTCTAATTAAGTCGAGGTGGAACTTGACCTCGAAGTTATTTCAAGATCACGTGGATAGGTGCACGACAGCCAATCACATGGCTTGTTCTGCGGAGTGATTCAAGTTCTAGTTTCCCCAAGGCATTATTACTTAGTGCACTTCCAGTCCCGGGCCCTGTCAACGCTCACCACCTCTATCTGATGTATCTAGGGGGATATCCACGACAATTACTGAGCCAAAGAAGTCAGCATCAATTCCGCGGAATGGCCTCCTCAAAACCCCTCATCACCGTCTCATCCCTCACCCACATACATCCTACAAGTCTTGCCCCGCAGATACTAGACCCAGAACAGCGTTCCAAGCTGGGTGTGATTGACGTGCGCGACTCCGATCATGTCGGAGGCAACATAAATGGGAGCACGTGGATACCGCTCCACCAACTAGATGCGCGGATGCCCGAGCTGCTGAGGACCATGAAGGACAAAGAAAAAGTCGTGTTTCACTGCATGTTGAGTCAACAGAGAGGTCCCCAAGCCGCTCTGATGTACGCGAGAGCCAAACAGCGGGCTGATGAGAAGGCCCTTGCCGAAGCCGCAAAAGCTGCTGAGCAAGAAGACCTCTCTCAGAAGCCCAATAATGATGGCGATGACGTCCCCAAGAAGGACACCCAAGAAACAAAACCTGAACAGCAGGTATGTGTTCTAGAGGGTGGCTTTGGCTCGTGGCAGGCCCGCTATGGAGAGGATCCTCGTCTTACAGCAGACTATGTAGCGGACATATGGCTGTGACACTAGCAACATTGGACTGACCAGTGGTGAGTTGTCTGGTGGCGTGACACTCGGTGCGAATCCTGAGTGGGAGGTCTTGACATCATGACCCTAGCCCTGGGCTAAATGGAATCTGGATCTCTATGCACAGACACACACAGCTGTAGGTGAAGCCTTGCTTTGGGTTGCTTTGATTGAGAGGTTCGAATCGATCACCAAATATCCAGAAGCCTCCAATTCTTTGACTTTTGTTTTGCCGTAGAGACGGGAAAGGAGATTTAACTGTACGGAACATTGTTCCGTGTGACTGAGAGCCCCTTGACATCTTTATACCTAAAGTGAATGTATCTATTAGTGGCTTCCTAGAAAGTCGGCCTCTTTTGTAAGGGAGGGATGCTATTCTATGACTTTGCATGAGCCCATAATAGAGCACGTTTATGCTTTGTTAGTCTTTACACTTGGTCTATAGAAAGCATCAAATCCCTTCAATCTACAATTGTTAATCTTTCTGTGTTAATAGCTATAGTTTGTTAATGCATCTCTCACATACTGATATAGGCAAGGGTACCAACTCACATCCTAGCTGGGGTAGCTGGTGCACAAGGCTGAACCCTTTTCCCATGCCAAGCCCCGCTACTGGACCCCAGTGGTAGAATCTTGAAGTACCCATCAGACCGTCATCATCACCTAATTCTACTTCATTCCACAACCTTCCTTTCGAACACTACATATATACCACTTTTTGTTGTCGCTCGGTGTTAAGTTGGCAACCAACAAAAAAAGCAACTATGGCGACTCCAAAGAAAACATTTCCTATGTGTGGTGCCACCTATGTCGGCCAGATTGAGCATGAATTTATGCACAGTAAAGGACTCGGAATATGTGCCAATTGTATGACGACTGGAATGCAAAAGCCATTGAGGAGGTGCAGCGGATGTATTCTGGTCGATTACTGCTCGAGGGAGTATGTGACCATCAATTTCCAACTCTGGAATAGCGGAGGCTGACCCGATACCAAAGGTGCCAACAAGAACACTGGACAAAGCACAAACCATTTTGCAACTTGGCACAGGGGAAAGGTTCTAGGAAAGCGTACTTGACTTCGTATGAACATGATGAAGTCTTGCGGGTGCTCATCGATACATATCGCATGAGGGTAGACACAGATCACTCTGCTCGGGAAGAAGATCATGGCTTGTACTACCCGGGCAGGTCAATTGATGGTTTAGTGTGGGCCAAGGGTGACGGTAAGCTCGTGCCGTGCAATGATACTCCCTATTTGTTGATGCAACCATATGTGGCGAGACTGACCTTTTTCTTCAGCCATTGATGATTTTCAACGATTCCTCGACCTGGCCGAGACGGCGGGTATTTTACCAAAATGGTGGACATTCGAAGATAGGATGAATTGTCTTGCTTGGGCAATCAACAAAGAGGATCCAGAAAGTATCTTCAATCCTGTAGATCAAACCGAGATCTTCACACGATATGGAGGCGATACCTCCATCCGGCAGGCCTTTCTGATACTCGCAGAACTTTGTGTGGGCTATGATGGCAAGGGACCTGCAAAGGATGACACTTGGTTTCAGGAATTCCAGGAATACCTAGACCTCCATCCACAAGAACGTGCTCGTCTGATAGGAGGATCCATCGAAGCTGTTCAAGCAGCATTGGAAGGACCAGACGGAGAAGAAACTGACCTGAAGAAGCAGCTGGCCCACGGAGACGTGGACACAGTCACCAAGTCCTTGAAAGAACTATAAGATCTCAAAAGTCATAAGCACTCGGTCGATTTCCATTGGTGCGAATGTGACTCTGGCATGCGACAGGAATTCGTTGGTATCGATGAGCTCTCTGCGATATGGGAATATATTCCTCGAAATGCTGCGGAGTTAGAATGTGTGAATTTGCGCAGCTGAGATATAGCAGAGGTAATACCGCATGCTGTGCATACAAGGCCGGACATTATTGTTCTTTCTCGAACTATTGACCAGAGGTTATCAAAAACAATTAAACAACAGATACCTACTGACGATGCCATACCAGGATTTCCAGATGTACTGCAGTCCTGGTGGAAGGAATCTGGAGAACGTGTCGATGCAGAGACTGGGAGGCGACCAGCAGATTAGCAACGTATCTGACTCTCCTTACCTTGAAATATCCTCAAGCCACCTATCGAGGAGATTCTGCAAGAGCAATCTCAGGTCTTCTTGGTATCCTCTGTGCCTAGAGCATCTGATAAATATGAAAGTTGCAAGACAACCAGGGCAAGGGTGTGGCGCAATGATGTCAGGCGGGAGCGGCACCGACAAACTGAATGGCGAGATTTGAAGACGTGGACAATACCAATACAATCCCATACAATCCCATTCACATCTCTAGGTCTGAACATCCAAAACGGGTCATGCGGGTAGGTAGTACCGTGTCTTCACACGCGCATGCCTCCTTCACTCACTAGTTACTCACCAACACCAAATCCACCTCCGATATCAAGACCAACGCCTTGATATCATCGCGCGACAAGAACTTCTCATCATCGCGCGACACCCCTGATTTCCTAGCCTTGGGATAATCACCATCACACCGAACAAGCGCGCGACCCAGTTCTAAATTCCTTCCTCAGATCGATATCGAGTCTTGGCAATAAGGATACAATAGTCCGCGGACAAGTCAGTGAACACGGAAAAATATGCAGAGCACAGTGCAGGATCGCGCCAGTCGCTTTGTGACAGTCCCTCTTTTGGAGTATGAGGATTTGGTAAGACACACCTGTCAAGCAATCTTGAGTCTTTCAAAAAGCGACTGACACCCATTTCACAGATTCGGATCAAAAGAAATTACGAGGCTCTTCGAGAAGCTCTTGTTGCTAGTGGCGCTGAGCACGATAACCTCGATATCTTGATCAATCACCAAATATATCCACCAGAGCTGAGAGAATTCGCTTCCATGAATATTGTTGCCTGCCCTCCAAATCTACCCAACGAACTTTCTACCAATTCCGCCTATCTTACCAAACCGAGCGCTTCACAACTGGATCGTGTGGAGTCTCCACCAAGTTTCCCTGCCTCACTGGGCATGAAGCTGCATAGTCATTATCAAGACGTTCTGGGTGAATCCTCTAAACAGTGCCGTGAGAATTCTCCCCCCGCTAAACAAAATCAACCTCCACGACCTCTTTTGCTATCTGATCCAGTGAAGACGCCTGCGCGATCTATTCTCGCTCATCCATGGTCTGCCCCACAAGACACGGATGCAGAACAAGACAACTCTCAAGGACCAAGACTTGAAGATCAGGATGATTATGCCCTCGCATGCCGCCAAGAACGCCATGGCGATCGCTCGCTTGTCTTTAGAGGCTTGTCACCTAACACTGAGCTGCTCGACATCACAAGCGTCATTCGAGGAGGAGCCATCTTGGGTATCCACCTGAAATCAAAAGACAAGACGGCACACGTCTCCTTTGTGGAATCTTCTGCAGCGCATGAATTCTACGTCTGGGCCAAGCGCAACGACATCTATATCAAGGACAAGCGGATCACCGTAGAGTGGGACGAGAAACAGTCATTCATACCGCCATATCTTGCACGCCAGATCGAAGCCAACAGAGCCTCTCGCAACCTGCTCGTCCGATTTGTGACCCCTGAGATGAAACCAGATGTGATCCGCACCGCCCTCGAGTACATCCACCATCTGAGAATCGTGGACATCAAACCCGAAGGCCACCATATCGTCGTTCGTACCAACGGCATCTCAAATGCTATCACGGCCAAAACTTGCATGATGTCGCGCCTCAGATATATGAACACCGGGGTCGAGTACTGGCCCGATGAGTGCGCCGAGGTCCCCCTTCCCCCGATCCGTAGATCTTACGATCGGAAGCCCCTCCTGGCCAAAGACGAGGCCATCGCCCACAAAAACCGCTTCGAGCTCTTGGTCGACAACTCCGATGATTGAAGGCATCAGAAAGGCGTTGGTGGCCTCCTGGAGGCAATCGTCGTGTTGGATTGGACATACTGACGGCAGATTAAATAGATAGCAAACAATACCGATGTCCCACAAAGGAACACTGAAATCAAACTTTCGAAGAGACTACTTATGTACAAGCCAATCTCACTTCTCAAGGCTATAGCCGTAATGCCAGTTCTCACTAGAAAGATCCTGCCTGATCTTGTAGTTTTCCTCGGCGACATCCACGGTGCGCATATCGACTTCGACAATCCTCATGCCCGCTTCGTGATCATCAAACGAACCCTGTACAGGCCCAACCAGAGGTAGCACAACACGACTTAACCCCGTATAGCCTTCGTCCACCGGGCCGCCCACGTTGCAGAAGATGATGGCGCAGGTGTTTTCGAACGAGCGGGTCACGAGCGCCGCCTTGAGGAACTGCGCGTCGACATCCGGCCCGTAGTTTCTTGCCTCAGGTGTCAGATCGTCCCGAGTCCAGAATGTGGGGATGATGACGATCCGTGCGCCTTGCCGTACGAGGCTGCGTACGCTCTCTGGAAAAGCGAGGTCCCAGCAGATGACGATGCCAACGGGGCCGAGTGGTGTTTCAATCACCGTATGTGGTTTGGGTGGTCCTTCGTCGGCCGCGTGTGTATGGTGTGATCGGGAGGCTGCCTGGCGCACTGAGTCGGGTCCAGATGTCAAAACGGTGCGCTCGGGAATCCAGAGGTTCGCTTTCGTGTACGAGCCGAGGACTTCCCCCGTGAACGCGATGAACGGGGCGATGTTCAGGAGTGCTGGAGCATGAGCGCTGGAGGATGCTGGGCCCGTGCCGTTGGATTCCGCCGTCGCGGCCGATGAAGTCGGGTCAATGGTGACAATCGTTCCGGGGACAATATTGATTTTGAGCTCTTTGGCAAGCTCTTGGTACTTGGGGACGTATTGATAAGCCGTCTGGGCTAGAGTGGCAAATCCGGGATCTTCAGGTACCCAACCAGACAAATGGTACTCTGGCAGCACTGCTAAAGATGCACCTTGAGAGGCTGCTTCGCGTATGTGAGCTGATGCTGTTGCAAAATTGTGCTCTGCATCAAGCGGCTGGAGTGGGTGTTAGTAGTGAGGTTTACCCTGAGTATTTTTGCAAGCATTTGCTTCACCTTAGGTTCAAGTTGAATTAGTGCACATTTGAAGCTCCCGGAGAAGGTTTCATATGAGGACGCCATCTTTAAGAGGAGGCTTGCCTAAAATTTCTCGCCAAACTCTTGCAAAAGCTCAGGTGGATGAGTTGGTCAGTGAAGCGCCTGGCTCCGTATTCACCATGAAGGCTGCGGGAAGCAAGAGGGGCAAGGCTGTGAGGTCATACATTTATCCGATCCGAGATTAGATAAGATCATGATTTCTCGCACTAGACCGAATGTGGCAGTATTTTCAAGTGCGGTCCAAATTCAACCCACTACCAGGCTTTCATCAAGGGCTATTGTGAATATCACTGCTTCAACACACGCCACGATGTCGTACGCAAACGGTAATCGACCGCCGCTAGATGATGATGATGTCGAAGAGGAGGCACTAGTTGCTGATTATCAGGAACAAGTCAACAATTACGATGATGGCGGTGATCTCACTCGAGCAGATTCTCTCACAGGCGGTCCTGCAGATTTGAGAGCCCAACTGGAGGCTGCCGCTGCTCCTTTGGAATACCAAGCCTCCCTTGAGACCAAGTTCGCCAGTTATGATAACTACTGCTCCTTGTTCCACTACATTCTCAACTCTGATGGACCTGTCGAAATTGAACAACCTTCATATTATTGGGCTTGGGATGTGATTGATGGTACGTTGCCGAAAGCATGAAAAGGCAGACCTGCTAGAAAATCAGGCTAACGAATATCTGAAGAGTTCATCTATCAATTTGAATCCTTCTGCCGCTACCGCAATCGTGTGGCCAGGACAGCACCGACCGAGGAAGAAGCGCAAGTCCTACGAGAAAACCCAAACACTTGGGGCTGCTATTCTGTGCTCAACGTCCTATACTCGTTGATCCAACGCAGTCAAATCAACGAACAACTCGCAGCACAAAAGCGAAATGAAGATCCCACCACCGTTGCAGGAGAGTATGGCTCCCGTCCTCTCTACCGCATGCTCGGCTATTTCTCCATAATTGGCCTGTTGAGAGTCCACTGTCTTCTGGGTGACTTCAGCTTGGCCCTCAAGACACTCGATGACATCGAGATGAACAAGAAAGCCATGTTCGCTCGCGTCATGGCCGCCCACCTCAACACCTACTACTATGTGGGTTTCTCATACATGATGCTCCGCCGGTACGCCGATGCAGTCCGGATGTTCAGCCATATCTTGGTATACGTTTCACGAACCAAGAACTTCCAGAAGGGCAACCAGCAGTTCGACGCTATTGCTAAGAAGACGGAACAGATGTATGCCTTGATCGCCATCTGTGTGTCGTTCGTGCCCACCCGTCTTGACGACACGATCCACACTGCTCTCCGAGAGAAATATGGCGAGAAATTCGCCAAGCTCCAACGTGGTGGCGCCGAGTCTCTGCCTGTGTACAAGGAGCTCTTCCAGAGTGCGTGCCCGAAGTTTATCAACCCAACACCACCGGACTTCGACAACCCAAGCCTTAACATCGACCCTGTTGAGCACCACACCGACATCTTCATGGACGAGGTCAAGAACACTCTCTTCAACCCAACAGTTAAGTCCTACCTGAAGCTGTACACGACCATGGACTTGAAGAAGCTGTCAAGCTTCCTGGAAGTTGACCCTGAGAAACTTCGCAGCTGGCTGCTCGTCAATAAACAGCGTAGTCGTCAAATTCGCTGGTCTGAAGGTGGTCTCTTGGACGGTGATGTTGTCAACGGAAGTGAATTGGACTATGCTATCGAAGGGGATCTCATTCATATCAGCGAGGCTAAGCAAGGCCGTAGACTGGTCGATTGGTATCTCCGGAATCTGGCAAGGAGTTATTGAGTAGGGGGGCATTTATAAGGATTCTGCGTAGTGTGAACAGGCAGGTTCATGCATTGTCCGTTGTGTGCGAGTATTCTCCATTGGTCGAAAGGCTACATGAGCTGACGCGTGAGGCGCTGTGGCAGTGGTACTGCAAAGAAATGATAGAGAACGACCCTGGATGCAGACAATTTTACCATAAGGATGCGGTTTTACGAGGCATGCCACTGATCGAATGTGCGACTACGGCCTTCTATCGCAACGACATGAACTCGACGCACGAAGCAAGTAAAACACGGCAGCTCGGAGTCGGCGAAGGAAGGGCAACTGTGATGGGCTACTAGTATGGCATGCATCTTGTGACCAGTGCAGTATCTCCACGACCACTCCCACGGCGACATCATTCAATATCTCTCGCTCACTGGCTACTTGCACTGCTGCACGACTTGCCACTGCTTCTCTGTCTAGGCTGGCTTGAGGATGATGAGTCAAGCCCACTAACATGCGCCTCGAAAAGATGATCGGAGGCAAAACTAGTTTGAAAGATAGTAGAGTACGAGAAAATATTAACAAAATGGTTCCAAAATACAAAACATCACATGAGCACTGATAAGTGAATCACGTTGAAGTGCGCCGAATTTAGTACCTCAACTGCGCTATTATATGAGGGTTTGCAGTCCGAAAAGCAAAAGGAGTTTAACTTTGGCATGCAAGCGAATTGTGATAAATACCACTATACTGTATGTAGGAATCAACCTATGTCTACTTACTCTTATGTGGGCACTTCGATCAATGTCGTTCAAGTTCGTCTGGTCATTTCAACGTCTCGTTTTGCAATGTTGCGACTTTCCACCGGATAACGGTCTTCTCAGCTATTAAAATACAATTGTGAGCAGTCACTCCGTCTATCATCTCTGAATGCTTCACTTCAATGCTCTTCAATGCAATGTACTATTGTAGTAGTTGAGAAGCATCCCTCTTAGCATTTGATGTACCGTAGGCACATACAGTCTCAATTCAATAAATGAGCGCCAGCAGCAAGGAACGAAACAGAGTCAGCAGAAGCGGGGAATTTCTAGTCATCCTGCATCTCATCATCTTCGTCGTCGTCGTCGTCACCCACGCCTGGTCTTCCACGGCTATGTCCATTGATCCTCCTCGTGCCATAGGCCGATGAATTGCTCCCGCGATCATCGTCATCTCGATCCCTGTGGCTCACCCCATTAGCATCTTCAGCCCCTTCCATCGTGACATCCTGTGCGGTGCTCTGCAGCCCCTCTTGCCGCAACCGGAGTTCCTCTGCACGCGTGGCTTCTTCGAAAGCTTCATTTGCACGAGTCAATTCTTCATACTGCGCTTCGAATAACGGATCGAATTGTCCTAGAAACTGTGCGCGGTTTAGTTGTTCCGTGGGGTTAGGTTCACGGAATGACACCATGACTTGATCCGCGACTTCTTCGTCCAGCTGCCGGGATTGAGATTGCGCCGGCGTTTTGCCCAGGTTGCCTCTATCAGCCTTAAAGCGTATGCGCTCGACAATGGGGTAATAATATGCGGCTGGACCTTGTTTGCGGAATCGCGAAGTAGAAGGTAGTTTGTCTGTGTCGATGATGGTAATTGCCATCGCTTCGTCCTGCTGCAGAGAAACTTGTTTATTAGTGGGATAGATGCGTGTTCTCTCGAAAGGGAGTCTCTGTGTTCCATCTGCTGATTCTTCAAGAAGGCGGTCGACAAGTTTGGGATCGTCCTTGTTTGGATTTGAATCGTCGAATATCTGATGATATCGAGTTCCGGATTCATGTTGTTTGGGGACAAATAATGTCCAGTTATATGGCTCAGGGCCAGGGTCTTCGTAGAGCCCTGGCTGATCCTCGTAGGCTTTTCTTTTGATAGCCCACTCAGCGTGTTTCTCCACATTTTCTGTGCCACTTAATAGAGCAGCGTCTAATCGATCGTCTCTGCGTCCTCGGTACGGTGGTAAAGGAGGCTTGTCAAATTTCAGGGCATACCAGGAACCACCAAGATCCGTCTCAGCCTGGAGGTCGGGTATAACTGGGTAGAAACCCACAGGTTTTAACCGTGGATTGTCTGGATGAATAGGATTTCTCCAGAGATCTCTTTCTTGTGGGGTAATTGGGTTCGCTTTTGCTTCGGGAGGGTTGTATTGAACGCTTTCGGGGTATGCGATGTTGAAACCCTTTTGTATCTGTCTCTTAATATTTTCTTTGTCGTCTTTGGCGAAGGGTATGGAGGCAGTCTTGGGGTCTATTGGTCTTTTGGTCTTGGAGTTTCCAGCTCTCAGAAGAGCATCTGGGGCTCGAGAAAGGTGTCCTGAATTCATATATTGTGTTTTTCGGAGGAAAGAGACATTGTCCATTGCGCCTTGGCTCTTTAGTTGGTCAAGAGTGAGTAGGAGTGCTTGGTCGGCTGGTTCGACGACTGGCAGGACATCTGGCGCAATGATTGCAGATTCATCGCCTAAAAAATACCCAGGGACACCGATCATGTCAATGGGCATTCCTCCCCCAGCATCGACCTCAATATTTGGTTCTTCCCGTTTTGCTAAGCCCGAGGCATATCCAGTTGTGAGGTATTGTGCAAGGCCACCAGTGTCAATGTCGAGGAGCTTAGGGGGCATAGGCGGAGGAGGGAGGTCATTTCTATAGCGGATGGAGACGACAAGATCTTGCTTGAACTGCTTTGAGTCACTCATGGTGGTCATTGTGAACGTAAGGGCGGGATCGTATTGAGTTGGGGGTTATTGAAATGTCACGACGAGCAGCTCATGGTGTGGTATGCGCCGGTCAGATGAGGGGGAAATGAGATAAACTTGAAGCGTGATGCCCCGCGAATCTGGGAGAATGTGAAGGTGTACGTGCTGAGCGCGTTGTGTATTACTACTGGCATGCGCTTTCCTCCAATGCATTCACATTTCGCGATCTTTGCGAGGCAGAATGCTGGTGGAGATCTCCAAACAGATTAGGCAAGTTAGCCGAGTACCCGTATAAGGAAGGCTAGACGAGTCCTTCATCAAAGGCTGACAAAAAAGTCACATGCCAACGCATCACGTGCAAGGTGGAGACCGGGTGGATGACGCTGAACATCTCCCATCTCCATCTTCAACCGAACGCTGATCCTAGTCCATCATATTGCTCCATTTCTTTTTCGCCTCGACCATTCTTCAAGTTCTCTTCCCATTTTCTCTTCTATTCCTTCTCCTCCCACATCTGTCTCCTTTTCTGTAAGAACAACACATTTATTCTTACGATCAACATGGGCTGGTTCTGGGCAGATACACCCAAACCATCAGCCACGGCAGCCGCTGTAGTGACACTGCCGAGCAGCCATCCTCCAACCCAACCCGGTGCAACTCCTCCGGTAAAAATATACCCTTTCCCTTGGTATCCTCATACTTCACGCTGTGTCTTCAACTTGGTAAAGATATATCCATCTGTGGAACCGACTAACATGCCTCTTCTCGACAGCCATCATGTCCGATGCACAACCAGAAAGACTCCGCAGCCTCACCATTCTCTCCACGCCTCGACTCACCCAGCTCAACACCATCCTCATGTCCGGTGAAGTCCTCTAACCATCCGCTCCGCCAACCCACCTCACCAATAGAAACCTCCCCGTCCTCCACACAATCCCCCTCCACACTCTCGAAACTCAACCCCCTAAACTACATGCCAACACTCAGCAACAGCCGCCCCAGCGATTCCCCCCAGTCGATCTCCCTCCCTCTCGAGCGCGAACAATCCTCCATCCCGCGTGGCGACAGCGACAGCAATTGGGAGTACCCATCGCCCCAACAGATGTACAACGCAATGCTGCGGAAAGGGTACGCGGATACACCGGCCGACGCAGTGGAGAGCATGGTGGCGGTCCACAACTTCCTCAACGAGGGCGCGTGGGCCGAGATCGAGGAGTGGGAGCGCATGTTTAGCCCGGGGCTCGCGCACGGTTGGGCCGCCTGCTCCAGGGGGGAAGAAGGCATTGCGCTTGAGCGCGCGAAGCGCGAATTCCTCGCCGCCCGCCGCGAAGCACTCAACTTGCCCCCTCCTACCCCCGACCGCTCAGAACTAGCCTCAAAACCCAAACTGCTGCGTTTCCAAGGCCGTCCGCAAGAGCCAACACCGAAAGCACGCATCCTGTCCGCACTGGGGTACGTGATGCCCGAGAAGTTCGGGGGCGAACCACCCTTCGACCGGCACGACTGGTACGTAGCGCGGCGGCGGCCCGACGGCTCCGTCAAGGAGGTGCGGTATGTCATCGACTACTACTCCGGCGGCGTGCAGAGCACGGGTGAGCCGGTTTTCTATCTCGACATCCGGCCGGCGCTGGATACGCCCACCGCTGCTGCGGAGCGTGCGCTGCGCTGGGGCGGCGATCTGTGGCATCGCGCTAGCGGCGCTAGTGTGAGGGAGGAGGCAGCGGCTTCTTCGAGGGGAAAGGGCGAGAAGTAATGCAAAGCAATTCGAGTGGGGGGTTGATTCGCTCTACCGAATGCTGTGACGATATTTGGGCAGAGGGGACCTTTTATCATCAAAGCATCAAGCTAATTGCACCCACCCACTCACCCGGACGAAGAGGGTGCTCAAAGCAGGCGTTGAATGCCCACTTTTCTGTGTGAGATATTATGTTGTGTATTAAAATGGTGAAATAATCAGTCGAACTTGAAGGGTCGGAAAGGGGGAAAGCGAAGTCGAACAAACGCACGATACGAGAGATCTTATCACGGTGCTTTAATTCAACTTTGCCCGATCTGGAATGTTTGGACGCTGTTCGTCCCTATGAAACAAGTATGTATGAAGCTTCTATGAGGGGTGTTGGGTTGAGTTGAGCTGGGTTGGGCTTTGCTATTAACCTCGTCCAACCTTACCGTCATTTACGCTACGTTCTCGGTCCTCGATATACGCGAGCGAGTCGAGGGGAGGATGCATGAAGCGACGCCCAGTCCAGTGCAAATTTGTCTATTTTTTTTTTTTGATACATATGTAATGAAGCTCTCATGCCGTGGAGCAATGCTGTCTCTGTCTATCCCCCGATGTCTGGAATCAATGGGAGTGTGATGCAGTCTCTGGTGGTGATTCTGTGCCAGGAAATCCTTTTGTCTATATATGATCCAGCTGGGCTTGATGTGGTCCATGATTATGCATTCCAATCAATTAATCCCTCCACTTCAAAAGCAGCACTCTCATGGTGCTACTGTAGAAGATTTTCCATACCTTGCATGTATTATCTTGGCATGGTCTCATGGGCCGCACCAAGAACATTATTAGTTGTAGATGCTGAGAAGGATATATGTGAAGAGGTTACGCGTCGCAATGCCTGTAAACTTGAGGGTTGTCAAATATGCATTTTCTGGTTTTAAATTTGACGGCCATCATTGAAAGAGCATAGTCTGCGATGGCCTTTGACTGTTCGTGTTTCGACTGGGTACTGATTACTCTTCACAGAGCACTATTTTAGAGCTCGATTCTTCTGACAAGTTGGTAGGCAGGATCTATTGATTCGGTAAATGGGTTCGTCATTGTGAGAGGGCTCCAGCAGACAACTCACGCCATCGTTCATTCATCACCGAGTCGAAGATATCTTTCCACTTTTGGGCTTGAAGCCCGGGTATGTATAAGAATCCATAGATGATGGACTCAGTATCATGCCATTTGAGTAGCCACAATTCGCGGGTCATCTGTGCCATTTGCTGGATAAAGAATTCTGCCTCGGGCTGGTGTTCTGCGCATTGGATAAAGACAAACAAGGCCCATAGGATGGCTTGTAGCTCTTGTCGACTACATTTATTTTGCCTCCCCTTGAACCAGTCCTGGAGAGCACGCTTCTGATGATGGGTTATAGCTCGACCTGATCCGGTTGAAGGTAGGATGGCATGAGGTGCGACGGCCAATAGACCTAATCCAGCAAGCCGGATGACGTTTTCAAGTGCAGGTATCAGTGGTTTATTATCATGGTCCCGGGCAAAGATTGTTGTTTCGTACGGATATGCCGTCAAATCGTGTTCGAGTTCCGTGGCTTTTTGGTTAAGGGTGAGGTTTTGCAAAGGTGATATACTCTCGGGATGATTTATATTGAATTCACAGATATTGCAAATATCGCGATGGTAAGAAATTAATTCCTTGAGGCGATCACTCAATCCTGCGAGAATTGTCAAATTTGTGCCCAAGTGGCTTCGGTCGGAATCTGGTTGTGGCGAGACCAATTCCAGATATTCCTGAGGGATTGGTTGGCGCTCCCAGGGGAGGGGTAACGATGGTGGAGATAGCAAAGCGGTGGCAAGCTTGACGTTAGTAATTGGAAGCCATTGTGCAGATTCTTGAGATATCTGGGTAAGGGACATCATCTGTGAGATTCCTTGAAGGTGAACTTTGGCTTCACGGAAGTTTCCTACAATGGTGGCGACGGATACCAAGCCAAAGCAAGCCTCAATCAAATACTGGCCTACACTAGCTGTGCGATCTTCAATCATCTTTCTGACAGCAACAATAGTGTGATGCTTGACATGTTTATAATCCGGGTCTGTGATAAGATCATCGTGATTGGTATCCGATGGCGCCAGATCCTTGTGATGGCCTCGAAGAATAGCTCGATGAGCGGCGGCCGTTGCCATGAAACCGAGGAACACAGCAGGGCTCGTAGTTTTCTGCCGGAGGACCAGGCCCTGTCGAGCAATTCGCTCGCTGTAAGAGGCGGACTCAATTGGAAAAGTCATGGGTAGTAGAGTATCAAAGCCTGAACCTGTCGTGAGAAAGCAAACAATTCCCTGAGTTTTGGGACTTACAGTAATGTAGGAGACTTTCGACAGATGTATGAGGTAGTCCATGGGTAGGAAGAGCATCGAATGGGTCAAACTCATGGATAGCGGGAGCGATGAACAGTTGGGGCTGCTGGGAAAGGTGCCGAGGGGGAGAGAGGGTGGCGTTCCCATCCTCGAGTGCTATTGAGGACGGGGGCAAGTGCGTACTAGATGTAATGGAATAGGAACGAGAAGTGCTAGGATCGCTCACTCCTGACGAGTCGGAGTCACTGGACTTGCTTCGAATGGCAATTCGGGAGGGTCGTTTAGGCTGATCGCGTCCAGTTGGCCTTTTCTTGCCCTGGGCCAACTCCTCCTGGCGGACGCGTTGCATAACATGAGAGCGGATTGCATGTCGCTGATTGACATCGCTGATTTTCCTGTGGGATAAGGAGACGATGTCCTCCGCTTGATTTACGAAGGTAAAGTTGACACCAGAGGTGACGGAACTGGAAGTCGAATTGACCGAGTCTAGAGAAGGACGGAGAAAGGTCAGTTTGGTGGATAGTTTTAGATATTAGAGAGTGAGTGCTGATGAGACATGTCATAGAAGTAACGAGCCGAGAGAAGAGATATGCAGCAGGGTTGTTATTACCTGAACCAGAGGAAATGCGTCGCATGGTTCCTCCTTCCGATCCATGGTCCATACATCAAGGGAAACAGCAACGGTCGGACGATACTCCTCAGGATTCAAGAGAAGTACCCGATTGCCTGAAAGGAGGGATCCGGACCTAAGGTAGGAGATAGAAGTAGCGGCCAAGCAACGCTCTGTTATTGACGACACGAAGTGGGATGAGGCTGGACTGGCATGACTGCTGGTCGGACGGAGGAGGTGAAGGATGACTGACACAGCTTATGATGAAGATGAAAGGTGAAGGTGAAGATGAGGATGAACTTGAAGTCGAGAGTAGCCACGTGCTTGCCATGGAGAGAGTACGAGTAAGGTTTAAGAATTGAAACAAAGCACAGAGGCTCCCATTCCCACTTCACAATGGATTCTGCAATGAGGAACTTGGTTGTCAAGAAAACGGGCACCAGATGCCAGATGGGTCACAGCTCACAGATGAGGTTAGCTTTTCTGGCTAATGTCCAAATAGTTCGCTAGGTTTTTAGGGGAGACCGGGGGAGGGAAGTTTCGGTCGGGTGTAAAATTGGGTTCCAAGGTTCAATTGTTACCCACTCCAGACGGAGCGCCTGGGTTGTGTCGAGCAATATCGGACTCGCGAGCAGGGAATAGGGAAGAGGGAAGAGGGGATGGAGGGGGGAGGAGAGGGGTTAAGCGAAAGGCATGCATCTGTCACGTCCATCATTGCTCGAGCAGAGTCTTTGCCGCACTTCAGAGATATGGGGCTCGACAGACTGGCAGAAGTCTAAGTTGGCGGCGAATAACCAAACCCGTTGGGAAAATGGGGCTCTGGCAGCAATCTGTACTAAAGGCGAAGGGGTTAAACCGGGCCTCGGGCATGTAGATCATCGAAGCCTAAGTGCCTAGGTCCCTAAGCATGCTGCACCGTGACCGCCTCCTTCTGCATGTGAAGGTCTAGTTGTCAGATGTTTAACTAGATGCAGAGTCAGTGATCTTGGTTGAGGGGTCTGGATTAGGTAGGTAGATAAAGATATTCACGGGCCGAGGGGGCTGTTACATTAGTCCTGTGGTTCTGCTCTCTACCAGGTCGGCTAGGCACATGTGGTCGGTACTAAACGAGCATGGTGGTTTTGTTTTAATGCTAATTATCGCTTCTCCACTGGTGGACGGAGTAGAAGCGAGGAAATGGAGGTAATTCCTCCCAATTCGTAGAGACTCTCTACCCAGTATTACGGCTTAAACTGGTACAGCACAGGGTATTAACCGCCCATGCTTAGGCTGATATGTATGAGTAATAGATGTCTTGCCTACGGAGGAGGACGAGGCAGGCATTCGTAGTGCTCCGTACTCCTGACTAATTAGCAACTACCGAGTCTGAGCGAGATCTGTATCAACAGATCCTGCTTAGCTTGTCCCCATTTCTTATTACCTAAACGATTAGGTTACAAATAGTCACCGAGGTAGAAACCGCTAGTCAAAGCCAGGCAAGGGTTCCAGCACGAGGTCGCCGGCGGAAGCATCCAAAAGCCCACGACCCAGGTTGACTCTGCATCTGCTCGTCGAAGCCCCAGGCTCTCCATTGACTCGTGCTGCTTCGGGTATCTTTCCGGGAGCCTAATTTGCCCCAACTAGCACTACTCGGTCCCTGATGGGTCGGTCTTGTAACCCCGGTTTTGGCGGTCGGTGGCGTTCCAGTTCGTGTTCGGAGCATCGATGGCCACCCAGGAGGTCCTGGACCCGTCTCGACTTTGATCATGTACGGAGGACGAGCGACGTGGGGGAGCATTTCGACAAACGGGGCTCTTGCGGGTTTCCTCGGCGTTTGAATAAAAAAATTAGCACTTAGCTGAGTCTTGGGAAGAACGTGTTTCTATCACCTCGGAACACGAGGCATTCCTCTGGTCCAGACCTTGACGCCATGCTTAGATCGATCACTTTCCAGTATTCTTCCTCGGGACACAAAGTTCAATGTACGTGGACCCGCCTGTTGTTACCGATCAATGCAAGCCATAAATCATGAACGAACTGGATCGTGCACAACCTGATTCATAATCCTTGCGCCTCGTTGATCATCCTGGCCGCTATGAAGTAGAGAAACACTCCACCAAAGACCATCCAGACCTTTTTCGTAGATAACCAGCCCTGGCCGGCATTCCGAGCAGCCTGGCGTCCATGGACCACTGCCCCAACACCAGTGCCACTTCCTCCTAGTATCCGACGGAGTGTTGCGGTTTCAGGGGAACATTGCGCCTCTTCGCCTTCTACCTCAGGAAGCATCCGTCCAGTTTTGGGATCTATGCGGTGTTGTGTAATCCACCTCCAGTTTTCCTGATCTTCTTCTGGGAATTCCGCTCTGAACTTGACCCCGCCATCTCCCGCCTTGATATTTCCCAGTCCCTTGGCCGTGGGCTGTACTCCAGGAACAGGCTTGGAGGCTGAGCCACCACCCGTAGAGTTCCACCATCTTGACCGGGCAGCATACCATTTCCGCTCTGCTGGAGTGCCTCCCACACTGCCTGCCGTCATCTCCTCGCTGTTCATGAATGATAGGAGTCCAATCAAGATGGTCGAGACGGACCAGGCAGGATTGAAGGACTTTGGGTGGAAGTCGCTAATGCTCAAGCATAATCTAGCTGACGGCTGGAATCGACCACTCGGAGTGTGCATTCGGATCGCTGGTGGAGCAAAGGGATAGTCTGGCGGAAAGACAAGAGAGCCATGATACTGGCCGTTTTCGTAAGGTGTGTTAGGTGCGCCAGTAAGGATATAATGCCATTCTAATATGTTCGATTCGGATGGATGGGCAACGATGTATGGGACGGGGTTTGATTGAATATTTTGATATTCACGGGTCAGTCGCTTGTATGCCGCTTTGGTTGCCATGTTCGAAAAGGAAATATGGGATTGTGATGATCTCCAGCAGCCGCTTGCACCAAATGGCTCAGAGAAGATCGCTCAGGAGGTAGTTAGTTGTAGTGATGGAGAAATCAATTGGATTGGAAATGGTCGAAACTGCGAGAAGGCCGGTGATGTGGGAAACGAAGGAGGGCAAAGATGGTGCAGGATGAAATCTCTCTACTGTTCCAGTCGGGGGGAGGAGTTGAAGGTGGTGGGTGCCTGAAAATCTGGAGGTGAAGGAAAAGATGGAGGCGCTGTAAGATATGGCCGTGGTGGTATTGATGATGAGAGGATGAAATGGGCAGGCAGTCAAGTGTCACCATAAATAATGGAGAGTGACACCATGGTCAGTGATGTCGTTGATTATTAGTACTTAGTAGCTACTCGTAGTTATTAGTAGGGTCCCTCGTTCTAGGGTTAGTACCGTTTTGGGCACCCAATAAGTTCAAGAATACGGATTATTCCGGGTGGAGGAATCAGACATTGTGGCACTTCAGGTTCTCTGCTGCTGGTAAGTCATCATTCATCGTACCTCATGTACTTACTTATGAGTGCTCCGTGCTCGTAGAGCGAGTTGTGGCAAACGCTAAGGCAGAGTTAGCAGTAGCTGGGAGTACTTCCCTAGCAATAGTAAACCACCCTGTCTCTCTACCTACTAGTTATAGTGGTTAGGTACCCACCTAAGGTGTTTGAGGATAGGCGCCTCAAGGCCCTTGGGAGGGCGGTCTACCCTAGAGCAAGGCTGGAACGTTTAACATTAGGCGCATTTCTTGGCATCTCCAGTCATTGGCGGCGGCCATGCGGCGCTGGGTGGCCACTCAATACGGAAAGAAGTTACCCTCACCAAGGCTATTCGTACCTTGTAGACAGCAGTTGGTTTTTCAACAGCTCAACTCCAAGACCCTCAAGAGCTTCATACCCCACCACTTTCTGGCCGTCAACTCTCACTGAGCCCAACTAGGCCTCATGGCCACCTCGGACCCTACCTCCGAGGACACAATCTTCAATCTACTCAAGAATGCCGATCCCAAAGAGCTTGAACAGCGCCAACAGGCAATCAATGACAAACAGCACAAGACCTTCCAACTCAGCCAGTTGAGGCTTGCCGAGTTGATCGATCAGAACTCTACTCTCCCTACTACTGTATCCTCTGTCACTATCCTCGGGGCTCCCAACACCCGCCGCAGTTTTCTTCATCGCCTTGTCAATCCCTTGTTGAGTGCTAATCGCGATCGCCCTTATACCCAATCCGAACTCATTCACGAAATCTCAAAGACTGCTGACAAGCTCAGAAAGTTTGGTAACTAGCGTCGCGCAATGTCTGGTGATTTTGTTCTTATCTACTCTTAGGAATTTACCACGCACCTGTCTCGGTTTTCCTCGACAAACCAGACCGAACAGATCCGAACACAACGCCGACCGATGTCGCAATCTACTATTCTGTGAAAGAGCGTAGTCGCATATTTGCAAAGACCGGCACCGACTTGGGTAATGCTGAAGGCTCTGCTTACGCGAACCTACAGTGGAGGAATGTATTGGGTGGAGCGGAAACTCTCGATGTCAATGCCTCAGTAGGAACTCGTACACGATCTTCATATTCAGCAACAGTCGATACACCCGTGCTCAGCGATCCCGATTTCCGATTTCAAGTCGGAGGTGTTCAAAGCTCTACCCAAAAGGTGTTTGCTAGTCATGAAGAGATCCTCAAGGGTGGCTGGACGAAACTCCGGTGGCTTACTGCTGGTGGCTCGCTTCATGAGGTGGGATACAATGGATTTTGGCGACAAGTCACGGGCCTTGCACAGAATGCATCACCCACCGTGAAGAACGAGGCTGGAGATTCGGTCAAGAGCAGCATATCTCATACCTGGACGAGAGATCGGAGAGACAGCCCTCTGTTACCCACCCGAGGCTATTATGCCAAAACAGTCTCTGAATTAGCTGGTTGGGGGCCTTTGCGTGGTGATGTTGCATTCTGGAAAACGGAAGCAGAAACACAAACTGCTGTACCCATTCCAATTCCATTTGTGAAGGGTGACAGTGGAATCAGCTTCACAACAGGTCTTCGTGCTGGTATTCTATATCCACTGGCTCTAGGATCAAATGCAGACCCTGAACTGTCGCGAATCAATGATCGATTTCAACTTGGAGGACCGACAGACGTTCGTGGCTTTCGATTATCCGGGCTAGGGCCTCACGATGGACAAGATGCTGTCGGAGGGGACATCTATGCGGCAGGCAGTGCCAACCTCCTGGTTCCACTCCCCAAAGTAGGCAAAGACAAGCCACTCCGTTTCCAGGCCTTCGTGAACGGTGGCAGACTACTAGCGATCCGAAATCCAGACAAAGAGGGCTCTCTCACAAGCGACGAAGTCAAACAAGGCGTGTCGAACGCAGTAGCGGAACTTGGGAATGGCCTTCCAAGTCTATCTGCAGGCGTGGGACTGGTCTACGCACACCCGGTGGCACGGTTTGAGCTCAATTTCTCTCTGCCACTCGTTGTTCGGAAACATGAAGAGGCCAGAAAGGGAGTGTCGTTCGGAATCGGCATCAATTTTCTGTAGTAATGACGTAGAATCCCAAAATTTGTACATAACTAACAGTATTTTTTTTTAAATTTGAGTCAACGTGGCTTTTCTGTTCTCGTGAGTTGGTGTTGATTCAGAAGGGTTGATGATGCCAGTCTGGCCAAATTCAAAGGATATGATTATTATTGGGGTGAGTTCCGTACCAGTAGTAAATATAGCTAGCGGTGGTCCAGTGGAAATTGGGGGATCAACTGTGTCACTCAAGTTCTCGGGGAATTTATGTGCAAATCATCAAAACTATCCCACCTCCGAATTTCCAACAACCATCAACAAGCGCACAACAAGACCTTCCCTCCCACTTTACCCTGACCTGATCAGAGCACTGCATCGTCCCAGTCTCCATCCCTCTCTGTGACCACTCGCCCCACCGTTTTAGTTCTCCGAAGCATTAGAGAGCACACATCTCCCATCCTCCGCCTCAAGGCGGCCCTCCAGAAGTCGAAATCATGTCATACTACAACCAAGGTTACGGCCAAAACCCAGGCGGCGGAGGCGGCGGCGGAGCATCGAGCCTCCAGTTCTATCCCTCTTCATACTCCAATGTGTCAGGCCACACGACACCCTCCCAGGCTTCATATGGCGGGTACGGATCAGGAAACACGCCGTCCGGGTACTCTGGTTATGGCGCAGGCTCGTCTGCGGCCTTTGGTGCTGGGCCCGGCATGGCGGGCGTGAGTGGGCGGATGGGAGAGTCCGGAGGCTTGAGGACCGGATGGCTCGCTGCGTTTGGCACCGAGGGCTATGATGGCGAGCCGGGGCTGATGGAGGAGCTGGGTGTTAATTTCGGTCATATCAAGACCAAGGTGAGCACATATATACATATATCTAGCCTGCGCACCTGGTCCGCCAGGTACTGGCTCGCGGGGAAACGAATCATCATCACTAACTTAATCAACTCCCTTCAGACCATCGCAGTCCTAAACCCCTGGACCCGCCCCTCCCCACACATAATGGACGACAGCGACCTCTACGGAGGGCTTCTCTTCCTAGTCCTCTACGGCACCTTCCTCGCTTTGTCCGGCAAATTCTTCTACGGCTATATCTACGGCATCGCGCTCTTCGGCTCCATGGCCCTGCACTGGATGTTCGCACTAATGACACCACCCATCGACCCCGCCGACTCCGACCACCAGATGGCGCAGGCGCAGCGCGACCACGGCGACGGCAGTACTTCGCGGGCGCACGGCAGCGGCCAAGGCCATGGCGGCCATTTCTCCAGCACGTTGACCTATTCGCGCAGCGCGAGTGTGCTGGGTTACTGTTTCCTGCCGCTGGTGTTTACGGCGCTCTTCGGTGTGGCTTTGCCGATGGACACGGCGGTGGGCTATTTCATGACGGCGTGTGCGGTCGGCTGGTGCACCTTTAGCAGTTCCGGGTTGTTTGTCAGTGTGGGGCGCATGAAGGGGATGAGAGGGCTGGTGGCGTATCCGCTAGCGTTGTTCTACGTTGGGTTTGGAATCATGGGGATTTTCTCATCAAGGGGGAGCGGGATGCTGGAGGGGAAGGTTCTTTGAAGGGCATTGCATGGAATTTGAAAGCGCAACGGAAGTGAGGAAAGAGTGAAAGGACTGGTGCTCTGTCTCCGCGTCTTTGGAATGGGAGGGTCTTTAAGCACTCGATGATCTCCCTCCTCCCTCATCAGTTCTCAATCTGCAAACGCCACAAGAATGGGCTGGCTGGTTTGGAAAAGCCAGCTGCGGCATCAATTGCCAAGCCAGCATCTGCCACCATCAAGATCTCAAGCGCATATTCCATGATGAATATATGTTGTGAGACCAGACGACCCAACAAGCACCACGAGGGTCTACGAAATAAATGATGGGAGGACGTCTCGAATATAAGATCCCAGCATCACTAGCGTGTGTGCTGTTGCTTTTGGGATCAGATCACTCTGTGGGCAACTATACTGGTAGGAATGAGAATATGGGATGCGGACACCAGAACCAGCACCTTCCTTCATGCAGTGTCAGGGCGTGAAGCATGAGCTTGGCAGGGCTTGTTGGACGTCACAGCACACAATCTGTGTATCGACATTCATGTCAAAAGTTAGAACATGTGACCTCGTGATCTATGAGGTATGATGTATGGTAAATTCTGCCGTGCTGCTGGAAACCCAGATCGGGGATGGCGTTTGTGTTGACCGGAATACAAAAGAATTATACAGATATGTGGAAAGATCCCTACCTTCTTTGCCTGGTGACACAGTGAGCAACTCAAGTAGGTCTACACGTCAACATTGGACGTTGGTACGGGTCAGGACTTATCTGCTTGTTCATGGCCTTGACCCTTGTCACGCTTGGCACATTTTCCATCGGGATCCCGCCACGACTCCTTGAATTTCCTGGCTTGGTCTCTAGGAAACGATGGAGCTCTCGAAGATGGCAGGCGATAAGCTCCGTGTTTATATACCGCCCAACGTGTCACGATGTGAAGGACTTCCTTGCGGAGACTGTCGAGATCCATATCGAAGACCATACTCTGCGTGGGCCTTGTCTTTCCCTAGTGCATTGGTGTTAGCATGAACTCTGGAGGATTCTGATGCCTGTTGATGTTTCATCCCGTCCGACGGGTATGGGGGACGATGGTCTACAGGTGTCTGGGGCTGTACCACACATCTGCCCAGGTATGTACGGATATCTAGGTATATTGTACCCTGCCCCTGGGGGCTTATGCACTGAGTATGCTGGTACCTCCCTCTTCCCAAGCGGAGTTGCCATCTACCCGATCTCGTTTTCTGAGAATGCCCACTCCCCTCCGAAGCCACTACTCTCAAAACGGAGTGGCGTTCATAATTATAGGCTTGGAAACTGAGCCCGTTTCCGACAAGGCTACACGGTAAGAAGACATGTTGATACAGTGGCTAGCGTCAGCAAAGAACGATCTTATCAACATCCCGAGTCCCACACAAACCGGACACCGCGGACGCGCCCCTAGAGGCTGGAGCTGACTCCTGGCTTCTGGGTGTTTTCCGGTACAGGATCTACCCAATTCGACACGGAAGTCGTTGCTCCTACTCGGTGCTCCTGCTTTTTGATTCTGCTACAGTTACTGCTGACGTGACCATGCCGTCGGCACAGACACCTGGTCATGAGACCTCTTCCAAAGTACGAGGAAGCATGAAGGCCAGAGACGAGGGCCACATGTTCATGTTAGCCGATGCCATTTGCGTCGAGGTCGGTATTTTGCAAAATCCCACTGCCTGTTTGTGGGAGTTGCACACACAGCGTTGGACCACACCACCGGCATCATTCTCGGTTGCTAGGGAAATTAGTGGCAAGCCTGAGCGGTTACTGGGACATTAGCGGTATCCCGATTGAAGGAGAGAAGATGCAAGAGTGCGCCTATCTTATGTCTAGGTAGGCATTATCGGCTTGGGTATCATTGTCAATGCCTTCTAGTTCCAGCTGGAGTATTCAGCTGGACAGGATGAGGTCCTAGCCGAGAAGTTTTCGAGTGTTTCGGAGAGTGAGAAAGGCTCGAGGTTGGTCGAGGTCACCGTCACTGCGACTGCTGCATACTGTTTGAAGATTTGGTACGTTAAATCTCTCCTCTGGAGCAACAAAGCAATGCCCCATCAACATGCGGGTTGGTTTGTCGTGAACGCCCACAATTTCATGATGAGATAACGGTCTTTGGTCTTGGCCTGGAAGATTTCAGGAGCGACGTAAATGTTGGTATCCTGCCTTTCTGCTTCAAGCCGTGTTCAATTCCTATGAAGCGATAGCACAAAAGGGCAGAATCGAAAGATCGAGAGCTTAGTCTTGACGCACGTTACAAAACTCCCAGGCAGATTTCCGTTTGAGAGTTGCCTCGGCAGGGCTGTTGCAAGATATATCACGGTATCTCGGTCTCCCAATGCCAAATAGGTCTCACCCTAGATGGGCACAGCAGCCACTAGGCGGCATCCAGATCATTGTGAGTTCCCCAAAGAGTAATCCGCTGAGATGGGGGGGGGGGGGTGAAGGACGGCAAATCTGGCTCTAGGCATGAGTGTGGGGAAGGATGTTATCTGAGCAAACCCCAAGCTGTCGATGTACATGTGGCCTTCATGATTTGTCGCACTATATCACCAGCAAGGATATGTCTGAGTGCTGGGAAACGGTTGCTGCTTCGTTGAAGTCAGTTATGCCCCCGAGCGTGGAAACGGATCAGGTCGGTGCTGGTTCCGCGATCGCCTGTCTGTTCCAGAGTGGGGGAGGAGAGCAAAACGATCGAATGATAATGACTGAGGCTCTGGTGGTGTGGGTTGTTCAAGGGATGTTCAAGGGCCTGATGGTCGCTAACTTGGCTTGATCGGTCCATTTCTTTTTAGCACCTCCGAGGTTTATCCCTTGCGCCAATCGCCACCGTCCAAAGCATTTTGCCTAAACTCATCTTACCACTTCAGTTGTTGTCTTTGAATATTCCCGATTATCTTGCCCCAGTCGTCCCTTAGGATTTTGCTCGGTTTCCGATAATCCGCGCGTACCGCTGCCCTGGCAAGCTCTGCAAGAAGGTACTTGAGTGATCCTCTCGTGTCCTGGCAAACTCTGAGGTGATGCAGGAACTTCCCAACTGGCCTTGGCCACCAGCTAACATGGATTTGTGCGCTGACCATAACAAGCCTAGGGAATTGAGAGGGCTGTTTGTCTAGCTTCACTTGACAGAGAGTGATTCATGAACGGGCGGGCGATGTATGTTCATGATGTTGACTACCGCTCCTAAGGTTGTCATTACTGAACCAAATTTGTGCGGGTATCTGACTTCCCTATATCAGCTACTGCGGTTGCACTTGCCTTTATTCCGGAGGGGCGCTTCCCCGAAACGCGGTTATGCCTGCCGTTTGATCGGCGTGAATGCATGCCATGTCCATCATTCTAAGTTCTTTCCTGGAGAGCGGGCCTCCGAAGTTCATCCACCATACCATGTCCACTTCTATCCAGAACCACTGTCCCAGTCGAATACGACTCGCCTATCTTAGGTAGCTACTGGTATGTTTCAGTACTAAATACATTGCAGGTTTGCCTTATATTGGTTCGTGTCCTAATCTCTTTTTAAAACTCATCTCTGCTTGCTCATTTCAGCCTTCTCACCCTTTATATCTTACTTTCTTTAGTCCCGCATTCTTCACCATCATCGACCCAGAGGGCGCTACATTGCCCAGCATGGGTTCTATGCCTGTTCAGACCACCTTTGATGTTGAAGATGTTCTTTCACAACTAGAAATCTCCGAGAAAGTTGCTCTTCTTTCTGGAATCGACTTTTGGCATACCGCCCCAGTTCACCGGTTGGGCGTCCCTTCGATCCGACTATCAGATGGTCCAAATGGTGTCCGCGGCACTCGATTCTTCAATGGAATTCCTGCTGCTTGTCTACCCTGTGGTGGGAATATCTCTGTCCAGACACGTCTTCTGTACTGACCTTGCAAAAGGAACTGGCCTTGCTGCCACCTGGGACACCACCCTTGTTAAGCGGGGTGGCGCATTGCAAGGAGATGAGGCTATTGCAAAGGGTGCGTCGGTCATTCTTGGCCCGACCACAAATATGCAGAGATCACCCCTAGGCGGTCGTGGTTTCGAGAGTTTCAGTGAAGACCCCTATCTTGCTGGGGCCATGAGTGCTGCAACTATCAAAGGAATCCAATCAACTGGCGTTGCTGCAACCATCAAGCACTACGTCTGCAATGATCAAGAAGATCAAAGACAAAGTGTTGATAGCATTTTGACTGAACGTGCCCTCCGCGAGATCTATCTCATGCCATTCATGATTGCCGAGAAGGAGTCAAGACCTGACTGCTATATGACTGCATACAACAAAGTCAACGGTGTACATGCAAGTGAGAACCCACGACTGATCAATGAAATTTTACGCAAGGAATGGGGGTTCGATGGCTTGGTCATGAGTGACTGGTACGCTGGCCTTAAAATCCTTAGTCAATACCCGCTAACCATGAACAGGTTTGGAACCTATTCAACCACTGAAGCTATCAAGGCAGGTCTTGACCTAGAGATGCCGGGACCATCATACATCCGAGGCAAGCTCATCAACCAAGCTCTTGGTTGTGGTAAACTCAGTCCACCCGAGGTTGATGCGAGAGTTCGTGAGGTTCTGAAGCTAGTCAAGAAGGTACAGCCTCTGGGAATACCAGAGAATGCTGAAGAAACCACAATCGACAGCCCTGAAACTGCTGCGACTTTACGAGAACTTTCTTCAAATGGCCTTGTGCTTTTCAAGAACGAAGGCAATGTCCTACCATTCAAGAAGGACAAGACTACTGCTGTCATTGGACCTAACGCTGCATACGCCTCATTCTGTGGCGGCGGGTCCGCCTCACTTCAACCGTATTACGCCGTCAGTCCGCTTGAGGGTATTCGTTCAAAAGTGCCCGAGGCGCAGTATGAATTAGGCGCTCCTGCTTGGAAATCAGTCCCGTTAATGTCAAGAGTGACCAAGACCAAAGAAGGCCAAATTGGTCTCACTATGAAAGTCTTCGTTGAGCCACCGTCTGTCACCAACCGCAAGGCAGTTGATGAAGTCTTCGTTAACAAATCTGACATCCTGCTCGTGGACTATAAACATCCACTTGTGAAGACATATCTCTACTGGCTTGAACTGGATGGTACTTTCACTCCTGATGAAACCGCCGAGTACGAGTTTAGTCTTGCTTGTGCTGGCAGTGGCAAGATATATGTCAATGGAGAAGTGGTCGTTGACAATGAAACCAATCAACGACCTGGCAATACCTTCTTCGGTTCTGGCACTGCAGAAGAGATTGGGACCCTCAAACTGGAAAAAGGTATCACTTATAATATCTTGACAAAGTTCGGCACATTTCCAACCATGTCCTTTACCACTCCTGGTACTACTGGCTTTGGCTCAGGAGGCCTCAGAATAGGCCTTGAGAGAAAGGCAGAACTTCAATCGGAGATTGAGAGAGCCGTCAAACTTGCAAAGGAGGTTGACCAGGTCGTACTCTGTGCTGGCTTGAATGCAGAATGGGAGACAGAAGGCCATGACAGAGAGCACATGGACCTACCCCCGGGAACAGACGCATTAATTCAAGCTGTGGTTGCTGCTAACCCTAATACAGCTGTTGTCCTTCAGTCTGGTACACCTGTTACATTGCCATGGGTTCACCAAGTCCCAGCTATTGTCCAAGCATGGTATGGTGGAAACGAGACAGGCAATGCTATCGCAGATATCGTATTCGGTGATACTAATCCAAGTGGCAAGCTGCCACTCAGCTTCCCTATCAAGAATGAGGATAATCCGGCTTTCCTCAATTACAAATCCGAACGAAACCGTGCTATCTACGGTGAAGATGTGTATGTCGGCTACAGATTCTACGAAAAGACTAACAAGCAGGTAGCCTTCCCCTTCGGACACGGTTTAAGCTATACTACATTTGAACTCAGTGATCTCACCGTTGATGATAATGGTGTGGAAATCGTAATGTCGGTCTCGGTGGCGAATACTGGAAAGGTGGATGGTGCTCAGGTTGTCCAAGCCTATGTCTCTCAACAGATGCCTAGTATCAATCGACCTAAGAAGGAACTCAAGGGTTTCTCGAAGGTGTGTGTCAAAGCTGGAGAGACTGCCAAGGTTGATATTGTCATGTCAAAGAAGTACGCCGCTAGTTTCTGGGACGAAGGAAGAGATGCTTGGGTGATGGAGAAAGGTGCTTTTGATGTTCTGGTGGGCGACTCAAGTGCCAACACGCCATTGAAGGGCCAGTTCCACGTTCTTCAATCTTCCTGGTGGAGGGGCTTGTAATTGTCGGCCTGACGGGCAGGCTTGATGATGTTATGACTTCCAAATCCATCTTCCGGTGTTCAGCAGCCAAAGCTGGCTTCATGGTTAGCTATAGGGGGGCACTCCCAAAGGGCATTGGCATAAAGTAGATAAGGAGGCCTTGACTTACATATAATGTGTTAGCAGCGAATTATTATGCTCTATGGCTTTAGTCCATCTCTACCCTGGTACATAGACCAGAATGGCTTGCGGATAGGACAAAGTAACGTGGCATGATCAATACCTAGCGAACTTGCCTTAGCATGGCTTGCTTTTTTCTAACTCCTAACAATTTCCTAAAGTATGATGTATGAGAATTATGGCCAGAAAACTCTTGGTCAATACCTAGTCTATCCCCTCCTATCGCTTACTTTATTCGCGAAACTACCAACCATATAGTATGTGTGCCGGTCGTTACTGATGTTCACCAACAACTGGAAGAACGAAACCACTTAATTCGCAAGCGTGATGGATCTCCGTCGGATTGAGAGCGTCTGACATCCTTGACAATCTAGCTCTGTGCAAACTTGGATCTAGCCCGGAGCTTCTTCCCAAAGACATACAGTACTACGTCATTAATTTGCACCGCCGACCCTGCATCGGCATTTATCAAATAATGCACCAGGTACTTAATTCTTGAATTGCAGAGCTATTCACAGGCCAAATTACTA
>Ga0105239_10001026_pt1 | contig 39003 bp, 31 predicted proteins | sample KBSC44metaG_FD_92761 | JGI IMG/M metagenome (GOLD analysis project Ga0105239, IMG submission 92761) | Corn rhizosphere microbial communities from Kellogg Biological Station, Michigan, USA - KBS C4-4 metaG | ecosystem: Host-associated > Plants > Roots > Rhizosphere > Soil | place: Michigan, USA... | reverse complement strand
TTGCAAAAAGGCGCTCCCGAGGCGCCGGCGGCCGGTCCGCCAAGCCTCTGGAAAACGTCGACTTTTGGAAGAATGGTCGGAGTGGCAGGATTCGAACCTGCGACCCCTGCGTCCCGAACGTAAATAGCGGTCGAAAAGATCAACAAAAACAATGAAATTCGCTCGCGATTAACCACCTTTATCGCCGTTTGTTCACGGGGTTTCGGTGGTCAATCGGTGGTCAGCTTCCGATCTGCTTTGACCGATGAGAACGAAGACCTGCTGATTAAGAGACAGCCCCGGGCTGAGAACAATCAATGACTTACCGGTCGCACCGCCGGGCTTACCCGGCTGAAAGTGGGCATTCGTCGCACGATCATGATCCCTTCGTTGAGCTGCCCTTTAGCCGCAGACCTGTCGATCCAAGCGTCAGTTCACTTGGCTCTCGGAATAAATCCGGGCACACCCGTCTCGACCACCGCGTTGAACCTGACGCTGGTGGTGATGCGGTCCCGAATCTCCTCCATGGAGTCTTCAGGGAGCGCCGAAATGTCAAAGCTCTCCCGGATGCGCTGAGGCTTGGTCGAAGTGGTCAGGAATGCGGTGCCGCGCTGCACGGCCCAGGCCAGAGCCACCTGAGCCGGCGTCTTGTGCACACGCTGCGCGATCGCAGTGATCACGGGGTCTTGCAATACGCTTGGCTCCATGGCGTGCCCCAGCGCCGCAAACGCCTGCAGCACGATCCCATGCTCGCGGCAGAAATCGAGCAGGTCCCACTCGGGGAGATATGGATGCGATTCGACCTGCACCATGGCAGGCCTGATTCGTGCGATCGCAACGATCTCGCGCAACTTCTCCACGGTGATGTCCGAGAGACCGATCGACCTGCAATGTCCGTCGTCGACGAGGCGCTCCATCGCCTGCCAGGTCTGCGCTAAAGTAACGCCAGAATCATAAATCACCCAGCCGCGCTCATCTCTCGGGTCCTGCTCGTCGCCGGGTCGAAAGGCGAAGGGCGTATGGATGATGTAGCAATCGATCGTGTCGACTTGCAGCCGCCTGCGACTTGCGTCGAAGGCGGGCTTGACCCTCTCCGGGCGATGATTCGTGTTCCATAGCTTCGTGGTCACGAACAGGTCCCGGCGCTGAAGCGTTCCCTCCTCGAACGCTTCCCGCATCGCATCGCCAACGGCCTCTTCATTACGGTAACGTTCCGCGCAATCGAGGTGTCGAAATCCCGCCTCCAATGCAGCCTTGGTCGCCTGTTTGGTCGCGAGAGGATCCGGGATGAGTGTGCCAAATCCCGCAGCGGGAATTGTCCCGGATCCGTGGGTGGAAATCCTCGTGTAGCGGAGCGCATCCGATGTTGTCATGGTCCCTACTTCCTTGTTTAGGCCCGACCGCCGCAGGCGCGGCGGCCGTCGAGTGCGATCGACCGAAACCGGTCGATGCGGTCGCATTCCCCCGTTCCTCAACTTGCCGGCCGCGGTTTACGTAGAAAAAGCACAAGTGGGCTCACGACGAGCATGGCGAACATCAGGATCTCGAACTGGCCTATGATCGCGACGACGGCAGCTTGATGGGTGACCATGCCGTTGAGCGCAGCAAGGCCCGGCTTGGCGATCGAGCCGGCGACATGCGCGGCGGTGCGGTATGGCGTCAGATCCTTGGCGAGCGCAACGTGCATCGCCTGCGTGTTGCCGTAGAAAAAGATCTGCACCACCGCGATGCCGATCGTGCTGCCATAGAGCCTGGACAGGTTGATGAGCGCGCCGCCTTCCGGACGGAGCTTTGGATCGAGCGTGCCAAACGCAGCCTTGGCGAGCGCCGGAATCACGATGCCGAGCCCTGCACCCTGGAGGAAGCCGGCCTCGGCCACCGCGCGCCAATCCATCGCCGGCGAATAGCCGAGCATCAGCCAATTGGCATAGACCACCAGCGCCATTCCACCGATCAGGAACGGTCTGTAATCGATCTGCGCCGGCACCAGGCTCATCAACAGCACCCCTCCGACGAGCCCAACGCCGCGCGGGATGGTCATGTAGCCGGTGGTATCGACCGGGTAGTTGAGCAGTTCCTCCAGCATCGGCGATGTCAAAGCCAGGGTCGGCAACAGGACGAGGCCGACGGCGAAGGAGATCACGATCGAAAGGACAAGGTTCCGATCTCTGAACAGTGCCGTGCGAAGAAAATGCTCCTTCCTCGTCATGACATGCACGACGAACAGATAGAATCCCAGAACCGAGACCACCGCTTCGATCCAGATTTCCCTGGATTCGAACCATTCCAGGCGCTCGCTCCGGTCGAGCAGCACTTGCAAGCCGATCATGCCGAACGAAAAAGTCGCCAGACCGAAAAAATCGAAGGGTTGCCTCCGCTCCGCCCTCTTCTCGCGAAGCCAGAACGCCATGGCGAGAAAAATGAATGCCGTGACCGGCAGGCTGACATAGAAGATCGACCGCCAGCCGAAATATTCGCTGAACCAGCCGCCGATACTCGCCCCGCTGCTGATGCCGAGCAGGGAGCACACCGTCCACGCCAGGCTTAGGCGGGCATGCCGCGCAGGCGGCTGCACCTCGAGCAGGATCGCCAGCGAAAGCGGAGCCAGCGGCCCGCTTGCTGCTCCCTGAACGATCCGGGCGAGCGCGAACTGGACGGACGACGTCGCCAGCGTATCCAGCACAAGACCAAGCGCGAAGACGGCAAGGGAGAATTGGTAAACCGACTTCCGTCCATAGCGTCCCGCAAGCCAGCTCGTGACCGACATGGATACGGCGCTCGCCGCAATATAAGAGGAGAACACCCACCCGACCTCGTCATTGGCCATCGACAGGGTTCCCTGGATGTGCGGGAGCGCCGCATTGGGCAGCGAAATGTTGACGGCCTGCATGTAGGTCGCCAGGAGAGCCGCGAGCGACATGGCGCGATGGCCATCGGCGGCAGCGGTCGATGGGAGGGCGACACTCATTTGACCTCCCTCGCCTGCGCAGGCTGAAGCAGATGGCGCAAACTGCTGCGGTATCCGGTATCGACGCGAGCAGTGACACTGATGCCCGAGAACAACGGCCTGCTCGCGTCGACATCATCGAACTCGAGGCGCACCGGCAGACGCTGGACGACCTTGACCCAGTTTCCGGTCGCATTTTCGGGGGGCAGCACCGAGAAATCCGATCCGGTACCGGGACTCATGCTGACGATGTGCGCCCTGAACCTGCGATCAGGATACGCATCGACGTCGATCGTTGCCTCTTGGCCCGTACGCATGTGAGTCAGCCCTGTTTCGCGAAAATTCGCCTCGATCCAGATCCGACGGCTCGACAGCAGCGAGAACACCGGCGCTCCGGCATTGACGAAGCCGCCGATCTGCAGGTCGTCGACCCTGGTCACGACGCCGTCCTCGGGGGCCGTCACTGTCGCATAGGAGAGATCGAGCCGTGCCCGGTCGAGCTGCGCCTTGGCCGCACGAACCGTCGGATGACGATTGACGTCGATATCTGGATCTCCATCCAGGGCCACGATCGTATTGGCGATCTGTTGTTCGATCGATGATATGCGCTGGCGGGACACCTTAAGATTGGTCTCGGCCCGCTCGAAGACCGCGCGCGGCGTGAAATCGGAGGCGACCAGCATCTTCTTGCGGTCGTACTCGCGCTCGTCGAAGGTCGCCGAATCCCTTGCCGACTGCAGCTCGGCCTGTTGCTGGCGATAGGTTGCCTTGAGCCCGTCGATCTGAAGGCGTGCGCTGCCGAGCCGAGCCTCCGCCTGATCGACCGCAATCTGGTAGGGCTCCGGGTCGATGCGGAACAGCACTTGGCCCTGCCGCACGCTCTCATTGTCGTGCACGGCGATCTCGACCGCCTGGCCGGAAACCCGGGCGTTGAGCGTTACTTTCGCTGCCCGAACGAACGCATTATCGGTCGAGACGTAGGGCTCCTGCGCAAAATACACGGCGGCTCCGAGTACGGCCACCACGAGCGGCACAGCGAGCATCAACGGCCGGCGCAACCGCTCCATTACGCTCCTTCTGGGTACTGCGACCGCGCGGTCGGGCGGCGAGCCTTCCACGATTCGATCGAACTGCGTCTCCGCCGCACCCTCGCGTTCGCCCACGGTGCCGGCGACCGGCAAAAGATCTAACCGCATGGAAGGACCTCATCACATATTTTATAACGTTCGTTACAATTATTGTACCTCGGCACCGTAATCAAGGGTCTCTCAGGTTGTTTTTTATAACGATTGATATAAATCTCGTACCAGCACGAAAGGACGAGGTATCTCGACATGCCCCGAAGGAAGAGCGCAACGGAACCGGCAGCTCGCGGGCGACCGCGCGCCTATGACACAGAGGCAGCACTCAAGCAGGTCACGGAGACCTTCTGGAGGACCGGCTATTCGGGTACCTCGCTGGACAAGATCGCTGCCGCGGCTGGAATGAGCCCACCGAGCCTCTATGCTGCGTTCGGCAACAAGCACGCGCTCTATCTCGAGGCTCTCGCACGCTATTGGGAGCTCACCCTGGCCGCCACGCGCGAGGCTCTCGCAGGGGACCGTCCCTTGGCCGAAGCGCTGATGCTCGCCTACGACGCGGCGCTGTCCTTCTATATTCCGCGCAAAGGCGCCGCGCGCGGCTGCTTTGTGATCGGAACCGCAGTAGCCGAGGCGGTTGAAGATGCAGAGATCCGGAAGAGCGTTGCCACGGGGCTCCGTATGATCGACGCCGACTTTGAAGCTCGCCTTTGCACAGCACGCGAGAGAGGCGAATTAAAGCAGGATGCCGATCCAGCGGCGCTTGCGGTTCTCGCGTCAGCCACGATGCATACCATCGCCATCCGCGCTCGCGCCGGCGCTCGCCGGGCCGAGCTGAGGGAGATCGCGCGGAAAGCGACGAGTGTAATCTGTGGGTGTCCGGTGGAAGCGGACTGCGCCGCAACACGTTCTCATAGTTCGATGGAATCGGAATGAGGTCGCTGTCGAATCCATCAGCCTCAATGGATCTCGTCGTGCGCGCCATCGGTTGAGCTGACATCATCCAGGCGTTCTCCCGTCTGAGGGAGCGTCGTCCTTTTGCACCAGTCTCGCGGGCTCGTCGTACCCGGCCCGGCTGCTGTAAAAAACCAGCGCCATGAGGCCGAAGCCAACGGCAAGAGAACAAATCACGCCGATTACGAGTGCAATATATCCCGAGGCTGGAACGTCAGTCCCGGCTGCGCTCGTCCAACCCAGATAGGAAACGTAGACGGTACCGACGAATAACGTGAGCAGCGCGGCGAGAACCAACCAGCCACCTATTCCCATCGACCTCATCGAGATGGTGATCGAATGAATTGTGTTGGTTGGCTTTGCAGGCACACTCAACACTTTGATGTTCTCGGGTGCAGACCCGTGGAGGTTCATGTCGGGCTTCATGCTCGTTCTCCCTTGCGAAGCTCTTTGCAAAATCGGTCTAGTGCGCCCCGCCGGCATTCACATGGTCGGGCTTCTTGAGCATCAGCCCCGCCAGCATTGCGATGATCAGGGCCGCGCCTAACGCGTAGAAGGTGTCGCTGAAGGCCAGAATGAAGGCCTGCTTCTGGATGACCTTTCCAATCGCGACATAGGCGCGATGTGCGGCGTCGACGCGGTCGATCACGCCGTGGTTCATGAAGTAGTCTGTCAGTTGATCCAGCCGGCTTCGCGTTGCCTGCTCCAGCATGGATACCGACGGGGACAGCACGTTGGAGTGATACTGCTCGCGCTTGGTCAGCAGCGTTTGCAGCGCCGCAATGCCGATAGCGCCGCCGAGCTGGCGCATCATGTTGAACAACGCAGACGCAGACCCGGCATTCTGCGGCTCGATGCCGGCAGTTGCGACCGCCGAGAGCGGCGCGAACATGAGCGCCTGACCCACGGCACGGACAACATTCGGCCAGAACAACTGATCGGCCGCATAATCATTGGTCATATAGATGTTCATGAAGTTGGAAGCCGCGAATAGCGCAAAGCCGACGCTGATCATGATGCGCGGATCAACCAGCTTCATCAGCCTTGGCACCAGCGGGATCAGCACAAGCTGCGGCAATCCGGTCCATGCCAGCACCGCGCCGATCTGCTCGGAATTGTAGCCCTGGATTCGAGATAAATAGACGGGCAGAATGTAGACCGAACCGTACAAGGCGACGCCAAGCAGGAAGTTCGCGAGAACACCGAAGCCGAAACTGCGGCGGAACAGCAGGCGCAGGTTCAACAGCGGCTTCTTGCTGGTCAGTTCGATGATGACGAACAGCGGCAGCGCGGTCGCGGCAATGACGGCGAAACGGACGATGAGGGGCGAGCCGAACCAGTCATCCTTGTTGCCTTCCTCCAGAACCGTCTGCAACGCAGAGAGCCCGATCGCCATGGTGACGATACCCGGCCAATCGCCGTCGCGCAGCAACGAGAGCCTCATCGGAGTTGATTCCAGCGAAAAATAGAGCATGCCGATCATGACCGCGCCGGGCACGACGTTGACATAGAAGATGTACTGCCAGCCCCAGTTCTCTGTCAGATAGCCGCCGATGGTCGGCCCGATCGCCGGCGCAAACGTCGCCGAGATCGCAAACAGCGCCTGGCCGATCGGCTGCTTGGTTTTCGGCAACAAGGTGATGATCAGCGTGAATGCCATGGGAATCAGCACGCCGCCGGTAAAGCCCTGCACGGCGCGTAGCGCGATCATCTGCGGTAAATCTTGCGCGACTGCGCAGGCCGCCGAGAACACCAGGAAGAGGAAGGCATTGGTCAGGAGGTAGATGCGGATCGAGAACACCTGAGCAAGCCAGCCACTCAACGGGATCACCACGATCTCCGCAATCAGGTAGGAGGTCGCGATCCAGCCGCCGTCATCGATACCGGCACCAATTCCGCCCTGAATATCGGCAAGCGAGGCGTTGACGATCTGGATGTTGAGCACTGCCATGAATGCGCCCAGCGTGGCGCCGATCACCGCGACCCACGTCTTCACGGGGACGGCTGGAGCCGTTGGCGCCGCCACGGCTGGCCGATTTTCGCCGGCGGGAATGGCATCGATGGTCTGCACTGTGTCCATGGTCGTCTCCTCGGCCGCGAAGGGAGATCCCCTTCACCACGCGCATTCGCTCAACTGCGGGGCTCAGGGCCGCCCGACGCGAGCCGCCTTTTCTCGTCCCGCTCGGCGAGAACCGTCGACTTCGTATCAATGGTGGGCACCGCCGACATTCCGGGACGCAGCAAACCTTTGAGGTTCTTTCCGTCGAACACGATCTTCACGGGAACGCGCTGCACGATCTTGGTGAAGTTGCCGGTCGCGTTGTCGGGCGGCAGCAGGGCGAACTCCAGGCCGCTCGCCGGCGACAGGCTGTCGACATGGCCTGTCAGCGTTGTCGAATGGAAGCTGTCGATCCTGAGTTCGACCGGCTGGCCGTTGCGCACATGGGTCAGCTGGGTCTCCTTGAAATTTGCGACCACATAGACCGCATCCAGCGGAACTACGGCCATCAACTGCGTACCAGCCTGGACATACTGGCCGACTCGCAGCGAACGGGCGCCGACGTTGCCCGTGACAGGTGCGGTGATGTCCGTATAGGAAAGATTCAACGCCGCCTGCTGCTCGACCGCGCGGGCATGGTCGAGCTGCGCCAGTGCCTGGGCGCGTTGGGTCGAGAGCACCTCGACCTTCTTGTTCGCCGCGATCAGCGCCGCCTTGCCCTGCTCCAGCTGCGCGCTTTGGGCACGCAGCGCTGCGTCGGTCTGCTGCGCGCGCTGCACCGTGCCGGAGCCGGACTTCATCAGGTCGTCATAGCGGGCACGCTCTTCTCTCGCGAACTTCAGATTGGCCTCTGTGGCGTCCACCTCGGACGCTTGCTGCCGGATCAGCGGTTCTTGCAATTCGATTTGCGCGTTGAGGTTATTCACCGCGGCTTCCGAGGCCGCGACATCGGCACGCGCCTGCTGGAGCGCGGTCTTGAAATCGCGGTCGTCGATCCGCGCCAGAAGCTGCCCCGCTTTGACCGGCTCGTTGTCGGAAACCAAAACTTCGCCGATGTAGCCGGAAACCTTCGGCGCGATGATAGTGGAATCGGCTTTGACATAGGCGTCGTCAGTCGTTTCCAGGTAGCGGCCGATGGTGAGATAGTAATGGCCGAAAGCGGCAGCGCCGGCGACCGCAAGTGCTCCAGCGAATGCCAGGGCGACCCGCCGGAGTGCCTGGCGCGACGGATGAAGACCAGTTCTGGCGCGTGGTCCGGAGACGTAAGAAACATTGGACATGGTTATCTTCCTTGTGATTTCCGAGCGCTGCGTCGCGAGCGCGCTCTCATACTGGCAATCGAAATTTTTCAACGACGTCGGGATCGGGATCAATTCCAAGACCGGGGCCTTGAGGCACGGAGATCCGGCCGTGCTTCGGCCCGAGCGCGCGACCGTAGATGATGGCTTCGAGGTCGAACCAACGCCACTCGATCATGGAATCGGTCGTGCCGAGCGCCGCGGTCGCGTGGATCGCGGCCAGCAAACCTGGGCCGTCATAGAATGAGTGCGGCATCACGGTAGTGTTGTAGATCGCAGCGAGCGGAAACACCTTGCGCAGCTCGCTGATCCCTCCCATCTTCGCCGGGCTTGGCTGGACGAAATCCACCGACCTCGTCGCCAACAAGCGTTCGAAATCCATCAGCGTGTAGACGTTTTCGCCAGCAGCGATCGGGATGCCTGTCCCCTTCCGCAACTCGGTGAGACCGCCGAAGTTCTCCGGAGGCCAAAGCGGCTCCTCCAGCCATTTGAGATCAATCGGCTTGAGATCGTCGGCAATGGCGTGCGCTTGCGCCGGTGTCCAGGAACAGTTGACGTCGAGCATCAGCTCGGCGTCCGGACCGGATTCGTCACGTGCCGCACGGATCGCAGGGAGCTCGATCTCGTGAAGCTTGAGCGTATCGAATCCGGCCTCGATCGCCTGCCGAACGCTGGTCCGGACGAGAGAAGGATCCGAATAGCGGACCAAGCTTGCATAACAGGCCAGGTCGGCCGCGCCGCCGCCCAAAAGCTGGCACAACGGCATGTTGGCGGCCTTGCCTGCGATATCCCAAAGGGCGATATCGAGCGCTGAGATGGCAAATGCCAGCGCCCCGCCGCGTCCGAACACATGCAGCTTCTTCTGCACGTCCAGCATCAACGGCCCGATCCGCGTGGCATCCTGGCCGATAACAAGCGGCGCGATCAGCTGGTCAATCGCGAGCTTCACGGAAGCGACCGCACGAAAGCCGAACGCTTCGCCCCAACCGATCAGGCCCTGGTCCGTCGTCACACGGACAAGCAGCGAATCGGCGGCCGGGAGGTTGCCATCACCCCAGGCCGAGGCATCGGACGGATTTCCCGGCTTGAACGGGATCCGCAACGGAATGGGCTCAACGCCGGTGATGATCATCTTCCATGCCCTCCGGCATGCTCCGAGCCGCGTATGCGGGCCGGAGCGGGTGATTCACGCGTGCTGGTGACGCGGGTCGTCGTGCGCGTCACGGTATTCCAGGCCGAGCGGACCGATCGCCGAGACCTGCGTGACGTATTCGCCGGATTTCGCCCAGTGGTAGTGCCAGGTCTCGCCCGGCAGCACGACGACGCTTCCGGGCGGATAGGCCTGCACCTTGTCTCCGTCGAACGCCTCGCCGAGCCCGATGTAGAAGACGCCGGACATGACCGTATAGATGCGATCCTCCGGATGCTTGTGCGGCATCAGTTTTGCGCCTGCCGGCACCTTCACCCTGACCACATAGGGACCGGGCTCGGTGGGACGGCCGACCACGACCGCTAGGCGAGCGCCGGGCGGAAATGCGGGGAACGGTTTCCAGTCGATCTGTTCGGGCAGGATCGCCCTGAAATCGGCTTGATCGGGCTGATGTTTGACGGTCATGGCTCTCTCCTTCCGACGGTCAATCAGACTAATTTCGCGTCGAGCGTGATCGCGGCCTTGAGAACCTTCGACACCGGACAATTCTGCTCGGCTTCGCGGGCGATGCGGACAAACCCGGCGTCGTCGAGATTCGGCACCTTGCCGCGCAAGGTGAGTGCCGATTTGCCGATCCGGAATCCCTTGCCTTCGGATTCAAGCGTGACGACTGCTTCAGTCGTGAGCTCGGTCGGCGTGAAGCCTGCGAGTTGCAGGCCAAAGGCCAGCGCCATGGTGAAGCAGCCAGCATGTGCTGCTGCGATCAGTTCCTCGGGATTGGTGCCCTTCTCGTTGTCGAAGCGCGTCTTGAACGAATAAGGCGTCTCGGCGAGCGCGCCGGACTCGCTGAACAGGTGACCGCTCCCGTCGCGGCCGCTCCCTTGCCAAACTGCAGTTGCCTTGCGGATCATGTCGCTTCTCCTCCTGGTCCGATATCCCTTCTGATCACGCCTTCAGTGTCTCGGCATCGATCGGCATCTTGCGGAGCCGCTTCCCGGTGGCGGCGAAGACGGCATTGGCGATCGCAGGGACAATGCCCGACGTACCGGCCTCACCCATACCGCCCGGCGGTTCGGTGCTCCTGACCACGTGCACGTCGATTGCCGGTGCCTCGTTGATGCGCAGCATCTGGTAGGTGTCGAAGTTGGCCTGTTCGATGCGGCCTTTCTTCAACGTGATCTCGCCGTAGAGCGCTGCGGTCACGCCGAACATGACACCGCTCTGGATCTGCGCCTGTACCGTGTCGGGATTGACCACGGTGCCGCAATCCATCGCGCAGACCACGCGATGCACCCGAACAGAGCCATCCCTGGCCACCTCGACCTCGGCGACCTGCGCGAGATAGCTGCCGAACGCATATTGCAAAGCGATGCCGCGGCCGCGCCCCTTAGGCAGCGGAGCGCCCCAGTCGGCTTTTTCCGCCGCCAGATCGAGCACGGCCTTCGCCCGCAGATTGTGGTCGAGCAGCGCACGGCGATAGGCCACCGCGTCCTGCCTCGCAGCCGCCGCCAGCTCATCGATGAAGCTCTCGGTGACGAAGACGTTGTGCGAGGGACCGACGCTGCGCCAGAACGCCGTCGGGATGCCGGGCGGTTCGACGCGAACATATTCGACGTGGAAGTTCGGCAGCGCATAGACAAGATCGATCGCCCCTTCGGTCGTGTCGGGATCGAGGCCGTCCTTGAAAGCTGGCGGCAGCCAGCGCGCAATCACCGAGGAGCCGGCGAAACGGTTGGACCAGGCGACCGGTTTGCCGTCCTTATCGAGGCCGGCCGCGATGCGATCGACCCAATACGGACGGTACATATCGTGCTGGATATCCTCCTCACGCGTCCACACCACCTTCACGGGACCATCGACCTGCTTGGCGATCTCGACCGCCCGCACCGCGCCGTCGGCCTCGAGACGTCGGCCAAAGCCGCCGCCGATGAGGTGATTGTGGATGATCACCTTTTCGACCGGCAGGCCGGCGGCTTTCGCCACCATGGCCTGCACACGCGCGATCGCCTGGGTGCCGACCCAGATCTCGCATTCGCCACCTCGGAAATGCGCCGTGCAATTCATCGGCTCCATCGTGGCATGCGCCAGGAACGGCAATTGATAGTTCGCCTCGACCTTCGTTTCGGCGTTCGCCATCGCCTTGTCGGCATCACCATTGTTCTGGGCAACTGTCCCCGCCTTGAGGGTTGCCTGCTCCAACTCGTGTGCGATGTCCTGCGTGCTCAGCCCGGCGTGAGGGCCTTCGTCCCACTCGATCTTGAGTGCCTCCAACCCCTTTTTCGCGGCGCCCATGTGATCTGCTACGATGGCAACGGCATCATCGAGCCGGACGATCTGACGCACGCCCTTGACGGCCCTGGCCGCGGCATCATCCACGCTCTTCAACCGGCCACCGAACACGGGTGATTGCGCCAGTGTTGCGATCTTCACACCGGGCGGTCGAGCATCGATGCCGTAGACTGCGCTCCCGTTGACCTTGCCGGCAGCGTCGAGCCGTTTCGCCGGGGTCCCGATCAACTTGAACTCCTCCGGTCGCTTCAGCACGACGTCGTTCGGGACCGGCATCTGCGCGGCCCCCGCGGCAAGCTCGCCATAGCGGAGTTGCCGACCGCTGGCCGTATGGATCACCCTGCCGTCCTCCGCCCGGCATGACGCGACATCGACGCCCCAGCGCTTGGCAGCAGCCGCGATCAGCATGATCCGCGCAGTCGCGCCGGCTTCGCGAAGGGGCCTCCAGGCGCCACGGATGGCGTTCGAATTGCCGGTTGCCTGCACGCCCAGCAAGGGATTGGCGTAGAGCTTCTCGTTCGGGGGCGCGTGTTCGAGACGGATCTGCTTGAGTTCGACCTCGAGCTCCTCGGCGATCAGCGTCGGAATCGAGGTGTAGGTACCCTGCCCCATCTCGACATAGGGCATGGTCAGCACGATCTCTCCATCGGCGCCGATGCGGATGAAGGCATTTGGCGTGAAGTCCTCGGCACCGACAGCTTTGCCTTGGCCGAACGGCAGCATGAGGCTCAGCACGAGGCCACTGCCGGCAACGGCGCTGTTGACGAGAAAATTGCGGCGCGAAAGGTCGGCATATGACGCGGTCGGCGCGATGCGATGGTGGATCATGGTCAGCCCTCCCTGGCCGGCGATTGCGCGGCAAGCTTGATCGCCTCGCGGATGCGGACGTAGGTTCCGCAGCGGCAGATGTTGCCGCTCATGGCATCGTCGATGTCTGCATCGGTGGGATGGGCGTTGCCGGCGAGTAGCGCAGAGGCCGACATGATCTGCCCGGACTGGCAGTAGCCGCATTGCGCGACCTCATGTTGCAGCCAGGCCTTTTGTATTCTGGCGCCCGCGGCCGTCGCGCCGACCGCCTCGATCGTGGTGATCTTCGAGTCGCCGACACTATCGATCGTCGTGACGCAGGAGCGGACGGCAGAGCCATCAAGATGCACGGTGCAGGCGCCGCATAAGGCCATCCCACAGCCAAACTTCGTCCCGGTCATGCCCAGGACGTCGCGCAACGCCCAGAGCAGCGGCGTATCGCCGTCGACGTCAATGCTACGCAAAGTTCCGTTGATCGTGATGTCAAAAGCCATGCTACCTCTCCTGGGTTTTGCGCGAACCGGCGCGGCTTGCGGCCGCGCCGTCGCTGTTGTTGCCTCAGCTGCCGAGCTGGCCGACGTGGAAGCCGAGCCGGTTCTCGACGTCGCCGGCGCGATGGAAGCCCCGCGCCATCAGGGCTTTGATCCTGTTCTGGCTCCCGGGACGGCCGAGGGAAGCCAGGAATGCATCCCATTCGGGTCGTATCTCGAGATCGGCCGGCAGACTCGCGACGTCGACGAGACGCTTGGTCTCGGCAATGGCCTCCTTGTCGAATGACGCCATGCGCATCGCGAGCGCCTCAACAAAGCCGTCGAGTTCGGCGTCCGGCAGCGACCGATTGACGTAGCCGTAGCGTTCGGCGAGCTCGCCGTGGACATCGTCGGCGCCGAGCAGAACTTCGAGCGCGCGCCCTCGGCCCATCAGGCGTGGCAATCGCGCCATCGGGCCGCCACCGGGTACCAGGCCGGCGCCGACCTCCCATTGCGACAGGATCGCCTTCTCGCGGCTCGCGAAGCGCATGTCGCTCGCGAGCGCAAGCTCGCTGCCGACCCCAGTGGCGCGGCCGCGGATCGAGGCAATGGACACGACTGGCGCCCGGCTGAGACGCACGAGCATGTCGGGAAGTGCCTGCAGTCCGGTCGGCCCGGGGGGGATGCTCAAGGATTCTTCGAGCGGCGCGAGGAAGTCGTAATGCGTGATGAAGAACCCCTCGACGGCACTGTCGAACACGACGACCTTCACCTCCGGATCGGTCTCGATCGCGGTGATTACGTCGTTGAGCAGCGGAAGCTGCTTCGGGCCGAAGATGTTTACCGGCGGCATGTCGAAGGTGACGCGCCAGTATGTCGGCAGGCGCCGCTCGAGTCGGATCTGATCAGTTGCAAAGCTGCGCTCGGGACGATTCATGGTATGCACTCCTATTCTGTAGGTTGGGGAAGAAGGCCGCCGTCTCAGGTCGACCGGCGCAAAGGACGGAATGCGGTTCGCATTTCCGCACAGAACAGCTCTGGCTGTTCCCAGGCGGCAAAGTGGCCGCCCCTGTCGAGCCGGTTGTAGTGGATGAGCTTGGGATAGGCGCGCTCGGTCCAGCTGCGCGGGGCGGCATAGATCTCGTCGGGGAAGACGCTGACGGCAACCGGGATGGAGACGTGCTTCGGCTCGAAGAAGGCAAGCTTGTTTTCCCAGTACAGCCGTGCCGACGAGATCGCCGTATTAGTCACCCAGTAGAGCGTGATGTTGTCGAGGATATCGTCGCGGGTCAGGCCTTCGCTCTTGCCGTCGAACACCCGCGCAATCAGTTCGGCGCTGCGCGCGTCGTGATCGAGTATCCAGGACGCAAGGCCGGCCGGCGAGTCCACGATGCCATAGAGCGTCTGTGGCCGGTTCGCCATCTCGAGGGCATAGCCGAGGCCATGCTTGTAGAAGTCGTCGAGCTGATCATAGGCGTTCTGCTCCTCGGCCGAGAGACCGGAGGGCGGCGCGCCACCAGGCTGCAACGCCTTGGCAATATCAGCGGGCACGGTCGCAGGCATGTTGGTATGGATGCCAAGCAGTTCCGGCGGCGCCTGCAGCGCCATCTGCTCGGTGATCGCATTGCCCCAATCACCGCCCTGCGCCACGAAACGGCTGTAACCAAGGCGCCTCATCAGCACGACCCAGGCGCGCGCGATCCGCACCGGGTCCCAGCCCGTCGTCACCGGTTTGCCCGAGAAGCCATAACCAGGGATCGACGGAATGACCAGATCAAACGCGTCCGACGCGGACTCGCCGTGAGCTGTTGGGTTCGTCAAGCGATCGACGATCTTGAGTTGTTCGATGATCGAGCCGGGCCAGCCGTGCGTCACGATCATCGGCAAGCCATTGTCGTGCCGGGAGCGAGCGTGGATGAAATGAATGTCGACGCCGTCGATCTCGGTGACGAATTGCGGCAGAGCATTCAACCGCGCCTCCGCCTTCCGCCAGTCGTAGTCGGTCTGCCAATAGTGCACGAGCCGCTGGATTGTCGCGAGCTTCACGCCCTGAGATTGGTCGGTGACGATCTCGCTGTCGGGCCAGCGGGTCGCCGCAAGCCGCTGGCGCAAGTCGACGAGGTCTTCGTCGGGAATGTTGGCATGGAACGGCCGGATTGCGTTGCTCAAAGTTCCGGCCGCTGGATGAATGGGGAAAAGGCCGGCCACGCCTGCTGCAGCGATGCCCATGGCCGCCGTGTTCAAGAGTTGCCGCCGGTCGGGCTTGATGAGGTCGACGCTTGATTGTGCGTTCATTGCAGTTCTCCCTTGCTTCGTTCGATCGATGGGTGGCGTTCGCACTCAACGGGCCCGTGTTTGCAGGGACACTGTGATGGAGACGTCGCTCGTTTGCTCGTTATGGATTGTTAGGCGTCGTTAGCCGTTGCGAGTCCGCGGCGCGCGGTGATGTCACAAGCGGGCCATCGGCGCGGCATCGATGTTTGCAACGACGGCGAACGATTTCTTGGAAATGACGGAGAGGTGCATCGGCAGGTGACGCCGCCGCTTCACCTCATGGCAGGAAACGGCGCAGCCTCTGCAATTCAGGCCGGCAATGACTCACCAGTCTGCTCGCGAACCATGTAGTTCGTGTACCGATCCGACCAATTGTCATCGTGTGCGCCGATCCGCTGCACATGGACTCCATATGCGCAGCCCGCGGCCCACCGCGGTGCAGCGGCCAAAATCGCATGATCAACTTCGCGCAAACGAAGGAATAGTGCTTGTTATGGCTTGTTAGAGCCCGTTAGCTATTGCGGGCAGGACAACCATCTCGCTCAGCACGGAAAACGCCTGCCAACTACGCACCTGCGTCGCTACGATCTGCTCTGGTTCCAGGGCCGGCACCGGCCTAAAATCGAAGTTATTTCAAAGCGCTAACGAAGAAGTAAGCCATGGCAACGCCGCCTGCGCGACGCACTGAAACGGTCTCGTTTGGCCCGTTCCTCCTGGTTCCCGGCGAGAGATTGCTGACCAGGGATGGCGCCCGCATCGAGCTTGGCGCCCGCGCCTACGATATTCTCGTGATGCTGTTGTCCCGCCCGAACGAAGTGATCAGCAAGAACGAGCTGATCGCCGAGGTCTGGCCCGGCCTCAACGTCGAAGAAGGTAGCTTGCGCTTCCATGTCGCGGGCCTGCGCAAAGCGCTCGGCGAGGGAAAGGATGGCGCCCGTTATATCTCCACGTCCTCTGGTCGCGGCTACAGTTTTGTTGCAGCAACTTCACGCGCGAGCATTGCAGCCGCGCCTCCGCTCGCCCCCTCCCCAGGTTTTCATCATTACAATCTGCCGAGCCGGCTCGGCACCATGATAGATCGTGAGGAAGACCTTGAGAAACTGTCGCTGCGGCTCGATGCCGACCGGTTTGTCACGATCGTCGGCTCAGGCGGCGTTGGCAAGACCACGGTTGCGGTGGCGATCGCGCACCAGTTGCACACGAGCTTTGACGGCGCGGTGCTGTTCGTCGATCTGAGCATGGTGAGCGATCCTCGCTTCGTGACGACGGGCGTCGCGTCGATGCTGGGCCTCTCCGTCCAGAGCGCGGACGCAACGTCCAGCCTGATCGCATATCTCAGAGACAAGCGGCTTCTGCTTGTGCTCGATACATGCGAACATCTGATTGACGCCGTTGCAACCCTGGCTGCGGCGATCTTCGGGACCGCTCCGCAAGTTCACATTCTCGCAACGAGCCGTGAAACGCTGCAGGTCGAAGGAGAGAACGTCTATCGGCTGGAGCCGCTCGCTTATCCTCCCGAGGACGGTGAACTTTCCGCCGACGTCGCACGAACATTCCCTGCTACGCAATTGTTCGTCGAACGTGCCCTGGCAAGCGGCGCCAACTTGAAGCTGAACGACGCTGAAGCCGCGATCGTGGCTGACATCTGTCGGAAGCTGGATGGGGTAGCGCTCGCCATCGAATTGGCCGCGCGCCGCGTCCAGGTCTATGGCCTGAATGAAACAGCCGCCCTGCTCGACCAGCGACTCGGCCAATTATGGGCAGGCCCACGCACCGCCCCGCCCCGGCAAAAGACCCTCCAGGCGACGCTCGACTGGAGTTACAGCCTGCTCTCGGAAACAGAGCGCATCGTGCTGCGCAGACTGGCGATCTTTGTCGGAAATTTCACCCTCGACGCCGCGCTTGCAGTCGCCACCGGCAATGGTCTCGACCAGGCGGAAGTTTTTGAGGCCATCGACAGCCTGGTTGCCAAGTCCATGGTCGCAACGCGTTCGCTCGACGCCGTCATGCGCTATCGTCTCCTTGATACGACCCGGGCCTATGCAATCGGGCTCACGGCTGATGACGTCGAAACGGCCGCCCTGGCCATCCGTCATGCACGTTACTACCGGCAATGGATTGCGCAAGCTGCCACCGGATGGTCGTCGCTGATGTCCGGTACGCAACGCGCCCCCTATTTCGCCGGCGTCAGCAATGTTCGCATTGCCCTGGAATGGTGTTTTGGACCAAACGGTGACCAGCCAACCGGCATTGGGCTCGCCGCCGCCGCAGCGCCCGTCCTCCTGGCGATGTCGCTGCTTCCGGAATGCCATCATTGGTCGCAACGCGCTTTGGCTGCCCTCGACGATCAGGTCTGCAGCAAGCCCGAGCAGATGCACCTGCAAGCCGGCCTCGGGATCTCGTCGATGCTTCTCCATGGAGAGAGCGAGCATGCGCGAGAGGCGTTGGACCGCAGTTTGCTGCTGGCCGAAGCGGAGCACGACGCCGCCAGCGAAGCGGGCCTGCTTGGCATGTTGCACATGTTCCACTTCCGCAGCGGCGACTTCAATGTCGCATTGTCGTTTGCAAAGCGCTGCCGGTCGCTCGCGGCCAGCGTCGACGATCCCGCAGCTCTTGCCCTGGCCCATTCCATTCTCGGACGCTCCCTCCTCATGATGGGAGACCTCCGCGGCGCGCGCACCGAGCTCGAGGCCCTTTTCGCAGATTGGTCGCCATCACAGCAGAGCGACACGATCTATCTGGTCCATGATCGTCATTTCCGAGCCGGCATCGCGCTGGCGAGAACACTTTGGATGCAAGGGCATCCGACCCAGGCCGTTGAGCGTGCCCGGGAATTCATCGACGCCGCCAGGCGAATGGATCATCCGGCATCGGTCACCGTTCTTCTTGCCTGGGCCGCGTCGATCTTTTTGTGGACCGGAGATTTTCACAGTGCGGAGGAGTATATCGACGGCTCGATTGCGATCTCCGAATCCTATTCCCTTGGACCACTGACCGCAGTTGGACGCGCAAGAAAGGCGCAACTTGCGATTCGGCAGGGCCGGAACGCGATCGCGGACCTTCGCGCCTCCCTCGCACAAATTCACGCAGTTCGTTACGAGCTGATTACCACCGAGTTCAACATCTGCCTCACGCAAGGCCTGATTGCCAGCGGGCAGCGCGATGAGGCAATGACCCAGCTGACCGACACGATTCTGAAGGTCACCAGCAAAGGCGACACGTGCTACATGCCGGAGCTGCTGCGCATGAAGGGCGGACTGCTCCGCGCGATGGCGCCATCTCGCCTTGAGGAAGCCGAAGCGTGTCTGGTGCAATCGCTTGAGCTCAGTCGCAGTCAAGGCGCACTCGGCTGGGAATTGCGCACGGCGACCGATCTGGCGGCGCTACTACTGATTGGAAAGGGCCTTCGCCAACCTGCAAAGGAGATTCTCCAACGGACATATAGTCAGTTTACGGAGGGTTTTGACACTGCCGATCTCCGTGCAGCTGAGCGCCTGCTGGAGCAACTGTCATGACGTCCGACCGCGCGCCAACGGTCGACCATGTCAAAGGCTACTGCGGATTGTGCATCGCGCGTTGCGGCACGATTGCAACCGTGGCGGACGGTCGGTTCATTCGCCTGGACCCCGATCCAGCGCACCCGACCGGAGCAGCCATTTGCGCCAAGGGTCGGGCGGCTCCCGAACTGGTCTACCACAGAGACCGGCTGACACGACCGCTTCGCCGTACCCGGCCGAAAGGCGACCCTGATCCGGGATGGGAAGAGATCTCCTGGGACATGGCGCTCGATCTGATCGCTGCCGCGATGCGGCGCACTGCTGCACAATATGGACCCGAAGCAGTTGCTTTTAGCATGTCGTCACCATCGACGACGGCCATCGCGGATTCCGCGCCGTTCGTTCGCCGGCTGATGAACGCCTTTGGCACTCCGAATCTGGTCTGGGCACTCGACTTGTGCGGCTGGGGTCGCGGCTTCGCCACGCGGTATGTGTTTGGGGTCGGCAGCGTTGCGACAGGAGGCGCTGGCGGTGCCATGCCGGACATTGCCAGAACCGGATGTCTTATCCTGTGGGGCTATAATCCTTCCTTTACCCGCATCACGCATGCGACTGCGACGGTGGCTGGCCTCAAACGCGGGATGAAGCTTGTGGTGATCGATCCCCGCAACGTCGGCCTCGCCAACAAGGCCGATGTATGGCTGCGGGTGCGCCCAGGAGCCGACGGCGCGCTCGCATTGGGTCTCGCGAACGTCATGATTCAGCGCGGTTGGTACGATCAGGAGTTTGTGCGCGCGTGGAGCAATGGGCCGCTGCTGGTGCGATCCGACACCAACATGCTACTGAAAGCCGAAGACGTGTTTCCCAATGCCGGCCGCGGGTCCTTCGTTGCCTGGGACATGCGATCGAGTTCCATTGTCCGCTATGATCCGGTCACCGGACAGTACGATCCGTCGCCCGGGCATCTGTCCTTACAAGGTGAATATGCCGTTGAAACGATCGACGGGGCCGTCAGTTGCCGTCCGGTCTTCGACCACTACGCCGGTCTTTGCAGGCAATACTCACCTGAGACGATCGCACGGACCTGCTGGATTTCTCCGGAGCAGCTGGCAGAGGCGGCGCGAACGATCTGGGTATCCCGGCCGGTCTCGTATTACGCGTGGAGCGGGCACGAGCATCACGCGAACACGACGGAGACCGCGCGGGCGATCGCCATGCTCTATGCCTTGACCGGCAGCTTCGATGCCCCTGGTGGCAACGTTCTACTCCCATCGGTCCCGACAGTGCCGATCACCGGGGAGGACCTCGCTCCGGGACTTGCGCCGGCCATCGGCGTCGCCGAACGTCCGCTCGGACCCGCACGCTGGGACAACGTATCGACCCATGACTTCTATCGAGGGGTTCTCGAAGGTGATCCCTATCCGGTGCGCACGCTGATTGGATTCGGCGCGAATCTGCTGCTTGCCCAGGCTGATCCTGTTCGCGGCCGCGCGGCACTTTCGTCGCTGGATTTTTATGCACATGCGGACCTCTTCATGAATCCGACGGCCGCGCTTGCCGACATCGTGCTTCCCGTCGCATCTTGCTTCGAACGCGAGGCTCTCAAGATCGGGTTTGAAATCAGCGAAGACGCGCAGTCTCACGTTCAATTCCGGTCGAGAATCGTGTCCCCGCCCGGAGAGGCCTTGCCCGACACCGACGTCGTCTTCGGTCTCGCCAAACGCCTTGGGCTCGAGAAGCGGTTCTGGAATGGCGACGTCGACGCCGCCTACCGCGAACAGCTTGCTTCCAGCGGGATCTCTCTCGAGCAACTCAGGGCCGAACCGGCCGGACGACGAAGCTCACTGACAGCGACCCACTATAAATACCAGGCACCGGACGAGCGAGGGAACGCGCGCGGCTTTCCAACTCCGACGCGAAAAGTCGAGTTCTGGTCGGAGACGTTCGCTGACCACGGCTACTCGGCGCTTCCACAATTTATCGAAACTGCCGTCTCTGGAACGTCGCAACCAGCGGACATGTTTCCCCTCATTCTGACATGCGCGAAGCCGAGCTTGTTCTGCCAAAGCCAACACCGCGCATTGCCGATCCTGCGCAAGCGGCTACCGTACCCGGAAGTCGAACTGCACCCGATGACGGCCGCCGCCAGGGAAATTCGGGACGGAGATTGGGTCGAGGTCAGAACATCGAGCGGCGCAATGCGCGCCAAGGCCCGCTTCAACGAGACATTGGACAATCGCGTCGTCGTCGGCCAACATGGCTGGTGGCAAGGTTGCACTGAACTCGAGATCGCGGGTTCAGATCCAACAGATCCAACTGGAAACAACTTCAACCTGACAGTCGATGCCACGATGCGTGACCCGATCAGCGGCACCCCATCTCACCGATTCAACATGTGCGACATCCGACTCCTGCGCAGTAATGCGCATGCAGGTTACCGCGGCATGGCCTGAGGCAGGTCTGAAGGAGTTGGCGCGCCGCGCGGAGATCTGCCGTGTCGGAGCCCTCCGTAAATCGCGCCAAAGTATTACTCAAATCAGAGAGCGCCTGAGCCGAGGCCCGCCCGGCAAGACGCACACGGCTGGTAGCGGCTCGCAATTTCCAGGAAATGGCCGACTGCCTCTCAGCCAGTTCCATCGCTGCACAAAAATCCTGCTCTGCACCCAAGCGATCACCGCCCCGCCCGCTGAGCTCGCCCCGCACGCGCAAAAGCTCTGGCATCTCCCAGCTGTCACCTTGGGCGGCAACAGCCTCGATGCGCGCCTGGATCGCGGAGAGCGCCTCCGCAGGTCGTCCCTGCGCCGCCATCCCCTCGACCAGCGCGATGGTGGCGGACCCGCTGTAAAGTTCCAGGCGGTCGGCAAGCATGCGAGGCAATGCAGGCTGCAGCAATTCGACTCCCTGATCCACCGCGCCGCGCGCAATGCACAGCTCTCCCTTGAGGGCGGTCGCGGCGGTGAAGAACGGTCCGAGCCCATGCTGGCGCGAATAGTCGGCCAGCCGGTCGGCGGCCTCCTCCAGGCTGCACAGATCTCCTGTCCAGCGGTAGACGCGCGCCGCAAAGCAGAGCCCCGCGCAGTACATCGCGAGATCCGGATTTGAGCCAATCTTCGTGAGACTGTTTGCAACCTCGACGGCCTGATCCGGAAGACCGAGCAGCCAGAGGTTGGTGCAGGACATGATCTGCGTGCCCCGGGGGTAGGCGAAGTGATCGATGGGCAGGTCCGGCATCGCAGCGTCCCCCGCCTCGCCCGCTTCCAGCTTCTCTCGGGCAAGCCGCTGATTCCCGGTCAGGTGATAGGCGACTCCGAGATAGGTTTGGGCACGAGCAACTGCGGCCGGATCTCCAATCACCGCGGCGACTGTGTCGGCCAGACGCGCCACCTCTAATAGACGCTTGCGCTCGCCCGTTCGGCGGTACAAAGCGTGAAGCCGGCTCAACAGTCGAAATTGGTTCTGCGAGTCACCCACAGCCTGCGCCAGCTCGAGCCCGCCGCGGAGAGCGGCCTCGCATTGCTGACTGTTTCGTTCCGTGAACATCGCCGCATGCCCGAACGCCCAGAGCAACTCCACTTTGGCGGCATGATAGCTCAGGCCGTCGCCGAGCGCGTCGATTGCGCGACCGGCCCAGACGCGACATTCCTCCAGCAGATTGAGTTCTACAAACAGCCGCGCACAGGCAGCTGCAAGCGGCGGACGAAGTTCAGCGCCGCGCGCATCGGAATAGGCCCAATCCAGCGCGGCGCGGGCGTCCGGCAAGAGTTCGGCGCGACGGCTCCAGCCCCCCGGACGCTGTCCGCCCGGCTCGTACGATCGAGGGGCTAAGGCCTCCAGCACATATCGCGCCTGAGCGAGGTGTGCGGCATAGGCCATTCCCGAAGCGCCAAGCTTGTCCGCCGCGTAGGCGCGCGTTGTCTCGAGCAGGCGGAAGCGCGCCAGACCAGCGTCAGGCCTGCTCGTCACCAACGACTTTGCGACCAGTTGCTCCAGATTGTCGAGAATGGCCCCGCGCTCGCTCGGGCTGCCGGCAACAGCGCGCGCCCCCTGGAGTGTGAACGTGCCAGGAAAGACGCTGAGACGCTGCAGAAGGCTCCGCTCGGCTGGAGAGATGAGGTCATAACTCCAGTCCAATGCCGCGCTCAGCGATTGGTGCCGCTCCGGGGCCGTACGTCGCCCAGGCAAGGCAAGCCGAAATCGTCCTTCGATGAGTTCGTCGATCTCAATCAAGCTGTGCGCCGACAGGCGGCTCGCAACCAGTTCGATTGCCAACGGCATCCCATCGAGCTTGCGACAAATGCGAGCCACGACCTCGCCCTCACAACTGCTCAGGGCAAGGCTGCAACCTGCCGCGGCCGCGCATTCCGTGAAGAGCCGTGCCGACGAATATCGATTGATGTCCGATCCATCCGGAAAATCTTCCGGCGGTATTTCAAGTGGAGCGAGCTCAACCACAAACTCGCTCATGGCCTCGAGCGACTCCCGACTTGTCGCCAATATGGAAACCGCCGGTGCTTGCATGTGGATCGCCTCCGCAAGCCGCGCGACCGCGTCAACCACGTGCTCGCAATTGTCGAGGACCAACAGAAGCTCGCGGTCGCGCAACGCTTCGATCAGCCGACGCGTGGGGTCGCCAACCGGAATGAGCAGGCCGAGCGCAGATGCAACTGCGATTGCGACCAGATGCGGATCTCTGAGAGTGCCAAGATCGATAAACTGGACGCCGTCCCTGAATCTGGCGGCGGATTCATGCGCAAGCGTGATGGCAACCGTGGTCTTGCCGATGCCGCCTGGGCCGCGGAGGGTCACGAAGCGGCGCTCGGTCAGGTGCTCGGCAAGCATGACGACCGCCGCATCACGCCCGACGAGCCGGCTCGGCCTGGGAGGAAGCCCTTGAGCCCGCTGATTGGCCGCCAGATCACGCGGATTCGATCGCATCGGCATCGCCGCGTTGTGAACCGGAGCGACGAAACAATACCCGCGGCCGGGAACGTTGACCACGTAGGACTCGCCACCCTTGCTGTCATCCAGAGCGCGGCGCAGCTGGACGACATGGAAGCGCAGGCTGCCCTCGTCGACCGTCAGGCCGGGCCAAGCCCTCGCGATAAGGTCGGCTTTGCCGACGACTTCGCCGGCACGGTCAACCAACAGACAGAGCAGATCGAACGCGCGGCTGCCAAGGGGAACGGACGCACCATTGCGCTCGAGCAGGCGTTCCTTCGGAACAATGCGGAAGGGCCCGAAAGCAAAGGCATCCGGGGGAGCAACAGGCCGTGCAACTGGTTTGGTCGTGTCGCAGTTCACCAAGATCACCCATGCCCCTCAAGGCGGGGGCCCCTTCGATCAAATCGCCCGAAAATGCAGGCCACACAGTGCAGGCCCGATGCTTCAATGTCCTGACAGGCAGAGCCCGCTTATCCGATCGACCCAGCGCCGGGCGCGGGCGTCACAACTGTCACGCTACATCTCACCTCCCCGCTCGAGATACGTCTTCACCCACGCCATCCTGCGTAAGGCGGCCGGCTTTGGCTCGTTAGACGTTGCAAGATTTTGTTATGATGCAAAGCGATTGACGGTGTCCGCCTGACGCAACCGCATCACGTCCGAACCTCCCGAATATCCTTTAAGCCTTTCTCTTCTAAGCCCAATTTGACGCGTAAGACCAACGTTTGCGGCACCCATTGCACCGCTTCGGGGACGACAAGCTTGTCGCCAACACCATTGCTTCCGCGCTTGAGCTGTCTCAGCCGGGCAACTTTTTCTAGAGTTCTGTCGCTGGACGCAGCAGGCACTCGCGTCCCTCGAAGGTGCGCGACTCGGCAGCCGGGCGGAGATGCAGCTGCAGACTGCTCCTGGCATTGCGGTGATGTCTACGCAGGGCAATACGGGAAGCTGTACGCGCGGCGTCCACTCGCAAAGTCTAACAACGCATAACGTGCTAACAGCCGGCCTCCCGTACAGAGTGCCGCCATGAGTAACGAGGAACGTCACGAGTTCGAGCGAGTTCGCGCCGGCACGCATCGTGCTCGGCTGAAGATCCATCCGAACGAGGCAAAGGGCGAGAGTCATGGACATCTTGAGGCTCGAAAGGTTGGGCGCCCCCGTCGCCAGCGGCGGCCAGTTGATCACGGGACAGAACCCGCATTCGTCAGGTCCGGCCGCAAGCACACTGCTGGCGAAGCTGGGTGAGATCGGCACGGGCCCATGGGAGCACCACCTCCCGGAAGATCGCTCAGGGCCCGCTTCACATTCCCCAGGTGGAGACTGGCCCGCACGCTGGCTGCGAGCAGCGGGAGCCGCGCACTCTCCTTGCGAATTTGACTTGCGCGGGAGAGATCACATCACGGATCAGATCGATCAGATGCGCCGGCGGGTGATCGGCGTCAACGGGCCTGCAGCACAATGCTAACAGCGAGAGGTACGGATATGTCCGATTCCTACCCGGACGACTGTCCCACGGCCTTCAGTCTCACTCGCCGCCGCGACGTGTTGGTCGGCGGGCTGCTATTTGGCGCGATTGCCGCTCTGCCAACGCTGCCGGCCGTTGCAGCGCCGGCCTTGTGGTCCGATGAAGCTGCGGCGCGGTTCATGGAGATTTCATCTCTGCTGGTCCCCCACCGCCTGAAAGCAGAGATCGGAAGCCGCATGGGCGCTGCGATGATGGCCTTGAATCCTGCGCTGTTGCAGCAAATTGACGGCCTCCTTTCCATCGCCCGAGCTAAGAACGCGCGCGTTGTCGAAGACTTCTTCGCCGACGTACCAGATGGTCCGCTCAAAGATACTGCACTCGCGATCATTTCCGCCTGGTATCTCGGCGTCGTCACGGGCGCTCCCGACGCCGAGGTGTTCGCCTATGAGTACGCGCTCATGTACGGGCCGACGAGGGACGTCATGACCATTCCCTCCTATGCGATCTCGGGGCCGAACCGATGGACGGCCGATGCGCCTCCACTGAGCAACATGCCAGAATTTTGAATGCGATGCTCGCGAGCGAGGAGTTATTCAGATGGCAAACGACCACAGCGCGGACATCGTCGTCGTCGGAACCGGCGTGGTCGGTTGCCTGATCGCGCAACAGGCTGTTGATGCAGGTCTGTCCGTGTTGATGCTCGAAGCGGGGCCTCGCGTCGATCGTTGGCGAATCGTCGAGAATTTCCGCAACCTCCCGCCGAGCCTGCGTCTGTTTCACTGGAATGCGCCGTACCCGCCGAAGCCATGGGCGCCGCACCTCGAAACCCGCACGGCCAGCGAGCAGGAGCAGTATCTTCAACTGGAAGGGCCGAATGCCCGCGCCTATCTGCAGGGCTACGTCCGCTACGCAGGCGGCGCGACCTGGCACTGGGCCGGAATCTGCTGGCGTCTAACGCCCGAGGACATGCGCCTGAGGAGCCTGTACGGGGTCGGCCGGGACTGGCCGTTCGGCCACGAAATCATCGAGCCCTACTACACACGCGCGGAATACGCGATCGGCGTCAGCGGTCCATCCGACCCGATGTTGCAGTGGCCGACGAATGGAAAGCGCTCAAAGCCCTATCCCATGGGCCCAATTCCCTTCGGTCCGGGTGAGCATCGTTTCACAGAGGCCGCGGCGAAACTCGGGATGATCAACCTGCCCGCACCCCAGGCCCGCAACAGCGGCGTCTCCTATGACGGCCGGCCAGCGTGTTGCGGTAACAACAACTGTTTTCCAGTATGCCCGATCGCCGCGAAATATGATGCGGCGACGGCCTTACCGAAGATCGAGGCCAAGGGCGGAAAAATTCTGGCCAATGCGGTCGTTTATCGAATCGAGACGGACGAGAAGAACTCGATCCAGGCGGTTCACTTCTTCGATCCAGACAAGCGCTCGCACAGGGTGACCGGCCGGCTCTTCGTGATTGCCTGCAACGGCATCGAAACGCCAAAGCTGCTGTTGCTGTCAAAGGACGAACGCAACCCGAACGGCGTGGCGAACAGCTCCGATCAGGTTGGTCGCAACATGATGGATCAGCCGAAGCTCACAGCGGAGCTGGAGCTGCAGGAGCCCCTCTGGACGGGCGTCGGGCCGGTCCAGAGCAGCAGCATTCTCAATACCACGCAAGGTGACTTCCGCGGCCGCCATGCCGGCGCGATGTTCCGTATGGAGAATTTCGCCCGTAGTCCGCTCGGCGCGGCCGCCGCGCTGAAGAAGGGCCTGGTGGGCAAGGCCCTGGATGCAGAGATCCGGCGGCTTTCCGCCTGTACCGCAAGATTGACCGTCGAGCATGAGATCCTGCCTTCGGCGAATAACCGCCTGACGCTGTCCAGCCAGAAGGACTGGCTCGGCATCAATAAACCAAACATCCATTACGATGTCGGCGACTATGTGCGTCGAAGTGCCGAGGAATACACCGTACCACGACTGCGACGGCTGGCAGCCGAACTCGGCGCCACCAAGTTCCAGCTGTCTCCCGAATTTCTCAACAGCGACCACATCATGGGCGGCTGTATCATGGGGACCGAACCGGCGACGGTGGTGGTTGATACCGACTGTCGTGCGCACGATCATCCCAACCTGTTCTTGCCTGGCGGCGGTGCGATGCCCAGCGCGACGGCTTCGAACAGTACACTCACCATGACAGCGCTGGCGCTGAAGGCCGCGGACGCGATCGTCAATCAACTGAAGCACGGCTGACCATGAGCAATCCCAGCCCCCACCTCGGCGCGCTGCTCATCATTTTCGCTGCTACCGCGCTCGCCGGCAATTGTCGTGCAGCCGATCCGCCCCATCAAGCGGCCGCCGAGATCAAGCGCGGAGAATACCTGGCAATCGCCGCTGACTGCGCCGCCTGCCATACGGCACCTCGCGCCAAACCCTTCGCGGGCGGACTGCCCATCGGCACGCCGCTTGGCACCATCTATTCGACGAATATCACACCGTCGACGGATTTCGGAATTGGGCGCTACACGGAGGAGGAGTTTTCGCAGGCGCTCCGGCGCGGCATTCGGCGCGATGGCGCGAACCTCTATCCTGCGATGCCGTACACATCTTATGCCAAGTTCACCGAAGAGGACGTCCGCGCGCTCTATTTGTACTTCACCCGAGCAGTAGAGCCGGTCGAACAACGCCCGCCATCGACGAGCCTTCCGTTCCCGATGAATATCCGTGCCTCCATGATCGCCTGGAATCTGTTGTTCCTGGACTCGGGACCCTTCGTGCCGGACCGAAATCAATCGCCAGAATGGAACCGGGGCGCCTACCTCGTGCAGGGCGCAGCGCATTGCGGCACCTGCCACACGCCGCGCGGCCTTCTCATGCAAGAGGAGGATAGCCGTGCCTTGTCGGGCGCGCAGGTCGGGCCCTGGTACGCGCCAAACATCACGCCGGATCCGATCAGCGGCATTGGGCGCTGGACCAAGGAAGAGCTCATTGCGTATCTGCACACGGGACACCTGTCCGGAAAAGCGCAAGCAGCCGGCAGCATGGGCGAAGCGGTCGAGGATAGCTTCCAGCACCTTGCTGCCGCAGACCTCGACGCTATCGCGACGTATATCAAGACTATCCCGGTCGTTCGCGATCCGGCCGACCGGGTTTCCCGTTTCTCGGCCGGGAAGATGTCCTCCGCGCTCGCTCAGTTGCGCGGGCGTGACGGCATCAGGTCCGATAGCGAGTCCGATCCCGGCGGCGCGGAGCTCTTTCAAGGCAATTGCGCCTCCTGCCATTCGACTGAGGGTCAAGGCAGCAAGGATGGCTACTACCCGAGCCTGTTCTCGAACTCGGCCACCGGAGCGAGGAACGCGACCAACCTCATTGCGACCATCCTGTATGGCGTAAACCGCACCACGTCGGAACGACAAGCCTTCATGCCGGGCTTCGGCGGTCACCCGACCGACGCCAATCCGCTCAGCGATCGCAACATCGCGGCGCTGGGCAACTACGTGCTCACGCACTATGGGTCGGCCGATACCATCATCACCGAACAACAGGTCGCGGAGGTACGCTGGGGCGGCCCTTCCTCGCCACTGCTCGCGCTCGCCCGCGGAGGCATGGCAGCCGCGGCGGTCATCGTGCTTTTGGGTGCGGCCCTTTTTATCATCCGGAGGCGAGGAGCTGCCGCCTGGCGTGCCAAGCGGACGGCGCCATGCACATAGCGGGTACAGTCGATCGAGGCTTCTGTTCCGGATCGAGAGTACGGTGATCGTCGTGAGGAGCAACACGATGGGACGCTTGTTGTCGGTCAATGTGGGCTTGCCGCGGGACATCGTCTGGCAAGGTAAAACCGTCCATACCAGCATCTGGAAAACGCCGGTCGAGGGGCCGCGCATGGTGCGCCGGCTCAACATTGACGGCGACGGACAAGGGGACCTCGGCGGCCACGGCGGTGAGCGGCGCGCCGTCTATGTCTATCAGCTCGACTCCTATCGGTATTGGGAACGCCACCTCGGCAGGAACGACTTCGTGTACGGGCAGTTCGGAGAAAATTTCACCGTCGATGGCCTGCCGGATGCAGCGGTCTGTATCGGAGACCGGTACCGGATCGGCGGAGCCGTATTCGAGGTGACGCAGCCGCGCGTCACTTGTTACCGGCTCGGCATCCGCATGAACGAGCCTGAAATGGCCGCGCTGCTGGTCAAGCACGGCAGGCCGGGCTTCTATTTCCGCGTGCTGGAGGAAGGCGAAGTGAGGGCCGGCGACGAGATCACGCTCGTCGCGTCCGGGCCCGAACAGATGAGCGTGTCCGAGATCGACGCCCTGCTCTACCTGCCCGGCCACCCGGCCGCTCGACTGGGGCGCGCACTGCGCATCCCTGCACTGAGCGCCGGCTGGCACCGCTCTTTCGAGGCCTTGCTGAAGCAGGAGCGCAAGGACGGTGCGGCGACGGGAAATGCCGGCCTCGGTCTCGCATCCAGCACGGCACCTCCGTGGCGTGGGTTTCGTCCGCTTCGCGTGTCTCGCAAGGAGCGCGAGACGCGTAACGTGATTTCGCTGGTGCTCGAGCCCACAGACGGGCAACCCATCGCCGCCGCTCTGCCCGGACAATTCGTCGTGTTGCGGCTGGGGCCGACATCTGCTTCTGCGCTGATGCGCAGCTATTCGCTGTCCGGCGAGCCTGGCACCGCGTCTTATCGCGTGAGCGTCAAACGGGGAGCCCATGGTGCGGCCAGCACCTATATCAACGATGAGCTGAAGGTCGGCGACATCGTGGAGGCCAGCGCGGCGCGCGGCAGCTTCACATTGCGGCAAGGCGACACGCCTGTCGTCCTGTTGAGCGCCGGCATTGGAGTCACGCCGGTGCTCGCGATGCTCCATGCGTTGGCGGCCGAAGCAACGACGCGAGACGTCTGGTGGCTGTACGGAACCCGCAGCGGCCGCGAACATCCGTTTGCCAACGAGGCGCGCGAGCTGCTGGCGGCGCTCCCCCACCGCCACAGCCGGATCTGCTACAGCTCTCCGGATCCGGCGGATCGCCCCAATGTTAATTTCGACGTCCGTGGCCGCCTGGACATGCGCGTGCTTGAGCAACTGAATCTGCCGCGCGATGGTGATTTCTATATTTGCGGACCGACCAGCTTCATGAGCGATCTGTCGGCAGGCCTTGCGGCCTTGGGCGTCGCCAAAGATCGCATCCACACCGAGATATTCGGCCCCGGCCCCTCCAGCCCCCCGGGCATTGCCGCTCCGCCACGCCGCCCGCCGCACGTACCGGCGGGACCTCCCGGCTCGGGACCTACGGTTTCGTTCGCGCGTTCCGGACTCAATGTCCGCTGGGGGCCATCCTTTCAGAGCTTGCTCGAGCTGGCCGAGGCTTGCGACGTCCCGGTGCGATGGTCGTGTCGAACGGGGGTGTGCCACAACTGCGAGACCGGGCTGGTGGCGGGGCAGATCGGCTACCACCCGGATCCGGTTGATGCACCGGCAGACGGCAATGTGCTGATCTGCTGCTCGCGCCCCGAAGGCAATGTCGTGATTGACTTGTGACCGGAGGCCGCGCGACTGCACTCAAATAGGGAGAATTCAAATGCGATCCGACATGACGCAGGGAGCCGCTTTCCCGGACTATGAGCTGAGCGACCACACCGGGAAGCATCGTAAACTCTCCGAGCTACAGGGACAGGATCCGATGGTGGTCGTGCTCGGCCGGGGCGGCTACTGTCCAAAGGATCGTCGTCAGGCCGAAGAGTTGCTGCAGCTCCATCGCGAGATGGAGGTGGGCTATTGCCGACTGGTCACGATCACGACCGACAATATCAGCCAGACGAATGAATATCGGAGCGGTGTAGGGGCGCACTGGCCCTTTCTCTCCGATCCACGACGCATCGTTCAGAAGAACCTCGATATCGCGGAATATACCGACCCAGCCCACAATCCGATGATCCCGCACGTCATCGTGCTGGAGCCGGACCTCATCATTTACAAGATCTACGACGGCTACTGGTTCTTCGGACGCCCCACGATGGAAGAACTTCGCCAGGATCTGCGTGCTGTGAGCAGAAAATGCCGACCGGACTGGGACATCACGGCGCTCGAACTTAAGGCTGCGTGGCAGCAAGGCCGCAAGGAGCTCTTCCATCCGTATGGAAAAGCCAATCTTCAAACTCTCAGCGAGCAGAATTAGAAGGAGACGGAGCCGGCCGCTCCGGTTGTGGGGCACAGGTCGGCCTAAATCCGCTCACCGCCAATCCGGTTTTGGTTTCGCAGCAAGCTGTGCCCTACGGCGACGGGCAGACCAGATTGTCCGTTTTGCTCGCGCTAATATCCTATTCTACGACGAGCAGTAATCGACCTGCATTATCGGATCTGAGCGCTGTATCGATGGGGTGAAGATGTAGAAATAACGGAAAAGTCGCACAGCAATCTGACCGCGCCACGTCCTTCCACAAAAAACGTCGCACGAGATCCATTTTGCTCTCGGCGATCACTCCGCGAAGGTCTTGGAAAATAAGGATTTTCCAATGGTGGGCGCACCAGGGCTCGAACCTGGGACCCGCTGATTAAGAGTTCGCTTTGCTTGCCCGTCGAGGCGTCGACGATCGTGCGGGGCGCTTGTTGGCCCCCACTTTCCCGGCGATGCCGGCGAGCACAGTCTGCCAAAAGAATCCGTTCTGATAGGCAAGCAGGAAGTCTCCCATCGACTCCGGATTTTGGTTCGTAAGGGCGTAGATCGAGTTGAATATCAGCGGCGAAACGAATAGCGCGGCAATGAACTGAAAATCGTTGAAGATGGATCGCAGCGCCGGGCCGACGGCCGTTATGCCCTGCCCCTCCTGCTTTGCTTTCTCGAATACGAAGCTACTGAATATTCCTGCGATCATCAGGATCGCCGCGCGTCGAAGCCCTTGCCGTATGGAGAAAACTCGGCCGGCAGCGAAGTACCGAGGTGATCGAGCGTTTGCAGCCCCCAATATAGGCGACACACTGGACACCTGGGGATGGTGCCTGTGCAACGTCCGCAGCGCGCGGCCTTCCGGGCAGCTTCTCAGCTCTGTGAACCGGTGCGACCGGCCCCGATCCGCCATCTTTCCCAACCGCGTCGCCGTAAGTTCACTTTTGGACAGACTGCCTCAACGGTTCGTCTCAAACTGACGATGTTCATAGCTGGCGATTGCCAAGCGGCGCGACCCGGCAGTCCTTCAGGGTTGAGGACCAGCGGGTCTCTTCGCATTTAGGTTGCGATATTTTCCCGGTCCGATGCGACAGGATTCCTTGCGTTGTTGGGACTCACAAAGCCAGCTAGTATTGTTGAATTGATTTGTTGAACGCTGTTTCCAGTCGGAGTATTTCCATGGCTAGGCGAGCAGTATCCCGTGATGATTTTAAAGGCTTGTTCGCGCTCTTTGCATTCGCGGCGCAACACAACGAAAACCACAACGGTGCGTCTCGGCTGCTCCACCTGTTCGTGTCCAGCCGATATATTCCTGATGATCTTCTCGATCTATGGTCGGAGTGCGCCGAGGCAACTGGTCCTGAAACTATGGGCGAACAACTCTGCCTGCGCGCTCACGCGGTGGCTGACGGCAGTTCGAGCTACGACCATGCCAGCGCATTTCTGCATGCGTTGCTCAAAGCGCTCGATCAAACACAGCACTGAGCCTTCGTCGACCTGCCCCCTTGCTGACCCCGCGCCTGATCGCTCCGGACGACTACACCGTTCACGACGACGGCAGCCGCGTTCGGCCGCATCCGAGATGACCAGTCTGCTTGGCGTGAAGGACCAACACCAGACTCACGGAATGCGGCGGAGCTATTATTCAATCACCTCGTCGGCCCGTACCAGCAACGAGGGCGGCACGGTAAGACCGAGCGCTTTGGCCGTCTTCATGTTGATAATGAGGACGAATTTGGTTGGTCTCTGTACCGGGAGGTCCGCAGGTTTGGTACCCTTGAGGATCTTGTCTACATAGTCGCCCGCGCGGCGGAATAAATCGGCTGTATCGGCCCCGTATACCGATAATCCCCCGTTAGCATAATGTCGGAATAAGTAATTTGCTGGCAGGTGATACTTAGCCGCGAGCGCGATAATCCGCTGCGCCTGGGCATAGGTGAGCGCATCTCCAAAATCAATGATCGCATCGGCTTGTTGGGCGGTGGCCGAGGCAAAGGCAATGTCGAGTTCTTCTGCCGTGGTCGCCGGAACGAGAGGCAGAGCCACGCCGAGGCTCCGGGCTATGCGCGGGATCTCTTCCGCGAAGTACAGCTTTTGCAGTGGATTGTCTGGATTGACCAAGACTGCGATTTTGAAAGCGCCGGGAACAAGTTCTCGAAGAATTTCGAGGCGTTTTGCGAAGAAGTCGTCGGGAACATTGGTCGTCATGCCCGTTATGTTGCCACCTGGTCGCGACAGGCTTTGTACGAGGCCGAGGTGCACGGGATCAGCGACACCCACGAATACAATGGGAATAGTGCCGGTCGCGGATTGGAGCGCTAAAGCTGCTTGCGGCCCCGGAGCGATCAGGATGTCGGGGCCGAGGGCCATCAACTCGGTGACGGAATCTTTTAGTCGATCTGCGGGTTGAGAAAACCGATACTCGATGCCCAGGTTTTTTCCCTCCATCCAACCTAGGCTTCGCAGCGCATCAAGGAACGCAAGCTCGGCTTGATTGAGGGCCTTCCCGCTTCCATCGCCTATGGCGAGAAAGCCGAGCCGACGACGTTTACCCTGCCCGTGCGATGGGCGGGGCGAAATGAACAGCGCCGCAGTTCCCGCAATGAACTCTCGCCGCTTCATTCCATCCTCTTAGCAGCCTGAGGACGACGACCAAACGCACGATACCACCTCTTGACCGTCGGTGCAGGTCACTTTCTGACCTCGACTGCAAACGCCCTCTCTTCTGCTAGGGGTCATTCGCGTCGATCTGCTGCCACAGGGCCGGTTTAGAAGGAAGTCGGGTTTTAGGAGCTGCCTCGGGTATTGGGCATTTTTTGTCGGCGAGCTACTTCTCTCCCGACCTTTTGTTTCAGGCTCATGTACGTGATGAACCGTATCAGGCCAGCGTCAGCCACGGCGTAAATGGTGCAAGGTAATCTCCGGCGGGCAATTGAGGCGCACGGGAACAACGCTCGAGCCCGCACCAACGGAGGTATAGCCGATCATATCTCTGTACTGCCAAGGCCCAGCCCCCATCCGTCTTGGCAGCACTGCCTCGAGCTTGATGGGAATGGATCCGGGGAGACAAATCTGACCGCCGTGGGTGTGTCCGCTCAGCATCAGATCGAAGTTGGCATGCGCAGCCTGACGATAGACCTCCGGTGTGTGAGACAACAAGATCGAGAACTCACCGCGGGGTATCGAGAGGGCGGCTTTTTCGATGTTGTCCACTCTGAAGAAATGTGCATCGTCGATTCCCGCCAGATAGATCCGTTGGTCCTTGCGAACGATTGGTTCGCATTCATTGAGCAGCACGCGAATGCCCATGGCTTCGAGCCCGGGAACCATCTGAATCGTATCGTGGTTGCCGAGCACGGCATAGATTGGCCGTTTCAGATGAGTTGCCACTCGCGCGACACCATCCAGCGCGGGCTGGAACGGCCCAACAGTCCGCCCCCGATAATCGCCTGTTAGGACGCACACATCGTACTGCATGCTGCCAACCAGCTCGACGAGCCTGTTCATGGCAACTTCATTCATGTCCACGTGAAGGTCGCTAACGTGGAGAATGGTGAAGCCCTCAAAGGGGGGCGGTAGTGTCTTGAAGCTCATTTCGTTTCGTTTGACTAGAATGCGTTCTGCATTCTGTCGTGCACGCCAGTAGAGCCCCGTTGCCTTCAGAACATTTCGAATGATCCACTCGGCTGCCCAAGATGAGTTTTCAAGGTGAAAAAATGTGAGGCCCTGGCCAAATACCTGAGCTTCGTGATCTCTCTCAATCCCCAATCGCTGCCGGGCATGGAGCGGCCCGAGACGGATCTCGAGTTTGCGCAGAATTTCTTCGTCCACCAGCTAGTCCTTTTGAGCGGCCTTAACCGTGTGATCGAAAGCTCCACGGAGCGTCGCTGCGCGTATTGAAAGTTATGGAATGATCCAGACGAGGTCCGCTCCGGTGCACTCAGCGGACAAACAAAGTTGTAAATCTGAACGTCAGCGGTGGGCCAACAGGCGACATGGCACACCACAGCAAAAACATCCCGGCGATTGGCCGGGATCGATACTTCACGCCTTGTTCGTAAACCAAATCGTTGGAGCTCCCGCCACTCCCGCATTCTGCATGGCATTCTTCAATTCAGCACTCTCCGCGAAGGCTTGCGCAGCTTCAATCGTGGCAAACTCGTGAGTTACTGTGATGTCATTGGGATTTTCGACTGCTCGGTAGACAGCCTCGGCTGTTACGCCCTTCGCCTTCTGAACCGGAGCAAAATCGTCGTAAGCCTTCCGCCAGGTCTTGTAGTCGGAAACCGTGTGTCTAACAAACATAGTCGTCATCAGACGTTCCTCCCTGACTGGTCGTAACAATCTTTCCACGAACGCTTGAAACAGCACTTCCAGTAGCACCAGCATAATACTGGCCACGGCTTGGAGCTATTCGTTTCCGGGTTGCACTGATGCCAACGTTGGCGTGATGTCCGATCACACATCCCGCCGCGGCGCCGAGCTTGCCGTGTCCGGCCATGTGGCCAGCGACCCCGCCGACGATGGCGCCCTTGATGCATCCTTTGGCTTCCACCGGCGAGGCCAAGGCGAGTGCGGACAGGCACGCAATGGCCAAGATCGTTTCGCACGAGCATAGCCCCGCCTTTTGGGGGCTTGGGGCGGGGCCACGCAGGCCGCGCTTGCGCGCGAACCTGCTGGCCCAACCGGGGCCGACCGGGCTCGTTCCCTTTGGCGCACCTCGGAAGGTTCTTCGTGCGCGAATATTGAAGACTCCGGCTGCGGACGGCGTATGATCGGCCGCGGGGATTTGAGGGATGACTGCCTCGACCAAAGAGCGTCCGATGTGTCCTGTGTGCAAGCACCGGATGGCGTTGGCGCGCATCTCTCCCGGCCCCCGCGGATTCGATGAGCGCACCTTCGAGTGTTCGACTTGCGAGCGTACCGAAGTGGTCCGCTTCGCCGTGGATCCGATGCAGACGGACGCGGTCAGCTGGCTCGCCGGTGAGCTGAAGCCGCCAAACTGAAATTCGCTGTAAGTGGGGGTGGCGTGATGGACGAGGACTTTTGCAAGGAACAGACGCAACGCATTCGCGCTTTGGCCGAGCGGGCCGATCCCTTCACCAGGCGCCGCCTGTTGGCATTGGTCGGCCGATACGCCCCCAGGGTGGCCGGTCCCTTGAAGGCTGCGGAGCGGCCCCTGCCAGTGCGCGCCACGCCGCCGGCGTCGATCCTCTCGGGGTCGGGCGAGGCGTGACCAGCGCCATCGAAGTCCGGTGCGACGCTTGCGACGGCGTGGTGTCCCTGCCCGCGTGGGAGTCCGACCCTGGCCGCAGGACCTATCCGGGCCGCTGCGTGAAGTGCGGAGGCAAGGGCCGTATGCCGGCGAAGTCCGAGTGAGGTGCGGCTGTCCGGATGGACCTTCGCGTCGACGTACGCTTTCGTGCCTTCGACAAACGCTTGGATGAGGGTGCCCGGAACGAATCACACCTCCCGGCGCTTGAATCCTGACTCGTTGTACATGGCACCTATGAATTGAGGAGGCGAGAATGGTCCTGATAGGACTTGGCGCTCTGCTCGTTCTTGGCGGAATCTTGTACATGGCACGCGCTACTATTTGGCGGGGATCGCTTAGTCGGCCCACTGGCGATACATTGGAGCCGACGCGGCGCGGCGTGGGATTCTTGGGGGTCGGAGCGAACTGGCCGGGCATTGTCCTTATGGCAATCGGTGCCGTTCTGTTGGTGTTGGGGGCCGGCCTCTAGCCTCAGCCACCCGCCGAGCTGCCGGCCTGGGCCATTTCAATTTGCCACCTTGCTGGTTTCGTGACGACGGTAAGCCGTTGTATTCCAGTCAATCGACCAAAGGCCGGAATTCCGCAAGAGCAGCCCTCGGTCCGCTCAGGGTTAAAAGCGTCGTTCTAGTCGCCTTTAGTCACTTCCGGTCCGCCCGGATTGACGGACCATTGGGGACCCGCCCATGGGCATCGCGTGGGGGTGATCCTTGGGCGGTCCAATCGCGTACCGCCTATTTTCATGTGTGCTACCTAGTTCTGTAGCAAGATGGTCAGGAGAAGCCGATCATGACTGACGATCAGGTCAATCTCGTCGTTCAGCACCTTTGCGAGCAATTGCACTTGGCCCTCCGATTGAAGGGTAGCGAGGCACATCCACCAAACGCCAAGGATATTGGATTTGATCCTGCCTCTGTAAGAACTGTATTGCTGACCGGGTTACGTTCGGCGGGTGTCACGATCCACAAAGAGGCAGCCGGGGCGAGCGAAGAGCCGCCGTGTTCCTAAACGCAAAACGCGGGACAGAAGCCCCGCGCCAATGTCTCAGTTGGGTCAAAATGCGAAGAACTCAACCTGAGCAAATTTGGTCTGCCATGCCTCGGTGAGCGGACCTCGGTGAGGTGCGCCGCCACTTCGGTGATGGGCCAACAGCTGCCCTTCCTCCGCGCTCAGCTCGTGACGTTTCACCGCGCCCAGCGCACGCCATTTTGAGATAGACTGGAACAGCCTTAGCGCTGAAGACGAGAGCCGGGAGGAGCCCATGGATATCGGGGCCTGGCTGTGTGATCTGGGGCTGGGACAGTACGAGCAGGCGTTCCGGGAGAACGACATTGATGCCGAGGTCCTCATGGACCTAACGGCCGAGGATCTGATCGGGCTTGGGGTCGTCTCGATCGGCCATCGCCGCAAGCTGCTCGCCACCATTGCTGCACTGCGCGCCGGCTCAATGTCGGCTACCACCCTTATTCCGGCCGTACCTACCGCCACCTCTGGAAACGCTTCGCTTGCACCCGAGGCCGAGCGCCGCCAACTCACCGTGATGTTTGTTGACCTGGTCGACTCGACCGCGCTCGCGGCACGGCTCGATCCGGAGGAAATGGCCGAAGTCCTGCGGACCTATCAGAGCGCGGTGGCGGGCGCGATCGGAAGATTCGAAGGGCATGTGGCGAAGTACATGGGCGACGGTGTACTGGCCTATTTTGGCTATCCGCGCGCCCACGAGGATGAGGCCGAACGCGCCGTGCGGGCCGGCCTCGCCGCGGTCGCGGCGGTACACAGCCTGGGATCGGGGCACGGCGAAACGTTGGCGGCCCGTGTCGGCATCGCGACCGGGTCGGTGGTTGTCGGTGAGTTGATCGGCGAAGGCGCGGCGCGCGAGGAGACGGTGGTCGGCGACACGCCGAACCTCGCGGCGCGCCTGCAAACCCTGGCCGAGCCCGGCACCGTGGTGATCTCTGCCCGCACCCGAGAGCTGATTGGCGGGCTGTTCGAGCTCGCCGAGCTCGGCCTGCAGATCTTAAAGGGATTTCCTGTTCCTGTGCGCGCGTGGCGTGTGGTCGGCGAAGGTGCCGCCGAGAGCCGGTTCGAGGCGTTGCACGGCGCGGGCCTGACACCGCTTGTCGGTCGTGAGCATGAGATCGGCCTGCTGCTTGAGCAGTGGGAGCGCGCCAAGGAGGGTGAGGGCCAGGTGGTGCTGCTGTCGGGCGAGCCTGGCATCGGCAAGTCGCGCCTCCTGCGCGCGCTGCGCGGGCGACTTGAAGATGAGGCGCATACGGCCCTGAGCCACTACTGCTCACCGCACCATCAGACCAGCCCGCTGCATCCGGTGATCGGGCTGTTGGAGCGGGCGGCAGGATTTGCCGCGGATGACCCCGCCGCAACGCGGCTCGACAAGCTCGAGGCGCTGCTTGCGCTCTCGAGCAATGAT
>Ga0105239_10001024_pt1 | contig 39022 bp, 40 predicted proteins | sample KBSC44metaG_FD_92761 | JGI IMG/M metagenome (GOLD analysis project Ga0105239, IMG submission 92761) | Corn rhizosphere microbial communities from Kellogg Biological Station, Michigan, USA - KBS C4-4 metaG | ecosystem: Host-associated > Plants > Roots > Rhizosphere > Soil | place: Michigan, USA... | reverse complement strand
GCTCATCTCCATTAATTTGGATTACTTTCCCCACACCTGCAATCTCTGAAGTAGTCAAATCTACCTCGACAACAATACAGCACAGCCTATCTGAGGTACGATCCTTCCTATCGAACGAGATGAGGTTGACGGATGGAGAACGCCAATACTACAATGGCCTAGCTTTGGGGGAAATGCATCGTTCCCGACCGTTTCATGAAAGTGGCGGGCTTGCCGCTTCACTCCCCGAAGCCCCAAGAGCAAGCGGCGAGCGCGATAGGGGCAGCTATTTGCATGGTATTGTGCTTGTGTTCTGCCTGCTCAACCACACAGCGGCCGGTGGAATTCGAGCGTTTAACCATTACCCAACGAAATGCCTTGTTTGTCACCCTCTATGGGTAATAAGCATTGATACGGAGGACTTGACTTCCTATCACAAGACATGAACATTACAACTGCCGAAACCTTCCACAGCAGCGTTCCCAGGAGGAGATGTGATTTCGACGGGGACAGCACACCGATTGCTAGCTCGAAATGCTACAGTTTGTAATCTGCGATTATCAAATGAAATCGAGGGGCTTTGCTGCTCGTATTGGAGTAGCACCATCAGCTGAACTCCGACTCGGCTAGGCATCTCTTTTCCCAGCGTATGCCTCACCTTTTATGAATTGATGCTTCGACTTTTCAAAACGGTATACATCGAGTCGAAATGATGGGAACCGAAGCCATGACGTGTTGTTGCCAACTTGCGATGTTGCTTGCTACTGAAGGGTAGGCTTGAATGACCTACCACTACAAAATCAAGGGTCTCATGAACAGATATGATCTACGCATCGCCCACAGGGCCACAATCTAATTCAGAAGGTCAATGGAATGCTTTGGATTCCACCAAGACAGTAGCTTGCACCTTGCCGAGAAACTCAGGGCATGTCACTCGGTACAAAGTGCTGCGTACTGCCACAAACCCCCGCGTACGCATTCCCCTTACGGTCTCTCCGAACTCTACCAAACTAAAGGGACTGACAACACTAGCCTCTATTGTGGCGTACGGTAAGACCAAACGGCGATCAGTGTCGAGCTTCTTTTGCGAATGAGCAACAACCGTAAGCGAATCACGAGAATAGCTCCGCCATAAGCGGTCGAGTGCAGACCCTCTCCAGGAACGCCAAGAGGAACTGACAAAGAGAATCTGGGTACTCTCCCACCCCCCTCGACGTCATTCGTTGTCTCGTAAATCCAACTGCTTTTCACAAATATTACTGAATGTTTCTCACCAACTTGCGCTTGTGGCATACCATTTGAGAGCTGAAATGAATCAGAAGGATTCAACAAAAAGCAGCCGCGGCTTATCAGCATCAAGTGATCGTGTTGAACTTCCTCGCGATCATTGGGCAGTGCTCGGAGATTTTGAAGTAACCAACATCGTATTGGTTTTGGATTTTGACCCAGCCATCCTTTCTCGACAGACTCTTTCACTCAGCTGCCGCTAGTCCTTGATGGACTTGCTGTTATTTGTCTACATGATTCCAGAGTGAGTCAAGGACACGATACCTTTAGCATGAAGGACTCCTCAACCCTAACGGTCCTTCTCCTCACCGACGTACCAATGGTAAGCTTCCCAAGACTGGAGTTCGATATGAGAGAAAAGCAATGGTTAAGCCTCCAGGGGAAACTCGTTCCTCGCGCTCGTGTAGCCCGAATATTCGGGGCTAAGCGTGGCTCTGCACCTGCACCTCCACAACTCCGAGGTGGGTGCTCCTCGATATCATAGGGCAAGAAGTTAACGGACCTGCGACGCCTTGGACCACGTCGTCGATTGACCGTTGTGGCTGGCGCTGAATTCCTGCAATGCTGCCACCACTACTAATACACTAGGACCTAGGTCGTTTTTCTACCACGACCTCTGAACCACTACTGACAATCGCGTGACTGAGACAACGAACGACAACCCACAAAGGCGGTGGAGTCTCTGGTGAAGCAGCCTCTGGAATTAAGTTTCCGGCTCGGTCTTCGTCGTTAAGTCCGTTTCGATAGAATTGGATTTTGGTACAGCTGAATGGTCTATACGAAAATAAAGCATGCTTCGCAGAGGCCATGGATCTCTTCGTAAAAAGGACAGTGCGGCGCATACAGCCCCAATGCGCCTCCCGAAAACACGATTCAATGAAGATTATTAGATCCGAGTTAGCCGCACTTGGGAAGTCTAATGAACAGAGACAGTTCGTTCAACGAATCTTCTATATAAGTGCTGCAGGGAGTTGAGCAATTGGGAAGATCGACAGAACGATAATCACTCTCTCTTGTCTTAGCAACTGCCATTTCCTCAATATTTTCGGGCTTCATCACAAAATACATCACTATCAAATATGAAGACCTCCTACCTCGTTTCCGCCTTGGGCGCGATCACGATTGCCGCAGCGGCACCCGCACTGGAATCTATGAAGCTTTCTGAGCGTCAAGACAATTCGGACTGCCCTTATCAATACTACATAGACATCATGCTCGGCGTGATGAACGTCCACCGGGCTAACCACTCCGTGGATGATCTAGTCTGGAATCAAACCCTGGCTACCGCTGCACAATATACAGTGGACAATGGCCCCGTTCTCGTCCATGACAAGTAAGTCGCTATCACTACAAAAACTTCATCACAATCCACCGCTTCTTCCTTCAAGGTGCTTTGAGAGCTAATGTGGCATTTAACGGCTATAGTCAAAACACCGGCTGGGGTCAAAATCAATACGCTTGGTACTCGAGCGATCCGGCTGATGTACACCTGACGAACCAGGCGGCTATAGATTCTTGGTACAATGGCGAGTTTTGGAACTATGATGCTTATGGTGACGCGGGTCTTCTCGCCCCTGGTGAAGATTCTCCACCTCCAGCCGTCCCGGGAGCTGTCTATGGGCATTTCACGCAGGTCATTTGGAAGGTACGGCTTCATCTTCTTTCTTGTTCATGTCCTTTCTCTTTTTCCCTTCTCTCCAGGCAACGTCGCCTTCGAGATGGTGGCCTTTTGCCGGGGTGAAAAGGAACACAATTGGACCTTTGGCTGACCTGGATTTTTAAATCTCCACAGGATACAGCGACTGTGGGCTGCGGAACAGCTCCACGCTTAGCAGACGATGGCACCCAAGGCTACTTCACTGTGTGCAATTTCTATCCTCCAGGAAACTGGGTGACTAGCGCAACCTCGTGGGTCGACAACGTGCTTGCCCCCCTTGGTCATGATGTCGTTGGGACTGTCTGTGGTTACACCCACTTTAATCCGCCTTCTCCCGATAGCTGATCGGTGATAACTTGGCATGGTTCTAGATATAGTAATCATGTCGATATTTGGTCTGCAACGGCGCAAAACTCTCGTCCTATCTGAAGCGCTCATTCATCCCTTTGGTAGAGTTACCATTTGAAATACCCACCGTTGGCTGTGGTTCTGTCTGTGAATTTCTATGATTCTGTCCTTAAACTTTATGGATTATCTATATACTGGTAGTTGAGTAATACAAATTCTAAACGGGCACTTTATAATCTGAGAGGCCCGGGTCAACTTGCAGAGGCTTTCGATCAAAGGAGTACAAAGTAGAGATATCAAACCTCGGAATTCTAATGAAAGGGGCTTGGAGGCCATGCGGAAGGTATGCCGAGGTGTCTTGCGCTTTTTCCCGACTCCAGCCTCAGCAAGGGCCTCAGCCTCAGCCTCAGCCACCTCACTTCCTCCTGTACGCCGCCTTTGCCTGGTGAGCCTGTTCCTTGCCGCCCAGCTTGCCTAATGTATCAAACAATTTTACTTTCGGCTGCCCTTTTCAGAACCTGGGATAACACCACTCCGTAGCCTGGCAAGGCTGAAACACTCTAAGTAGGCAGGAAAAGGTCCTCGAACCGTGTTCTCCCAGAACCCTCTGCCTCTGCTTCACAGGTTCTCGACTTCCCACACATGAGTTCTGCTTGCACTCTCTTCCTGAGAAGCTAGAGCTTCGCGTGTTCGTTTCCGCGATGCAACAGCCTGAGCTTTGTGACGGGACACCTTCCCGTCTGCAATGCAGGCGGCCATGAAAAGTTATTTCCGCCAGGGACGACATGAATACATGTTACGTGTTCCCTAATGGTTTGAGGCTTGAGAGGCCTCCTCTCGTTTATTGACATGCCGTAGCACTGATCTTCGGACTTAGCACTGCATTATGCATGCGCCTCCCCTCTCTAGGGCAGTCGATTCTAAGCTGGAGCGGCTCCTGGGCACATTCTAAACTCGGGCGCAAGGCAACCTCGCATTGTCACAATCTAGACGTCCGCTATCTTTCGCTCTCAACTCGGCAAGTGTTGGAAACTTCCGTCGAAGAAACCACCCACCCTGTGACATGTCTCTGAGGCGTCGGACACACAAGCGCGCCTTCAAATGAATCACACTTTTCGGCCTCCTCATTCGCCTCCCTGTCTGGCGGAAAGAGCACTGGTGGCGACATGCGGCGGGGTACTTTGGCTACCTAAGGCTATGTTTGATGGACTGTAGGTAAGTTCTGAACGTGACGCGGGTGCTTTCCCCTTGGGCAATGCCAATCCTCTCTCCCCTATAAATAAACCAATTGCCTTGCATTCGACTTCTGTTTCCTGTTTCGTTTGATCACTAGCCCCCAGATTTTGGCGAGCCACTTGAAGCTTGGATCAGGCTTCCCATCTATGATCATTGTTGCTGCATCATGGAAACTGCCAGCCATATCCCAATGCCCGTTGCTAGAACACCCGGTGAGCGGCCAACAGCTTTGGTTACCCAGGGACCAGGCTTTGATGCTCATGGCCATGGCTATGCTGAGCCAAGGAATCGGATAACAGATGTTGCATCCCCTGACTTTAATGCGCTGCAAAATGACATCCAGGACCAACAGGATGACCTTTTGGACCGGCTCTCTGGACACTACTCACCCTTTGAAGGTTATGACATTCTCGTCAAAGCCTTTGAAAAGACATTCAGAGGAAACCTTCGAGCAAGTTTTAAAGATGGTATTCGACTTGCAGAAGTCGTCGATGGAGCCATCAGACCAAAGATCGGAATTACTCTCCTGGTTGGCGCTGACACACCTCAAGTCAACCAGATGGAGCAGATCTCAATGTCTCGACTGGAACCTGAACAAAAGGATGCCTCTTGGAGGGTCAACACTGCTGGAGCACTACTGAAGAATTTTGAGGTTGACAAATCGATGAGCATCATCTTTACGGATAACACGCCCTCGGTTGTCGCTTCGGCTCGTCGGCGTCTCATGGCCACCGGGCCTTTCGTCGAATCTACATCACCTACGAATCAGAAGGCTCTAGCAGTCCGAACAGCATCGGATCGAATTGTAACTATCGATAGCGAGAACGTTAGTATTGTGAATGCTCTTTCTGGAGAGAATTGGGATCTTGAAGGCCTCTTGATTGAAGTCGACCAGTCCAGCCTGATGGCTGTGATTCTGAATTATCGACAAATTATTCAACGTGGCGGCGCAAACTTGCCATGCGGTGAGACCGTAAGCCAGCTCCCTATTTTTGTGATTGTCGTTCTTGAGAATATGTACTGACGGAGAACTTAGATCAAACTTCTTGACCAGATGATCGAGGATGCCCGTCGGCTTTGCATCAGAAGCCCTATCTTGTTCCGCATGGCTACTAGGCGGCACATCATTTCCTCCAAGAACACCCGATATGGCGTCGATCATGGGACAATGTTCCAGACCTTGACGACTAGTAGTGGAATCAAAAATATTATTTCACTGAGTGCAGCATATTTCAACTCACTCGCATCGTACAACAAGAAAGAGCAACAGCTCATTCGCCCGAGGTTTCTTCAAATGCTGGTACTTCTTTTATCACTGCTGAATGATGGTAAGCAATCCCCATGGTCCTAGCCTTATTTTGATACAAGATTTGGTGTTACTCGACCTCTGAGATGAATCAATGACCCGACGGATTTGCTGACATCCTTGCTGATAGATGATTTACAAGAGCTATCAGAGTTTCTCGAAGTTACATATAGGATTCGAGCAGAACGGCACCACCTAGAACTGTTGATCCTAAAGGTGCTTCCTCTGATGGCCATAAATTCAAGGATCTTCCTGAATGGGCTTATAACAGCGTTTGAAGGCCCGTTGGTGAATCCTTCACCACACTTGGTTGACCAACCCGAAATCTGGAGACTTTTCTTGTTGAGGTTGCTTCGGCATGATTATGTTTTGCCGGGTACGATTGAACAACTAGGTAGTGATACATTTTCCTGGGTGAGCAAATGGCCAGAGGATGGACATAGGGACTCAAGTGTCTTCAGCCACCTGCAGTACGCCGGTCGGGCGAGGACATTTAATGAGATCCCACCCATCGACTTCCATACTGAACACACCTCAACCGAGGTGACGGCCATATTCACAAATGGCTGCAGATATATTGTTTCGGTTGAAGATCTTGAAAACATCATTCGAATGGTTCCTCGCCGCTTTGCCTTAACAGAAGCGATCCCTGAAGGCCGATCATTTGACCTGTTCATTACGGAGGTTCATGTCAACGAGCCTTTGTATCGTGCAATCTGGGAAGTAAATTCAATCCTCAATCTGGTAAAGGGAATTCTCCCGGCGAAACCCAAAAGCAAAATCATGGGTATCCTTGGGGATGTTTTGAATGGAGGGAATAAAAACAATGCCGAAGGGGTTAGCCTACCTGAGGTCAAAGGATCTGGTCGATTGACATATCATGTTGCAACTTTGAATGGACAGATGCTTGCAGTTTCTTACAAAGTCGAGGGTCGAAAAATTACCCGCAGAGAACTGGTTCGCCATCTCGCATCAGATTTGAGCAAAATGATGGCAACCATGGATGCAATTGAGACAACAGTTCAACAACACTTCGAAGAGAAGAATATGAACGATCGTACCCGACAAACTGTCCATAAGCTGCGGGGTGCACTGGGATCCGTATGGCGGCTCTATCGCCTGGCTGAGGAAAATAAGCAGAAAATGGAAAAGTACTCCACACAACTGGGCGATGAGCCGATCTCCAAGGTTCTCTATCCAATCGGCTCGGATGAGACGCCTTTGGGTGTTTGGAATGATTACAGAGCGTGGTTTGTTGGAGGGGACAACGTGCTTTACGTTGAATCACAGCGAAGGGTCGTCAAGAACGTGACTTGGAAGGAGGAGTCGGTGATGGAGGTGACGTTCCACGAGCAGGAAGGAAGGGCGGAGACACCCCTGGAGCAGCAAACAAAGTATTTCCTAACACCTCTGGGCAAGTTGCAAGAAGATGAACGTGAAGAAGAACTGAAACCGGACGACCGGGTTATTCTTGCGGGCCAATATGTGATCGTTGTTGAGCAGAGTGGCCAGACTTTTACGCCCAATGCAGAACCAGACACGAGATACGGTATGAACACGTTCAACGGACCAAATGGTGGTAGTTATCCAGGTGGAGGGCAAGCGAGGCCACAGGTTGCCCTTGAGGCAATGCTCAATTGGTTGAAGATCACTGGCATTGAGACTCCAAGGAGGAAGAGAAGAGGGCACGTCCAGCAAGAAACGAACCAAGTTGTAAGGAGCGCGATCCGATAGACCGAGTCACCCATGTTTATCACAGCCGGATGGGCTCTATGTGCTTTGCTCAAATAGATACCAGATATGTGCGCTGGAGTTGGAAGGAAATAATAACATATTGAGAAAAGATATGTTCGAACTTCAAGTTGACGACAACATCAACCTCGGGCATACTTATTATGCGGGAGAGTAACGACCGAGATGCAATCACGTGTTCGGCCGAACTTTAAATCTTATCAGATTGACTCATTTGCATCTTTGCCTCCTCCGCCTTTTCTCTTTTCCCAAACCCATGTCTCCCCGTCATTCTTCATCTTAATTCTCTTCCCTATTTATCGTCGGTCCATCTTCAAATAATAGTCCAGCGGGCACTCGTCAGCTGGTCTGACAATATTCCAGGATGCCTGGCCCAGCTTCTTCTGTTATTCGACAAACATCCCGTGCCTGTGCACGTCGACTTTCGTCCCAGAATACTCTTCCCTTACGACATCTCCAGGCTAGCGCAGTCGCCTCCACCCGGTTCGCACAACGACGGAACTATGTCTCAGAGTCGAAGCCTACCCAGGCCCAAGTCACGGACGTCGAGTCGGCCATCAAAGCAGACCAGAAAAAATTCATCAATGAAACAGGCAATCTTCCCTCTCAGGTGCAGTCCCCAGTGACTGGATTGACCGCGGATGCGATGATGAGTCCTCAAGCTGGCATCCTGAAGCAAGCTACAATTATGGACCAAGGCACACGGCCCATCTACTTGGATGCACAAGCTACTACTCCCGTCGACCCTCGTGTTCTCGACGCAATGCTTCCTTTTCTCACTGGATTGTACGGCAATCCTCACTCACGCACACATGCTTATGGCTGGGAGAGCGACAAGGCCGCGGAACAAGCTCGTGAGCATGTTGCGAAACTGATCGGGGCTGACCCTAAAGAAATAATTTTCACAAGCGGTGCAACTGAGAGTAATAATATGAGTATCAAAGGTGTGGCCAGGTTTTTCGGCAGAGCTGGTAAAAAGAAGCATGTCATCACCTCCCAGACTGAGCATAAATGTGTTCTGGATTCCTGCCGACATCTGCAAGATGAAGGCTTTGAGGTCACCTACTTGCCAGTTCAGAGCAATGGACTGATCGATCTCAAGCAGCTCGAGGAGGCCATCAAGCCTGAGACGGCACTGGTCAGTATCATGACCGTCAACAATGAAATTGGTGTGATTCAGCCAGTCGAGGAGATTGGTCGTCTTTGCCGCTCCAAGAAGGTTTACTTCCACACCGACGGTGCTCAAGCAGTGGGGAAAATCCCGATTGATGTCAACAAATGGAATGTTGACCTGATGTCCATTTCCAGCCATAAAATTTACGGTCCAAAGGGTATCGGCGCCTGTTACGTAAGAAGACGCCCTCGTGTCAGGTTGGATCCCATTATTAGTGGAGGAGGACAAGAAAGAGGTCTTCGCAGCGGCACTCTGGCACCTCATCTAGTGGTGGGTTTCGGTGAGGCCTGCCGTATTGCGAAGAATGAGATGGAGGTAAGCATATCCCAACCCGAAACAGTTCTGAATCTTTTTGTCATATATGATTATACGCTTTAATCTTCATGCATGGCTTTCTGAGTGTTTTGACCGACGCCTTGATTTGCATAGCAGGGGTTATGATTTCGACCCTCAAACTATGTCTCTTTACTGATGTTTTCTTCTATGTTCTTGACTGACCAATCCCTTCCAGTACGATTCCAAGAGAATCAAATCACTGTCCGATCGACTACTCAATGGTCTCCTGTCATTGGAACACACCTCGCAAAACGGCGATGCTGAAAAGCGGTACCCTGGCTGCGTGAATGTTTCTTTCGCCTATGTTGAAGGAGAATCTCTTTTGATGGCTTTGAAAGATATCGCCCTATCGTCAGGCAGTGCTTGCACATCTGCGTCATTGGAACCAAGCTACGTTCTACGAGCTCTAGGAAACAGTGACGAGAGTGCTCATAGCAGCATCCGGTTTGGTATTGGACGATTTACGACCACCAGCGAGATTGACTATGTCTTGAAGGCTGTTCGGGAGCGTGTCACATTCTTGAGAGAGCTCAGTCCTCTCTGGGAGCTTGTACAGGAAGGTGTTGATCTCAACACGATTGAGTGGAGCCAGCATTAATGCACCTGCTGTGTTTTGACATCTCCCCAAATTGTACATTATGCGCTGGATGACCTGATATCGGAGCAAGGTCGTTAATATTTCATGGAAAGGCGTGGCACGTTACTCTGAAGACATATGTTCCCGAGAGGACTGTGCCTGTAACTCACTATAGTAGTTAGGAGAGGGAAAATTCAAATGTATATCACCCTCTGTCCACCTCAAAGCACGCCTCATAAACGTGTCCCGCCAGGCTCTCTGTATCCAAACCCACGAATCATATTCTTGATCCCCTGCCCCTGTCTTGTGGCCTCCCAAGCATCCGTTGTCTCCTCGAAGGCAAACATTCCAGAAATCAAACTCTTGACTGGAATACTCTGCGCCTCGAGCACCTCCATGGCGACTCGATAATCGCCCGGCCCATACCGAAACGCACCATGCATATGCAACTCCTTCTCAGACATCGTGAGGATCGGGAAATTCACAACCGCCTTCCCCAGTCCTGTCTGCACACAACTCCCACCAGGCCGCAGGACATGCACAGCAGTGACAATCGAGCTCTCCGCACCCGACGCCTCAATCACCGCGTCCGCGCCCAGGCCCAGCTCATTCTCGTCTATCAGCCGCTGGGCATTGTCCTCCGGCGACGCCTCAAGGTCAGGTTTGAACGTCCGCACGCCCGGGTTGAACCCGCGCGCAAACTCAAGCTTGCGGTCGAGCACATCGACGGCGACGACCTTGGTCGCACCAAACAGCCGCGCCACCGCGCCACACAGCAGCCCAATCGTGCCAGACCCAAAGACCACGACACTCTGTGTCTTCGCCGGCCGCACGTCCACCATCCGGACGGCATGTGCGGCGACGGCGAGTGGCTCCGCCAGGACCCCCTCCTGCAGCGACACACCTGGCGGCAGCTTGTAGCAGAAGTCGGCGTCGATCTTGAAGTACTTGGTCAGCGTGCCCGGCGTGTCGGGCGGGCAGGCGGCGAATTTCATCGACGGGCACAGGTTGTACAGTCCTTCCTTGCAGCGCGCGCAGCGCCGGCAGGGCTGGCCCGGTTCGATGGCCACGTTGTCGCCCGGCGAGATGTGCGTCACCGACGAGCCGACCGCATGGATGGTTCCCGATGCCTCGTGGCCCATTACCAGGGGATGCGCGGCCGAGACGTTCTTGTTGTTCACGCCGCCCTTTGTCCAGAAGTGGACCTGTGTCGCCAAAGGGTTAGGTTCGGGCAAGAAGTGGGAGATGGCGGGTTGGGGAATAGGGAATTGAGGGAACGGCAAGAGAGAACGATCGATGGAGGGGGGAGGGGGGGATCCAATTGAAGATGGCAGGACATACATCACTACCGCACACACCGACGAACTTGATCCTGACAATCGCGTCCGTTGGCTCCGTGATCCTCGGCTCTGGCCTGTCCTCGATCTTTGCATCCCCTGGTCCGTACAGGAACACCGACGGATTGGCGAATTCCTTGGGCTTCTTTGGGGGAGGGGGGAGAGGAGGCGGAGACGGCGCCTGTTTTGGCGTCGCTGCGTTGAAGCTCTCGTGCTGGTACATTGAATACCCATCCTGGATCGTGCTGATCGATGAAGGTTCGGAGTCTGAGTTCGGCATGGTGACTAGCTTTAGGACTCCGTATACTAGTTGTTGTTCGCTATGTTGCTAGATAAATGGGGAGTAATTAGATTAGACTAGATGGATGGTGAGGAGGGATCTCGGATTTGGTCTCTGAGAGGTTGAGATGGGTCAAATTAATAGTGAGAAGGCTCGCACTTTCAGGAGAGACGGCACTGTATCTTTCTAAACCCCAAGCGTCATGTCCACGGTACTATGATACACCGCAGCGCGTTGATCTTTCCCTTGCTGACTATTCCCCTGTCCCTGGGCCTGGAACAGCCAACGATCGTGGCGACGATCACAAGCAACGGGCCAAGTTAGACCGAGATGGAGTGAATCTTTGAATAGTCAACTAAAGCACAAGTACGCTCTGCCGCCTGCCACCCGGAGGTACTTTAATTCTTCGTTCAAGTCCTGTTTTGCAATGAATCTCAATCGCAGGCTTGGAACCCTAGGAGTACTTGTAAAGTCGGTGTTGGGAAATCTGCCCCTCATCTTTCGGTTTCTGCAGCAAGTCGTCCTGTAGCCAGTCCCTAACATAATAGTGGGTAGGCCGTCGTGCCCGTTCGGGCATGGTTGAATACTGGGCGCCGCCGCCGCTTTTACGGCTACTGAGACATCACTATAGTACCGAGTACTATACTAAGGGATATTCAAGAACACTGTCCCCTCTCTCAATCATCTCTTCTTTCCAACATGGTTTTGTGTTTCGTCTCCCTTGGCCCGATGTACCCGCCATGGTGGTGAATGCCGCACTCAGCAGTCAGGATACCTAAAAGCCCCGTCCCTCATCGCCTTTTGCTCCGATAAACTGCTCCACTTTGTCACTGGGGTGGCTTTCCCCATCCACGACGTAGGAGTCTCCCCGGGACACACCAGTAGAAAGGTTATTTGCGGGAGAAGGAGGGATTCCAGCTGGCGAGGAAGGTGGCAGGAATGATGGCGACGTTGCATCTCTGCGTGTGTCGAGAGCGCAAGAGCACAATATGTCGGAAATCAAGACAATAAATGACCCTGTCTTGAGTGTATTGCCTATTGCCGCACATGAGGTAAGTCTAGAACCTCAACCTCTCAACTTTCAACTTTCCACAGGTCGCTCGTTACCAAAATAAGTCGGGTTTTGGGAAGGTAAACCTGATAGAACCAATTTTTGTTGGCGTATAACAGCTGTGCTCAACATCAAAGCTGCAATGAAAGATCTGAATTAAATGAATGGCCGAGCGCTGCCTTCGCCCAGCTACTTGTGCGAATATTGATGGTGCATGAGCTGTTCAAGTCAAGGATACGTCGGACGAGACTGAGTCAGTAGATCTTACTGACTTGACAGAAATCGGTGGTTTTCGCAGATTGTACTTCTTTTCCCATGTCTCCTGCTGTATCCTCCATTTGTCAAGGATACCTCTCAGGCGAAGCTGCGTCTTTGACACAAAATTGGTATCACGGCACACGCGAGCGTTGTTGGTCCAAATAAGACAGCCTTTCAAACTCCCGAATCGTCCAATCATACACATTGTCATATTCGAAACCTTCGCGGCGAAAGAGGCCGGAAAATAATGTCCGGATATACTTGTAATCTGGCTGTTCCTGGTCGTCCAATCCACGAAGGTAGGTCATAAATGTGGTAAACTCGGCGGGCAAATCCTGACAGAGCTCGGCTATCTTGATCGTCTTCTTCTGATTGAACACAAGTTCATACTTTTCCTGCCGACTAGCGGCTTTCAGACCTTGCCAAGGAAGAGACCCATGAAGAAAATATATGGCCATATACCCTAGCGACTCAAGGTCGTCACGTCGTGATGGTGCTGTCGGGGTTCAGTTTTAGCGGTTATACCAACAATAAAATTGATTCGCGGCACCCACCGACATTCAGGTGGCCATTGATGCTAGCGTAGCGGCAGGTACCGACCATGGAAATTCGAGGGCTGGTTACAGGCTTACGCTTTATAACTTGGTCGTATGAATCCCTCCGATAGGTGGAGAGTCCAAAATCGGTCATATAGACGATATTGCCTTGCTTACCAGTACCTAGTAGGAAGTTTTCAGGTTTGATATCGCGGTGGAGATACCCCGCCGTGTGAAGACTTTCAACTCGATGGAAGAGCTGATCCATTAGCATCAACGTTGTCTTGAGAGAGAATTTATTGGCACAGTATCGAAAGAGATCTTCTAGATTAGGTCCTAGAAGTTCAAACACCAGCGCCCGGAAATCGCAGTTGTCGCCATGCCAGAGGACTCGAGGGATGCCGGGCTGTCCTATTAACTCCTCGTAGATCTCGATCTCTTGGTCGAGGAGTGATGGTGCAATTGAATGGTGCTCGAGTTTGATGGCCACCGTGTCACCTGTGGGAACATCTCGCCCTAGACGGGTTAGTTGTATTCGATTGGCCCCTGTCTTGGATACGGTGATCCTAATTACCTAGATACACCTTTCCAAACGAGCCTGATCCTATACGTTGGCAGATCTGGTAACGCTGACCGAGACGTATCTCGAGGAAGCGTTGGATAAATGGGTCATCCATTGTAGGATGAGTATTAGTGGACTACCACCCTACAGTCTACAATCTCCAGCTCAGATCCAAAAGTTGGTGCTGCTACACGTAAATACGAGTACTCCGTACGGGTTAGCCCCCGGCTCACCTTCCCTCTCCTGTGGTCCATGCTGGTCACCCCTCACGGCTGCCTGTTCCGGGGTTCTGACATTGGCCTGAGGGCCCTACATCTCCAATCATGCTTGCAACCACTTCCGCCACATGCCAGCGAACTCGAGCAGGGCACTACTGCAGGCATTGAATTGACCCCAGGTGTCGGCCAGTTGGTGGATGCTTCAAAGACTCGTGTGTAACATTCTTTGTGATGTCTGCAGACAACACAACCCTTCCATGCAGCCGCCGCGGCCTACTTATTCCTCTCCCTCCTCCCAATCCTTCGCTTGAAACACCCCATGTTTGCTCTTGACGAAACCTCCCGCTCGAACAAGCGGCAGCGAGATACTTTCGAATCCTGCCTTGAAGACCCCCCATCTGCAAAGAGAAGGAAACGCGACCCAGGAGCATACCCTTGGCACCGCACTGCAAGATTCTGGAATAAGCTCTCCAAGATCCATCTGAGTCGAGGAGCCTTGAGAGAGTTCGGCTGTAGGACTTCGAGAGCCGAACAACCAGCCTTGACGCCAAAGTCGCAATCCAGCATCAGCACCTCATCTGGGCCTGGGACCAAAAGCGTGAAACGATTTTCACGACACGGCGGACCTGATCTAAGCCATATTCGAGGAGTGAGTTCTGTTTGTGTCCCGCATAAAACTCCAATAGTAACGGAATGCTCTTGTAGTTTGCCAATCTTGCTGATCAGGACAATACTATGAGTCAATCCAGTTCAAGCCGAAAGCGCTCAGCTAAATCTAGCGGCAGTGGTACTGCGGGCAATACCAAGTCTTCCTACGATCCCAATTTTGAGCAGAACTTAATTGATGGTGGAATATATCCCCACAACCTAGCTTCAAAGCCTAAGAACGTCCAAGAGACCAAGCAATACATTACCAAACTTCGAGATTCCTTGTCACCTTCCCGATTTGGTGACGAGGAGTTTGAAGACTTTTAGAAACTTTGCTATAAAATAAGCGATGAGGCAGGTGTACGAGCCGACATTATGTCTCTGATTGCGGGAGAATCAAGGAAACAACATAATTACTTATCCGACCGCCTGTTCAATAACCTGGAGCCTCTCGCCGACGACCTGCCAAAGCCCAATCCTGACTTGTATGACGGCGCGCCTTGCCCCAACAAATCGACCGGGGCGTCCGTTGTGATCTCGGAAAGCAGATTGTTCCGTGCAACAACACATCCCTGCCGGCGGCGCCAAATTTTTTCGTGGAAGGAAAGAGTGAAGGTGGTCGCGCCGACGTCGCAAAACGTCAAGCATGCCATGACGGTGCGATTGGTGCTCGGGCGATGTACAGTCTGCAGAATTACCAATCCGTAACTCCCACTTATGATGGCAACGCCTATAGTTACTCGAGCACTTACCACCAAGGAACTGAAACGCTAAAACTCTATGCTCACCACCTGACAGCGCCCAAAGTCCCAGGAGGAAAACCTGAGTACCATATGAGTCAGGTAGCAGGATATCAAATGACTGCTAGTAGGGAAACATTTGTGAACGGAGCCGCTGGATTCCGCAATCTTCGTGACGAGGCTAAAACCAAGCGAGACAAATTCATCGATCACGCCAACCAGATAGCCCGAGGCGCACCTGCGGACAGGCCATCAACTCCATTGACGGACAGCCGTACCTCTCGATCAAGGCTTCAAGAAGATGAGTCCGATAGTTCTGCTGACGAGCTCGCTGCCGTGCAAACGACCGCCAAGCGCACGAGATATACCACTCAATAGCACTTAAGCTGACGGTGTGCGTCAGAAACAATAAGATGGTCATGGTCGCCTTCCACGGTGGGCAGTTGAGGGCCCCTTGGCCATTTGCTTTGAAAAGCATCCAGCGTACGCTCACCACATGGAGATATGATTGATATGAGGCACACGTTCTGGCCTCTGGTGGTACCCATGTTTAGCATCAAGAGAAGAACACTCCAAAAGCGGCAGGATTGACGTGCTGACTTTGGGGGAATGTTTCCCTGCGACTATTGTTCGTTGTCATGGACTGTAAACTGCGATTTCTTAAGGTCTGCTCGTAGTCCACGTCGAAATAAGTAAGAGGGCTTCCCTCCCATCCAATCATGACAGCTCACGGGAGGGCGTTGGCTCGCGGGCCTAGTCTCGCCGTTATTTGGATAGATTGCCAAACTAAGAACTCCCACCGTTTGAGCATCTCGGCCTTGATACCAGGCCAGTGGAGACCGGATTGCTGAGATGGAAATGCTTATATGTGGTTCGGTGATTTGAACTGACCGACGGTTAGCGAGGTGGATCTTACTGGGTGCCCTGCTGCTCTCATACATTTGGCTTTTAATGAATTATGAGGGATACCCATACTTTTAGTAATGTACTACATGTTGAATTGATGAAGGTCCAAGATGTTCGATCTCAGCAACATGCCTCTGTCTGTTGATCATTAGTGACGAAACCAAGGGAAACCCGGGGTTTCAGGTCCCGGATCATTTTTTTTACCATGTATAGCCTAGTTACACACATTCACTCATCATCCGCACGCTTGTACTCAAATTTCACTAGTGATGGCATTTGGCAGGTTGAATCCCATTGGCATCGATAGATGCTCTCATCCCCATTTACAGTATGGTCCGTTCGTCGCACCGATAAACAGAGAGTCCTTGTACGTTGAGCACCATTCTTTGAGTTCCTCGGACAAATCGAGATGGCTCTTTCTGGCATCCCAGAAGGTAAGGGGCAGAGAGGCGGACGCCCCAGTGCTCATGCTGCTCCCACTCACGTTCACGCTGCCGCCGCCACCGTTGTCCATGATAGTCTTGGTGTCGAGCTGGACGATGGCGGCGCGCAGGACGACGTCCAGTCGGCGTGCCAGCGCCCACCGCCGCCCGCACATATTCAGCGCATGCATCAGCGTGTCGAACATGGGCTCCCGGGCCTGCTCGAGGTTGCGGTAGACGAGGAGCTTCAGCCTCGCGGCGACAAAGATCAAGTGTGCGAGTAGCGGAGTGTTCAATTCGGCGTCGGCGTCGCTGATGCCGCGGAACGCTTGGACCATTTCCTCGCATGCCTGGAGGCACCGTTGCAAAGGAACCTCGCCGAACGCTGTCGAGACGCTGCCGTTCTCGAAGCGCAGGAGCCTTTGGTACAACACGATCACGCTCGCGTGCGACAGAACCGTCGTGTGCATTAGATTTGGATCGAAGTCGATCAGTCCATCTGCTAGCATCGTGTAGCTCGACTTGGGCTGTGCTCGTACGTAATTGATGAGGTTGTGGTAGATCTCATCGCATGTTGCGAGAGCCTCCGCGTCTGCATTCTCGTATCGAAACCGCTCATGTTCGTGAATAAAGGTGTGAAGCGGTTGTAGTGCGATCGCTGCTAGGTGTGCGTGCGTGCGGTATGTGTCTTTGAGGTCCGGCGCGGTCAGATATGCGACGCTGGACAGGTGGTCGACCAGGGCGGCTGAAACATCACGCCATGACACACCAAGCGTAGATGTCGCATCTAGGGCGAGTGTGGCCCATGTAACTGGAATTGCAAGCTCATCTCCTGTGTTATTGCTTCCCACGGCAGGTGGCCCGATTTGCGTTGGGCTCTGGTGTTCCATCTGACTTAAAAGTTTGCGGAACAGTCCGATGTTTTCACACATCCGACGGCAGACAGACATCAGGCTGAAGGTGCTCGGGATGTTGTCAGCACCATAGTCTAGTATGGCGATGATTAGGAGCGATTGAAGTGAGCTTAAGGTGGCTTTGGAAAGCGCTTCATTAAGGACTTGAGACCTAAGGTACTGTGACAGTCGATATCTGCCGTGATATCCCAGAGAGATTGCCTGACTGGAATAACTTATCTGCAGGGCGGTCATGGCTCTCAACACAATGTCGCCAATGTGGGTTATAGGGCTAGGCAATGCTTCGAGGGCGTCTTGGATGTGTTGTCGGTTGAGAATGGGGAACCAAAACTGGGTTTCCTTGAAAAATTGGTCAGCAAGGCTGAAGAGGAATTCTCGCGGCAGACTGGCAAGGTCAGCCACTGCATCAGTTGATTCATTTCGTGTTTGTGTCCTCCTCCAGTAGGAAATATCAGGGCTGCTAGCTGCCGGTGCGTTGCCTGGGATAGATGGCTGTATAGTTGAGTTTGGGGTGGTTTGATCAACGAAAGTTGTGGGTGCTGAGATGGGTGTTGACACCCCTGCCGTCGAAGAAGTCCCTGGCCGAGGAGATTGGATGATCGTATTCTTCTTGAGATTTAAGACCTCTTGCTCCAACCGTTCTATATTGTACCCATCAGCGTCTTTGGGATGTTAGTGGTCCAGAAGCAACGGTTGAGGGCATACCTAGTCTCGTAGGCGATGTGTTTAAGCTAGGAGTCTGTGGTAGAGACACATTCCTCATATCAGAGAGCTCATGTTCCAGCCTTTCTATCAAGATTTATTAGTAAATTTGCAGTAAGTTAGAACAAACTATTTACCTATACGACTCTCCAGTTGAGACACATAGCCAGCACGAAGACCACGCTTCTTGGGCTTGGAAACATATTGGCACTCAACTTTCGCTTTGATGCAGAATCCGCAACGAGGTAATATCCGATCGCATTTAGTCTTACGCTGTCTGCAAAGATAGCAGCTGAAAATACAAAAGATGAAATTAGAGATTCTTTCGTTCGAGCAAGGGGAGGAGTGCTCCTTACACGGTACTGCTTCTTTGATCTGAGGAGGTGGAATCGGGTGAGCCGCCTCGCATTTCGGATTGCGCTGGTATGAATTAGAGGATTTCACCAGGAAAATGGGAAATTGTGAGTGAAAAGGAACGTGCTCCCAGAGTTTGTTGAAGGTACAATTGCTATTCCGGCCCTTGGGACTTAGTATCGGCATGAGTTGGCCCGTGAGAGGGGCAAACCCGTCAGTGGAGTCTTGCACTATTATACTCCGTAGTCCGTACTGATATAAGTGAACCAGTGACGTAGCCAGACGGCATATGGCACCGCTCACCCACCACTGCGAGGGGTTCAAGGATTACGTCGGCCAGTGTCTATCACCAGCTCCATGACGATGATGTCGATTCAAGTGAGGTGCAGGACCAAGGACAAGGTAAAAGATAGCAATTGTCGCCTTGCTGCAGAAACTGCTTCGGAGGGGGTTCTATAGGAGAGACAACTAGCAAAAGTGGAGCTCATCGTTCAGGCGGTCATTGACGGCAGGGAAGAGATTGCGGTCTTCGAACAGGCTCTAGATCGATGGATGTGCCAAAAATGAGGTATGGAATGAATCTGGGAGCGTTGTGATCCGTCCTATGACTCCAGCAGACCACATGTTTACCATCGAGTCCCGCTCTATACCTTCAATAATCTCAGGCGGTCGATAAATCCCTGGCATGACACGGTTTTAGACACAGCGGCAGCATATACCCTGACCAAGACGCTGTTGGGTAATGGGTCTAAGATACAGATACATCTTCAGCGAATACGCAATGATGTGTCTAGATGGTGACAAACCTGTATGCAGTACCCCTACCTGATCCAAGAGGCCTACGTCCGTTATCAACAGGAACAAAAATTTCTGCAAGAGTGTCTCTCCAGGAACCCTGTTCTCGGACAGATCTCGTGAATTAGCCAGTATCACGTCTAGTGTTGGGAAAACCAGGCATCGGTGGGGCCATGAGGACCTCCAGACTGAAGCCAACTAGCGACACTTGCAGCCTTCCCTTTCCAGGGCCTGATTGGAGACGAGGAATAAACTGGTGCCTTTATAGTTCGTGGGTTGGCCAATACTATCATCGCCATGGACAAAAGTACATGTAGCCGCATGGCCAACGCCTGCGCCTGTCTGCTCGTACTATCGCCGCACTAAAAATATGCACACTCATCAGCGTGTATATGTAAGGATGACCCAGTGCCGTAGGTCTCCCTCCCCCGCTAGCGCTCATCGGGCCAGCCCTTCGGCATATCCGTTTGCAACTGAGGAACGTTTCTCGGGACCAAAGTGGTGTCCCTCTGCATCCTTGTTCAAGCCCCTCTAAGCCGCCTTCAAATTTACGAGTAATATCAGCTTTGCTGAGATGGTTGGATATTCCGGACCTTTGCTGAGGGATACATTGGTCGAACCGAGGTGACAGCAAACTTTGACAAACAAGATCTGTACTCTTAGCTCTGCAGACTTGTGCGCAATCTGTTAGACTGCTGGAAGGGCGCCTGTTGCGTCAACGTCCCAGAAATAACTATTGGGCAAGCATAAGACAAAGCCCTGAACAAGAATTGGAGTGTTAGGTGCCACCTCTAGACAGGACCTGGCTGTTTTAATTCTCTGAGGCACTCTGCATATCAGATTAGCCGAAGAGTCGTCGATGATTTACTCGCCTAAGGACTAGTGGTTGGGCACAACTGTGGGTGTGAAAGAAGTGCAAAGACCATCAAGTGCAAGGAGGAAGGGTAGGTGCAGATTGTCCTTTTGCCATCCTGGTATCATCAAGCAGGCCTTCCAATCGCAAAGTCATGGCTTGCAGCAGAACAGGTGTTGGGCCGCGACTGGTTGGGAGCTTGCAGAAGCCCGGAAACAACGGTTTGGCCTTCCGACTCATCACAGGGCTCCTTTCCCTGCTGCGATGATACGTCGCATGCTGTGATGGCGAAATAATACTGAAGTGATGGCAGCCAGGCTGAAAGCGGGGTGGCATGCGGTTTGGCAGGAGTTGCTCAGCCTTGATCCTATAGCCCCTCCATCAAAGGAGCAGTTTCACATCATCATCTGAAGGCGCATTGTATGTGTTAGATCCCAAGCAGATCTTCTACTTTAACGCCCCGCCTAATCCTTATGGCACCAACATGCAAGTTCTGGCTGCGAGGGGATTGCCGCAGAGGTTCTTCCTGCCAGTTCAGCCATGAAAACCATTTCTCAATCAACCAGGGCGATGCCATAGTGGCAGACACTGGCTCGGTTCTGGAAACGATTGAGTCCCACGATCTTACGGGTGTCGTTGACAGAAACGAAACCATCTCCTTGACAGACTACCAGTTTCTATCATCGTACAACTGGATCGATGAGGATTCCCCAGTCATCTATGTTCCGGGTAAACACTGTTACGTCTCTAGTTCCTCCTTCACTTGCTAACTAAAGCCAGGGGCACCCCCTGTTTGGAAGCCCAGAGCCCTTCCCTTCAAGATCGCAAAGGACAGCGGTGTATTTTTTGTGGACCAAAACTCCGCCCGTTGCGCCGTATACCCTGCCGAGGCTTTGTTTCGCTCACTCGAAATCATGCAGCCTGAGCTGAGTATGCGAAACTTTGACCTCGTTACCGATCGCAACTGTCTTCGCAAGCTACTTCGCTTCGTCTCGGCAGATGGCCTTGAGGGACCCTTTCGCGTTGACGTTCTAGTCCAAGGAGATGTCATATTCCTCTGTCGTTGGGAAGCCGAGCTCAAAAGGATAGTTCTTGGTCATCAGAACACTGGGTATGGGCATAGTTTTGAGAAGGCTACGACAAGATTTGATGAAAAACTCAAGGACAGCAGCGGACATCATCGTGTAGTTCGATACAACCTCGGAGATCTTCGGTGCTTGGTGCGATATGAGGCGGACGGGTGTATTGAGGATGTTGGAGAAAGTTCTGAGAAGCCAAAGGCCGAGGAAGGCAACAATGCAGACGATTTGCTGGACGCATTCAAGTCAATGTCAATTGTGTCGCCTCGGGCAGAGGGAGCCGGGTCTGTGCAGGTACGGAAGCAGGGTCGCATGGTTCCGCCATCCACTCTGATCGAAATCAAGACACGTACCGCGTATCTAGGATTGTCCCTCGACAAGGTCATTCCGCAGCTATGGTTCGCACAAACGCCACATCTATTCATCGGATTTCACAGGAAAGGGGAATTTCAGCAAGTCCGTAAGCTGTCGATGAAACCGGCGTTTGAACAGTGGGAACAGCAACACCAAGCACATTTGAGGAAACTTGTCGTCCTGCTCAAGAAAATCGGTGGACTGGCGAAGAACGCACAGAACAAACGTTGTACCGTCATATGCGGGGGCGATAAGGCGTCTCCCCGGTTAACGATCTATGAATCCACTAAAAATGGAGCAGTTTTGCCGGATGACATTATCAAGATGCACGAATGGACCCGGGAAGTGGAGGACGCGGTGGCTGAGGCGTAAAAGAGGCAGAACGGGACGCAAGCAGTGGAGCCAAGCTCTTCATAGGATAGGAACGCATGGACAGGCATTTCAAAATTGAGGTCAATTCTGGAGCAAGCATTTGAGAGACAGGTGCCATCTTTCAAGCTCGGAGAATATATCAGATTTCGAATTTCCTAGGCTTGGATGATATTGATCAGGCGCGTATCAGTAATAATATATCAGCAATGTCGTGAAGTGTCTGACTGGAGTCACGTGATATCCCGTCCAAGGCTCCGGGCGGATGATCTTTGTTCCGCCACATGCTTGTTGGCAGCTGCGCAGTGACGTTAGCCTTGAGGGGAGGGTCAAACACGAGGGGCGTCCGGATTTCGGAGAAGCCTAAAAATCTCTGCACAAACTCGCGGGGCAACCGCCTCACCAATATTTTCATGCCACTGAAACTGGCTCACTCCCCTCGGATTTGTGCTTCTTTTTTCATATTAATACTCATGCTCCGTACGCGTTTTCGATACCGGGGCTGACTCAATCCCAATTGTCATCATCCACTTCCAGAATTCTCATCATCAACTGACCTCTCGGATCTTCCAATTCCAATGGGTTGCACATCATGTCGTTTCGCTTCTCAACAAGAAACTAGTCGTAACAGAGGACTAGCAACAGTTGCTTTCGCCCGGCCAGACCCGCGTGGTCTTGGGATCTAGTGGCTGTCCTCTCCTCCGATACTTCCATATGCCCACTTGCCCACACCCTTTGTCTCCCTGTCTTGACCCCGTGATCCTCCTGATGTACGGAGTGCTTTCTTCTTCACTCCTACGACACAGTATTGTCCTCATATCCCTTCTGTGACATCTGTATTGCTGACCAATACCACCACTGGCCTGTTCTCACGCCATCAATTAAGCCGGGTAACTTGCTGCCCGCCTGGACCTTGACAGAGGATTGTTGGACCATCGACCCGTTAACACTAGGTTTTCACGCGTGCCGTCTTTCTATATTTTAATCGAAGAACTCATCGCAGCCGCTTGAGTGTGCCAGCCTTGCCAACCAGGGCTTGCCACCCAGAACGGCTCCTTCACTCATCAAACTTTGTTCAAAATGCTTCCACCTATCCCTAACCTAGAAGACTATGGCGTTTCTCCAGAAAGAGGCTTCCTGCCCTCAGAGCTCCCTCTGCAATGCCTTCCACATCAACTATATGATCGATGGGAGAGGATCATGAACAATTTCCAATCACTACTTCTCTCAAAGCGACTGAGAACGGTGATAGACAAATTGCCCATCATTCCTGCGGTTCATCTGGAAACAGAAGCAGAGTGGCGACGCGCATACTGTATACTGACATTTTTCGCGAATGGGTATATTTGGGGTGGAGAGAAGCCAGCCGAGGTCAGTTGCAAGTGCATCAAAGCTGGGTGTGGCTCATAGAAATTGACAGTTCACAGAGATTGCCCCCTTCGGTCACGTACCCGTTGCTCCAAATCTGCCAGCACCTCGAGTTGCCCCCAGTCCCCACGTACGCTGGCTTGTGTCTATGGAACTTCAAGCCCATCTTCCTCTCCGATACCCTTGTCCTCGACAACCTGTCCGCGCTGCACACCTTCACCGGCTCATTGGATGAACAATGGTTTTACTTGGTCAGCGTTGCCATGGAGGCAAAAGGAGGCCCATCTATACAACTCATGCTCGACGCCATGCAGGCTGTTCGCGATAACGATGTTGAAACTGTCACCAAATCCCTGCAAACTTTTGCACAGACCCTGGATGAACTAGGCACTTTGTTGCTGAGAATGTATGAGAGCTGCGACCCACATGTCTTCTATCATCGGATACGGCCCTTTCTAGCAGGAAGTAAGAATATGAAAGACGCTGGTCTTCCAAAAGGCGTCTTCTATGACGATGGAAGTAGAAATGCCGCCTGGAGGCAGTACGGTGGAGGTTCAAACGCTCAAAGTAGCATGATCCAATTTTTTGACATTGTCCTGGGCGTTGAGCATCGACCGACGGGATCCAAGAAAGACGACACCACCTCCGAGTCGGAAGCGGAACCGGGGGCTGCACCGAAACCCAGGCACAGTTTCATACATGACATGCGACAGTATATGCCCGGCCCACACCGGAGATTTCTTCAGGCTGTCGAGGGTGTTGCCAACATTCGAGAATTCGTCGAGTGTCACAGGTCCAACCGATCCCTAACCGTTGCCTACGATGCGTGTTTAGCCATGCTCCGCTCACTTCGTGACAAGCATATTCAGATGGTGTCTAGATATATCATTGTCAAGAGCAGAGAATCTCGCAGCATGAGCAGAAATAGGCAAGAGGGAAGTCCCGACTCAGCTCCCAGAGGGGGGCGGGGTATTGCATCAATTTCCTATGACCGGCCACATGAAGGCTCGCAGAGGAAGAAGAAAATGCGAGGAACAGGAGGTACCGCTCTCATTCCATTCCTGAAACAAGCTAGGGATGAGACTGGAGAACCTGCGATTGATGAGTGGGCTAGAAAGCTTCTTATGGGAGGCCGCCGTACTGAGGCCGATAATGAGATCGCTTTCGAAAGTAGAATTACCGCCGCCGAATTGGATGCTGAAGAGCCACAGATTGTTGGCTTAGCTGGATCGTGGAACATGGAGGACAACGGTGGTGGACTCTGTGCATATTGATCTACGATGATCCCTTCTCTGGGTATACATTCTTCACGGACTCTCAAACCTGTATATAGAGATAATTAAACATACACCAGTCTCAGGACATTAACACCCTTCCTACTCTTCCTGAAGTCATTCATGTTCTGGCTGAAGTGGCAGAAGTGGTGGGTGAGTGGTCCGCACTGCCGTGATGACTAAGCACGTACACGCACGCGACAAAACAAAACGTCTTGGCTGATTGGTCTACCCAACGTCTGGCTTGATGCCTCACTTCCTTCTCACTCTTCCTTCACTGCGGGTGACCTTTTCATGTCGAAGTGATCTTGTACATAGCTAAATCAGTATGGAAATTGAACGGAGACACTCTCGAGACCTCCTCGATAGCTGCCTGACCAGCCTTTTCATGATGGGTTCGATCCTCGGACTGCCCAGTTTCGACGGTGCTTCAACCTGTAAATGAGGAATCAGATATGTTGACAGCACAGGCTATGATATACTCGGCGTCATATTAGGGCTTGGCTCACGCATGACCATAGTTCTCAATCGAGCCTTGATTGAGGCACGATCATTTGGGAATAGCATTCCGAGGGTGAGGTGGATTGTTATCACAGCGCACTCCTCGGTCCTAGGAGCGTTTTCGGACATTTGACAGTGTGAAAATCAAGGCAAGGAGTTGGAGCTACTCGGTGCTCTTCGGTTTCCTCTGCGAAGGAAGCTGTAGTCCTTGATTTGGGCAATGAAACTCGTTATTCTCGGCCAAGGCTATGCGGAGAAGCTCACATATCAAGCTCATGATGGGGAACAGGGCTCAGATACTTCCAAGTTTGATTTTCGGAGACTTCACTTACAGTCACTTTCCATGGTCGTTTCCCTTGCGGACAAATATCGGCGGAAAACAAATGGTACTGAGGGCAAGCTCAGATATTAACTTGCTCTTCACCATGCATCTTGAGTTGAGTGGCCCGTCCCCTCCTCTCATTAGCGGGCCATTCACTGCTGCGCGTTTCTACCAGTACTGTAACTACAATGAGGTCGCCCGGCAGAATGGTCAATAGAGGAGGCTGGGGTGTCTATTTTCTGCTCACTGCATCAATAGAGCTCCTTCACAGATACAGGTGAATGTCCAGCAGGCGGCTGAGTCTAAGTGGAATTTCATTTCTCGCAAGTCCTTCTCACTTCCCTCCTCATTTCTTGCAATTTCCTACCTTGCAAACGCCCAATTTCCTCTATCTGAACCCGTTCCAAACCACTTCAAACCACTCTGCTTGCTTTCAAGAGCGAATCCCTGTTCTTCTTTACTCTCTACACTGCCCTGAGTTCAAGTCTGCGCACTGGAAGCGCCTCGCAACATGGAAAATCTATTCGGAGAAGATTTCTCTGTCGATTTTGACTCCCCTCCTAGCTTTTCTGCCCCTGGTGTGGGAGAGCCTTCAGTTGATTTCTCGGCGTTCATGAACTTCGAGGAGGATGTCACCGTGCCTACTGCAAACGAGTTCTTTGACGAGGCCTTTGGCAGTCATGATGCGGATATGGCCATGACCGATTTGAATGCTGCAACTGCTGCTCATATTGCCCTGGCTGAGGCCGGCCTCACCACCAACAGCAACACTGTAATCACAGGTGACTCCATCCAAATCCCTGAGATCAACTTCCCAGTATCACTGACTGCAATCAAGTCAATCCAGCTGACCTCATGATAAACCCTGAGGCTACAGTTGCAGGGACTACCAACAGCAGCAGAGACAATCAAGGTACTGATGTCCCAGGGCTTGCAGTCTCTGCCCAGTCATAACTAACAACAACATAGCCAACCCAGCTATGACCGTCCCAAACTCAGAAATCTCCCTGGTAGCTAGCGGCAGTAGCATGGCCAATCCAGGTATGTCTAACCCAGCTTCTAAGGCATATTTTTTTTCAGTATCGCTAACAATATGACAGCCAATGCAGATATGATCATCCCAGCTGCCACCATGACAGACTTTGAAGCCACATTCGCAGGCAGCATGGACAGCAACACAGTTGATCCAGCTGCTACTCTCCTTGACTCTGGATTTTCTGCTCCCGTCATTCCCGACACCAACATGACAAATGCAATTGTTGCTGTCTCGGACCCTCAAATCTCCTCTGCAGTTGTCACCACTGGCACTCAAACCCCTCCTCCTGCCCAGGCCTCAGAGGTCATCCCTCCAGCTTCAGCAATCATCACGATGAATGCTGCAGCTACAACCACCACAAACGTTCAGGCAGCAGGGCCATCTTCAGTCATCACAGCAGTGAATTCTGAGGAGCTGAGTACCACCACTAGCAACATGAATGCCACCGCCTCATCACCAGCTGCTGGCCCTATGCCCTCTGTTGGAGTGACAATGCAGACTGCAACAGAAGATTCTCAATTCGCGGCCTCAGCTGCATCGGTTGTTCGGGAGGTTTCCCCCCTACCATTTGATCTCCAAGACTTCGGCTTTGCCGCAGCATTCTCAAATGCACCATCGTCAAACAACAATGCTGTGATGGGTGTTGATGAGTTTAATCTGCTGTTTGATGCCGCGTATGGACTTCCACCTGTCGATTTCCAGCCAGACCTATGTGTCAACACCAACAATTCTACTGCAGCCCAGACCACTCCTGTCAACAACAGTTCCGAGACTCCTGCTGTCGCATCAGCTGGGAAACGCATTGTTGTGCACAGCGATGAAGAGCTCTCGAAGCTGTTCGATGACAACATCATGCGTACACCTGAGGATTTGGAAGACATTGTCAATGCCATCAAACACAATTCTACCACCACCAAGACCAATGCTGGCAGCAGTGATGAGGGGCTTGCAATGCGGTTTGATGACCCAATATCTAGCCAGCTTGTGGATTCCCGAACCAACGCCAGTACAAATCCAAGTGGTTTCACTACTGCTCCGACTCTTTCCCTCGACAGTGGCTTCCAGTCGCTCGTGGGTTCTCCCAGTGGCTCTCAAGGAATGCAATGCTCTTTCTCCAATGTCTCAACGGGCTCGAGCATCAATTACTATGAGCCTGATGGTCTGAATGAGCCGGCATCTTCTTACGTCGGCACAAGCAACGTTCAAGAGGCCACTGACGGATTGTCACAGGTTCTGGATGTTCAGACTACTCCCCCAGGTGTTGTCAACCCCTGCACACGCAAACAAAACTCCACCTTGAACTCTCCTTTCAAATCGCCCTCCCACAGCAGATATGACAGTACCTCCAGCTCTCACTCTCAGGAAACACCACTCAAGGAGATTTTTGATGTCGGATTGTTTGGTGAGGCAGGTATATCATTCGACGCTGCCCTTCTCAGCATGACTGGTGGAAGCTCAGCAGGAACCAAGCCAGCCATGCCAACATCCCAACCAAATGGAAGAGTCCATGTTCCTGCTCCTCTCCGAAAGACTCCACCTGCAAATCAACAAGGTGGCAAGAGAAAGAGAGCCGAGTCCAACATTCAAGGACCAGCTCCAAAACAGGCCCGCAAGAAATACCCCTACAGCAGGGACGATTATCAACCTCTCCCTTGTCTCATGGACAGCATGGACGCAGCAAGATACAACCACATGCGTCAACGCTCGTATGGCCGTCCACAAGCAGGGCCACTCGTTGTTGAGAACAACTACATGACTGCTCCCGCTCAGCACTCTCCCGGTCAATTTGCCGCACAACCTCATCATCAGCAACAATACCACCACCACCATGAGCGACATCTCTCCGCACCCCAGCCACGATCTGCACAGCAATACAAGGCTTCCCATGCCTCGATGAGCACCCGGGCCCCTCCACAGCCAAAACCAGCTCCCATTCAACGAGCACCCCGCTGCCAACAGGCACCCCCAGCCCTGACCCTCAAGCCCTCCTCGCGCCGCCCAGCCCCTGAGCCCGCCACGCTCTTCTCGATCTACACAGACTCGCAATCACGCTGGCTGCACCGCGACATCCGGGCCCCAACCCCACCGCCCTCGAAGATCAACCGCGCCACCGGCTTCGACTACCCCATCCCCCGCCCCACCGGCGTCCTCATGATGACCAAGGACTACGCCAAGATCGCCGAGGACCGTGCCCGTGCGGTCGCTGCGCGTGCCATGGCGGAGAGCCAGACCCAGGGCCAGGGCCAGGGCGTTGCCCAGTGGTGATCTGCCCGTTCGAGTGGACAAACAAGGAGAAGAAAGGAGATGAGGGGAGGAAAAATACCCCCCTAGGATATGCTTGGGGAATTGAAACATTGAGCTACCATTGATGTGTGTGTGTGTGAGAGAGAGAGAGAGAGAATTGAGCTATGAATATCGGACTGCCACCGATCTGCCACATTGGGCACGCTCTGCTCCAGGCATTCCACATCAATTCAAATTCAGGCTCTACAGTATGTTTTCTTTCTGCCTGTGTCTCGGAACTATTTATTGAAAGGGAACCAAAAAAACATATAGGAAAATTGAGGGGAAGGAACACAAAAAAATTTATGAAAAAACTTGGAAAACGAACAAAAATATTGGGGATTTTCATATCATAGAGATTGGGCTTGATGGTATGGCATGGCAGGGAGCAGGGATCAGGAATCAGGATATCAAGGACCTCCTCCCTCTAGTGGATAGGATACGGCAAAGTGAGATCAATCATATAGCACAGCACAGCACAGAATAGAGAGGTCACAGAATATCATCAGATCAGAATGATTCCCACTGAAACCGCGGATCATCCTTTCCTTCATCCTCTACATACTAACTACCATATATCCCACTCACTACCTACATCCACTACACACCATTCCCCAACATACCCATGTCGAGCGCCATGCCCTTCGCAACCTTCCTCTCGACCCAACGGCGCTTGAACCCCTCACGCGCCAACTCCCGCGTACGCCGCGACCACACGTCCGCAGGAATCCTGCCGCGCACAAAACCCTCCTGCAACGCGAGGATAGCAGCCTCGATACCGCGCTCCTCACACGCGGCGTCGTACAGCTGGCGGGACACCACCGTCGGGGGGACCAGCATCTCGTCGACGGCTGGGATGTCGTTCGCGGACGAGCGTGCGTGCGCGGACGTGATGACTTTGTCGGATTGCGTGAGCGAGCTGGAGAGCAGGTTCAGGTTCGACGAGAGGGTTGAATGGAGGGTTTGGAGGTTCGTGAGTTCTGCGGCGAGGGTTTGCAGTGTTGTTTGGAGGGCAGCGTTTTGGGAGGAGAGTGCGGGCAGGGCGGAGGTCGATTGCGAGATTTGTTGGTGGAGGGATTGTGTTATTTGGTGGGAGAGGTGTGTGAGCAGGGCTTCCTTCTCGGGATTCACGGGGATGGGTGGGACGGGGATATTCGGGTTTTTGGAAATGGTATTGGTGGTGTTGGGTGTTGGGAGGGGGATGTCGAAGGGTGAGTCCAGCAGGTTCGGTGGTGGTGGTGCCTTTGCTGGTAGTGGCTGAGGCTGAGGCGGTGGAAGATGTTGTTGATGTGGTTGTTGGTAGGGAGGTTGTTGTGTCTGCGTATACTGAGGACCCTGGTGTTGGTGTTGCGGCTGCTGGTGGTGATGCGGTGCTGGCAGTTGTGTGCTTGGAGAATACTGATGAGATGGCGGCGGTTCGCCATATCCATGAGCCGTTGGACGTTGGGCTTGCCAAGGCTGACTGTATGCTTGAGTTTGTGCTGGATTTCTTTGGTCTTGGCCTAAAAGCGGTGGCTGTTGACTTGGATGATATTGATGCTGTTGTACATCACCTGGTAAGGGTGGTTGTGGGCGATATTGTTGCTGCTGAGATTGGTCGCAGCCTGGACCCGAATGTGGCTGCTGTGCCGGCGTCGACTGTCGAAGACTGCTTGCCCTTTGGGGCATATAGTTCATACCACCTGTTGGCCGTTGAGTATTGCCATTCCCATAGGGAGGCTGTACCCTTGGAGGCCCTTGCCCTCCAGGTTGACCCTCGGATGGTAGGGGCGGGGGAGCGTCATATCGACCTAGTCTCTGCGATGTTGGAGCAGAAGTTGTTGAGCCGGCCGCTGGACCTGGACCACCTAGGGCAAAATCCTTAGGTGGTGGAGGTGGCGGCCCAGGTGAACCTCTCGGTGACTGTGAGCTTGGGTGAGCCTGACTTGGTGCTGGTTGAGGTTGAATTTCCCGGGGCAAAGGCGGGACAGGCGGGGGATTTTGCTGGGCTTGTCTTTGCGGCTGTTGTGTTCTTGACATGACCGGCGGCTCTTTGGCAAAGACATCGGAAAGTATTGACAGAAAATCAATCATATGGGATCGCTGCAATATGATTAACACCACCCCTTTTCACACTCCGTCATCAGGTAATTGTTGACTTACATCCCAGGCATCTCTCCACTGCGCCAAATAAGGGTGATATATCTTCCCGTCCCCACCAACGTACTGTCCCGGGCGAATGACCATGTCATCTGTAGGTGCGACATATGCAATCGGCGCATCGTAAGGGTATGAATGCGGCACCCATAACGAGATGGGAAATCGATATGTATTGCCCCGGAAATTCACAGGGATGGTGCCCTTGATGTGCACCAATAGCGCAGACGCGCCATTCTCAAATGCTATATTCTGTTTTCAGCAAACTGGGTCACATCCATCTTTGCTCATGGCATGGGTGTCAACGCACTGTAGACATCTGTTCGAGGCCCAAACCCCGGGTATCGACTGAGGACATGTGCAAGGTCGGAATACGTTCGGTTGGGATCGTGATATTCCTGCGAGGCAGTCGGGTCAGTATGGCAACGTGACGAAACAAGTGGCCCGGCAGTAGTTGGTGATACACATACACGCTTCAAGACATCGTAGAGCCAGCTCAAAGTCTTTTGTGGCACGCCGCCTGCCATTGATGCCGCAATGAAAGTATGTTTGGGATAGAGGGCCATAAATCCGCAGTTGAGCTTCGGCTTCTAATTGGCCAAGATTGTTGAAGCCTATCGACGTCATTCCAAAAAATCACATGATTAGGCTGAATGTCAATCAGCCTTGTCGCAGCTCATACTTTTGTCCAATGCAACATGAAATATTCTCTTCAATTCCCTTTCTACTGTGCCATCCTTCTAAGATAACCTATAACAGTCCCAGCCCCTGATATATCGCTTCTCTGTGCTTCTTGGAGGACTTCTCTATGTCGACTTTGTGCATCTTCTAAACAGCTTTTCCAGCAGACTGAAGGACAGATACACCCGGGAGTGGTTCACGCGCTATCCCTGGCGGCTATCCCTGGCGGCTATTCTGCTAAGCTTTGGGGGCCCAAGTATTATTCCAAGGCGTGGAAATCGTACGTGACTTGGCTGTGAAATCGACTCGTTTGACATCGACTTGTATCAATATTGATAAATGAGTATATATTTGACTATTGCTCAATGAATGAACCCTTGGTCACGCGCATCACCTGCTTTTGTAGCGGGTTGCCGGGGCCTCTGACAGTACCGGTACACCCCATCACTCCAGGTCCATTTGCAGCAGCCTCAGCCGTGGGCGCCCAACAGGAGCTGCTTTGCTAGTAAACTGGTCGTGAAAGGGTTTACAACACCATAGATACCTATGGTGTACAGCATGCAGCTAGGGGAAAGCTATGGACCCAAGTGGCAGATCAAATAACGCCAATACATGATAGAGGGAATTGAAAGAGCCATGTCAATCGGGATTCATTCTCATCTATGGATATACAACGAGTGGACAATCCGGTTTGCGATTACTACGGAACTCATAGCCAGGCCACAACCAATTAAGCAGTAACTGTGATAGCATTTGTATGACCATTCTGTGTTGCGTTGGAAATCCCATCTGCTTGCATCGCCTTTGGTAAAGGCGCGGCGCGCTTGGAAGGGTTTCCAGCAACACCCACCATCGGCAGAGCAGCAGCCGCGATAGCAGCGTGGATCTCTGCCTCCGCACCTTCCGGTAGGGGCAGCAATGGTGATCGAACAGTGGCATCATTGAGAATTCCCCGAGCGACCAACGCATGCTTCAATGCTACTGTGCCTTCCATGTGCGAGCCACGATGGTAAACGGCTTTGGTGACTGGGAGCAGTTTGTCATGTACTGCACGAGCTCGAACATAGTCTCGTGCCTTGCCGGCATCGATCAATTCAAGGAGAAGCTCCGGTGCGATATTTCCATACCCAACTAACATGCCGTCAACATCAAAGGCAGTGTGCAACAAGTATTCATCGTGGCATGTCAGTATTTGGAGCTCTGGGCGCTCAGAACGGATAACAGGGATTTCTGTGTCCCAGCGGCGCATGTTGCGTACACCGTTTTTCATCGCGAAGACACCCGGCAATGCGGAGATATCCAGCATGGTTTGTAAGTTATATGTTGCCTTGGTGTTGTCGGGGTATTGAAAGAGAATGAGAGGTAGCTTGCTGACTTCGTAAACTCGTCGGTAGCGGTCCTGAGGAGCTCCTGGTTGGTAACCAAAGCGCAGCCAACCATGGGAGGGATATAGAAGGCCTGCCTGTGCACCAGCTTCTACCGCACGTTTGGCTTCCAAGGCGGCAACTTCAGTCCCTTCTCCTGTGATACCGGCGATGATGGGGATCTTGTTGTCGACCGATTTGACGAAGGCTTTGATTACATTACATTGTTCTTCTTGGGTGAGGAAAGTGCCCTCCCCGGCATGGCCTAGGACAACGAGACCCTTAACGCCATCGATGCTCCCAAGCCATGAACCGAGACGGTAGATTGCCTCGTAATCGACTTCACCGTTGGGCAAGAACGGGGTGACGGGTGCAGGCGTGAGGCCTCTGAGGTCGAGCATGTTGGAGATTGTATTTTCAGCGACTGGTGATCCTGCGAAAGAGTATACACAGAGCAGATTTTCCTGTTGATGAGTTCAATCGGACTGGTTGATGTTCCCAAATTGAAGTGTTGATGACTCTTTTGTCAAGAGCAATCACTGGATTAAACCGGCCATTATATACCTCGTGCGGAATGCCTTGTAGCCACTTCCCCGGAAATCGGCACCAAGCATTGATCTGATTGACTCTGAGCTGCTTCCATCTTGACCCAGGCATGCGAGCTTCGATGATCAACGATTTTCCGACGCTGTGATTTCCTAAGGTTGGTTCTTTTGGCGAGCTTGGGGGCTTCCGTGTGCTACTCTACCATTTGGATGGCAATACGACGGAAGGATGCGTTCTCCGCAACTCCCCAAGCAACTTTCTTCGTCTTGCTTGTCTCCCTCCTCCCAGTTCTGGGAGCTCGAGATGGACGGGACATCCTTCCAAGGTTTAGTTCCAAATCGTTGACGGAACAGCCTTCCAAGGTTAGTGGATAATGTCTCGCCCCACCCGGTCTAAGGGAATACCAATCACCGTTGGCGAGCCTGGATCCATCACGGCCTGCCCTCATCTTGCACCGCCATCAAGAAACTCAATAACTTGCAACCCGCGTGGCTTCTCCTGCTAGCGCCATCGAAGGTCATCATCCAAATTCCCACCGGGCATCACTCCATGGGGTACTTTTTGTGGAGAGATGATTTTGTTGCGAGCCCCCGAGACATTCGTTGGATATAAAAGAACACTTCTCGCTTCGACTAATCGCCCACAATGTGGAATGATCTCCAGAAGCTGCCTGCCCACAATATCTGAGCACGAAATTCACCGAATTCAACATGGCAGTCAAAGACCCTGAAAAGCCTCAGTCTGTGCAGCTGGAGATTGCCTCCGCTGGTGACATCCCAAGTCCTCAACAAGAGGGCGACTATTCAGGCGCAGTCAGCAAGAGCAATGCTGCCGAGATTGCGCTTTGCCGCAAGCTGGACAGACGGATTCTCCCCATCCTTTGGGCCATGTACTACCTGTACGAGATCATCGCCTCTGCTTCAAACGATGCCAAACACTGACTGATGCACTGATAGCAACTATTTGGACCGAAATGCGATTGCCCAAGCTAGGCTGAACAACTTGGAAGACGACCTGGGCCTGGTAGGGACTCAGTTCAATGTGGCAGTCTCAATCCTCTTTGTTGGGTATGTCGATCTTCGATGTCTCAATCTTCCAGCCTTTATAAGATATGAACTAACTCATGCAGTTACCTCGTGATGCAAGTCCCATCCAATATGATCATGTCAAAGGCACACTTTAAACCAAGCTATTACATGGCCATTTGCATGATGGTTTGGGCTATTGTCAGTGCCTGCACCGCTGCCGTCCACAACTACATCGGCCTGTTGATGGTTCGATTCTTTCTTGGAATCACAGAAGGTTAGACGTCCTCCTCCCAGTCTCAAATCCATTCCAACGCAGTCCTCTTCTTTTCTCACATTCGACCAGCACCGTATTATCCCGGAGCAATGTTTTTGTTAAGTCTATTTTACACGAGAAAGGAGATCGCTACTCGACTTTCAATCCTCTACTCCGCGAACATCATTGCAACCGCGACCTCTGGTCTAATCGCTGCGGCCACATTCGAGACGCTTGATGGAGTTCGAGGTCTACAAGGATGGCGATGGTTATTTATAATAGAGGGCGCTGTTACTTTTGGAGTTGCCATCATGAGCATGTTCCTACTGCCCGATCATCCCTTGACGACACGATGGTTGACACCAGAGGAACGACAGCTGGCCCACGCCCGCATTGCGAAAGATACAGTGGGATTGGAGAGCAACAAGGGAGCCCGTGCAGGCTTTATGCAGGCCGTGCGGGACCCTCGATTGTGGCTTCTTACCTTCATGCAAAACTGCCACTTGTCTGCCACAGGCTTCAACTCATTCTTTCCCACAGTCGTGAAGACTCTAGGATTTTCTCGCACCATGACCCTAGTGCTTACCTGCCCTCCATACTTGGTCTCAGCTCTTGCTTGCGTGGTCACAGGCATCAGTTCCGGCAAATTCAACGAGCGTACCTGGCATATCACAGGCGGCATGGTGGTGGCGATGATTGGATTTATCACCGCCAGCTGCACAATGAACGTCGCGGGCAGGTATACGGCTTGCTTTTTATTTGCCTCTGGTTGTTATGCCGTCAACGCAGTCATCTTGGGTTGGGTTACCGCCACTCTAGGCCAAACAAGCGAGAAAAAAGCGGCCGCTTTGTCTATTGTCAACATGTTCGGCAACGCTTCGTTCATCTACACTCCGGTAAATGACCTTGCTCCCTTTCAGAGATGTCATAGACTAACTGAAACTTAGTATTTGTATCCACAGTCAGACGGCCCAAAGTATTTGACTGCCATGTCTTCAAATACCGCATTCTCCTTCGTTACAATTGTATGCGCCTGGATATTGAGGGTGTGGTTGATGAGGACCAACTCGAAGATCAGGAAGAGCGATGCGACTAATAAAGTATTCTATGCCTACTAGAAGTCCCACGAACAGTGGGAAGATTATGCCTCGCACCGTTCAGGGTTTTGGTTCTGGTGCAAGCTGGATCAGCCTGGCCTCTCGGACTTGGAAGGGGTCTCATCCGTTATGGAGGCCAATTATCAAATCGGCCATATGCCGCTGAAGGTGCAAACGGGTCCTGGGAAGGATTCACCATGTACTGAATTTCACTGTGGAAAGATGTATCCATAGGATCAACAAGGTTGACATTGAAGAAATCCCAGAACGCATCACTGTTATTGTTGAACTGCGTGAAACCAGATAGTGGCTCCGCATAAGGCATAAAAACCTCATGTTGCGTCATCGTTGCAGAAGCAGTGTTATTCGGAATGGTTACGCTGGTCGCGCCTGTGCCTGCGGATAAATCCTCCTGCAAAATCGCTTTGCCCTGAATATGCTCGGATTCGTCCCGCGAAGTGCCTTCGTATCCAGCCAAGCCAACAATATAAGCAAGCTGAATGGCTACTTGACACAAAATCTGGTACGTGGGTCCCAGTTGGTGAGTTTGGCACATCTCTATCATGAAGGAGACGTTGGCGCTGATCGCACGCTCCCTAGAGGTCCATTCGTCGGTTGCAGACAAACGTGGACGGCCTAGGAACTCGAGGGAAAGTGCTAGCATCGCGTGGTATAGGTAGAAGAAGTCCGTCCAACACAAGCCTTCGAGCAGAGATTCTGATGAAAGTCGCTGTAGCATGTTAGCGATCTCCATCGAGGAGGAGATGCACTCTTGTGCGAAACTGCAGATGGTCGATCTGGAAGGCGGAAGGTAGCTGGAGTCTGTCATGGCCTGGTGCTTGATATCGTGGTCGACCTTGGATAGGAGATATGGCCTTCTCAACACAGAGGCAATGTAGTGATAATTGATATGGAGGAGTAACACCGCCCGAAGATGCCGTGGGCTAATGAAGCACCACTCGGGGCGCAGATGCCGTGGTAGACGGGTATACCAAGTACTAAGCTCCTTTGAGATGATTGTAAGACTATCGACCATCGAAATCAAAAACGGCTCATCAAAGCAATTCGGTGAGGCTGCTGTAGCGAAGTGCCTGACTTTAGAAGTTAGGTCCATTAATTTTGAGGCATGGTTGATGTAATCAGGAGGATAGTCGTTGCCATCCAAAAACGCTTCATCAGGGAGTTGGACATTGACCTCAAGAGCCTTGATGGTGGAAGGTCGCCCAAGCGAGAGGGAGGTGTATTGCTCGAAGGAATAAAGTGTGAACCAAACCATTCTCCGTGTGTTTCGTTCGATAGCATCGAAATTATGACTCGTTCCTTCTCGGTGCATACCGAGAGCAATTGACATGCGAGCTGCTTGTCCCAGTAGGATCCAAGAAGTGTTGCGCTCGCCTGCATTATGTTCGTATAATTGAAGAAGCAGGAGGGCTTGAACATTCGGCAAATTCGCGGTGAGAGCTAAATGGTGAAACCTCTCCCGCACGTGTCTCAAGAATTTCCTCTGCAGTCCAACTGCGTCCTCTAGGCCGTCATGCTCGAGCAGTTGGGCGCCAAAGACGAAAACCATAAACAGTGAACAAAGCCAACCGGGTTCACGGTCATACCGATAAACGGGAGAGCGCTGCCAGATTGAATCATATCGTGTGTGAAACGTGCCCCGGTGGAACAAGACATAGTTTGGATGCAGCCGATCGAAGAAGGCTTGGACCAATCTGTCCGACACCCCCCTAGAGGGAACCAGAGCCCGAAGCCACCGACGAGACGGACTCACTGACCGTAGGCCCTCTTGACCGTCATTCTGAGTAGGCGAGGGCCCCGTTGCTGGGTCATTACCTTGCTCTGTAACCGCTGATGCTGGATGGGCCTGAATTCTCGGTTCAAGTGCGATGCTGGTCTTCAGATTGGCAAACTCTGCTCGCAGTTTGCTCCGTCGATCTAGTCTGGTTTGAGTATCATCGAGGGTCTGACTCCGCAGTGCCACAAGCTGACGTACGGCCCTGGCAAATTCAAAGGATGATGCCGGACCGACATAATGCGCGACACCATGGGGCGCGGGAATGCAGGTCTCTTCCGACAGATTGGTGACCGTGCCTTGGACTGCCGGATCCACATTGCAGGGCCACGGGATGCTAGCAGTGATTGACGAGGTAGGAGTCTGAGCGGCCACAGAGGAAGCAACCACAGAGCTACCGCTGAGAAGTGGTTGGAACGCCGTTGTTGGGCCATTGGATGACGAGATGGCTGTCATGGCAGTCTGCCTCTCCAATCTCTGCGAGCTCAAGTCATGTGCGGGCTCAAAAAAGTCCACGGCCTGATCAAGGCCAGGCATTGAAGCGTTTCTCTCTGCAGTCAACCGTAACAGGTTCTGAGTGTCATTGCAGTCTTCATTGGGAAAGATACTTTGGACGAGGGCCTCCAGAGCTTTATATCGAGCGCCCGTGTCATCGGGACCACCATAAGCCTGCCTTCTCCTCGGTATTGTTGACTTACAGGTTGTGCCGCTGTCTAGGCATGATTCGCATGGCACATCTTCCGTTGCCCGAGCGCAACGGATCCGTCTCGTCTTACAGCGGTCGCAAGAGATTAGCGCCCGACGTCGAGCAGAGTCCGGTACCCGTCGCTTTGAATTCTTCGTTCCATCGTCAAGAGCCAAAGACATTGTTCTCCTGATGTCACCTTGTTCGAGCTTCGCCAATTTTCATTTCAGTGGCCAACAAAAATCGCTTTACAGATATTTGTGGTTGAATAAGAGGTCGACGGAAGGACTGACTTTAAGATCAGAGCTTATAAGATTGTTCTCAGTTAAAGGCCGAGAAAGATGTCCGCCGGCGAACACCAAAGGTCTTTCTCCAGGTGCCCGGCTGCTGAGTACGGAGCATCTACCACGAGACTTTAGGGTTTGCCGCCTTCGATCTAAGGAGGGGAACCCTGTTTTGTGTGACCGGGGCATCCCCAACCTCTTGCTGACTACTTAGCGTCGAGCTTGAGCAGCACGTCAGTGGGACTCTTGGACACTCAGACAAGAAGCCAGCTATATCAGCTCGACTTCCGCACACGATCTGTGAAGCTAGCCAGATTCTTTGCGATCTCTGACCTGAAT
>Ga0105239_10001023_pt1 | contig 39037 bp, 22 predicted proteins | sample KBSC44metaG_FD_92761 | JGI IMG/M metagenome (GOLD analysis project Ga0105239, IMG submission 92761) | Corn rhizosphere microbial communities from Kellogg Biological Station, Michigan, USA - KBS C4-4 metaG | ecosystem: Host-associated > Plants > Roots > Rhizosphere > Soil | place: Michigan, USA... | reverse complement strand
TTTGCAGACCATACGCCTGAACATAAATTCGAGACCTGGGCAGCCTCGTATTTACCCTCGCATCTCGAGTAAGGTTGATGGCTAAGGCCTCCCCGGATCTTGGCTAGCAGGGGAGTAACTGCTAGAAAGAGAATGTTTAACCTGTTTAGTGTGGAGGCTGTCTCGGCCCTCAGCCCCATCCATGCTGTGGTCTGTCCAATTGCTTCTGGAGGATGACTCAGGATCTCGGCACTCAATGGTGCTTACAAAGACTGCCAGTGGAATTTGGGGGATAATAAGGCCAATTGCCTTGTCAATGTCAATGTAGAATCCGAGCAACCAACACCCACGCTATGATGCATGTAGACAATTGCGCATCGTAGAGCAGCGGGTATGTCGAGCTTTGATTGGTCAGGTCAGGGCGTTTTAGCTTCGACAAGGCCAAGGCCGTCGGAATCGCGAGTCATATATATTGTTTAACTGCACAAAAAGCTCGGTTGAAAATATGACGCGCACAAGCGATTCTCGCAAGTGCTGGAGACTCCAGGGAACTAGATAAATCGTCGTTATCCATCCAATCAGGAAAAACCACAACTTCTCAGAAAAGGGTATAGCATCGTGCCTGACTCGCCACATTGTTTGCCGATTGGTGACCATCCGAAATCCTTGTGGGTTTGGCACGCCTCAAACGAAGCGGAGTCCCGTCATGGGTTTGCTTCAAGGCAGGAAGTACTGTCAAAGGAACAACTTCTCATTACCAGGCGTCTCAGCAGATGGGGTGTCGAATTTTAGTAAGACCAGTGACTTGTGAATCATTCCCTGTGCCGAAATGGTTAGTAACATATATACTGAAGGAATAAGAAGGCTTTGAAGGGAAGGCTGATCGGCCATCGAAATCATGCTCTGGTGATCCAAAAGACAAAAATGTCGACCACAAACCCAAAGAAAGAGGACAGGACGTTTACGTTTGTAGATTATGACATCAATAGACGTGGTGTTACCCAAACTGCGAGAGCCCATCTGATGAAGGACAGGGTGCGATCGAAAAGAGAAGCGAGATCTGAATGGGTACTTCGAAATCAGTTCTCGCCGTTGCGATGGATGCGACCAAAAGAGGAGAACCCGGACACACTGGATGCAGACAACTCAACTGCACGGCGAGCTTATTCCAGCGAATCACCAAGAGAGGCAACAAGCTCAATGTCTCATTATTCCGCGGTCATTGACTTTCAGCGGGATTCTGGCTTCTCAACTGAGTCACCAGATCCGGAAACAACCAAAACATCGGAATTGGGTGCCGCCGTATTAAGAGCAAAAGCACGGAGTCTAGATTACCGCGAGAATATCTCAAGAACGGATCTAATCGTCGGCGCTGAAGTGAGATCTTCCGGGGTTGGCATAAGTCATTCAGACTCGGCTGAAACGAGGCAGTCATTCAAGATCGACTATGACACAAGGATAGAGAATCCATTGGTGGTAAACGTCGAAGACCATCACTTGCCCACCAATTCAGAAAACCGACGAGAGGTTTTCAGGGCAGATTCAGAGTTTGGGCTATCACCCCTTGAGGGGCTTAAACCTGGTAATACGCCACCCCAGAAGCGGGCCACCCTCCAGAGGTCATCTTCAGAAACCATAGGGGTGCGTTCAAGCAAGCTGCTGTCAGAACTGGAGGCCTCGGTGGAAAGAATTCCCGTCCACCTTCTGCCGTCTGATCGCAATCTTGTCCGGTATTTTGCCGTAAATGCAGGCTCGTTGCTTGGTTTAGACCAGTTCCCAGGAATCGAAGCTAATTACGACCCGGTTTTCAACTTTTTCCTTCCCTTTGCAACGTCCAGTCAATGGTGTTTTGAGACGATGGTGCTCCTAGGAAGTGCCTACCATCACCAAAAGCGTGTGCGACCAAGTGAACGTGGTACACTTTACTCGGAAAATCACTACCTTGCGGCTCGGCAAAATGTGATACTGGCTCAAACGGGGTTGAGAATATCGGCCCTAGCGAATCATTGTGATTCGAGCGACAACGATGTCGTTGCTTTCCTATTCTTGGCGGTGAGTGAGTATTGCTTTGGTGATCGAGAGTTTGGCCGAATGCATTTCCAGGCCTGGATAGATTACTGCGAGATGAGGCGGAAGTTTGGAGCGTCACCTTGTGGCTTGCTCTGCAAAATAGTTGTATGGTGGTGTGTATCGATGCTGATTGAGGATGACGTGCCGCTGGATCCCATCATCGACTCATCAACCAAAGCTAGGGTGAGAGAAGATCCAGCAAGGCTATTCCGATACTTCATAGTCACCAGTGGAATCGACTTGAAGCAAGTTGGCACTGAAGATTTGGGCGTGGGGCTGGATCGACAGCAGACTAACTAGTTGACACCTGAGATAGGCAGGAGTGCTGGCTTTTGGGAGCGGGTGTATTCAAGCCATATCCCTTTGTTTCTAGAATTATCAGCAAGATCAGGAGCCCGACACTGACGGAGAACGGTGTCAAATTTCTTTACCTGATGCGAGGCGTCCAATTGTTAATATCTGTGTGTTATGATCTTCACCCACAATCGAGTCCACTATATCCAAATCCTCGATTAAGGTCTCCACGATTAAAGGACAACGAAAGTTCAAAGTGGGATACAAGGATATTTTCGACTCAGCCAAGCTAAAGAGAGAAACTTAAGCTCAAGTCTCATATTGTTAGATCGGGGCCATTATATATGCTGGCCTGCAGACGGTCCGCTTCTATTCCGCCATCGAGCAGAGACATTGAACCAGGAACACCCTGGGCAGGGGGTCCTTGCGATCATTATTAAGGTCCGCCCTACTCATCAGATAGATCTTCCAATACGGTCGATCACGATACAGCCAGACGCGTCGTCAGCACGTGTTAGGGTTCGTGACATCAGACCAACCCCTCTCCCATACTCAGGAACAATAAATGATTGCAGTTGATAATCCCACTGGCTCTGAGCTAATACGTGATTCAGAGATGGCACAAGTTGCTTCCACATTAGTCGATCATATGATTTATCAAATCAACTCAATGAGAATGAGCCTCCTGACAGAGCGGACCGCAATCACTTGATGATCAACTTTAGAACCACCCCTATCACGGCATTTTCATACAGGAGCCGCCTCAATATACTGTTGGAGAATCTTCCTTTGAGCAATGGAACGGCTTCCACATTTCCATCACCGAGATGCTAAATACCATTGCGTGCTACATGGCTACGCAATCAGAGTTCCAGAGGTTGACTGTCGAGTCTACGTGTGCGTCAAAAACCCACAGACGGATCTCGGCCTTCGGAATGGAATTCCTCAGCCTGATTGCAATGAACGAATCACAGGTGACAGCGACGCTTCCATGTCAAATGCTGATTAATTAATTATGAAGGGAACCGGAATCCAAGTCACAACTATATGGCTGGGTACATGCTTTGAACCCCTGAACTCTGATCGAACTTGTGTGATAAGGCTTTCTGTGGAACTAGGATTTCCCCCCGGGAAACCAGGCAGGGACCCCATTAGAATAGAACTCCTTGGAACCAAGCAGACCCCAACATAATTTGCGTGTCGTGGGTGAGAAAGAAGCGAAATGGTGAGCGAAACAGCGAAATCCACGCTCTTCAAGCCCCTCAAACTCGGGCGCCAGACGCTGCAGAGTCGCCTCGCCCTAGCGCCAATGACACGCTTCCGGAATAGCGACAGCCCGTGCCACTTCCTATGGTCGCAACATACTTCGCACGGCGGGGATGCCAGCCAGGGACACTAGTCATCACGGATGGGACTATCATCTCGCCCAAGGCAGGTGGCTACGCGAACGTGCCGGGGATCTACACCTAGGAGCAGATCATGGGATAGTGGAATGTCACAAACGCCGTGCATTCTCGGGGTAGTTATATTTTCCTGCAGCTCTGGGCGCTGGGCCGCACAGCTGATTTGAAGACCATTCAAGCCGATGGGTTTGATCTCACGTCTTCCAGCGCGGTGCCTATGGATGCAGATGCACCAACACCGAGAGAACTCAGCATTGTGGAAATCAAAGCGTTCATCGCGGATTATGCCCAAGCGGCCCGTAATGCGATTGAAGCGGGCTTCGATGGCGTGGAGATTCACGGTGCGAATTACTATCTAATCGACCAGTTCGTCCAGGATAACTCCAACCGCCGGACAGACGACTACGGCGGGAGCATTGAGAACAGATCACGGTTTGCCGTTGAGGTAGCCACCGCGGTTGTCGATGCTGTTGGTGCTGACCGTGTGGGCATCCGCTTGAGCCCCTTCAGTGACTTTCAGGGAATGAAGATGCAGGATCCCATTCCGCAGTCCACCCACTTACTCAAAGAGCTCAAGCTTCTGAAGCTCGCGTTCATCCATGTGGTGCAGTCGGTCCCCGAAGGCGACGAAGATCCTGACCCCAACGAGAAAGTTGATTTTGCGGTAGATGTCTGGGATGACACAAGCCCGGTGATTATTACAGGGAATTTCAACGTAATATCAGCTTTTGAGGCTGCAGATAAGGAGTTCCGGGATAAGGACGTCATAATTGCATTCGGGCGACGTTTTCTCTCCACTCCGGATCTCGTGTTTAGACTAAGACATGGAATCGAGCTAAACTCTTATGACCGAAGCACCTTTTGCGTGCCTAAGGCTGAGCCTGGATACATTGATCAGCCATTCAGCAAGGAGTTCGAGCGGGTGAACAAAGCCTCAAAACTGGCATACATGCAATGATTGAAAAGGCGTCCAGGCGAATGTTTTGCTAACGATAGAATTGATATCCTTAAGGCTAGCAATACTTAAAGGCTACGAAGAGAAATTCGATGCTCCTACCCCTGAACGCTCCATAACCTCCTCCTCTTCAAATCCGTGGCCTCATTATAGTGGGATGAACATGGCCTCCCAATTCGTGATAGGTGGGGCTCCTGGCGACCCGAGCACGATATTCGTTGTGGTGGCCTTGCTCTCTGCATCGTTTCACTGTCCTTGCAACCTCACCGCCCAGGATTGACTGTCCGAGAACTTCTTCGATCAATGCAGGCTTCTTGTATTCATAGCCAAGGAAAGCAGTTTCTTTGCGAATCTTCATAGCTTGTTCTGTAGTCGCTGGATCGCGGAGGATGATGTCTCTCGGCCGCTTCTTCTCTTTCTTTTTTGGCTTGGTTGTGACTGGCATCAATTGTTCAGATGGTCCATCAACTTGATGCGCGGAGCCAACAAGTGTAGGTGCATGGCTAGCACAGTCATTGGTAGCAGGCACGATTGGCGGTATAGGTGCTTGTTCCACTATTTCGCCAGCGCCGTTGGCAGCGGCTCTCATAGCAAAGGACGGCACGATATTCTGAGCCTCATGCAGAAGTTGACTAAGTGGCTTTCCTTGAGTTAAGGGCTTGGAGAATGGCCGCAGAGCGGCTGAGATGTTGCCTGCCTTGGGAAGGTAAGTTTTATTCTCCTCGATACTAGAAGTCTGGTCGATGTCCGAAACAGGCCCTTCATCATCAAAATACTTCGTATCAAGAGAGTGCCGAACAAGGGGCACATATGGTGGGCGAACTTTACGAAGGCCATTCCAGTCCACCCCATGAAAGAACGGATGTCGTTTGATGTCTTCAGCATCGTTTGGGAAAACAAAATAGCCAGGATAATCCGGATGTGTTTTATCTATACGACATCGCACCACCTGAGCACCTTGAAGACTTCTACCGTAGTCGTTTGATTGATATTGCAAGCTGCATAGGCGTTTCTCTTTCTCCACCAGGATCTGCATCATCAAATCTAGGGCTGCAATGCTCGGTTCTGGCGCACGGTCACTGGTAGGAAATTGTAGAGTCTTCTTGTGATGCAAGATTTTGAGCTTTGTCTCTTGGCGATCGTCGCAAGCAAAAGGCGTAAAGCCATAGATGCACTCATACATGATGATAGCGATGCTCCACTAGTCACAACGGCCATCGTACAAATCACCACGGACAACTTCTGGAGCCATATATTGTGATGTCCCGACGACCGATCGGGCAAGGCGCCTGCGCTGAGAACGATTACGCCAATCGATGATCGGTTGGTCTCCTTCCGGGTGATCTCTTGTGGCCAAATGCGAATGGAGCGCATTCCGATCGGATGCGTAATAAGTCCGCTCTGCGTGCCGTCTCGATTCCACAGCGCATCTCTCTTGTCTATCTTGATCATCACCCTCTAGATCAAACCCAAGTTTGTCCATCAATGTGTGCCGGGGCTCGTGATGAAATCTTTGATCGTGCCACCATTCACCGTCAAAAGCCAGACCAAAGTCAGAGATCTTGAGATGACCATCTGCGGCGATAAGAAAGTTGTCTGGTTTAACATCTCGATGAATCCAGCGCATGCGGTGGGCTTCTTCCAGACAGAGAATCATTTCGGCAATATAGAACCTTGTTTCGTCCTCAGGCAAGGTAATTCTGCGGATAAGAAGCCCAAGGAAATCGCCACCAATGCAATATTCCATCACCAGGTACAAATGACTCTGATCCTGAAAAGCGGCAATTAAAGGTATAATCCACTGTGAACCTTCTGCTGCAACTAGCAGATCCCGCTCAGCCCGTAGATGGCCCTCTTGGCTATTTCGAATCATGTCCGATTTACGGATGACTTTCATCGCGTATATTTGAGTTTTAGTGGTGCCGACAGCCCGTCTCCTGACTAAGCGCCCCTGGACGTCTTGTGCAGGAGAGGCAAGGCTTGACTGGGATGAGTTGCCGTGGGTTTCGACGTATTCTGGGATCGGTGGAGCCTCCGTTCCCTTCCCCTTGACCAGCCGGACGGCACCAAAACTGCCTTTGCCTAGGACCTTTACAACTTCAAAGCCTCTAACCGTGACCCCTTGCATCGCCCTTTCGTAGTTTTTGGTGTTCTTCAGCAGGCGAACTTGCCTGAGATTCTCACTTTCTGCATGAAGCCATGCTTTGTAAGCCTGATGCTGACTCTCAATGGAAAGCTGCGATTCTCCAAGCGATCTGTGGAAGTTCCACCGGCGAACCTCGCGCGGGGATACCTCGTTCAACACCGAATTGAAGTGAATCTCAAAGAATGCCCTGGTGGCAGCAGCACTCTCAACGGTCAAGATTGAGCATGCAGGCACAGCATCGCCTTCTGGGATTGGGGTGAGGACCCGACTTTCATTAGAACGAAGCTGAGTATCTAGGTCGAGTAGATTCGTCGCCTCAGGATAAGAAACTGAACTAGGTGAAACAGTCTCGGAGGTAGGCGGTGTTGACGCAAATCTATATCTTGGGGAACCGCTTCCACTGTGCATTGTAGACGGGCTAGAGGACAGGTGCGTTGAGTTCATCCTGTTCGACTCCACAGTGAATGTTTTGAGACTCGGCCGTGAGCGATGCTCTGATTTAACAACAACAGTGGTACTTGGTGTTCCGAATGCGTGTTGGAGCCTCTGTGAGATTCGGTATTGTAGACCAGGCAATGACTGACTTCGACGGACTGTTCGAACGTGTTGTTTGTCATTTGGGAGGCCTGCATCCGCATCCTGATTGTTGGTAGAAGGGGTCGAAGCCATTGCGTTTGCGGTATGGTTTTCTGGAATGTTAGCCATCCCTGTCAATCGGAGTTTCAAGGGGCGGTGCACAGTGGTGGCTTCAGAGTCCGTTTCCATGAGGTAGGTTGTAGAAAAATTTTGCGAAAGATTCACACCTGGCTCCGAGCGATTTAGGCCGCTAGAGTGGCTGTTTACATGGCTCAGACCTAGGATTGTCTTGACGGTGGACACTCCCTTCAGAATGTGACTCCTGACGCTCGTCTTTGACCGAGTTGTGCTTGCGGATTCAAGGGAAGTAGAGGTGTTGCCGTCACAAAGAACTTGCGTCAGGGCATTGGTCTTGGGCAACCGAGGCTTCGAGTGACTTTGACTGGATGGTGAGGTTACCGTTTGGGTTCGTTTGCGGCCTAGAGCGTTGACAAGCGGCATCGTAAACCATGGAGCACAACCATATAATTATGTGCTCATATGCATGTAAGGTAGCAATGGTGGCATGAAAGACTGTGTGATGTTCAATTGTGTAGTAAGATCGGCCAGGGATGAAACATTGAAATTACGCTGGTATGCCTCGGTCATCAGATCGGTGGCAGCGAGTCGAAGGAAAGAGCAATGGCCCACTCATCATCGAGCTTATCTTCGTGCCAGGACTGAGAATGGAAGGAAAGCGCTGGCGATGTTTTAAGTGGGAGAAGGAGCCTGCATCGATATTCTGGCCGGATTGAAATTAGAGAATTGAATTATAGGCACCAGGCCACGCCTATTCAACCGTCAAACACCACAGGGGGCAATCCCCTCCTGGCAACTGCTCTTTGAACATCCTGTTTAAGAATGGACAATGCCCTTTCCCACAGTGTTCGGAGCTCTGTACTCTGGAATCTTTCGTAGTCAATGACTATTGCTAGCCAGTTGACAACGCCAACCGCCTTGGCCATATCACGCTCAATACAAACCACTTTCCCGAGATACTCGGAAAGGGCATTGAGATCTTCCTTGTCCGGTCCCTCTCCATCAATCGAAAACTCACGTACCCATGCCGATGTTGCATCCCGCAGTTCAGGCAGTGAACTAAGTTTCTGCGAAGTAAAGGTAGGCCTTTCTGGTTGCTTGGACAAATGCAGCTTCTGTTGCCCACGCGAGAGAGCAGCATCTGACAAAGCATCCTTCTGTTTCTTCCTAGAATTCTCCAGATTTAAACCCGATCGGGCTTTCATCCTGCTTCTTTTCTGTTCTGCGAGCACTTCGGCACGGATGTCCGGGGGCAGTTCATTCAAGAAAGACTCTGAGATATCTTCCGACGCATAATCCTCTTCAGGTTCGCGGGTACTACCTTGCTTTGGTGCGGAGATGAAATTTGATTGTGTCAGTGTTGATGTGGAGTCATTGCCTACACGTTTCGAGCGTCCTTTGCTGACTATGACTGACACTTTTGTTTTCTTTGTTGGCGTTCTTGAAATGGATTTTGAGTAGCCCAACGTCTTCGGACGATGAGGTGACATCAGAGGAGCAGCACTTTTCAAGGATCCAACTCCTTTACTTGAGGCCTTATACTGAGCTAAAACCTCCTCTCTCACATCATCCGGCAACGCCGCTAAAGCTTCGGGATCTAGCTGGCTCTCATTTGGTAGTATTGTTTCACCGTCAGTTGGGTACGGGGACGCCGAGCGCGAGCGGTCACTGACTGCTGGACTGCGGACACGAGTTATGCTATCCCGAATCGATTTTTGTTTGGGTGCAAGCTTGTTCCGGATGTCTGCTGGAAGTTCAGCGAGCACCGAAGGATCCATCTGGGTAGGGATGATGAATTGAGTGCCGCTGATGTTCAGAGGTGTTTCATCAGGACCAAGAGTTCCAGGTTTTGATCTTCCATCTAGAGCACTGGGGAAAATACCGTCCAAACCCGATTTTTCTGGGGTCGGGACCTCCTCAATATGGTCAATAAGAGCTTTAGATCGCAGTGGAGCTAGAACAGATGGAGGGGTTGACGGTCGCGCTGATGGTGCATTCGTGAGGGCAGAGGCTGCTGCGTTCGGCTTCTTGAATTGCAATCGCCGCTGGCTACTATCTAGCACCGCTTTATTCGTGCCCGACGGCTTCAGGGGCTCCAGCTTTTGCATTTGCACCCCAAGTCCTCGAAGTTCTCCAGGAGGGAATCCATAACTTCGTAAAATAGAAACAGCCTCTTTGCCGATGGTTACACCATCATTGGTAGAAACCCCAAGTATAACGCTTTTGTTAAAAGTGTCACATTTACCATGACCAAGGTTCTTAGGAGGATCCATTCCAGCATCTGCAGCTTTTCTCATGATTTTCATGGTTAATTGTCTGCCTTTGACCAGTTGTTCCAAGAGACGCTTCGACAACTCTTCGCAAAGACACTGTACGAATTCTTCAGCCTGTTGTTGATTGACAAAGCGGATACCCCAATTGATTTCAGCGGAAACCGATTTGCGGACGACTTGATCACCGACTTCTTGCTTGTCAATGCCCCGTGAATAATCCCATATCTTCTCCCCTGTCTTTGGGCCCAGAGTATTGATAAGTCTTTCTTTTGAACAAGCTCTAATGTCCTTGACATACTTTATGCCAACTTCTTCTAGCTTGTTCCCGATGCTCCATGCCACACCGGGCAAATCTGTAACCACCAATTCGCCCAAAAAATCCAACACATCTTCTGGTTTGATAAGGTGTTGGCCAGCAGGTTTGGCTTTCCGAAGGGCGACTTTGGCTAGGAGGATGTTGTTTCCTATGCCAACAGAAACATCGCAGCCTGTCTTCTCCTTGACCATGGATCTAAGTGATGCTGCAAGCGCCTGAGCAGATTCTTGTTCCCGGTAGATAGACCCTTCCGAGACCGCTTTGCCATCTGAACCACCAGCTTTAATGCATTGATCACTAACATCAATCAAGGCTTCGTCAATGCTGATGCTTTGAACAGTTCCATCAACTGCCAAAATGGAGTCGTAAAACTTCCGGCTAGCCTCTTCGTATGCAGCGTAGTCGTATGGCAATGCTTTAAGTTGTGGACAAAGCTCTAGCGCAGACTTCATCCACATGCCGTTTTTGACCCCATATTTTCGAGCAGGGTAATTGCAGCTTGCAATTTCGGATCCGGGCCCAGTACCATGTGCAATCACAACCGGTTTGTCAACTAGTTGAGGGTGTTTTATTAAAGAAACAGCAGCAAAGAAGCTGTCAAAGTCAACATGCATGATATATGCTCGGGCGCCTGGGGTCCGTTTTGGTCTACCCTTTTGTGACATCTTTTCTTGAGCACGTCTTTGTAGTTGAGCTTTGAGGTCGGCCTTCCAAGTGGACAGGTGATGCAGTCTGGACTCACGATAATATTGATTGATGAAGTCGGGGTTGGCAGTGCTGGATTTTGCTAGATGCGGGTTTGATAGAAGAATGGCATTGTGCTCTTCGGCGGTGAGTGGGGCCTTGTCCTGCTTTTGGGCATAGTTGGAGGACATGCTCGCTGTTTCCCCAGGAGTTTTCACTTCATGATTTAAGGCTTGCAGCTCAGACCTTAATTGATCAGCTGTCGGATCTCGAACAGAGCTCGATTCCTGATCGTCCAAATCAGCCCTAGGTGTTGGGTTATCGTCGCCAATGGGCGGCGTCGTGGCCAAACCTTCTCGCCCCAGGCTTCCAGAATTGCTTGGGGACGTGATCCCGTGGTCCACGGCCTGTTGTCGCATCTGAGAGGTGTACCAGCTTGAATCAGTCTGGTCGCGATACCCGAGGCGCTGGGTGCTCGTCTGGCTGACAACTTTACCATTGTCAAAGCCCAAGACTTTTTGAGTAACACCTTCGTCGACCACTCGATAGGAGTCCCATGGTAGGAGTCTCCCTGCGTTCACGCTGTCCACTATCCAGGCCGGTTTGACAATCCGATATTTTGCAAATTCAACAGTCTTCTTAGGGGTGAGATGACTTGCAATGACATGGGTAACGGCTGTCTTGCCATCCAGGTACTGAAGAAAGCCCCCCCCATGAGTGACTATTAGGGTGTGGAGATCACTGAGGGATGGTTGAGTGTAACCATTGACATGGGCAACAATGCCACGGAAGATTTGGGGCTTATCCGTAGAGTTCGACCTGATGTCGGCATCAAGATTCTGCAATTTAATCTTCTTCCTTCGCATGTAGTCCGCAAACCCGCCAAACTTGGAGGCTTCATACTCCTCGCCCTGCTCATCGCCAAAAGCATGGTTTTCAATTCGCTTCCGAACCAAAGTAGAATTCTTCTCTAATCTGGAGCCCATGCTGGGCCTGAGGACATTCTCATAGCGATATAAAAGTTATGTCTGTGGAGGCCACTGGACCAGTCATGAGGTGGCTATATCGACGAGGGGAACGCGAAACTTTGGGGAGATGACTGAGAGCACGCGTCAGGCAGCAACGTGATCCCGTGAGAGGTGGGACTCACGTCACATCACGTGCAGCTGCGCTTATCGATAAGCCACTTTTTGGACCCTGGAAAATAAATTTCAGTGCCAAGATTTCGAGGCCCGCTTCAAGTTTAGTTGCATCGGTTTCTGTGCCAGCGACCGTTTGAAGCCTCAATCCTACATCAGAAAAAAGTTCATTTGACTTTTTGTCTCAACAGCTTGCTCTTCACCACCACTTGTACCAGTACCGTGGTTCTTTCTCCCAAACATTTTCACCAAGTAGCTTGACCTAGAGTCTATTCATCGCAATGTCGGGCATTCAACCTGTGGCGTTCTACGCCATGAAAGTCCCTCCTGGTGACATTATGGTCCCAGCGGTGCCTGAATTCGCCGCAATGGTAGGATCAGGTTCTCCTCGTTTCTCCTTGTGTGCCATATTAACAATGAACTCTTAGTTCCGCCTGACTATGGCTGCCATTGACCCCACTGCTGAGCCTGAGCTTGAGAACAGCGACGACAAGCAGCCTCCGCGATCAACCCTCAAAGTAGTCCGTATTCCTGATCATTTGTTCGATTCCGACGATGACGACTCTGATGATGACGACTTTGTCGATGGACTGGAAGACGACGATGAAGACTCGGAGGACGACGAGGACGATGAGGAAGTCAACGGTGGCCCAAGCGAGAAAAAGTCCAAGAAGCAAGCTCTGCTCGAAGCCCTTGCCAAAGATGAAGAGGAAGATGAAGATATGGCTGATGATGATGACGACGAGGATGACGATGACGAAGCTGATGCCAAGGCCATCGCGATGTTGGAGAAGTTGATCAAGAACTCAAAGGGCAAGGGCAAGGGCAAAGCTATTGAAGGCGAAGACATTTCTGATGATGATGAAGACTCTGATGACGAGTCAATTGAGATGGACGAGGTTGTTGTCTGCACTCTTGATCCCACACAGGTATTTCCGACCCACACTTCTACTACCTATTCAGTACTAACTATCAATTTCCAGCATTACCAGCAACCCCTTGACTTTGTCGTGGGTGAGGGTGAAAAGGTCTTCTTCAAAGTTTCTGGCACCCACACCGTCCATCTTACTGGAAACTACGTCATCCCTCAAGAGGATGGCAACAGCTCGCTCTACGACGAAGATGACTACGATGAAGAGGAAGAGGATTATGACCTATCTCCCTATGACGAGGACGGCGAAGAGGAAGACGAGCTTTCTGATGGAATTGACGAGGAATCCGACGACCTAGATGATCTTGCTGATCCACGCGTCACCGAGGTCGGCAGCGACGAGGAAGCGGTTCCCAAACTCGTGAAGGCTACCGCAGGCAAAGGAAAGAACAAGCGCCCCGCCGAAGAAAGTGCCGATGAGGATGAGGACGAGGACAACCTAGACGCCATCATGGCAAAGTCACTGAAGAAACCCGAAGCAACTAGCACCGAGGCTGCTGCCAACGGTGAGACCAAGAAGCTATCCAAAGCCGAGAAGAAGCGTCAGAAGAAGCTCAAGAAGAATGACGGTGAAGCCGCACCCGCCGGATCCGATGAGACCAAGAAAGACGCCTCTTCGGCCAACGGCTCCGAGAAGAAAGTCCAATTCGCCAAGAACCTAGAGCAAGGGCCAACTCCCTCTGCCACCCCTGCATCATCAGCTGCCAAATCCGACAAATCAAGCACATCAGTCGGCGTCAAGGAAGTGCAAGGCGTGACGGTCGACGACCGCAAGCTCGGTGGCGGGCCAGCAGCCAAGAAGGGCTCACGGATTGAGATGCGGTACATCGGCAAGCTAGACAACGGCAAGGTGTTCGACAGCAACAAGTCAGGCAAGCCCTTCACTTTCAAGCTCGGTGCCGGCGAGGTCATCAAGGGCTGGGACATCGGTGTCGCCGGCATCCAGGTCGGCGGTGAGAGACGCCTCATCATCCCCGCTCATCTAGCCTACGGAAACAAAGCTCTCCCTGGTATCCCCAAGAACAGCAAGCTGACCTTCGACATCAAGTGCCTGGGTATCAAATAAATACAGATGGGGGTCGGCAAAGCCAACCAGACATTTGTTTCGCGATCAGAGATATACCTTGTCAAGAGGATCGCTACCACACATGAGTGCGGAGTAGAGCATATGACATGCTTCTCTGCCTTGCCTTCGCCACGTGGTATCACTCTATCCCCAGTTGCTCATCCACAACATCACCTGTACGAGTTTATCTTGACTGTTCACCTTTTTTCACATCCGGTCTCCAAAAAGCGGCGTTCCGAGCATGATAATGCAAGTTCCAAACGGTTACCGGGTTTTACCTACTCTTTGCTTTTTGTTTTCTTTACAACACGACCAAAAGCTGGAAGAACGGCTGTGACTCGATTCGAGCAAGGGCCCCTTATATAGATATGTATCATGGCCTTGCCATCCTTGCTCTTGCATTCCAGATGTACCTACGTAATTAGGAGTAACAATCCCACCTGGGTGCCACCCTAAGTTGATCAATCATCCTTTCACCCATTCTCATTTCTTTTTTAGGATGGTCGTTTCTCTAGTTGTTTGACAGGAAACTGTCACGAATATATTCCTCAACAAGAATGATGCTCGTCATCGCCAATCATCGCAAATCCTGGGTAAATGAAAAGTCACAGAGCGACGCCAAAAGGACGAGAACACAGCACGCCGACGAGTCTGATAGGAGGCAAAGTTTTGGTGTCTCATAACTTCTTGTCATTGGTCACTCGCATTCAGCTTGGGACAATTTTAACCTAAAGAATTTCTCGACACTGGAGCGAGTTACGCCTCGAGGAGCCCTCGTAGGTAGGTAAATCCCCTCGATCAAGCAAAAGCCCCATATCCAGGCATTGGAAGCCAGCCCATGCTCCCGTTCGAGCTCCGCCAGTTCCGAAACTTCGCGGAAACTTTTTCAATGCAACACCTCTCATGTATTTCTCTTGTTTTCCACGATGATTCCTGTTAATACATATCCGCTGAAACCCGGATGATGCTGAAGACGCTGCACGACGCTATGCTGGGATTCCCGGCAAGTAAATCACGAGTTTGTGTGAATGGACGAAGCGATGTTGTTGGATATGAATGCGAAACCCTCCGACCGTCATCTGAAATGTATGGGCATAATTCTCAGTGCAGTTAGCAGGTAGTGACGCGTTGATTGTGCCTATCGATTCGCCGGCCGCAGAATGCATGAGTAGTCCCCCTAGGACATTGTGGGCGGGGCACCCATGAAAGCGGTATTGTTGTAGCCATCCTCCTGCTTGATGGTTCCATTGAGCAAGGGGCATAATCTTTAATAGAGCAAAATTTGTCAGCATGTGGAGCAACTGAAGTCTGCAGCAAAACTGGGGGAAATTGTGAGGAAGCGAACAGGGGGCCGCTGTATGAGGGAGTCATATGTTTCGTTGTCTTTGGAGTTGTGCAATTATCCTGGGAATCCATCCTCAAGCCGAGATATTGATGTTTCTTCTCGCATGGGGAATGCTACCATTTGCAAACACAAAGAACCCAGATGACGTCCACAGGGCGGGAGTGAAAGCTAAGAAAATAAAGTCCGAGTCGTTACTAGTACCGAAGCACGTATTTAGAAGGACAGTATCTCCTCTAAACTCGGTGCCTGGCCCCGGATAGACCCTACTTTGCGATCAAAGGGGAGATTGCAATTCTTGCACTTAACGGACTTTTTGTTGGTCTTAATATGGCCGACTTGGCCACAGTTTGCACACTTTCGTTGGGTGGGCTGTGTATTTTTGCCTCCAGGCGCCCCTCCGTCAGGATCTGGCGATAATGCAGTCCCTCCTGGAGAGGTTGCTTCTGCTCGTGCTTTGCCTTTGTTTCGTTGCACCCGGCGGGCGGCGTTCTTTTCGAGTCTGGAAATGGCTTCTACGATTCTTGGGGGGCGTTAGCATATCAAGGAATGTAAAGATGAAAGGTAAAACGGGATATTCTTGCCGTCTCTTTTGCCGAGCATCAAACTCGGCATCGCCGGTCACTTGGATGTCTTGGAGACTGGGTTCACTGTCAGGTTTGATCATCACTTTGCTTCATAGAGGGGTACCTTGTGGCCTGGGCCTCTTCCATTTCTTTGAATCTCATATACTGTTTTATAACAGCAGGATCGTTCTCGTAATGAATCTCTTCCACCTCTTTCCCGTCCCGAACGACGGTACGGAAGATTTGGAGGCACCTCGTGCTTTGGCCTTGGCTTGTCAAACTGCGTTTACTAAACGAAGTTCCTGTCTCATCATCTCTGCGTCGGCCCGGGGCAGGAGTATGGGTTCCAGACATTGGTGTAGCTCTGGCGTTCGACAATTCGTTGTATCTGTCCTCTTGGTTGTCAACATCACCGTCCATATCAAGGTCCGAAGGTTCTATCTTCGAACCAAGACTGGCCTTCTGTTTGTCCCATATACCGCGAATAGACTCTTCGTAAGATCGTTGCTGTCGAGCGACATTGTAACTATGGCCACCGAGCTCTTTCTTGAGGGTAATTGCGTCCTGGGCAGAACCGCCAATTGGTCGAAATCCACCCTTCATACTTGTTTTGATGAATGAAAAAGCTTCTCCACGTCCAGATGGGTCACCTTCGCCAAACAACTTCAACATAGCCTTTCCTTGGGTGGCTTGCATGAAATTCTTGGTGGTTCGCCATGGCGCGAGCTGCTGTTCGACGCTATCATTGTCATTGTCTTTATCTTTATCGTCGTCATCGTCATTGTCAGCATAGCCAGCATCTTGCAAGTATTGTGCTCCAACTTGCATTGATTCCAAAAGGCAGATATCCTCCGGGCGAATCAAGGACTGAATTGTCTTTTCATCGGGAATCGTCTCGCCAGGCTTCATTTCCCATTCTTTATGTTCCTTATTGAAGACCATGAATTCCTTCATCTTCTGTCTATTTTGCATATCCGTTGTGTCCGGGAAATGCTTGGTGACCTCTTCGACGCGAATCCTCGCGGATTTCTTTCGGCGAGCCAGGCGATAGGAGATTGCCTTAAGTCGATTTTTAGAGGCAGTGGTCACCATGCGAGAATGTGTGCCAGGAATTGCAGTTGAGGGAAGCTCTTGGCCAACGACGCAAACATTGTCAAGGCTGCGCAGGTAATGCCGTTGCCCATCTTGACCTGTGGACTCTCTCAAAACCAGAAAATCCTGGGAATTGGCATCCTGTCGGAAGAGAGGAGCTCTGTACATTGAATTGTACAGAGCACTAATAGTTTCACCGGGCTCAATGTGGCCAAACACGTAAAATGGTGACTTATCCTCAAGAAGTAGGACACTAGTTTCTCCCACATCGTGCTTTGGCCTGTAAGAGTCGTCTGAAGTGCGCTTCCTGTAGTAGTTGATGATCTTGCTACCCATTCCAGGCTGCGAGAGCATGAGAGGGTGTTCCTCCGAATATTCAAGCAGTAGCGTAGAAGAGGTGTCTCCCATGGAAAGAGTCTTCGTTGTAGGATAAAGCTGCTCCACAGTCTTCCCTTTTTGGTGTTTCTTCTTGATCTTGTTCAGTGGGCTAAAAGAGATGTTGTGTTTGAAGTGCATCTTCCTGCGGTGATAGTTGCGCAAATCTTGTAGAGAGAGTTGGACTTGGTAATATGGGTATTGAAGACGTCTAGCAGGCACAGAGTGTTCAATATTCATGCTCGTTAGCTGACCACGAACCTTGGATTGATGATTTTGCTTGAGGAGGTCATATTCGGCATCATTCGATGTCTTGAAGCGATGCTGAAGGCGATCTTTGAGGGTTTTGACGGCCGTAACCTTCTCCCCAGGACGTACTTTCGTTTTGAGGGCTTCCGCGTCAACCTCCTCAACGAGAAGCTGCGGGTCGTTAAGGTCGAGCACAACTTTTGCGGCTAGTTTCGCAGTGCACCTCTCTGGATCATCGAAAGACCGAATATCAATTTCATGAATGGAGACAACGTCGCGGGGATCCAAGCCAAGACGGCGCTTCTTACGAGGACACTCCGTATCATCATGCTCATTAATGCCGAACATTTCATTGTCACTATCGGCAATCCGTGGTTCAATTTCCATGGCTTCATCGTCGGAAAGTGCAAGATGGGATAGCGTATCAAAATCAGTGCAAATGAACTCTAAATCGCGCATAGTCAAACCATTCGGTAAAGGTTCATCCGGATCTGAGTCATCTGAAGACTCCTCTTCCTCGTAAACAACTGGCTCCCGAGTGTTGACCAAGTCGGATGGAGCATCGGTCACAGGGACTGGTATTGCAGAATTGAACGCCGTCCTTTGATCCGGTTCAATCTCGAGGTTGACCTTACCAGGACGTAGAGCTCGGGGAGGTTTTAAGGGGGCCTTGGCCGACCACTTTTGCGGTCTTGGAGGGAAGAGCTTATTGAAGTAAGGATTCTCATCGCGCTTGAAGCTTGGAAATTCCAGCTTCAGCCATTCTTCGATATTCTCCTGTTCGGTCGTGGGGGCGTAACCAGTTCCCGATTGGGCAAATAGTGCCAGCTGAATACGATATTGCGCATCTTCAATTTCGTCAATCTCTGGCTGGAGCATCGAAATATCTTGAGTTGCGTCATCTCCGTGCTCCGAAGCGAGGTCCGAGTCTTGATCTGCATCTTGTATGGGTTTATCGAGGGTCTTGGGCTGCTCTGTCGTGGATTGAGGCTCATGTGTGGTGAGAATGGGACTCGAAGGGCCGAAGAGATCATCGTCGTCCAGACCATCAAGAGCGCCCTCTTCAATACCCGGCAGAATATCAGATGGTAGTTCTGGTGCATTCTCGTGGGTGAACTCTTCGTCAGGAAGGGAATCGTCGTCGCCAATATCCTCGTAGTCGACAGCATTCGCCGACTTTTCACCCACTTCCAATTCTCTCTCGTTGAGTTGATTCAGGTCAAAAGATTCGTCGGCACCACCCTCATTCATCAGCATGCTCAATTCATTATCGCCGTCATCGGCGAGGTTGAAGCTGGGCTCGAACGGAGTGGCGGCTGCGGAATCTATCATCTCTTCATCATCATCAAAAAGGGCATCAAGGCCATTAGCCTGCTGATACGGATCTGATGACATGGCGAGTGGTGTCTGCGGAGAGAGGGAGGCGTTGCGGAGGGATCTCGGAACTTTTGCGCAGGACTGCGCATGGCAAATTGAACAATTATGTGAGATTCATCGCCATCAGAAGATGATTCAAGGGTGATGCGCAACGGTTCGACGGAGTCAGAAGCAATGCGGGCGGTGGGTGCGATGTTTTACTTTCGTTGGTAAAGTGACAATGAATCGCAAGGCAGATGAGGGCACTTTCAGTTTGGGGATTCTCCAAACACTGCAGTCATGACTCGTGGGAAGGCTTGGCATTATATACGCATGAGTCGACGAGTTCCCTTTGATAGTCACATGCCTTGAGCCTCGAAACCACCAGCACCATCGTACCCGGCAGTGAGGATGCTGAAGTGGTGAATCTGATTATCAGTAATATTCCATTTGGGGTATCATTGTTTGCTCCCTATTTATACATGGAGAATCGGCTCTCAGGCACAAGCCTATGAATCCAGTCTCGCCCAATTTCCGAGATAGACACAGAGTGCCCGACTACTGCCATTAGTGCAATAATGCACTACCTCGGTTTTCAACTTGGAGTTATCCTGGTAGTCAATGGCCTTAGCAATTTGGCACAGGTCACTTGTCCTAGGAAGATATAATATCATATCCGACGTCACAGTCTTGAATGACTCGTAAAGATACTGGAAACTGTATGGCTCCAGTGAATCCAGGTTAAATATATCGGCGTCTCGGTATCCAGGACCTTATCAACGTGTCAGTCTTGCTTCAAGTCAATTTCGAGGCGGATAGTTACCTCCCCAGGGTGGGCTTGCAAATATCACACCAAATTGGCCTGCAATAGCCTTGAGCGCATCCACTGTCACTCCTTCTTTCTGGTCCACCCCTAGAATTTCAAAACAGTCACCATGAAACCAAGTGATCTTGTCGGATACTCCATAAATCTCAGCATTGTGTTTTGCACAAGCCAAAGTGGCGGCATCTTTTTCGATGGCATATACGCGCTTCCATTTCCCAGACAAGGCAAATGCAATAGTGTTCCCACCAACACCACAGAAAGCATCTATGATAATTGATTTGGATTCCGGCACTGTTTCTGCCGCATGCCGCGCAATCATACTTTCGCAAGTCAGCTCTACAATCATAAAGCATAAACACCCAGGAAAACGTACTTAGCCACGGATTCATGCGTAACGCCGTACCAAGCGTCGTCGGTCATCCAAATACCATCGTCATATTTTGAAAAGATAGAATATCCTTGATGCCAGTATCTGGCCACGCGTCGTCAGTCGATACCATTTTCTAGGTTCGGAATTTCATCATACTTTTGCAAATCCCATGGCACTTCTTCTACCCTCTCATAGTGATGAACACCCTCAGGCAGCGGTGTCTCCACAACACGAGCCTTCTTGGAAGTTTCATTGTCCTCTTCGTAAGGATCTAGGGCCTTGCTCTTTCGTTTTCTGGCCATATTTATAGTGGGACGATGGTACTCATTGAGACAACTTTGCAAATACTTGTTGGTAAGGAAAAGTATTCATTTCCACCAGTAAATAAATTGCAGTGACCAGGCGCGAGCGAAAGTTGGAGAAACTTGACATCCGACTTTGTGCCAATTTCCCCGCATCCGCCGTAATTTTGTGTCTTGTACGGACTACTAGGTCTAACTACAACTTATCTCTCTACAATAACAGATCGTGCCTATCATCCATCTTGAAGCGGAGGGTGCTTCGACATTCGGCGGGTTTCAAGATGGACAATTCCCAATTTCGTGCTCTGCTCCAGACTGACTCGAAGGCCGCAACCTCCAAGAATGACGCCAACGCTCCAGCCTTCAAGAAGCCCTCCTTGGGTTCACGAATGCGACCCTCCATACCCATGACCCCAAGGTCCGTCGGAGGGCCCAACGCTACTCGTGACTTTGCGAAACAAGTTGCTGAGCACGAAAGACACTCAAATGGTCAGCCTCCAGCAAAGAAGTTCAAGTCGAGCGCAGCTCCCAAGGGTACAAAACTGGCCGCTGGGTACTCCGACCGGACAAGTGCACGAAGAACTGGCGAAGCAAATGAGCTACAGCGGGATGATCAAGAGAAGAGATTGAAAGCATTGGAAGAGATGTATAAGTTGCAACAGATCGATGAAGCTACATTCGAAAAGCTAAAGAGCGAGATTGGTATCGGAGGCAATCTGGGTACTACTCATCTGGTCAAAGGGCTCGACTGGACATTGTTGGAGAAAGTTCGTCGTGGTGAAGACCTAAACGCGACCCCTTCGGAGCATGACAAGGTCGATGAGAACGACATGATTGATGTCGACGAAGAACTAGATCATGCTCTTGAAAAGGACGTGGCTTCTAAAACAATCAGCTCTAGTAACGAGTCGGTAAACGTCCGGTCCGAAGAAAACCATACACCACAAGCTACCACACGAGACGAAATCCTACGCAGACTAAAGGAGAGCCGGCTGGGTCGGACAGCTTCAAACCGTGTTCTAGAGCCATCACTTGGAGACAAATTCAAAAAGGTTGGCTCGGAGACCAAATCGAACAAGAAGAAATTTATCGAGAATATCAATGGGCGGCGAAGAGAAGTTCTTGTGATAACCAACAAGGACGGCAGTACGAAAAGGAAGACCCGATGGCTGGACAAGGAGGAAAATACGACATTGAAGGATAGTAAACCACTTGGCATGGAGGTCCCGGCAGAATTCCTAGCAAAACAAAGAGCATTGCTACAGAAGGAAGCTGCCGAAGACGAGGATGATGATATATTCGGCGGTGTAGCCGAATACGACCCATTAGCAGGACTCAACGGAGAGAGCGACGAATCCGATGGCGACGAAGGTGATCCCACCAAAGTTAATGCAAATACAAAGCCTAAAGAAGCAACCCGTGACCAAGGCCCAAGGAATTACTTTGATACACAAAAAGAAAGCGAAAACGGCCAGGATCGTGCAAATCCTATCACCAAAGATCCGACATTACTTGCGGCTTTGAAACGGGCAGCTGCGCTACGCAGGGAGGAGGACACAGGAACAGATGGGGTGGATGGTCCAGGCGATTTGGACCCAGACCGGGAAGCAAAGCGAAATCAGTTTTTAGCACGATTGAAGGAACAGGACCGCGCAGATGCAGCAGACATGGATTTAGGTTTTGGTGAGAGTCGATTTGGGGATGAAGATGACGAGGATGGTGAAATCTGGGCTAGCGAGGATGGCGAAGCAAAGAGGCCGGTCAGAAAGCGAGGAGGGAAAAAACGCAAGGGTGATAAAGATAATGTCAATGATGTGATGAGCGTGCTCGAGGGCCGGACGAAAAAGGCGTGATAGATTGCAGTGCTCTGGAAAGGACTCGGGGATTGTTAGGTCCCCTGCATTGAGAAACTCAGCTGGTCCATACCATCGATTCGTTCACATCATGTTTGACGAACGACGATCATATTTACCCAGTAGATTGCACAACTATCCTGAGGACGACACAAGAAGGAAAAGCATCAGTGCCACAGTCTATTTTCAAGTTGAAAATTGGTCTACGGAGTACCGAGCACCAAGGAAGGTTGGATTGAGGGGGCCAGGCGAATTTTCAAGCCAACGGCCCATCCAGGGGTGGATATGCAGTGAATCGGTGGAGACCATCAGTTCTTGCTCATCTTCGAGGCATCGTAGGTTTACGTATTCGAAGGACGAGGGTGAATGGGGACCGTGGACTCTTCATGCTATCCAGACTGACTGTGGCGGACTCCGTATACGCAAGCCGTGCGTGTGTTCTTTGCTTGACAGGCTGACGTGGTCAAAAGCAGCCACAGGATCATGTTTGACCCTCTTTCCCTCCCAGCCATCGCCCAATTGCCCCTTCTGCAGTGGACGGACTCGCCAAGCCCGAAACACCACGTGACGCACTGGCTTTCAAAACAATCCATTGCCCTCTCATCTACTTTATAACAGCTTCATCTTACACTATCAACCATGAGGCTGCTTTCAATCAAGCGAGAGTATACAGGCCGGTCGGGCTGGCCCCAGACCAAATCCTATGCCCACTGAAATCATTTCCATCCCCCCTACATCAGCAACTCCAAGACTTGGCCCCGTCTACGCGTCGGGGAGGGTCTCGACAAGGTTCTGGTTCCTGGCATTAGCGCCTCGGACGGGGCCCGCCTATCGCCAAAAACTCTGATAGCGGCTCTCCCTTAGACTCGATATGGATCCTCCCCTGCATTGCCGCTCCAGGGATTTATCGTTTCAGAGTGTGTCCAACCAACTAACTGGCCGCCCATATCGTGGGGACTGGGATGGTGTAACAGCTTAACCGAATCTGCCCATGGTTTCCCCTTTTCCGCCATGAGGCTGTCCTCAGAACAAGGAAGCCCAGCCAGACCCGTGGATGTCTTCCACCACACGGTCGACTTGGTAAGGTTGACTAATACACCAATCAAACCAACAAATACCCGCTCATCAAGCGTCGCCGCGATGAAAAGACGCTCACATTACGAGCCTCTGAGGTACTTCAGGCATCCTCGCTAGCAGGCCACCCCGGTTGCTCAGCTTTCACCATGAAACATGCCAACCCATCTCCTGTTCTTGTCGATAGGCTCCCCACCACCGCTCTCAAGACTCGTTATGTTAAGCTATATCTCGCTGCAAGTATCTGTTTCAATCCTTCTCCTTCTTTCTCTTCTTTCCACTCATTCATTCCCTCTTGCGTGGACTTGACACGTTTTGTGCGACACATTGCACCCCGTCTTTCTTTCTTTCCTGCAAGGCTAGCCTCAGGTCTCTCATTCTCTCTCACTAGAGCTAAGCTCGTGGTCACTCATTCGCCAGCCAGCTGCTTCATCGATTGAATCGCTATACAAGGTCCCCTGGAGGGTTTACGGACTATCACAACCCCTTTTCCCAAAGCATACACATCGTTCCCGCTCGCCTGCATATCGATATTCGCTTGACTATCTCAATATGGTATCCAGCATCATTACGATCTTGGCACTCGCCACTGCTGTTGTAGCACATCCCCGACGCCATCGACCATGGCAACATTGGGGAACAGATGGACTATCTCTTGCTGCTGCTGGCCCCACAGCTCCAGCCTCGCCCACGAACGGAACGAATTTTGGTGGTGCTCCAGCTGAACCACCAGTAGCAACAAATGTTCGAACTGTCACCGTGAACCCAGTACCCCTTGAGTCATCTGGTGCTGGCTCAGGCAACGACTTCTCCAGTGTTTCTGTACCCATTGCAGCCGCCGCTGGTGAAGGAGACTCTTCGACATGTATTACAGAGACTCTAACATCTACCACTGTGGAGATGGTTACCTTCACCGCACAACTCGCTCCACAGCAGACTCCTCCTTCCAGTGAAGGCAACGGCATTGGACAACTTGCTCCTGAAAACTCAGTCAGCCTCGAGGCTTCTTCTGTCACAGCTGGTGCTTTCTATAACCGACCGACCTGGGGAGGTGAAAACACCTACGGTGGCGCTCCAACTTCCGCTCCAGTTGTTGTGCCAACGACATTTGCGACTGCCGTCAACTCGGCTCCTCCAGCTGGTGCACCGTCTGCCGCTCCAATCCCGAGCTCTGCTCCCAGCACTGGAGGTGGCGGCGGTGGCGGCGCACCAAATGGTGGCAAGAAGGGTCTATCTTATAATGATGCTTCCTTGACGAACGCCTTTGCTGGAAAGGGCATCAGTTGGGTCTATAACTGGGCTGCGGGTCCTGGTGGCGCTATCGTTCCTGGCGCCGAGTTTGTACCAATGTTATGGGGCCAGAACGCTGTCGGCGCATGGCCTGCAGCAGCGGCAGCCGCTATCGCCAGCGGTTCCAAGCATGCTCTCTCTTTCAACGAGCCTGATCATCCAGAACAGGCAAATATGGATCCACAAAGTGCGGCCACGTCTCACATCGCAAACATGAACCCACTTGCCGGACAGGTTGCCATCGGCTCCCCCGCTATTACTAATGGTGCGGGAACCAACCCTCTAATGGGTATAGATTGGCTCAGAGAATGGTTCAAGGCTTGCGGTGGTCAATGCAAGGTTGACTTCGTTGCCTTCCACTGGTACGACTCCGCCAATAATTTTGCCTACTTCACGAAGCATGTGCAAGATGTGATTGATCTTGCTACAGCAAACGGCGTAGGTAAGGTGTGGTTGACGGAGTATGGCGCCACAGGATCCGACAGTGATGTTGCAGCGTTCATCTCGAAATCTGTTGACTTTCTCGAGAGTACGCCAGCCGTAGAAGCGTATGCCTACTTCATGACTAGCAATGGCATTCTGGTGAACGGCAACTCACTCTCGTCACTGGGTTCCGCGTATGCAGCTTGACCTATAAGATTAGAAGCTGTACGAGTGACATTTGTCATCATTCTTTGGGGATGTTGATTTGGATTGGGGGGGGTTCACTTCTGTACAAAACACACAACTTGGATGATTTCCACTGGAATTGGGATGTACTGGGAACGAAGCAGCATTTTTGCTCACACTTCTCATGTTGGACATGGAATACACAGCACCCAGCGCGTTTCTTTGCATTAGAAAGAGCATCAACAAAATTGCTGGAAATGGATTATTCTGACGATATATGACGGCTTATGACGACCTCAAAAAAGATGAGATAGCAATCTATGCGTTTTGACATTCCTTGCTAAATAAGAGAAATTCGTTGGTTCAAATATTTATGCCCTCTGTCCAAAGTGACCTGTGACACCTCCGTAAAGGCATGTGGAGTTACCATTACCAATCCCGGATTGGCTTTGCCGTCGGGCTCCAGAAGGTGAACTCCGTTGAGTGATGCATTATAATATACTAGCAGCGATATTCAAATACCGACATAACTCGGGTATACACCGAGCTGCTGTACTGGTATTCGTTTACCCAAATACTCCGGACGAGCCTTTTTATATCCAGGTTTCAACAAGAGTTCCGTTTGCCTGGGTAGTAAAGACATATTTCAATTTTTCAAGGGTATACATCTAATCATTAACGACTTGGGTACAAACAGTTCAAATACATAATTGGGCAGAGTTTTGCTCATTATGTTCCTACAATATCCATTCCGTAACGCTTTGTGCGGTCCTTCCGCTCCCACCATCCAAGCCTGAAGCTCCGTCCATCCACGGATGCCTCCTCGCGATCTCCTCGATGGTTCCTGTGCTGCGACTTAGGTGTTGCGCCACTATGGTTTTCGGTAACAGACGATGCACTGCTATAGCGCATGCGCCTTTCACCTGTCCCAACGGCGGCTTCACCAGAGCCACAGAAATTGCTCCCAGCCCACAGGGCAGCGGCGCCAGCTATCGTGCATGGATTGTAAGGTAAGATCTCTCTCGTCGTAGAACACAATACTGCGACGAGGCCCAGGAGAAACATCGTGCCCAGGAACGCCTGCAGGATGATTTTAGAGGTCCGGTTCTGAAAGACGCGGAATTCCCCATCTCTGAGTGTCACGGTTCCATTCAGGACTGTGGCATCAGCGGCAAGCGTGGGGGTACGCATGTTGGCGGAGATTGCTTGTGCCATGTACCGTCTGTAGAAGGACTGAATGGCAATTCTGAAGTCTGTGGCGGATTGTGGGTCCGAGAGAGCTGATAGAGGCATCGGGTACCTTCCGAAGAGCACTCCTTGGAAGAAGTTGTCAACGGGTGGAGACCCAACGCTGCTGGAGTCGAACTCTGTCTGGTTGAACAGTGATAATTCAGTGTCCATGTGCACTTGCAGACGGTATGTAAATGCAGTCGACCCACTCGAATTATGTATGAGGATTTGTGCGCTGGGTTCATCTACCACTGGAGGTGATTCCGCTGCGATTGAAAGATCAGGGAGTTTCAAGGTTGTCGTTGCCGCCACCTGTTCCATGACCTGATAGCACATCAGGGTCGTCACCGAGTTCTGCGAAGCATCATTTGCATCTGCAAAGCCGTAGATGAAAGCGAGTGAAGGGCATCCCTCCGGGTTATCTTTTTGTGTGTTCGGTGAGAGCTCTCCTTCACTACCCTCACGTATTCTGTCGAATGGCCCGACATGAATATCCAGCATCTTCGCAATGTAGCTTGAGTTAGCGGCAGAAGGGAACTGAAAGTTCTGGACAAATTCGATGGTTGTCAAATTGCCTCCAGCTCCACCAAAAGGACACTGCTCTGGCAATGGCATCGTAGCCTCTACCAAGGCACTTGCTCCAATCTTCGAGTTGAAGAAGGTCGTCACATTAAATTGAGACGAGCTTGCGTTCGTACAATTTAGCGAAGCCCGCAAACCTGGCAACTGCACTGTGAGTGTTGCCTGGGGGCTTTTGCCAGACGTATCCTGGTTGAGGCTAGTCTGAAGACTAGGGAGAGCAATCTCCTCATAAGTAAACCGTGGATATGTCAAGTTGGAACTTTCGGTCAAGCTGGTGATTACAGCAGCACCACTATCATTCAGAACACTGTTGCTCCAAATTGGATTGAATCTGTCGATGCTCTGTACTTGCATTCCCAACTCAGTGGGGACCAGATCAATGGTGTAAAGACCTGAGCTTACGATTGTGAGAACACTCCCAATCAAAGCGGCAATCGTAGTGAGAACTGCAGCCCAGTAGCCATTTCTAATCGACACCCACAATGCTTGAGGTGGTGTTGAACCGAGAACCGACGAGAGCGCTCCATATTTCATAGGTCTTTCCGCAATCTTCAAGGCATTGTAAGGGGCCAAGACAGCAATTGTGAAATCTAGAGAATTGAACATGGTAGCTACCAGCAGCATGAGCAAAGCCGGGATAAAGTGTGTCAAGCTTTTGGAGGAGAAGGAGGTTGCATCCAAGATCCGAGTGACTCCATTGCCATCATCAGAACGCCGCTGAAGCGCCTCCAGAGCGACAATGACGCCCAGGGGCAACAAGAAAGTTGTAATGACAAAAATCCGCCGAACGCTGAATGGTTTCCACCAGATAGTCAAAGAATGCACGTTATTTTGGCCAGGTTCTTCGACGGCTCCGGAGACAGTGATGGTAAGAGTTGGCACACCACTCTCATTCTCCATCATACTCGTTCTAAAGTGTCGCTTCCTTATATCTGCATCGAGTGCCTTCTCGGGGAGCCCTGCAGCATTTAGAAGAACCTTTTCGAACTCCTTGCTCTCCCGTAACAGTAAACCAGCGTATAGGAGCGGCTCTGGATTTTGTTGAACAACATTGTAATTCACATTCAGCAGAATGAGGACAACCAGAGCGATCATAATGGCAAATCCAGCCACCATTAGCCATAGCGAAGTTTCATTGATTTCAAGCCTGTGCCGAGACCTGGTGACTTGTCCCAGCGTTGGGGTGCTCGTCTGCTGCAAAAGATTCTTCTTCATTATCTGGACCGCTACTTGCTGGAAAACTTTCTCAGCAGTCGCGATCATCTTCTTTTCATCGAGGAGATCCTCGTATGTCCCATTTGCCAGTTGAGCCATAATTTTAAACATAGTGTTTGGGTATTCCTCAGCATATGACCCATCTAGAAGACTACCGAACATTCCTGCGGCAGCTGATAAGGATCCTGTGAATAACCTGCCAAGATCAGAATTGTTGAACCCTCTCAGAGAAGTATCAATCGCTGTTGGAGCGCGAGAAATAGTGATGTTTGGCGGCACTTGAGAATAATCGTATGTCACATTAACGTTTTCAACAGAGTAAGACGATCTGCATGCTATCCCAGTCAGTTGCTGCACCACCGTCGACCATGAGGAAGCCTGGACGCTGCTGCCGAAGGCCAAGTCTGTGCCGTTCTCGATAGTTTGGTTATACCTGAGATCTGCCATTGTCAGGAGCTGCCAATCTTCAGTCGAATTCGGATCTGCGGCTGTTGAACACTCAATGCGCTGCATCAAGGGGCTAAACTGTCGCTCTGGACACACAAACGTTTGAGGATTGAGCACATAGAGAGGTATACCCTCTCCACCACCCAAGAGTCGACACTCGGGGAACTGCAATTGGAGCAGATCATTCGGGTGTTGGTCGGTGATGTTCGCGGGCTCAAGAATGGCTGTGACGGGAGCAGATTCGCAATGGAAAGCGGGCACAACTGCTTGTACGCTTCCTGAAATCTTCGTGCCCGTCATGTTTGAGAAAACAGGTGTTGCGAAGGTCTCATATGCAAGATCGTGTTCCACGCCTACAGAGACGGGCAAATCTCTGGTCAAAATTCCATAGGCAGTATAGACAATTGAAGCATCGTTAAGCGTGAGGAACGCCGTCTCGTTGTAAAGGGACCCATCGAATGTCGTAGCCTTCGTTAGTTCGATAGCCGACTCACGTGTTGAAAACAAGTTTATGAGGAACAAGCCGGTTGAAACAAGCGTAATCAGTTTCAACAAGAGAAATCCGGTGATGCTCGATACAACGGAAATATGTTTTGCTTTTATAGCATTGACCAAGCTTGTAAGTTGAATCGGCGAGATATAGTCCAGCAGAACGTTTTCGCTACCGCCACGCTCGGCCTCGCGGAGGACTGACCAGGGTGCGATGGCTTTGCAATGATAATCAACTTGTCTCCACACCGCCACCACAAGAACTAGCATAGCTGTTGGGCCATAGTTGTAGTAGAATGCATTATTCGTGATTAGATCAAATCCATCGTTTTGAACACTGTATCGCCAAAGGAACACCAGAACAATATCAAAAATCGTGAATAACAACGCCAGTCCGTAGAGAACTGCGCGAGACAGCCAAATAGAATTCCATGTATCTTCTAGGCATTAGCTTCCAGGTTGAAACGACCACCATAATAATATTCAACAGCCTCATACCTTGTTGATTCGTGCCATCCTCCGACATCACAGCCTCATCTTTTGTCCCATCCTGTTCCTTGAAGCGGCCCGATCTCCGTCCCGGAACAGGCCACAAGTCTAGAATGCGGGTGGCGAATGTTGTCATCCTGGTGATAGCAGGAATGGCTGAGCCTGAGATTCGAGTATATCTGGGCATGGTTTTCTGAGGTACCTTGACTATATTATAGCTCAATATGAGTAGGCAAAACTCAGAAAGCCCGGAATTTCTGCCATGAGCGGGTAGATGTGTGCCCGGCGCCTAGAGTTAGAATGCAGGTTGTGGCCCAGCGGCCGACCACAGACCTCGTTTGAAACCATTGCGCGAACCGCTATTCAAACACCAAAGGCGGGGATAGTCGAGAAGTGCGGAAGAACTTCAGGGCCGATAATATGATTGAGAAGCTAAGAAGCCTGGTACGTATTGGATCCCTACATTGATCAAGCCTTCAAGTCGTACCTACCTGCGAGTCCATCAGCCGTTTGATGGGAATGCTTAGTTAAGACCTTTCGATGTTATGTATGAACTAAGGCCATGATCTCTGTGAGAAGGTCTGGGCCCAGTGGAACCAGGACCAGGTTTTGAAACATTGCTGAGAAATTTGTTGCAGCAGGCGGCTAACGAAACCAGTCTGAGAAGGGCAAATAAATAGTAGACGCAAACAGTCCTATCATATCTAATTATAGTCTTTTCCAGTGCTGCTGTCATTGCCCTCGTAGCTCGATGACGAGCTTTAGTCATGGTCTGAAAGAAAGGCTGGGGTTCGAGTCAGAGACATCAAGTGTTGCTCGTCTTTGGGTTTTGGTCTCTGGCCTCTGATCTCTTCGACCTGCACGTGGGTGGCACGTAGGTTGCACGTGAGGACGTCTCAGCCTATGTAATCAAGCATCCAACCACGTGACAGCGGGTTTCTTGTAGGCCCCCGAGAACACGCATTCAGCATCGCATCTCCAACACGCCTGATTGTATGACCCAAGCAAGCTGTTGCCTCAATTCCATCCCCTTCACTTCAAGCACCTGTAGTTTACTTGCTTGTCAGCCTTCTTCTTTTTTCTTCGTGTACTACTACCCCTCTTTTTCTTTATATTTCAACATTCCCTGACCAGCCAATTGAAACACAACCATCAGAATCTTTCCTCCGTCGACCTTCTAATCATGGACGCTCTCGTCGCTCAATACACACAGTCGCCCTTTGCGAATGAAGGCTACAATCTAGAAGATCAAGATGACTACTCTCAATCTCTACCTCCACTTTCTCTCAAATTCGCCCTGCCACCTGTTCCTCGACCCTCAGCCTTCCTGCGCGCAGCAACCGATGACTACTCAAACCCCAATTGTCCTATCAAGCTTGCACACGGTACTACGACCTTAGCATTCAGATTCAAGGGAGGCATCATCGTCGCAACCGACTCCAGAGCTACTGCCGGAAACTGGATTGCCTCACAGACGGTTAAGAAGGTGATTGAGATCAACCCTATGTTACTGGGGACGATGGCCGGAGGTGCCGCAGTAAGTCGAATTTGAAGAAAGGTGGATGACGTTTTAACTAAAGAAACTATAGGATTGTCAATATTGGCTAGCTTATCTCGGTGTCCAATGCCGCCTCCATGAACTCCGACAAAAACAGAGAATCTCCGTGGCGGCTGCGTCAAAGATTCTAGCCAACCTAGTTTACTCGTACAAGGGGATGGGTCTCTCAATGGGTACCATGATTACGGGTGTCACACCTTCTGAAGGACCTGCACTTTACTACATCGATTCGGACGGAACTCGCCTATCAGGTAACCTCTTCTGCGTTGGCTCGGGTCAGACATTTGCGTACGGTGTTCTCGATGCCCAATACAAGTATGATCTGGAGGACGACGAAGCATTGGAACTAGGACGAAGAAGTATTTTGGCGGCAACTCACAGGGATGCTTACTCCGGTGGGTACATCAATCTATACCACGTCAAAGAGGACGGCTGGGTGAAACACGGATTCTTCGACACCAACCCCATCTTCTGGAACACCAAACTTGAAAAGGGCGAGTTCTCAAATGTGACGAGCAACCTATCGTGAATGGCGGAAGATAATGCATGAGTGGTTATTCCGCTCGGAGGCGTTTTTCAGATTGGGAGGGGGAATACACCAGTGTACCATATCTTGCACCAGGGTGTACTAGAAGGGTCTGTCCTTTTCGGTGTATTATCAAACCCTAAGATACCAAACCATGCAATCTGATTTTCCATCGGTGCACCACCTTAAGTCTATTTCCTCAATTCATATTCCTCCCATTTCATAGATTGGCCTTCGCCACCAACCACATCCCCTCAGCAGTAGCATGAACCTCTCCGCTACTCGACTCAACCGCGCCACGCGCCCAAATCTTCCTCCCCTCAACCTTCACAACAGACGACCGCACAAGCACACTCGCGGGCGTAGACACTGGCTTTTTATACGTGATATTCAGCACGACCGTAAACGTGGCGCCCTTGGGCCGCAGCGCCTGGTGGACCACATTCCCCATCGCGCTGTCCAGAATCGTCGCAATCACGCCCCCATGCAGCAGGTTTGGATGTGCGTTCAGCCCCGTCCCGAACGTGTAGAATCGGCGTAGCTCGCCGTCAAGCTCACCGGCCTCACCCCCTGGAGACGCGGGACGGTACATGGTGATCAAATGCGCGATGGTCTTGTCAGTGTTCCATGTCTCGCCGGTCAGTGAGTGCCCGTTGCCGGGCTGTGTGATTGCGCGGGAGAGGTTGCCGCCGACGATGTGGAAAGCGTCGTCCGAGAGGTGCAGGTCGTTTATCCAGGGGATGCTGCGGAAGTGTGACAGGCTGGCTTCTATTGCGGCACTGTATTCCTTAGGCTTGGACTGTGCCATTGCTTGTTTTGAGGTTCCCAAAACAGGGGTTTTATAATTTTACTGCGATAAAAATCTATGGTGTCTGCCGCTGTGTCGCTGTCGCTATCGTCTTCAGACTTCTCATGTTGAGATATTATCGTTCCATCTTGTTCACCCGCGTACCTTTCGAAGTTCGAGTTGATGACGGCTTTGAGCCCAGGACTAGGGACTTAAAGGAGTAAAAGAGCGCAGATGATACTCGTTCATGATATCTCGGCTTGAAGCGTATGAGTCTAGACGATGTCATCATAGTCAACCTAGGATATACCTCGGCAACATGTATTTTTATATTTATATTTATTGTAGATAGCCCACTTGTTATTTACAGATTGGTAGTGCTCTGATAGGAATCGGCTATTTCGTTATGTTGGTAACAGTCTGAACTACTAACCTCGACTGTCTAGACTTTGAATGAGCAACCAGCGTTTCACCAAATTTTTATTCCTCTCATGCCTTTGAAGCGATGCTACAAGGGGTGATACGGCCAAACGCCTTAAAGCCTGTCCCTCATGCGGAGATGCTGGTCTGCGGAGGATGCCGTTCCTTCCGATAGTATGATGAGGATCTAAGTCATTGGAAAGATTCTAGTACATGTTCAATGTCGGAGGTGATCTTCTTTGATTCTGCAGTTCCAATTCCCATGAAACGCGATGAAGCAGCTGAAAGTATTAGTTGTCGGCGCCGGAATTGGGGGCTTGCAGACTGCATTGGCACTTGCTACGGACGGGCATGACGTTGTTGTATTTGAATCAGTGAAGGAATTTCTCGAGGTATGAATGATGAAGGATGGTCTTTTACTGAATGCCGTTGACACAAGCAGGTCGGTGCAGGGATCAGAGTTCCTCCCAATTCGTCACGACTAGGACTAGCTTGGGGTGTGGACTTTGATTCAATCAAGAAACAAGTCTCTCGAGGCAATCGATTTGTCGATTGGAAGGGCAACAAACTCCTGGACATCCCACTTGACGACGTTGAAAGCAAGTATGGTGCGCCATACTACTTCATCCACCGTGCAGACCTAATCAACGCTCTCGTCCAAGCCACTGAACATCGTATGAATATCAATATTCGCATGGGAATCAGAGTTATTGAGTACGATTTTGACTCACCACGGCTCAAAACAGCTGATGGTCAATGGCATGACGGAGATGTCATCATATGTGCAGATGGCATCAAGTCGGAGGTGAGAAATGCTATCAATGGCACTCCGATCCAACCAGTGGACACCGGCGATGTTGCCTACCGCATCCTGGTGCCTTCCCAACCCTTGCTAGATGACCCTGAAACCCGGCATTTGGTGACAGAACCATGGGCAGTCCATTGGATGGGTCCCGAAGGCCACGCTGTTGGCTATCCACTCCGAGAGGGCGAGCTATATAACATTATCCTTGACATCACCCATTCAACAGATCTAGGTGTACCTGTTGGACAAGACGAGTGGAAATCGCAGGCCGACAATACCGAGCTCGTGCAGAGATTTTCAGAGTGGTGCTATCCAGTACGGAAGCTGTGTGGGTTAACAGGTCAATATCTGAAATGGAAACTGGCCGACTTTGACAAACTTGATCGATGGGTGCACCCTAGTGGGAAAGTTGCATTGCTTGGAGATTGTGGCCATCCCATGATGCCCTACCTTGCACAGGGAGCAGCTCAAGCTACCGAAGATGCAGCAGCGCTTCAAGCAGCTTTATCATATTATGATAGCATACCAGATGCCCTCCATGCGTATCAAAACCAACGCCTTTCCCGTGCTGCTTATGTAGCACGAAATACTCGGGTACTCCAGGAATGGTTGCACCTTCACGATGGCCCCGAGAGGGATAGGCGTGATGAGCTAATGAGGCATGATAACAGCCAGAACCCGATATTTTGGGCAGATACAAAGCGTAAAGACTGGCTGTTTGCCCATGATGCTAGCAAGTTGCTTGACGAGGAGGAGCTAACAATCCCTGACTTACCCCCTTACCCAAAGGGGGAAGCGTCTGTGTATGTTAGGTAGTCAAGATTAGAGTTGCGACAGCTACACGGAGTACAAGAATGAGATTGAAATGGTAAGCCGATGGAGGCTAGACAGATGGGCAAACTAGCAATCCGCATCAAAGGTGACAACAATGTCGCCAGTGGCCTGTATGCTCCGCACTAATTCGCTAGCTTTGGCTTCTCTCTAGTGTTTTGACTAGCCCTAATCAGGGTTAATAATAATCTTGGTACCTGCCAAGACGCAGCCACAGTTAGCGCGTCCTGCGTCGCAAGTTTCTTGCGGCTCACCTAGCCTCAGCCTATTGTCGCAACTTGTGCTACAATCCAACAATCAATAGCCAACGCGCGACTGGACACCTCATCAACGTTCTTTCAGCCTCTGATGATTTGCGTCGCGCACACTGATTACTATGTCTAATAATCCTATCAACCAAATGCTAAAAGATCCTTCAGGGGGTTTGCCTCCGGCACTTGTAAGTCACTCAGTCGTCCATCAACTCTGCTTTTGACTGATCTATACCAGTTGCCACACGTACACCTACTGTCGAAACATCGCTATCCCATAGCAACAAATCCTTCTTTGGAGACGATTGTCGGCTACTTACTTGAAGCGCCCAAGATTGTCCGCGAACTCCAACCCATGCAATGGGGGTTCATAGATACACCTCAGGATGGCACACTCCTGCTCTTATGGCAGCCGAACGACTATCTCAATACGCACTTCCCCACAGATGGATTTATCTGGGCCGATGTGGAAGCTTCGTTCAAGTCAGAAGTTAGAGGCTATGTATGGGATCAGTCTGTCCCCGTGTTTGTACAACTATTAACATATTCCCAGACACTCGAAATGTTCCTCCAGCGGTCAGGATACCGCGCGCAGGGTGAGGCAATTGCATCTCATAGCAGGAGAAGATATCGTTTACTCCCTAGCAACCCCAATATGGGACAGCAACAAGCTGACCCAAGCCTGTGGCTCATTCACTACTCCAAAGCCTCTACGCGTGATCACATTCCTGCCGCATCTATCCCAGTCGCTCCGCATGTCCAAGCTTCAATGGCGCAACGACGCTTGATTCAGTCTCAAGGACAACTCCCGCGCAAGGATTTTATGTTGCATGACCGCCACAACTGGCCAATCATTCATCTGCCGCCAGCGATCGCACGAGCCGCCCCATTGCCTGGCCAAATTCCACAACAAGCTCCGGGGCACAGAAGAGGCCCTAGCATCTCCCAAGATACCACTCTGGAGGAAGAGGAGGATGTATCCCGTGGCGACATACTTGATTTCATGACGCCGAGAGACATGAGTCGTATGCGTTATGAGCAACATCACGAATGGATGGAAGAAGTGATCGAATCTCCATATCCGATCAGTTCCATTGTTCCCAGTGACCTGGGTCTTGGAAGAAAGGGTCGTTTGGAGGAATTGACCAACGACTTTTTTGACGCACCTGTATCGGTCCTTCGAGAGTCTCCTAATGGACCGCCCCCACGCGTGGGCAGGCTTGGGCCGGGTGAATTTGACAAATTCCAAAAGCGAGCGGACGAAAAGCTAGCCCAACTTCAAGCTGAGCTCAAGAAGATGAAGGAGATTCACCAAAAAAGAATGAGCAAGGCCGCCCGATACAAGGTTTTGTATGAAGCGGAGAGGAAACTTCGTACCGCCCCGAATGACTCTGATAGACGCCGATCGTCCACTGCCATGGCTGTCGATGATGCTGGTGAGACCCACAAAGATGCCATTGACGAGATCACCGCTCGTGTGGAATCGGCTTTGCACAAGAAGGTTGAACAAACTCCTATTGTAAATACAGTGCAAAGAGGAGGCCTAGAGGATCGAATTGCGAGCACTCCATCGGCGATCGGACCAGGACCTGGACCCGTTCTCGCAACGTCACCAGAGAAAGCTCCGACACCTGCTCCATTAACAAATGCCACTCCAACCGCAGAGTCTGACGCACAAAAACCAGAGCAAATGGAAGCTGTCGATGATAAAAAGAAGCCTCAAGATACTGTTGCATCTGATGCGACTGAGCAGAAACCAATCGCTACGTCCAGTTCAGACGAACAGCCAACCCCTCCTGTGCCTCATGCTGACCCTTCCACCGATTCCAACCAACAATCCAACATAGAGGAGGCTCGAGAGCAACAGGACCTACAGCTCGACGACATTGGTATGGATGTCAAGATGGATGGTCTAGACGATGAAGATGGTCCTGGCGATAATACACATGCCGATGGTAATGAATGGGTCATGATTGATGAGGATGGTGGGCACCATGCCGAGGATCTAAATCTCACAGATATGGCCAGTGATGAACACCCGCCGAACGATCAGGCCAACATGCAACAAAATACCGAAGGAAATGGGTCATCTACAACTGCCGCTCAACCGGCTCCACAACAACCCAGTCATGCGACGCCACTGGACACACCAGACTTTGGTATGGGCGAAGAGTTTGACAACGTAGAGGTTGATACGGCTGGGGATGCTCTTGCAAGCTATGGAAACGACGAGGAGGAGCTGAACCTTGATGGCATGGAAGACTCGGCATTTGGTGATGCATTTCATCCACAGGAAGACGAGGATACTTCCTAGTGGATTGGCTGGTCCTGCTCGGGTTGAGGCTGACGATGGGTCCGCTAAGGATTTTAACTGGACGCGCCATTTCCCCGTTTGCCGATAAATGCTAATGCGATCAAGTACTCCGTACGGAGTACCTAACTAATCTGGCTGGAAGGGGTCACTTGATACTTTGGTATGGCATATTTGACCAGTTAACTGGCGGAAGTGTTAATTGTATCAGGCATTACACTTTCAAATCCCAACCAGCACCGTGACCTCTAAGTAGGTTTGTGCAAACCTTGTACCTGCCTTTGTGTAGGGAGCGTGTGGGTCTTAGCCTCTTGCCTTGGATGCCCGCCGTGCCCGCCCCGGCCACTTGAGCTCCACATGACAGAGCACGTGGTTGTCTCGTGTGGCTAACTTCTACCCAAAAAATATATCTGCACCTGCGTCCCCTGCGACAGTACAAATTTTGATAAATCGTTTTGTCAATAGTACTAGTACTGGTATCGATCTTACTCGAGTTTCTAGGAATCGTCATTCGCCTACTAGGCTCTGTGATTTTTGACATTTCTCTCACCAATCACTCGCCTGTGCTATATCGACTAATTGGATACATAACCTAAGAGCGATGGCGTTTAGCGGGGTATCGCCAAGCAACCTCTATGCTGTGGTGGACATGGGAAGGTAAGTGGCCATGGTATTACCTTTAAACGGTACCTTGCTCAGCATTTTGAGATATTCACAGTACTGCCATCCGGTTTTCCATTACCGACTTATCGCCTGCTGGTGCAAGATCACTTCCAGCCGTCTATCAAGACCGTACGAAGATTTCACTTTACGAAGCACAGCACTCGACCGGTGTGAAGGGCCCTATTCCACAGGACACCATCAACGCGGTTCTAGCAGAACTGTTGAGGTTCCAAAGAACATGTGCTGACTTCGTCGTCCCCGAGACGAACATCCGTGTCCTAGCCACCGAAGCAACCAGAATGGCGACGAATTCTAAAGACTTTCTCCGCCAGATAAAGGATGCTACTGGATGGGATGTGGATCTCTTGCCTAAGGAGGTCGAAGGCAGGATTGGTGCGTTGGGTGTAGCGAGCAGTTTTGCCAGTGTAGAAGGCTTGGTTATGGATCTTGGTGGTATGGGGTCCCTTGGCCATAATGGACTAATTGAATTATTTTGTTGACATCTTGTTTCCAGGAGGCAGTACTCAAATCACCTGGATGATCTTCAAGGATGGTAAAGTTGAGATCAGCCCTAAGGGGTCTTTCAGCTTTCCATACGGAGCGATTGCTCTGTCCCGTCGTTTGGCAGAAATCGACGGTCAAGACCACCCTGAGAGGGCTCGGAGTGAGCTGAAAGAGACAATGAAGAAACAATTTCAACGAGCCTATGAGGACCTCGAGCTTCCTGAGTCTCTGCAGCGACAGGCCGAACGTCGTGGATTGACTCTTTACCTCTTGGGTGGTAATTTTCGAGGCTGGGGATTTCTACTCATGTCACAGCACTCGGTTTCTCCCTATCCTATCCCGATTATCAACGGATTCCATTCTACGAAGTGGGAGTTCAACAAAACAGCTGAGATCAGTGAAGTTGCAGCGGAAGAGTCTATTTTTCGGATCTCCAAGCGCCGGGCAGCAAGAGTACCGGCAATCGCGTTCTTGATCAATGTCCTCGTGGAAGCCATACCGATAATTGAAGATGTACGCTTTGCTCAAGGCGGAGTTCGAGAAGGCTTCCTGTTCGATATTTTGGATACACCCACCAAGGCTCTCGATCCTTTAACTGTCGCTACTTATCAGTATGGGACCGAATCCGCTGAGCACATTGCCAAGCTTCTCTTCTCTGGCCTACCGGGGGCGAACAATCTCGATAGATTCCTCCCAGAAACACTAACACCTCCAT
>Ga0105239_10001021_pt1 | contig 39112 bp, 36 predicted proteins | sample KBSC44metaG_FD_92761 | JGI IMG/M metagenome (GOLD analysis project Ga0105239, IMG submission 92761) | Corn rhizosphere microbial communities from Kellogg Biological Station, Michigan, USA - KBS C4-4 metaG | ecosystem: Host-associated > Plants > Roots > Rhizosphere > Soil | place: Michigan, USA... | reverse complement strand
TGCCAAACTCAGGCACTGTATTACCCCAAATGGAGATCACCTGTTTTTTAAAGGCAGTGGCTATATGCATTAAGCCGGTATCGTGTGTAATGATCAATTTTGACCGGCGTACCAGATCAGCCGATTCATTGATATTGAATTTACCGCAGGCATTATAAATTTTATGACGATCCACACTGGCAATCTCATCCCCATTTTCACGGTCTTCTTTTCCACCCAGTAAAATAATAGGATGCTCTATGGCGGCACACAACTCCTTCAGTTTATGAATCGGCATCTTTTTGGTGTTGTGCGCTGCGCCGATCACCACACCAATATAACCTGCCAGATGAGAGGCCGGTATATCGGTTTCTTTTACCTTATCGTTTTCAGGAATAAAATAATCCAGACCACGACCATCATTTTTTATGCCGAGTGTTTTAACCGTTTCCATATAACGGTCTACAATATGCACATCAGGCAATACATTCAGCTTAATGCTGGTGTACAGCCATTTTTGAATATTGAGTTTATTGAAGGAGAACGATTTTTTCTTCAGACCTTTTTTTACGCGCATAGTGCGCAGGTTGTGGTGCAGGTCGATAACATAATCAAAATTCTCGGGTTGCAGTTCATCGATAACAATCTGCAAATCGTCGTTCAGGTAATGCAGCTTATCAATATAGGGATTGGCTTCCAGTACAGCGCGAAAAGAGGATTTGGTAAGATAATGCACTTCCACATCCGGCAACTGTTTTTTCAGGCAACGGACAACAGGTGTTGTTAATACAATATCCCCAATGGAGCTGAATCTGATTATTAAAACTTTCATATTTACTTAAGGCCCCGTTACGGCATTCCGGGAGCTACCTCTTCTTCTACATAATTAAGATCTTTATGAAATGTTTCTTCTGTAAGCAGGGTAGAAACAATACCAATTACCATTACCACAATGCCGGTTATCCAGCCGCTTTTTACATAACCTGCAGAGCTTTGTAACGAAGTAAATAATATAGAGATCAGAATTAAGGCGCCGCGCACCATATTGGGTACTGTAGTAGCAGCCGTAGCCCTGATATTGGTGCCGAACTGTTCAGCAGCCATAGTAACAAAAATAGCCCAGAAGCCAGTACCAAAACCCACCAATGCGCAGGCGGCATACAGACTGCCAACTGGTTGTCCGCCCAGATTAAAAAACCATACAATACCAATGGCGGTTATTGCATAAAATATGTACAATGCTTTTTTACGGCTTTTCAACGACTGGCTCAGTAAGCCTACAGCAATATCTCCCAGTGAAATAGCAGCATAGGCAAACATGACTGCCTTACCCGGATCTATTTTACCAACCACGCCCATCTTTTCGCCAAACTCTTTCGAGAAGGTCACTAGTATTCCAATGACATACCAGGTTGGCAAACCAATTAAAATACTGCACAGGTATTTTTTTAATCGCTTTCCAGTACTAAACAACATGAAGAAATTCCCTTTGGATACGTTGGAATGTTTAATGTTCTCAAACATACCCGATTCCAGTACGCCCACGCGTAACATCAATAACAAAAAGCCCAAACCGCCACCGATAAAATAGCAGGTGCGCCAGGGAAAAGCTTCTTTAAAAAAGAAGGCTACAACAGCGCCTGTTAACCCAATACCGGCAACGAGTGAAGTACCGATACCTCTTTTTTCTTTGGGCAACAGCTCTGTTACCAGGGTAATGCCGGCGCCCAGTTCACCAGCCAAACCAAGACCGGTCAGGAACCGCACAGCAGCATATTGGTTTACCGTTTGCACAAAGCCGTTGGCTATATTGCCTAACGAGTATAAAATGATGGATGCGTAGAGTACTTTTAACCGTCCTTTTTTATCGCCCAGAATACCCCACAAAATACCTCCCAACAAAAGACCGGCCATTTGCACGTTGATGATGAATAATCCTTTTGAGGCAATCTGATCACTATTCAGGCCAAGGTCGGTAAGTGATTTAACACGAATAATACTGAACAGCAACAGATCGTAAATGTCTACAAAATAACCAAGGGCAGCCACGATTACAGCAAGGCTGAAAACAGAAACTTGTTTTGATTGCATTCTTTATCGAGTTGGGGGTGAAACTTTTTCTTTTTTGCTTTTGCCGGAAAACAATTTAATAAGCACCGGAGCTGTAGTTACTATTACTATTCCCAATACAATTACTTCAAGGTGTTTCTTCAGGTCAAAATCAAACTGGGTAAAGATCCACTTTTGTAAAAAGTGGCCGGCCATGATCATACTGAATACCCAGGCCACGCAACCGATCATATTGAAGAACGAAAACTTCTTTTTATCCATATCAACAATACCGGCTACGATCGGTGCAAAGGTGCGCACGATAGGTAAAAAGCGGGCGAATATAATAGCGCCGCCGCCATGCTTTTCATAAAACTCATGGGCTTCGTACAAATATTTCTTTTTAAATAAAAAGCGATCGCGCCAGTGGAACATGGTGGGACCGATCTTTTTTCCGAACCAAAAGCCTACGGTATTTCCCAGAATACCTGCTATTGAAATGAACCCTATCAGTACAAGAAGATTAAGCCATTCATAATTTAGATGCGGCATACCAACCGACTTAAACAGTTCATTGCCCAGATTACTGCTGTAAATACCTGCGACAAACAATAAACTGTCGCCTGGTAAAAAGAAGCCTACAAACAAACCTGTTTCGGCAAATACAATAAACAGCAACAACCAAAGCCCGCCGTATACTATGTAAAACATGGGGTTCAGCAGGTCTTTCCAGGTGAAGTTCTTATGTAAAGCGATCAGCGTGTCATTTTTCAGTGAAGCGATAGCCTTTGTAAGGTTAGCGTGTTGAGGAGAACTGATGGTTACTGAGTCAGCCGAAGGATTAAGGGTTATAGTGGTAAAACCCATTTTGTCGGTAGTGTAATCTGCGGTTTGGCCTGCGCTTACGATCGTTATGTGTTCAACCGGTGTTTCGTATTGGTTGGTGAACTGAAGTCTGATCTGCGTTTGGGCCATTACCCCTGCAACCGTTACTAAATTCAGCACTAAAATAATCAGTCGTTTAACCATAAAATTTTTTGAATAGGTTTTCCCTTCCATATAGCATATTAAACTTCCAACATTGATGTTTCCTGTTTGCCTGCTGGTTTTAGTTCTCCTTCCCATTTGCTCACTACGCTGGTTGCCAGTGCATTTCCTACCACATTGGTCATTGTGCGGAACATATCACAGAAATGATCAATCGGTAATATTAAAGCGACCCCTTCGGGCGGAATTTTAAACATGGCACAGGTAGCTGTCACTACCACCAGTGAGGCACGCGGTACGCCTGCAATTCCTTTACTGGTTAACATTAATACCAGCAGCATTGTTAGCTGGGTGCCCAGATCGAGGTGTATACCGTACGCCTGTGCAATAGCCAAACTGGCGAATGTCATATACATCATACTGCCGTCGAGGTTAAAGCTATATCCCAGTGGCAAAATAAACGATACAATTCTATCCCGGCATCCAAACTGCTCCAGTTCCTGCGTTAGCTTGGGAAAAACAGCCTCACTGCTTGTTGTACTAAAAGCCACCAGCATGGGTGAAGCAATGCGTTTTAATAATTCCCCTACTCTTTTGCCTAAGATCAGAAAGCCAACGGATATAAGAACTACCCACAACAATGCAATGCCCAGTACAAAGAACATGAGATACTTACCATAAAAAATAAATACTTCCAGCCCTTTGGTGGCAATTACGGCTGCTATGGCACCAAACACCCCTACGGGCGCAAAGTTCATTACATAGCCCACCATTTTTAAAATTACATGAGCAACGGCATCCAACGCATTAACCAGTGTTTTGGTATAACTACCCAGAGCCGACATGGCCACACCAAAAAAAATACTGAAGATAACGATCTGCAGTATTTCATTATTGGCCATAGCCTCAATTACACTTTTAGGAAACACGTGCTCCACAAACTTCGACAGCGAAAACTCCTGTGTTTTGCCGATCAGGTCTTTTGCGCCTGTTGTATCGGCATTGCTCAGATCAATCGCATGGCCTGGTTGCGAGAGATTTACGATAAGCATTCCCAGCAACAGGCTCACCAGTGAAGCAGTAACAAACCACAGCAATGCTTTCCCCCCTACCCTGCCTACGGTTTTCAGATCGCCCAGTTTAGCAATGCCCACCACGAGCGTGCAAAAAACCAAAGGCGCTATAATCATCTGAACCAGGCGCAGGAAGATAGTAGTGAGTAATTTAATATTATTCGAGAAAGACTGAATTGCAGTATCAGATAACCTGTGCCCCGTTCCGGCCTCATGCACCAGATAACCCACTATAATACCCGCAGCCATAGCTACCAGAATATAGAACGTGAGCCTGTTTTTTTTCATGTGGTTTGGTTGAAAATAATAGGCTGCAATATAATATTAAATGTATAAACCAATCAGTTGGGCAGGTTTATCTTTCTCATCAAATTCCTCAGCTATTTAGCATATCTTTTAAGCCGTAATTTTAAGAAATCCTTATCTTTCCGCACCATACATGATTAATGACAAATTACTTTTCAATTAAAAACATCTAACTAACTCTTATGAGTTTATTCGTAAAGAAATCGCTACAATTTTTACTTTCTGAAGCAGACGATTCAGAAAAAGGCCTGAAGCGTACCTTAAGCGGCGGAGCATTAATTGCTCTGGGTATCGGAGCCATTATTGGCGCCGGTATTTTTGTGCGTACGGCCAATGCAGCCGGCGCCCATGCAGGATCTGCAGTAACTTTTTCATTTATACTGGCGGCTATTGGTTGTGCACTGGCTGGTTTGTGCTATGCTGAATTTGCATCGATGATACCTATCGCTGGTAGTGCTTATACATACAGCTATGCCACTATGGGTGAATTTGTTGCCTGGATCATTGGCTGGGACCTGGTGCTGGAATATGCTTTGGGAGCTGCAACAGTTGCCATTGGCTGGTCGCAATACCTGAATAATTTATGTACAAAAGTTTTTGGGTTTACGATACCGTATGAATGGTGCCACTCACCCTTCCAGATCTCTGATGCAGGCGTGCGCGGTATGATTAACCTGCCTGCAGTATTCATTCTGCTGTTACTGACACTGTTACTTATAAGAGGTACCAAACAATCGGCTGCCGTAAACAATATCATTGTGATCGTGAAATTGACGATTGTTTTGTTGTTCATTGCTTTGGGCTGGCAGTATATCCATCCTGCTAATCACCACCCGTATTTAATTCCTGCTACACAGCCGGATGTTACTTTAAATGTTATCGACCCGCTTACTAATGCCCCAATGGTACACCACTATTCTGATTTTTGGAACCATGGATGGGCGGGTGTTGTGGCCGGTGCAGGTGTGGTATTCTTTGCCTTTATCGGTTTTGATGCCGTATCTACTGCAGCCCAGGAAGCCAAAAATCCCAAAAGAGATATGCCACGCGGTATTCTGGTATCGCTGGCTATTTGTACCGTTTTATATATTCTGTTTTCATTTGTATTAACCGGGCTGGCGCCCTTTACCGACTTCCTGAAACAGGGCGGTGAAGCATCTGTTTCATATGCGGTAACAACTTATATGCCCGCCAGTTATAGTTGGTTATCGACCTTTATTACAGTAGCTATTTTATTCGGATTTTCATCTGTAATTCTGGTGATGCTGTTGGGCCAAACCCGTGTATTTTATAGCATGTCAAGAGATGGTTTGGTGCCATCTGTATTTTCAAAACTGCACCCCAAACATCAAACTCCTTACAAATCACAGTGGCTGTTCTTTGCATTTGTATCACTATTTGCAGCCTTTGTGCCCGATACAGTGGTTGGTAACATGACCAGTATCGGAACCTTGTTTGCGTTTGTACTGGTTTGTATCGGTGTTATTATGATGCGTAAAAGCAATCCCGAAATTCCGAGAGCTTTCAAAACGCCTCTGGTTCCGGTTGTTCCCATACTGGGCGCTTTAATATGTTTATTAATGATCGCTGGTTTGGGTATTGACAACTGGCTGCGTTTATTCGTTTGGCTGATCGTGGGATTTTTTGTTTACTTTGGCTACAGTGTTAAACATAGTAAAGCACGTAAAGGATTGACTATGACGCCCAAAGACCCCGTGGATACATTGAATCCCGTGGAATAATTTATTTTTGATTTTATAAAAGCAATGAGCCCGGCAACAAGCAAATTTATGGTAATGGCCGTGTTGTGATTTGCTCTCAATTTTAAAAAAACCGTTCCGCCAACCGGCAGAACGGTTTTTGTTTAACCGCGTTAGCATAAATTTGCAATCCGAAAAAGCAGGCGGTAGGCTTAATACAGAACGCCAAACGCTTAACGGAGCAGAAACAATAAACCGCAATCACAAACTATAAAGTAATATATGGGTCGCATATTTGAAGTACGTAAACACACTATGTTTGCCCGGTGGGACCGGATGGCCAAACAATTTACCCGTATCGGAAAGGAAATTGCTATTGCCGTTAAAGCCGGCGGCCCCGACCCCAATACCAACCCAGCCCTGAGACGCTGTTTTCAGAACGCCAAGAGCGTAAACATGCCTAAAGACCGTGTAGAAGCGGCTATTAAAAGGGCCTCGGGCAAGGAAATGGAGAACTATGAAGAGATTCTATATGAAGGATACGGTCCGCATGGCGTTGCCATTCTGGTAGAAACCGCTACCGACAACCACGTACGCACCGTGGCTAACGTAAAAGCCATTTTCAATAAAGGCAATGGCGCCCTGGGCAACAGCGGCAGCGTGAGCTTCCAGTTCAAAAAAATGGGTGTATTTAAACTGAAACCTGAAGGCCTGAGCCAGGACGATCTTGAACTGGAACTGATCGATCACGGTTTGGAAGAAATGGGTGAAGGCACCGGTGAAAATAATGAAAACGTGCTCGTAATTCGTGTTGCCTTCAGCGATTTTGGTAAAATGCAAAAGGCGCTGGAAGAAAAAGGTATCACGCCTATCAGTTCAGAAGTTGAGTGGATCCCAACTACTACCGTTCAGTTACCTGAAGAACAGGCGCAGGACCTATTGAAGCTGGTTGATAAACTGGAGCAGGATGACGATGTGCAGAAAGTGTTTCATAACCTGCAGTAGTGATCTGACCTAAGAAATAAAACGTTGGAAATAAGATATAAACCGGATGTTTGGCATCCGGTTTTTTATTTTGAGGCGGCAAAGACAGAATTTACCCGGTGACTCCTAATTTTGCCATGTAATGGCCGGTACCACTTCAAAATACATAGTTCTGTTTGATGGTGTTTGCAATCTCTGCAACGGCACGGTTCAGTTTGTTTTAAAGAGAGATAAAAAGAAGAAATTTCTTTTCGGTTCACTACAGGGAAAAACAGGGCAGGAATACCTGCGTAAATACCGCCTTCCAACCGACCAGTATTATTCTTTTATGTTGATTGAGGGAAATGTATTATACACACGTTCCACAGGTGTATTGAGGTTGCTGAAACACCTGGGAGGCCTGTGGCAGTTATTATATGTGTTTATAGCCGTTCCCACCGTAATCCGCGATGGCATTTACCGGTTGATCGCCAACAACCGCTACAAGTGGTTTGGCAAAAAAGATCAGTGCCGCGTGCCTACACCGGAAGAAAGAGATAGGTTTTTAGAGTAATTAAGATTGTCCGTTGCCTGATGCTTCCAGATCATCCTTTTCCATCCCCTTGCGTATTTCGCGTTGAATAATTGCCTTGAATTTCTTTTCATTGATCCACCAGGAAAAAATGGTGGACGAGGTGACCACTACAAAGCTGCTAATGATAATATACAGGAGGGTGTTTTCTAAATCCAGTCCAAACATGAGTGTTAAAAAAGAAAACACAATAATAGCAACAAAGGTGCCTGTAAGAATATACAAGAGGGAGTATTTTATCCGGCCGCCCTTCCGCTGTTCTTCCCAGTATTTTATAAATCGTTTTTCGGTAGCTGTTAGCATAAGCATTTTTGCAGTCCGTAAGTCGGAAAGTCAGAAAAGAAATACATGAGCATTCTTTCGGACTTCCCGACTTACGGACTTTCTGACTTAATTATAAATCAATCTCTCCTTTCATATAAAACACACATTGGCCTGCAATGGTTACACGGTCGCCCAGATATTCGCACCACAGTTCGCCGCCGCGTTTTGATAACTGGCGTGCATGCAATGATTTCTTTCCCAGTTTTTCAGCCCAGTAAGGGATCAGTTGGGCATGTGCTGAACCAGTTACAGGATCTTCATCAATACCGGCAGTGGGCGCAAAAAACCGGGATACAAAATCGGCTTTGCTGCCTTTGGCAGTAAGGATCACTTTCTGCCCAATGTTTTTCAACAGCGTAAAATCAGGCTGGCAAAGTTGTACTATACTTTCATCGGCTACTTCAACCAGAAAATCGCGGTACTGGTGCACACCGGTAATGGCAATATTGCCTAATGCGGTGGTCAGTTCGGGAGGCCAGTTGGTCAACGGATTTGGTTTCCAGGCGGGGAAATCCATGCTGATCTTGTCGGCGTTTTTGGTGATGGTCAGAGTACCACTTTTTGACTGAAAGCGAATAACGGGATAACCATAGCCCAGTACATGGTACAATACATAGGCGGATGCAAGGGTAGCATGACCGCATAAATTAATTTCTACCAGGGGTGTAAACCAGCGAATTTCATAATCGGCATCGGGTTTTGAGGAAGGCACGAAGAACACCGTTTCGCTGAGGTTATTCTCCATAGCCAGCCTTTGCATAAGACTATCGCTGATCCATTCATCAAGGGGAATCACGGCCGCCGGATTTCCACCAAACAAGTGATTGGTGAAAGCGTCGATCTGGTACAATGTTAGCTTCACAGGTATCGTTTTGAGAGGTTTAGGTTATTGTGGTGCTGGTTGCTTTTGGGCTTTTCTTACTTACTAAATTTATTATGATTAAAAATAGTCTGTTTACTCTGACATCATTTCCTGAATCACATCAATGATCTGCTCTGCATTTGGTTTGCTGAAATAATCGCCATCGGTGCCATAACTAGGGCGGTGCGCCTGACTGGTAATAGTACGCGGAGATACATCGAGCCAGCGGTAACCACCCTGCTCTTCGAGCACTTTATTGTACATGTATCCGCATGCGCCACCGGGCACATCTTCATCAACAAATATAATGCGATTGGTCTTTTTGAGAGAGTCAAGAATCATGTGGTTCACATCGAAAGGCAACAGGGTTTGCACGTCAATGATCTCGCAACTGATACCGGCTTTTTCAAGCACTACAACCGCTTCACTGATCACACGCAATGAACTGCCGTAGGAAACAATAGTGATATCATCACCTTCTTTCAATATTTCAGGAACACCTAAAGCCACTTTGTATTCGGTAATGTTAGACGGTAATTTTTCTTTCAGCCTGTAGCCGTTCAGACATTCTACCACAATAGCCGGATCATTACCATGCAGTAAAGTATTATACATACCGGCAGCCTGTACCATGTTACGGGGAACGCAAATATGCATACCGCGCAGCGAGTGCAGCATCATACCCATGGGAGATCCGCTGTGCCAGATACCTTCGAGCCGGTGGCCGCGTGAACGTACAATGAGCGGACAGCTTTGGCGTCCTTTGGTACGCCAGTATAATGAACAGGCGTCGTCGCTCAGTTCCTGTAATCCATATAATAAGTAATCGATATACTGAATTTCAGCAATAGGGCGAAGGCCACGCATAGCCAAACCTACTCCCTGCCCGATGATGGTCAGCTCACGGATAGAAGTATCAAAAATGCGGCTTTCGCCATATTTATTCTGTAACCCTGCAAATCCCTGATTCACATCGCCTATTTTACCGAGGTCTTCACCAAAAGCCAGCACTTTGGGGTTTTTATCAAACAATTCATCAAAGTAATGATTCAGAATTTCATACCCGTTCATCATGGGCGCATCAGCAGCGTACTGTAATTCAGTGGTGGTTACCTTCAGCGGGCTTTTGGGGCTTTCGTCATATAAATAAGAGCCATAGGTAGCATAGCCCTCTTTGCGTAACTGCTGATACAAAGTCTGTACTTCCTGCACCTGCGGGGAATCTCCTGCAACCTGTATCACTTTGTGTAAAGTCTGGATCACATCTTTACGCAATGGTTCGCGGTTGGCGCTGAGTGCTTTTTTTGCGGCGGCAATTTCGTGGGTGGTATCTACACCATTGCTGATCAGTTGATCGAGTAAGTCGATGCATTTGTAAACCAGCTGTTTAACCGGTACGACAAACTTCTCCCAGGCTTTTTGTTTGCTGTCGCGCACCATTTCTTTTGCCCGGTGTTCAATTTCTTCCAGTTCTTCCTCACTGGCGAGAGTATTTTCGAGGATCCATTCACGCATTTTTTTATTGGCATCCCATTCGCGTTCCCAAACCAGCCTTTCGGGGCTTTTATACCGTTCGTGGCTGCCGGAGGTTGAATGGCCCTGAGGCTGTGTTACCTCTTCCACATGAAAAAGAGCGGGAACATGGGTTTCACGCATGCGCTGAATAGCCGATTCGAACACTTCGCACATGCCGGCATAGTCCCATGCCTTTACTTTATAAATGTCAAAACCATTGGTATTTTCTTTTTTCTGCATACCGCGCATAGCCTCTGAAATAGAGCCTTTTACGGTTTGCATGCGACGCGGTACTGAAATGCCATAGCCATCGTCCCATACAAATACGGCCAAAGGCACCTGTAAAACACCGGCGGCGTTTAAAGCTTCCCAGAAATGACCTTCTGACGTAGAAGCGTCGCCGATAGTGCAAAAACACACTTCATTTCCATTATTGCTCAATTGATCGAGGTGTTTCAACACATCCGACTCACGGAAGAGCTTGCTGGCCAATGCCATACCCAGTGCGCGGGGCATTTGTCCGGCAGTAGGCGCCAGACCGGCAGCAATATTCTTGCGGTTGACCAGGTCGAGCCAGTTGCCTTGTGCATCAACAACGGGCGTGGCAAAATGCGAGTTCATCTGGCGGCCGCCGCTATGGGGATCATTGGCGGTATCGGGGTCGGCATACAGTTGTGAAAAGAATTGTTCAACGGTAGCCTGTCCGGTGGCAAAAGCAAAAGTTTGGTCACGATAATAACCCGATAAAAAATCACCGGGCTGGAAAAACTTGGCGGCAGCTATCTGCGCCACCTCTTTGCCATCACCAAAAATGCCAAACTTGGCCTTACCGGTGAGTACTTCTTTACGACCCAGTAAACTGGCCTCCCGGCTTTCGCAGGCCAGGCGGTAATCTTTTAATACTTCTTCGCGAAATTTATCGAAAGACAGCTTCTCGCCGGCAAGCGATTGATTGTGAGTGCTATTTTCCATGCAACAAAAATATTAATATTACAGCCATTTTAAGGGGTTATTACAGTCATTTTGAGGGGTTGTTAAAAAAATGTCATTAGCCCGAAAATTTATTGGAAAATCGGCCGTTAAAAATGTAATTTTGAACGCTTTACCATTATACTTTTATCATTAGTGTATGAAAAAAATATTACTGGTGCTTTGCTTCGCAGCTACGGGGATTGCCCTTAAAGCACAAACAACACAAACTACTACTACTACTGCTCCTGCCAAACCGGAGGAAACGTTGCTGTTAAAGGAAACTGCTTATGACTTCGGGAAAATTCAGCAGGGTCGCCCGGTAACTCATAATTTTGAGATCGTCAATACCGGTAAGGAACCGTTGATGCTTGAAAATGTACAGGCATCCTGCGGTTGTACTACCCCGGAATGGAGCAAAGATGCCATTCAGCCTGGTGCTTCATCAGTTATTAAAGTAGGTTATAATGCTGCCAATGAAGGGGCATTTCATAAAACGATCACTATTTCATACAATAATCACCAGATTAAACAATTAGCGATCTCCGGCGATGTTTTTAAAGGTCCTACAACCTCAGCACCGGTGAATTCGTCTATATCATTATTAAAAAACTAATAAACATAAAACTCATGAAAAGATTTGTATTGGCATTTGCAGCTATGATTGTTTCTGCAGGATTGTTTGCCCAAACAAGTACTACTTCTACAGCCACTACTACTGCCCCTGCCGCTACCGTTAAGAAAGCGGACAACTTTGTTAAATTCAAAGAAACTACACACGATTTTGGCAAAATCAAGCAGGGTGTTCCTGTTACATATGCCTTTTTGTTCAGCAATATTTCTGATAAACCTGTTGTAATTGAATCTGCTACAGCTTCATGCGGTTGTACTACTCCGGTTAAACCAGAAGCTCCTGTAGCAAAAGGAAAAGATGATAAGATCACTGCCGGTTTCAATGCTGCTGCAGCTGGCCCTTTCAACAAAACCATCTATGTGAAAGTGGCAGGTGCAGACCAGCCGCTGGAACTGAAAATTACCGGTGAAGTGCTGAATGCAGATGACTTCGCGAAATACGAAAAAGAGAAAGGAGCGAAAAAAGGATAATTCCGATATAGCATTATACATGTCCCCATGGTTAATGCCATGGGGATTTTTTTTGCCGGTTTTTGCACCTGTTTCAGTACCCTTCATCACGCACATTCAGCCATACATCCTGAACACTGTATCCTGAGTCTTGCGCCTTATATCATCTTCCCTATATTTGCAAAATGCTAACAGTCAGTAGTCGCGGCCTGGTCATGCCGCCATCGCCTATTCGTAAACTGGTACCCTATGCCGAAGCTGCCAAGAAGCGAGGCATTAAAGTGTATCATTTAAACATTGGTCAGCCGGATATAGAAACCCCCGAACCTGTTTTAGATGCCGTTCGCCATTCCAACTTTAAAGTGCTGGAATATAGCCACAGTGCGGGTAATGAGAGTTACCGCCGTAAACTGGTACAGTATTATAAAAAAGCGGGTATCCATGTTGACCATACACAAATAATTATAACAACCGGTGGTTCAGAAGCCATTCTGTTTGGTTTTATGAGCTGCCTCGATCCCGGTGATGAAGTAATTATCCCCGAGCCGTTTTACGCCAATTACAACGGGTTTGCCGTTGAAGCGGGCGTTGTAGTAAAACCTGTTACCTCCTATATTGAAAGTGGTTTTGCCTTACCTCCTATTTCGGAATTTGAAAAACTGATCACTCCGAAAACCAAAGCCATTCTTATCTGCAATCCCAATAACCCTACCGGTTATTTATACAGCAGGGAAGAAATGGAAACATTGAAGCAGATCGTAATTAAACATAATCTGTATTTGTTTTCAGATGAAGCCTACCGCGAATTTTGTTATGGTGGTAAACATATAAGCGCCATGCATCTGCAGGGCCTCGATGAACATGTAGTGCTGATGGATACCATTTCAAAACGATACAGCGCCTGCGGCGGACGAATCGGCGCCCTGATTACCCGTAATCAGCAAGTGCTTGATACCGTAATTAAATTTGCACAGGCGCGGCTTAGCCCTCCATCTTTCGCCCAGATATTGGGAGAAGCTGCTGTGGACCTGCCTGATAATTATTTCGACGCTACCAAAGCAGAATACCTTAAACGACGTAATACATTGGTAAAACGGCTGAATGCCATGGAAGGTGTAAAATGCCCCAACCCCGGTGGTGCCTTTTATGCTATAGCAAGTTTACCTATCGATGATTCAGACAAATTTTGCCAGTGGATGCTGGAGTCATATTCATACAACAATACCACGGTGATGCTTGCCCCGGCCACCGGTTTTTATGGAACTGAAGGGCTGGGAAAAAATGAAGTACGTTTGGCCTATGTATTAAATGTACAGGACCTGAACGGCGCCATGGATTGTTTGGAAAACGCGTTGAAGGAATATCCGGGAAGAACGAAATAATTTATCTGCTTATTATAATATAAAGCATCCCTGATTATGCAAACGAATTTTTAGCAAGAAATGCTTCTAAAAAAAGCTGCCAATAACCGGCAGCTTTTTTTTATTATTTTTTCCAACCGATGCAACCATTTTCTAAGGCATTATGTGAACATTTTTCTCTTACAATTCTTTGATTGTAAAATTTCCGTTCTATATTTGCACACGAATTAAATGTATTACTGACATTTAATTATCCGATAGCTTCCATTGCGATTCCGATTGCAGGAATAGACCAAATTGCCACCATACTTTTATTGGAATTACGGCTAAGAGGCATATAAACACATATGCCGGGTTACCGCTTGCTGCTTATTTATTAACCTAACAGTCTTGTGCCACAACAGTTTACCGCAACTGCCCTGTGGATCTGCACAATGATGCCTGCATGCCATTGCCATTATATTTCCATGCTTGCGTAATTACAACCAACTGAATGCTTGTATAAAAACAGCTATTAACTACCGTTTACGGGTACGTTAACTGACAATGTATTGTATAATATAACCTATAAAATAAAACAAAATGAATTACAAAATCCTGATCCCTCTGTTTGTGTTTAGTGTAGTTATTTATTCGTGTAAGAAAGACTCAAGCTCACCTGTTGCTAACACTGACAACTCCATAATTAGCTCGCATCTGCCAGGTAATTTATTACTGGTAGACCATCTTGCCATTTATACAAGCAGCGGTATAGTTACTGATCCTGCAGCTATTCAGAATTATATGAATCTGCATTTGACGCCGCAGGATGCACAGAAATTTTATGTTGGTAAAACATATGTGCCTAATCCTTACCTGTCGATGACACTGGATATCCTGACAAACAACAAAGTACAGCTGAATGGGAAAATAATGGAGATTACGGGTTCAAATGATTCGATAATGCTGGTTTCGGAATATGATTCTACCGACATTCCTTATATTGCTCCTACCAATTGCGAGCAGCTGAAGGCATTGGTCCCTTCTATAACTCCCGACGGCAATTGCATATCCGGTAATTGCACAAAGTACCGGAAAACATACCCGATCCGCATTATTGGAAATGCATACTATATACCTTTCTTATACTTTGCAGTATCTAATTCTGAATCTGGTCTTGAATGTTCATCAACTTCAACAGAACTGCCTATGCAGAATCTCTTAAGCCAGAATCTTCCTTCATCACTCGGACCTAATGATTCTGTACTGGTACAGATCTGCAGATTGCCAATGTCAAACCAAGGATCAAAGTAAGACTAGAAAATTATTATCGGATACCACGGACACTTTGAACAAGAACAAGGCTGCAATTTTAAACAACAATGGTTAATGGTACAAAGGCTCCTTTTCAGGAGCCTTTATGTTATTTAGAGTTTCAAAAATTGTAAAATGAAAAAGGGGGCCAGTTAGAAATAACGCCCCCGGTTAAATCCAATATCCTTTGAATATCCTGCGCACTTCAATGCAAATTATATTCCAACTGTTTTTGCATTTCTACTCTTTCTTTATAGTAATTGAGGAAAACATCATTTCTTATTTTACGAAAATGGTTTGTGTTAACAGAAAAATCATTTAGAATACACATTATCGCATTATCAATAAGATTAATAACTCAGCAACAGTGCAGCTTTCATGCAGCGATAAAAAGTACTCACCACAAACACATTAAAGTAATTGATTTCAGAAGGTGTGGATAAATGATATAATCATTAAATATAAAAACTTCAACAATACCCATTTGCCTTAGATAGAAATTGAGTCGTCTTTGCTTCTTTGCTACGTAAAGAAGACACAAAGGTGATAATGGTCGGGCTAAATCAATAAAAGGTTAAAGCCTGATAATTAATTTGCAGGAAATATACCAATTGGTATATTTGCATCATGGACGGTGAATTATCAAAAGCTGAACGCACGCGGAACTTCATTATAGAAACCACCGCAGGCATCTTTAACACAAAGGGTTATGCAGCCACTTCCATGTCGGATATTACCGAGGCTACCGGATTAACCAAGGGTAGCATATATGGCAATTTCGAAAACAAGGAAGAAGTTTGCCTGGCTGCATTTGATTATAATTTAAGTAAGGTTAATAAAATCATCCAGCAGCGGATGCAGTCGGCCAATACGTACTTCGACAAGCTGATGGTTTATGCAACAGTATACGACCGCTTTTCTAATAATGCTTTTCCTCAGGGAGGTTGCCCAATTTTAAATACCGCTATAGAAGCAGATGATACAAATGTTGTATTAAAGGAAAAAGCCGCCGCGGCTATTGTAAAATGGAAAAAGAATGTGGAGGACATTATTAAAAAAGGCGTACAAGCCGGAGAGTTTAAAGAAATTACCGATCCCGCACAATTCGCCCTATCTATGATAGCCCTGATTGAAGGCGGTATTATGATCGCCAAAGTAACAAACAGCCAGGGCAGCTTCGATAAGATCCTAAAAACTGTAGAGGTGCTTATCAGCCAGGTTAAAAAGTAAATTTTTTTGCCTTATAATATACCGATTGGTATATTATAGGTTTGAGGTTTGTTGTCTGAAGTTTGGGGGTTCAAACAATTCTCGTGAACAAAAATATACCGATTGGTATATTAAACAACCAATATGTTATGTCTGCACTAAGGAAAAGGCTTCTTATTATCACCGTGATCGCGGCAGCGGTTATGGAACTGATCGATACTTCCATTGTAAATGTTGCCCTCTCGCACATGAGCGGTAATTTAGGTTCTACGCTGGAAGATACATCATGGGTAATAACGTCCTACGCTATTGCCAACGTTATCATCATTCCTATCACGAGCTTTTTAACGGCCAGGCTGGGACGCCGGAATTATTACATTGGCTCCATTATACTTTTCACCCTGTGTTCCCTGATGTGCGGACAAGCGGGCAACATCTGGACACTGGTTGCATTTCGCTTTTTACAGGGACTGGGTGGAGGCGCTTTATTATCGGTTTCGCAGGCAGTTGTGTTTGAATTATTTCCCAAAGAAAAACAAGGCGTTGCGAGCGCGCTCTTTGGTATTGGCGTATTTACCGGTCCAACGATAGGGCCTACTCTGGGAGGCTTTATTACTGAAAATTATTCATGGCCGTGGATCTTTTATATTAACCTGCCTATTGGTATTGCAGCAGCCATAGCGTGTTATTTATTATTAACTGAACCGCCTGTTAAGCCGGCTGTGCCTAAAGTAGACTGGACCGGTATCGCCTTATTAAGCATTGGCGTAAGCACATTGCAAACAGTACTTGAAAGAGGTGAAACGGAAGACTGGTTCTCTACTCCATATATTACCTGGTTTACTGTTATTGCTATAGTATCGTTAATCGCTTTTGTAATATGGGAATTGAAGATAGACCATCCTGTTGTTAATCTTCGGGTATTAAAAAGCAAAACGCTCAGCATTTCTGCCGTGCTGACCTTTATTACAGGTTTGGGCCTGTTCACCTCTGTTTTTTTAACTCCGGTAGTTGCACAGCGCTTACTGAATTTTACGCCTACACAAACAGGCTTACTGTTACTACCCGGCGCTATTCTGGCTATTGTGGGTTTGATATTTTCAGGCAGGCTGTTGCAAAAGGGCGTACCACCTGTGATCATTGTTGGCAGTGGATTTTTGCTGTTCATCTATTTTAACTGGCGCATGTCGCAGATCAATTTTGATACATCTTCTTCAGAAATAACTTTTTCTCTCATCTTTCGAGCGCTGGGCATAGCATTTCTTACAGTGCCATTGACGGCGCTGGCTGTTTCTTCCTTACAACCCAAAGATATTCCGCAGGGAGCAGCATTAAACAATATGATGCGGCAGTTAGGCGGATCGTTTGGAATATCCATTGTGAATACATATACGGCTCACCGGATTGCGGTACACCGTACAGACCTTATCAGCAATATTACGATCACTAATCCGCTGGCGACGGAACGGTTAAATCAATACATATCCTATTTCCAGCACATCGGCTTTACCTGGTTCAATGCGCACGACAGAGCTGTTAAACTGATAGAAGCAGGTGTAGTAAGGCAATCGGGCATGTTAAGTTATATCGATGCCTATTTACTGATCGGACTGCTATTTGTTCTTTCCCTGCCTTTACTGCTGTTTGTAGCAAAACGCAATAAAGACAAAAAACAGGCAGCCGTTATCGTTTCAGATCATTAATACATTAATAAATAAACAGTATATGAACATTACAAACAAAACAGTGTTGATTACCGGCGGTGGTTCCGGTATTGGTTTTGAAATAGCCAAGCTTTTAGCCGCAGCAGGAAACCAGGTGATCATCACCGGTCGTACAGAAAGCAAGCTTAAAAAGGCTACAGACCAGATAAAGGGCGCACATTATTTAGCGGGCGATATCACCAATGAAGAAAATGTAGATCTGCTTGTAAATAATATAAAGCAGAAATTTGGAAAGCTCGATGTGCTGATCAACAATGCAGCAGACGCTTATACTTATCAATTAGCCACGCAGTCCGGCGACTTTACGAAAGCCTCATCAGAAATAACCACAAACTATCTTGCGGTGATCAGACTGATTGAAAAGTTTCTGCCCTTATTAAAAGAAAGCAAAGAAGCAGGCATTGTAAACGTTAGTTCTATTGTGGCTTACGCTGTTGGCAACAATGTACCAACGTACTCTGCCAGCAAAGCAGCTCTGCACTTTTATACCCAGTCGTTACGGCAGTCGTTGCACACGAATACTTCCATAAAAGTATTCGAGCTGATGCCACCACTCGTAAATACTGAATTTTCGAAAGAGATCGGTGGCGAAAACGGCATTCCTCCCAAACAGGTAGCAGAAGAATTAATCGAAGGTCTTGCAACCGATACATTTGAAATTCGGGTTGGACAAACTGCTGATTTTTATAAAGCATTTTTTGCAGGCTCGAATGAAGCATACAAAATGATGAACCGGCTATAAATACACTTTCTCCCGCTCGTATAGCCCGGGTTTAAACTATGGGCTATACGAGCCTTTTCAGGAAACCATACAAAATTTCTTTCGATTTCATATTCCTTTCAGATGCTTTCAGAATTCTTCACAGTACTTTTGTTTTCTAAATAAAAAAGGGCTGCAAACAAACCGGCCCATGATCTGCTACATTTGATCGTAAGACGTTAACTTTACCCACAGTTACATCTTTCTTCATTAACAGATCAACCAAACATCATGTCTACTACACTACAGAAATCCGGCGATGCATTAACCAGCCTTTTTGTTGAAGAAAATCAAATCCCCGAAAATTTACGTATTGAACCGCTGCACCAGCGCGAGTATTTATGCAATGGTGAAATGAAACCCTGGAACGGCCCTGTAACTCAGGTATATTCATCAGTACATGTGCCCGGCCCCGATGGATTAAAAAAAGTACTGATAGGCAGCTATCCTGTTATGACAGGTGAGGAAGCCATGGAATCAATGGAAGCTGCTGTGAATGCATATAACAACGGACTGGGCGAATGGCCTACCATGCGTGTGAGCGATCGTATTAAATGTATGGAAACATTTGTTTACAAAATGATTGCTCAGCGTGAACTGGTGGTAAAACTGCTGATGTGGGAAATTGCGAAATCGTACTCAGATGCCGCCAAAGAATTTGACCGTACCATAACCTATATAAAAGATACTATCGATGCCCTGAAAGATACAGACCGTTTATCATCGAGGTTTGAAATAAAAGAAGGATATGTTGCCCAGATCCGCCGGTCACCTTTGGGAGTTGTATTATCTATGGGCCCTTTTAACTATCCATTAAACGAAACATTTACTACCCTGATACCTGCTATGATAATGGGTAATACGGTAGTATTTAAAACACCGAAGCATGGGGTACTGTTATTTTATCCGTTGCTGAAAGCCTTTCAGGAATCGTTCCCCAAAGGCGTGATCAATACCATTTATGGCCGTGGCGCTGAAATTACGCCGCCACTGATGCAGACAGGCAAAATAAATGTATTGGCTTTTATCGGAAGCAGTAAAGTGGCGAATGAATTGAAAAAGCAACATCCTCGTATTAACAGACTCCGCGCTGTTTTAAGTCTGGACGCCAAAAACGCAGCTATCGTTACGCGTAATGCCGATCTCGATCTAACGATCAGCGAATGTATTTCCGGCGCCTTATCATACAACGGACAACGTTGTACAGCCATCAAGATCATTTTTGTTCATAAGGACATTGTAGATAAATTTCTCGATAAACTGAACACAGCAGTTGACAATCTGAAACTGGGAATGCCGTGGGTGAATGGCGTGCAGATAACGCCTGTTGCCGAAGCAGGCAAACCAGCCTATCTGAAAGATTGTATAGAAGATGCCATTGCGAAAGGTGCAAAGGTGGTTAATAAAAATGGCGGAGAAACAGTGGCATCTCTGGTACGTCCGGCAGTTGTGTATCCGGTAAATTCATCTATGCGTCTGTATCACGAAGAACAATTTGGGCCGGTTGTTCCTGTTGTACCGTTCAGTTCAATACAGGAAGTGATCGACTATCAGGTAAATGCCACGCATGGTTTACAGGTAAGTATCTTCAGCGAAGATGCGAAAGAAGTAGCTTCACTGGTTGATCCTTTTGTAAATCTCGTTGGCCGTGTAAATGTAAATGCGTCATGCCAGCGCGGACCAGATACATTTCCATTCACGGGCAGAAAAGACAGTGCAGAAGGAACTCTATCTGTTAGTGATGCCCTTCGCTCTTTCTCGATCCGTGCCACTGTTGCCACCAAAATGACTGATGAAAATAAGCAGTTGTTCAATGAGATTGTGAATCACCATGATTCTAATTTCCTGAGTACTGATTATATATTCTAACAATTACTGTATTTCAATAAAAAGTCCCGGAACAATGAAATCCGGGACTTTTTTTATGTATGTAAACCCTATAACAAAGGTTCAGTTCAGCTTCAATTTTTTAAATTTTGAAACGGTTTTCCCAATAAAGTGTTGGATGCTTATACAAAAGTGGGGAATACAGATACGTTTTTACGCGTGCTACTTTGCCGGTGTTATGTAATCCACTTTTTTGGATAAAACGGTCGATGAACTTGTGGTGCGCCTCCAATAAAATGGAGAAAACCTGCTTAGGATATTATCCATTAAGCGTACAAAACACATTTTAGAAATTTAGTAGCAAATGTGGAAAACTTTTAAGTATTGATACACATGAATTAATTAGTGCAAAACGGTTCAGCAGCTTTGTGACACTTGCAAAATAAAATTAAAGCAACTATCTTGGTATAAGTTATTCTGCTGCTCGCTTTTTCGCATTCCAACCGCTTCGCTATTGGTGTTATTACAATCCCTGTGATTGTAAAACTTTTTTTCATGTCTTTTTTGTTGACATTTTCAGTCAGCATGTTAATCATGTACTGGTGAAAACGTACCATAGCAACCATCATACTATAAATCCAAAGTCCCGTTTTTTAATCCGAATGTCCTGACCCCTGTCGTAAGCCGGTTGACACAACCGGCTTATCATTTATAGGTACATCATTCTGTTCTTAAGCTCTTTACCGGATTTGCGAGTGCGGCTTTAATCGTTTGCAGACAGATCAGCAGAGCTGTAATCAATCCCAGCATAACAATTGAAATAATAAATGGAGATGCGGTGATTGGAATGCGGTATGCATAGCCCTGCAGCCAGTTATTGAGAATGAAGTATGCGAGCGGGCATGCTATCACTCCGCCAATTATGATCACCAGTAAAAATTCTTTTACAAATAACGATATGATGCCGGCAACAGAGGAACCCAACACTTTTCTTATACCGATCTCTTTGGTACGTTTTTGAATATTGAGAGAGATTAACCCCACTACACCCAGCAAAACAATGATGAGCGCAAGAATGGTTGCCGTATAGGCGGCTTTCTTCAGTTGCATCTCTGTTTTATACATTTTCGCCAGGGTATCATCCATAAATTTATATTCAAACGGGGCGCCGGGCATTAACGCGCTCCATTTCTTTTGAATGGCCTCAATGGAAGATGAAATATTTCCGGGATGTATTTTAAAAGATAAGTAGCGGTAGACCGGAGCAAACTGAACATTGAAAAAAATGATAGGAGCAATTTTTTGTTGCATGGAGCCAAAATGAAAATCATTTGTAACGCCCTTTACAGTGAAGATGGTAGGATCGTTTGGTATTCTTATTTGTTTCCCGATGGCATCATGGGCGTTTTGCCATCCAAGCGTGTGAACGGCCATTTCATTCAGGACCACTTTGCCTGAATCGAGTGCATGGCCTTCAAAGAAGGAGCCTGCTTTTAATGGTATCTTATAAACGTTGAGATAATTTTCATCTGAGGTCAGCGCTGTTGCGGTAATAGCTTGTGTTGAATCGGTACCTAATTTGTAAAGCGGCGCGCTGCCCCTGTTATTTCCATCAGGCACTTCATAGGAAAGGGAGGCATTGGTTACCTGCGGCAATTCGGCTAACAGGTTGCGGATATTTTCCATTTTATCGGCGCCTTTCCGTGTCCAGTCGCGCGGTACCTGTGCCGACAAAACATAATCTTTATTATAGCCGAGATCATTACTCAAAAACAGATTAATTTGTTTTGAGATAATAATAGCGCCGGTAAATGCAATGGTGGCAGTAACAAACTGAAATGCGATCAATGACTTACGCAGCAGTACATTATCTTTTACAGATGATAGTTTGCCTTTAATGGATTCAGCAGACTTTAAGGATGATAAAACGAAGGCGGGATAAACGCCTGCAATAAAGCCAACCAAAATAGCAAATAGAAAAGGAAATACTACAAAGTAAACAGGGAACGCGCTCAATGAAGGAATTGCACGCCCCAGTATATTACTGAATAAATTTCTTGTTAAACCAAAGATGGCAAACGCCGCCAGCGTGGCAAAAAGCACAATAAGGACCGATTCAATAAGAAATTGCGTGATCAATTGTCTCTTTAATCCGCCCAGTACTTTTCTTATACCTATTTCACGCATTCTTACAGATGACCGGCTTACAGACATGTTAATGAAGTTGATGATGGCCATTGAGAGAATAAATAACGCTATGGCCACTAATGCATAGATCATTTTTTGTACAAGCCCATTATTCGCAGATAAATAAAATTCTTTTAACGGAACAACGTAAGGCGTAAGATCGGCAGCGATTTGAGCGGGTGCATTTTTCTTTTCAAGAGCAGCGATTGGCTTTTCAAGATCTTTCGGCGTAACGCCTTTTTGTAATTCAACATAATTTACAATGAATGGATTTGGCCAGTCCATATTTCTGCCAAAAAATTTCAGGTTATCTGTTGATACATAAAAATCACCCGGATAATTATCGATAAGTGTTGTAACGGAATTATGTGCTATTGAACCCAACACGCCTGTAATAAGAAAATCGTGTTTGGAGCCTGAAAAGCTGGCGATTGAAATAGTTTGTCCAACTACGTTTGTTTTACCAAAATACTTTATGGCCACGCCTTTGGTAATTATCACTTTAAAGGGACCATTTAATGCAGTTTTTGCATCTCCGTCTAACAATGTAAATCCATACATATTGAGCATGGTGCTATCACCTACCTGCAGGCTTTCGAGAAAACTTTTTTCTCCTTTCGACACACTGGAGGTAAGGCCATCGAACCTGTAATAATTGGCAACAAGGTTGGGATAGTTATCTTTCAAAGCTTTTCCCAAAGGCCCGAGTGTTGCCAATGGAAAACCCTGATTAACGTCTTTCCATTTGCTTAAAATGATACATTGTCTGTCGGCATTCTTCAGATGTTTATTTACCTGAAGCTGATCCCAGGCATACGCTGCAATGAGCAATGTAAAGGCAATACCTGTAGACAGACCAATGATATTTACAACAGAATAAAAGCGATTTCCGATAATATTCCGCCAGGCAACTTTGAAATAACTCTTAAACATAGAAGACGTTTTTCTGTATAATTTATTGGCTTACCCTTGCCGGGACACACTTTGGACTCACGCCGGATTTTCGGTCAACGTTTATGCCAATCCTGAAAGGCTTTACCAACAAGGGTTTCAGAAGCAGAGGAATTTAAAACTGTACGAAACCGGACAGTTTTCCGTACGGTTTTGAGATGTTGTGCGGGACCTAAAACATTGAGGGATATAAATAAAAAAACTTCACATATACCATGTGAAGCGCTGCTATTGATCCTAAGAAATTAATTCAATAGTTCAGTGACAGACTGATAAAGCTCGGCTTTGGTAAATGGCTTTTTGAGGAAGGCGTCTGCGCCGTTTTCAATGGCTACATCCTTTGCGGCGGCATCAACACCAGAGATCATAATCACTTTAGTTTGAGGATGCTGATCTTTTATAAAACCAATAAAGTCGATACCGAACCCGTCTGGCAAACGGTTATCCAGCAGCACGAGGGCAGGTTTTTCCTGTAGAAAATATTCCTCAGCTTTAGCCAGACTTTGTACATGATCTACTTCCATTCCTTTGCCGTCGAGTAAAATATTCAGGAGCAGACAAAGATCTCCTTCATCTTCGATGATCAATACTTTTTGGGAAGTGGCTTTGGCAGTTTTTGCTTTCATACTGTTATTTGGTTGTGTATAGAAAGAACAAAAAAAATATGCCAGCCTGATGGTCATCACAGAAGGGCTATACATTCTACCGAAATTAATATTCCGGCAGGAAAAGGCATGACCTGAGGGGTGCTTCGGGCGGGTGGATTTTCGGGAAAGAACTCACTATACACTTTATTTATAATACCAAAGTCATTTCCTGTTACCATGAAAATGGTTGTCTTTACGACCTTGCTTAGGCTGCTTCCTGCTTCTGCCAGAATGATCTTAATATTTTCGAATGATTGCCGTGTTTGTTCTTCAAAACTATCGCTGATAACCTGTCCTGATTTGAGGTCGAGCCCCGGCGTGCCGGACAGGAAAATAAACTTACCAGCAATTACGGCCTGAGGAAACACCTTGCTCATTTGCGGCGCTTTCGAGGTATTAAAATTTTCTCTTTCTTTCATGTTGTATTGTTTGGAAGTAATATACGCGTGAACCATTCATGTGGTGAGAACCATTGAACTATCGGCGGTAAATATATCATAAAAGAAGGTCGGGAGGCCCCTAAGCGCCCCAATTCCGGTCTTTCGGTTTATCAGGATAGAGGATTATTTTTGTGGCCAATAAGATAATATTAAAAAATGGACGGTCAATACAGAAAAGACATTTATCCCGGACTGGAAGTAGCGATTATTCTCAAGAAAGACCAGCGCAGCGGCAAACTGACCTATGGCATCGTTAAGGATATTCTCACATCAGCAGCCTACCATTCAAGGGGAATAAAAGTTCGTCTTGAAGATGGGCAGGTAGGAAGGGTGGCGGAAACTGATGTGGTGGACCCTGATGGAGAGTAGTATTTCTATCTCTGGCGAAAAAGAGTATTTTTAGATACTAATTGACTTGTATGGCATTTGTAGCCGGTTCCCGTTCAGATAAAATACTTAAGTTTTTCAGTTATATAATCGCATTTCACGCGATGGTTATCTGTGCAAATTTCGTTGTGTTGTATGTTCCGGCGCCGGAAGCATTAAATGTTTCTGGTATTCTACAAATTGTTATTCGTATTCTTTATGTATTGAGTCACGCAGCGGTGCTGGCCGTAGTTTATTTTCTGGGCAGAAAAAAGCTGTTTGTATTCCTCACATGTCAGCTTATCTGTTCAATATTAATTGGTATAGCTATATCACTGGCAGCGGCGCCCTTTCATTATAAAATTATATTAGCCTTTAACTCATTGTTAGGGCTATTATATATCGGTACCTTGCTTTCTATTCGCAGAACACCGTTTAATTACATCTTTATATGCCTGGCTGTAAGTCATGCCGCTATGATTTTGGTCTTTTATGTAGCTTTTTTATTGTCTCTGTCGTATAGAAAAGTCTATTTGCTGTCGGATCTGCTTCCTTTAATATTTTTACTCCTGCTGGTTCAGAAAACCAGGCAACATCTCGCGAAAACTGAGCTGGAAACAGCATTTCTTGAAGAGCCAACCATTTCGGAAGGGCTTAATTGATTTTCAAAAAAATCTTTCCCGAGTCGGGATGATTTATGGAAAAAGACATGGAGCGCCCCCTTATATTTAAGCCATAAATGATTTGCCATGTACGATTTTAGTATTGGTTCATATGGATTTCATAGGCCAGCCATAAGGTTTTCATAGGACTTTCATATGGCGGGCATATGGATTTCATAAGGTTTTGATAGGGTTTCCATATCTGAGGCATATCTGAGGTATAACGGAGGTATTCCTGAGGTATAGGCAATCCTTAGGGATTTCATATGGTTTTCATAGGACTTTCATAGGACTTTCATAGGGTTTTCATATATAAACCATAGGGAAATCATAAGGAAATCATAAGGAATTCATAGGAAAACCGTACAAGACAAAGCAAAGTAAGGCATATTTTTTTATGTGATGTAAGAATAGCTATGATTCTTCACTTCTAAACCCGGTGGGTCTGAAAAAGCAGATTACATATCTTTTTAAGGCATTGAAAATATTTCTTGCAATTGTTTTGGTGTTTGCCATTACAGTTATTTCATATGTCTCCATCAACAAGAAAAAGATCATCCGGCAGGTTACTTCTGAAATAAGCGATCGGTTGAACGGGAAGGTGGTCATCGGCGATATGGAACTTAGCTTTTTCAGAAATTTCCCCCATGTATCTGTATTGCTTCATAATGTGAGCATTACCGACACGATGTTTAATACGCATCATCATACATTTTTTACCGGAAAGGAAGTATTTGTGAGCATCAATGTTTTAAAACTGATGAATCACGAGCCTCCCATAAAAGGTATTTGGCTGCAAACAGGGGAACTGTATTTGTACACTGATTCTACGGGATATACCAATTCCTATCTGTTCCATGTAAACAAGGGTTCACAAAACAGCGGTGGGCAAAGCGAGGCAAGAAATGAATTGAAAGACATATCTTTTAAAGATGTTCGTTTTATTGTTGATGACCGAAAAAAAGAGAAATTGCATGACCTGGTTATTAACCAGCTAAAAGTGAAGGTCTACAATAAGGGAGCTGGTTTTTTACTTTTTACAAAGGCTAATATTCTGATAAAAAGTCTTGCCTTTAACAAGGCGAAGGGAAGTTTTTTGAAAGACAAAATTTTCCGTGGTCAGTTTAATCTGTATTTTCAACAGGAACCTAAACTCTTATCCTTCGATAGTATAAATATACAATTGGCGGGGCAACCTTTTAATTTGAGCGGACAACTTGAATTTGCAGGGGCTCAACCGCAATTCAAACTGCGTATACACACGCGTAAAGTATCATACGATTTTGTAAAGTCCGCCCTGCCGGAAAAAACAGCTAACAACCTGTCAATCGTTGACGTCAATACCCCTCTGGATGCAAGCGCAGATATAATCGGCCCGCTGAAAGGCGGTGATCCCAAAGTATATGTAACATGGCAGGCGAAAGACGTGAATTTAACTACCCTTTTTATGGATTTCGAACAGGCCAGCTTCAGTGGCTTTTACAGCAATGAAGTGGTGGCTGGTTTGCCCAGAAAGGACCCTAATTCTGTAATTGAAATAAATGATTTTACGGCCAACTGGCACGGGTTACCTGTTAAGTCTGAAAAAATTAAGATCCTTAATTTAGCTGAGCCATTACTTACCTGCGATCTGACATCTGAATTTCCTATGGACAAATTAAATGAAGTGATAGGAAGCAATACCTTATATCTGACCCAGGGAAAGGGAGATGTACAATTAGATTATGCAGGGCCACTGGTGAAAAATAACAAGACGAACTCTTTCTTAAATGGTACCATTTCGTTTAAAGATGCCGTTATTGAATATGCCCCACGAAACGTGGAAATGAAAAATGTAAATGGTAAACTGGTTTTCAAAAATTCGGATCTATTTATTGAGAACGTTCATTGTGATGTGTTAAATAATGCGATTACTATGAACGGGCAGGCAAAAGGACTGCTTACTCTTATTAATACCCAACCTGATCAGGCAAATGTCGACTGGCACATTTATATGCCTGTAATGAACCTTGGCTCATTCTTATACATGTTCAAGGCTGAAGGGTCAGGTAAGCGGAAACACGCAAAAAAGCCTACGCTGCAGGCAATGGCTGATAAAATGGATGATTTTGTTGAACATGGAAAATTGCATGTGCAATTGAATGCCGACAAGCTGATCTATAAATATTTTGAGGGAAGGAATGTATTAGCTGATATTACGCTTCTTAATGACCGTTACGTCCTAAATAATGTAAGTATGGATCAATCTGGAGGGCATATAGCATTAAAAGGAACGTTGTTGAACGAGAAAGATTTTCATCAGGCTAACCTGCAGGCAAATATGGAAAATGTGGATGTTAGTAAAGTGTTTGCGAGTTTCGACAATTTTGGGCAGGATGGAATCACGGCCGAAAGCCTACAGGGAAAACTAAGTGCGGTTATTGAAGCGACGATGAAAATAGGTGATGATGGTAAAGTTATTCCTTCGAGCATTGTGAGCAACGTAGATTTCTCTCTTAAAGATGGCGCCCTGACTAATTATGAACCTATAAAGAAAATACAGCACTTCATATTTAAGAAAAGGGATTTTGATAATATCCGGTTTGCTGAATTAAAAAATCGTTTGGAAATAAGCAATCAGGAAATTAAGATCAACCGAATGGAAATTCAATCTACTGTTTTGTCATTGTTTGTAGAAGGCATATACAGTAAAAAAGGCAATACCGATCTTAGCATACAGGTTCCTTTGAGTAATCTTAAAAAGCGTGATGAGGATTACAATCCCGAAAATATCGGCGTTGACAAAAAAGGAGGCAGAAGTATCTTTCTTCGCGGACAGCGGGGTGACGATGGAAATATAAAGTTTAAGCTTGACTTGTTTAAGCGGTATGAAAAAGACAAGAAAATTGATAGCACCCTAAAGTATCAGGAGACTGGATTGTAAAAAACCTGCAATTTATCTTGCAGGTTTTTTAATGGTGTGGCGATTAGTTGAATCCTGGCTATGAGTTAGCGAATGAATTTTATCGAATCGTGGCACACTTCAGGAATTAATAACTATAGCTGCCCGGGCCGGTATCGGATGTTGTTAAAGGTGTACTCGGCATAGCCGGATTGGCCCCGCTGGTAGTGTTATTGGAAAATACCGTATTGCCCGGTAACCGCAAATCCAGAAGCGGCGAGGCGCTGCCCCGAAGCGCATTGTTAGAAAATGTGCATCCGGTAGGCGGTAGCATATCGTTGCTGCCATGACCAATGATAACGCCACGGGTATTCATGTTGATCCATATATTATTGGTGACACTGGCATTGAATACTTGCGCATGGCTAAAGTTCGAACTGGTATAGCTATCTCCTGCACCCAGCACAAACCCGTAATCCTGTGGATTGTCTACATAATTTCCTGTAACAATATGATTCTTTTCATAGATCTTGATACCACCGGTACCTGTTTTTCCCGCCTGCAGCATGAGGTTGCCTGAGACGGTGTTACTATTACCGGCCCTGCATGAAATCATGCCTACCGACGTGCGGATGGTATTATTTCGAACGGTATTGTTGGAACTTTTGATAGAAATGATCTCTGCATCGCCATCGCAGTTGACAAAAAGATTGCTTTCGACTACGGTAGACGTATTCTGATAGTCGCCTGCCACGCCTATACCGCCAAGCACCATTATTTCTCCCATACTGGCAGCCATGTCGTGGAAGTAGTTATGATCGATCTGCGTGTGGCGGGCCATATTGGGATTGTTGGGCCCGTTGCCGTTGGCCCAGCTCGTACGATCTGACGGGACCGTTATACCGGTACGATTTCCACGCACGAAAATATAATGGCCCTTTACACTATTAGACCCAAATTCATTATGATCAATACGATTATTATTGCTGTTTCCGCTTAACATTACCCATTGGGTATTGCTGGCATGCCCGCTTAGTTTAAGCGTGCTACCGGCGAGCCGGCAACTGTTACTGGCCTCAAACCAAACTGCTACCGGAAAGGATTCGCCATCCACGGTTTGGGTTGAACCGGCGGTGGTGATCTTCAATCCCTGTATAGTAACCGAAGAAACTTTGCTGAGCCGGATAATGCCTGATGAAACAATAGCGCTGCCCTTATTGGCAGCCTGGATGGTAATGCCGCTTTTGGTGACGGTAAAACCAGCATACGTTCCGTTGGCCATTACAATCTTATCGCCCGAAACGGCAGAGGACATGGCAGAATTTAATTGGGAATTGTTAGATACGTTGAAGGTAGTGGCAAGTGCAGCAAGTTTGTTTTTTTCTGTGGAAAGATTATCGTTACTTGGCGCTTCAGCCCCTACACCCATTTTTTTGCAGGCGTTGGCTGAAATAATTATTAGAAACAGGAATGGCAGCAATCGGTTGTTCACAACCGTGCATAGGTTGAACAATACACTTTTCATAGCAAGGTGTTGATTTTTTAATAAGTGATTAATGATGAATGGTTTTCTGGATTCGGATCAAACCAATTACTGCAGTAACGTGATAGCATATTTGCAAACGGCCGGAAGAAGGGATAATGTAAATGTAACAGCATGGATCATTATGCGGTTATGGCAGATTGGCGTTTTGTTATTGGATATTTGCAAAGTACAGCGGGAGCGATTTAGGCATTATTGAGAATAATCGTCAGTTTTTAGGTATATGAAGAAATAATAAAGGCTTCAAAATTGAAGCCTTTACGTGTTAGGAAGATGCATTTAACGCTGCCTTTGAAGGATATCCGGCGTTAGGCCTGGTAACTTAATTTTATAACGAAACCTGCCATCAAAGACATCCTCTTCTTTCAAAAGCTCATGTTCCTTTTTACTGATCCAGAATGTTTGTGTATATGATTTACCCTTGTGGGATCCTGACGTTGTCAGCATCCAGCATGTTACCTCGCGGTTATCCAATGTATGGACTGTTTCACTGCCCGTTACTTTATAAGTTACAAACTTTGGAGGATCAAATCCTGCATCATAAAAATTGATCACAAAGGTTTTTCCTGTTGCCAGCGGAAGCATTTCAAAGGTTTCTATATCAAGATGCCAGTTAAAATTGGGGCGATCAAATGCGAGGTAGAAGTCTTTTTTGGTATTTCCGTTCACGGTATCAGACCCTTTAATATCTGTGTTGCTCCAGTTATAGGCGGCCATTTTGCCGTTGTTTATTGCCTCATGGTAGAGCGGAACAAAATCTTTTTCGCCGGCAAACGATACAAACGTTCGGTATGCGGTGGTATCAGCGGTATACCAGTGTTCGCGGACGGCAAACACTTCTGCCCCATCTTTCTTTTCGATGCTGACATCGCGCATCCAATACTCAAGCAGCAGCAATTTGTTGTATTGGGGCCACTGATGATAGACCAGATATTGTTTAAGCCCCGGTTTAAGATATCGGGTATTCAAATGCCTTGAGCCCGGATATACTGTATCTGCCTGGGCAAATAAAGTTTTCACACCAGTTAACTGTAATACCAATAGCAGAAAAGCTATCAGCATCCATTGCATATTTTTTTCCATATATATTATATGATGATTAGAGATGGGTAAATTTCATTGTATCGGTCTGCATTAAAAAAGAGGTTCAATAAAAAACTCATATTATTCAATAGGGCAACAACCTTCTTCAATAAGCCTAACGGTTGAGAATACCAGGCCCGTGGTTGAAAAAAAGCGGTGATCGTGAAATTCATTGTAATTTTAATGATGACTATTTTTAAGGGGAAAATAAGGCCTGTACAACTGCAATACGGGATCTGGGGGATTATGTTCCTGATCACTTTTTTTTCATTGCTTCCTATGGATGGACCGGTAGCGGCGGTTACTTATGCGGGTATCAATATCATCTTCTATACGATCATCGTTTATGGTAACCTCAATTTCCTGATGCGTTTTTTTTATGAGAAAGGACGCATTGTGCAATATGTGGTGGGGTCCATACTATTCATGGTGCTAACAGGCGGTGCGAGATCTGCTGTTTTATTATTCACCTACAACCGCCTTTTTGCAGAAAAGCGGGTGCCACTTGACATAAAGGCAATTGCCTACAGTATTTTTACCGGTATGGTGGTATATGTTCTTAGTTTTATCTTTCGGCTGGCCCTTCACTATTTTATCTTAAAGCAACAGTCTGACGAAATTATCGCCCAGAAAAGTCAGGCCGAGCTCAACCTGCTAAAATCACAGGTACAGCCTCATTTTCTATTTAATACCCTGAATAACATCTATTATGAAGCATACCGAGAATCGCCTCGCACGGCACTTTTTATTGAACGGCTTTCGGAGATCATGCGTTATTTTGTTGACGAAAGTCCGAAGTCAGTAGTAACGCTGAGCACCGAAATACAGTTCCTTGAAAATTATATCGCCCTTGAAAGAATACGGATACGCCACGAAGTGGCTATTACCTTTACCAAACAATGCAACCCTGCTACAGGTGTTCCGCCAATGTTACTAATGACCTTTGTAGAAAATATCTTTAAACACGGAATTGATAAATCGATTACCGGAAACGAAGTGAATATTTCGCTGATACAATCGAATGAGCACCTGGTATTCCAGACAATGAACTTGTTGCATGCTGTTCCAACTGAAACTGATACCCGTGGTTTTGGCATTTCAAATCTGCATAAGCGCCTTTCATTATTGTTTGGCAATAACTTTGAGTTAAGAACCTGGCCCTCTGGAAAATATTATCATGCTTTTTTAAAAATCCCCATCCAATGAGTGTACGCTGTATTATCGTAGACGATGAGCCGAATGCTGTTAACCTGCTGGAAATGTTCATCCGGCAAACCACTCAATGGCAATTGCTGGCTAAATGTTATGATGCCCTGGAAGCTCTCGCTTTTCTGAAAACACAGGAAGTAGATGTTATTTTTCTGGATATTAATATGCCTCATCTTACCGGTATGGAATTGGCGGGGTTACTGCCAGCCAATACATATATTGTTTTTACGACTGCCTATTCGGAGTTTGCAGCAGACAGTTACGGGTATCCAACGCTTGATTATCTGATGAAACCTATCACCCTCAAACGCTTTTATGCAGCCGTACAAAAAATAGAAGCACATTTTGCCAGAAAGGATGACGACCGGCCCCTCTCCTCTCCTTCGACAGAAGAATATTTCTTTATTAAATCAGGTAAAACACTACATAAGGTGCTGCTGAAAGATATTCTGTATTTTGAAGGGGAGAAAGAATATGTGCGGCTGGTGGCTTCTACCGGACAGCTGCTGATCTATCGCCGTATGAAAGAGATAGAAGAACAACTTACTGCGCCTTTTATTAGAGTACATCATTCATACATTGTAAATATAGGACGGCTTGATAAAATTCAGGACAACCATGTTTTTATCGGGGGTAAGCAGATATCCGTGAGTGATAAGTTTAGGGGGCAGTTTATGGAGGTGGTGAGAGGGAGGATTTTTTGATGGGCAGATAAGGATGGCATTCACCTTTTTAAATGTCCCAATGCTCCTGGGGGTGGCACGAAGATTTATTTTGTAGCATTGCATGGAGCAAAGAAAAAATCCATTTATAGAAAAGGGCGACCAGTTTGTTCGAACCGGAACATTGTGGGTTGGAACAAGCAATATCGCCATCCCCGGTGCCAAGCATACGTTTCCCGAAGCTTATCGGAGTACAACACGCCTGACTTACCATGGAGCCTTGTTCAATTCGCTCGAAGTGAACAGCACCTTCTATACGGTGCCGCAGGGTAAAACAGTCGCCCGTTGGGCTGCGGAGGTGCCTGATAATTTTCGCATTACCTTAAAAGTTCATCAGGGTATCACGCATCAAAAGCAACTACAATACAGCGATAGTGATATTATCAGGTTTGTGGATGTTGCTAATAATATTGGTTCTAAAAAAGGCTGTTTGCTTGTTCAGTTCCCTGGAAGTATAAATATTGATTACCGTGCAAAAGTGGAGCATATACTGGCAGTATTGCATGATGCTGATGCGGATAACGCATGGAGTAAAGCCATAGAGTTTCGTCATCCAAGCTGGTATAACCGCTATACAGAAGACCTGCTTGACAAGTATGGGATGGCGCTGGTAATCCATGATATACCCAAGTCAAAAATATTGGAGCCAAACGCGAAAGCCCCATTTGTTTATTGGCGTTTTCATGGTGAGGCGGGGGATTTTAAAGGAAGTTATGACATCGCTGTGCTAAACGACTATGCCGCCAGAATAAGCGACTGGATGAAAAGTGGGCGTGATGTATATGTATACTTTAACAATACGATAGGTGACGCGTTTGAGAATGCACGCACGTTGCGAGCTCTGATAGAGAAGAAATAGCCGCTGTTACACTGGTAGTGGTAATTGCATTGTACATGCAGGCTAATGTTTGGTACACGGGAGGCATTTTTTTGTACACAGGGGTCTTTGTACGGCAGACAGGGGTAGTTTTCGGTACACGCAGGTCTTTGTGTGGTACACCGAAGGCTTTGCATGGCTTACAGGATATGATGCATGGCTTACAAGATGCGTTCCCCGAAGCCTGCACATAGCTTTTTTTTGTTACAATGGGCACATTTTTGTGTGCAATAGGTTAATGGGGTGTAACAAAGGGCGCGTGTTGTCCAACAAAGGGGCATATCTCCCTAGTGGCCGCGCAGACGAATATCTGAGACTTGGCGGTTCTGAAGGCCAGGATTAAAAAGCATCCTAATATCTCCTAATTTTGGAAAATTGGGAAATATTAGGCGAAGTCAAATTGAGCCCCGATGAAAATTAGAAATCTTGTTGATTTATATGCTATTCTCCCTGAAGACGAGAAAATAATTGTCGATGTTTTGCGACAGATAATTATTGAAACGCTGCCTGACTATTGCAAAGAGAAAATATCATACAATGTTCCGTTTTTTTATGGCAACAAAGGTATATGCATTATTTGGCCTTCAACTGTTCCGAGGGGAGGTATCAAAAAAGGAGTTCTTTTAGGTTTTTGGTACGGGTGCAAATTAAATGATTCCGATCATTTTCTATCTCATGGAACTAACAAGCAAATTTTTTATAAAATCTACCAGATGCCAGAGGAGATTGATGACAAGCCAATAAAAAAGCTTTTAAAAGAAGCGATTAAATTAGATAGGGGTTTCAAAAAGGTGTCATAAGCTGTAGATGTCAAACTAACATTTCTGGCTGAATAAATTCGGCGGTTTCGTTTTTCACGTATCTTATTCTGGCCTATTTGAAGGTTCAATTTGGCCAAAACCATCAATTTGGAGATAGTTTTGGCCAAATTGAGTAACAAATTTGGTGTTTTTAGCTCTACAAGCTCAATAATCAATTGATTTTCAAAATAATACAGAATTTATTATATTTGTTTAAGCGCATCAATCATTTATTTATGGATGGATTAACTGTCATTTCAGAGAGTATTGGCTCCTTATACAAACTTTCAAATAAAACTCCCATATTGCTGGATGACGTGCAAAAGGAGTTCAGAGCTGACCTGCAAAGATTTATTGTAGGAGAAACGCTTACTATGCAGAATGGACAAATTGTTGTAGGTAATAACCTATATAACAAATGGCTGGAGAAAATTGGCACGAAGGGATTTGATTATGAAATAGATTTTAAAAAATGAATATTGCTGATAAACTTAAGCATATTGAAACGCTTAAAAGCAAGATAGATCAGTTAGTGCCTCGAAAGGATTGGGACGATGCTTTTTTTAGAAAAGTAAAAATAGACTTCACATACAATTCAAACAAACTAGAAGGAAACACACTCACCTACGGTCAGACGATTAAACTACTTCGTGATTTTGTTGCGCCCCAAAATGCAGCATCAGGCGAGGTACTGGATATGATCAATCACCAAAAAATACTGGATATTGTATTTGCTAACTACAGATCACAAAAAATCTCCGAAGAAAATATAAAGGAGCTTCACAGAGAATTAATGAAGGATACTGCTCAGTGGGCTGATTATGGCTTGTACAGTCCTGGTCAGTATAAATCATTCGAGAATATGACGGTACGGTCAACTGGGAAGATACATATTTATATGCTTCCGAACCAAGTAACAGCAGGAATGGAAGAACTTATACGCAATACAAATGAATTGTTGCAAAAAGTAGATACAAAAGATATGGACAAACATCCTTTAGCTATTGCAACTTATTTTCATCAACAGTTTTTGAATGTAATACATCCATTTAGCGATGGTAATGGTCGAATTGGTCGGATATTTACCAATCTTATTCTTCTTAAATACGGATATCCCCCTATATTCATTAAAGAAGTCAATAAAAACGAATACCTGAAGCGTTTTGAGATTTCAGATAATGATGTAAACCCGATGTTGGATTTTATGGCGGATAGATTGATTGAGAGTTTGGAAAAAAAGTGGGAGTTTATAAAGGAACAAAAATAGTTTGGCTTGTTTAATCAGCCTAGCTCTTTGTTGATTAAGTTTATGATCAGGAGTTAAAGGAGATGCGGCTGCTCATCATCAGATGGCTATCCTATATATAGGACAACCCTATGGTGCTGCCCGGATAATAAAAAACAGGTTCAATTACACCCTGGGATTTGTAAGAATTTATGATCATCGATTGTGGGGTTATTTTACCGAATAAATTAGATATAGACGTATCGGCTGCATCACGTCCCATGGAAATTTTTACAAAGCCATTGAGCGGCGCCAGTTTCGTTGCATCGAAAATGATCCAGTGACCGGATAACCAGGCTTCAAAACAGGCATGAAAATCGGCCGGTTCCAGATTATAGGCATAAACCGAACAATAACGTGCAGGAATATCTAGTGCCCGGCACAATGCAATCCCTAAATGGGCAAAATCCCTGCAAACGCCAGCTTGTTCTGTAATGGTATCATAAGCAGAAGTATCGCTGGTGGTTGAACCACTCAGGTATTCAACATTCGTATATATCCATTCGGTAATGCTAATCATTTTCTCAAATTCATTTTCAATATGTCCAAATAAATGCCTGGCGAATCTTAACAATTTATCCGACTGGCAATACCTGCTTGGATTGAGATATAATAATACTGATGGAACCATTTGCGAAATCGATGATGGCCCAAGATTAGCAAAATCTACATAATTAAACTGATTGAGTGCTGTGGCTTTATATGAAATCCTGATTTCTCCGGGTTCTGAAACAGGCAGCATTAATAGCCTGTTCATGTCCGAAAAATAATCCATGTAATTAGTACGGGGATCAATGGTCAATGTTTCCTTTACCACTTTTAAAGGGCGTATATTCAATACCAGCGTACCGGCTTCTTCTGCATTGTAAACAAGATCTGTGCTCACATTAAATTCCATGCATCAATATAATTGAATTTGTGCAGAAATCAATACCAGGAATATAATATAGCTTTTCGCAGACCTGATTGGTCAACACGCTTGTTTTTTATACAGTATGCAGATCGGGCCAGGGGTATAGATACAGATCTTTTCAGTTACTACATAAGCCAAATGCTTACCCGTTCAATTTTTCCATTTGCTCATATTGCAAAATTCGAAAAGGTAAAGCATTATTATGTAATATGAAAAAATTATAAACCCCATGGATATAGTTACTTCAATAGGAAGGACGGCAATTATGGCAAAGTGCTGATAAAAAAGATTAAGGTATCATACAGGTGACAACCAAGCCATGATTGAACGCGCAGGCGCCAATTGAAGTTTTTAATGAAGTAGGATTTTAAAGCCTGTCCCATTTTCCATAATGACGAACTGAAATAGATGCTACCATCGTACAATATATATGCCGCACCCAAGCCAATTGTAAGGCAGTTAAATACTATTTGGTACCGGATGCAAGATCTTCATAAATCTTGCTTATAGATTTTTTGGCCAAGTCAATTTTACCTATAGCCATCAAATAAAAAAGGCCTCACTTTAGTGAAGCCTTTCCTCGTAGCGGGATCGGGAGTTGAACCCGAGACCTTTGGGTTATGAATCCAACGCTCTAACCACCTGAGCTATCCCGCCTATTATTTGCAAGGGTTTTGACCCCGTTGCAATTAATGGGGTGCAAAAATATAAAAAATCGGGATTTGTAAAAATTTTTATTAAAGAATTGTATAACAATTCTTTAAGGATTCCTCGCAAAGAGCTCACAATAGCATTACTCATTCTCCTACCCTTGGTATGTCATTTATTACTAAATAATCCGTCGCAAACACCATTCATCTCACCTCAATCACCACCATATGCAAGACAAAAACCTAACATTCAACAAAGTAGCCAAAATAACACTCATCTTCTGGGTACTGAAGATCCTCGCCACCACACTGGGTGAAATTCTGGGCGACTTCTTTTCCATGTCCCTTAACATCGGGTATACATACAGCCTGCTGATCACCCTGGCATTCCTTATAATAGTCTTACTTATCCAATTGAAACAGGAAAGATTCCATGCCTCCATTTACTGGCTGGTAATTGTGGGCACGACCACCGTGGGAACCGAAATTTCCGACTTAATGGACCGGACACTCCACCTGGGCTATACCCTGGGTTCACTTATTCTTTTTCTATGCTTATTGCTGGTACTATTTATATGGTATCGCAATGAAAAACAAATCAAAGTCTATCCCATTAGCGAAAGACGCGTTGAACTATATTACTGGACGGCCATTCTCGTCTCAAATAGTCTGGGTACTGCCTTTGGTGATCTTTTAAGTGATGATCTCGGACTAAGCTATCTAACAGGCGCCGCCATTACTGCCGGTATCATTGTTCTGGTGGTATTGCTGCATTATCTTACCAAACTGAACGAAATTCTTCTTTTCTGGATTGCCTTTATTTTTACCCGGCCTTTCGGCGCCACCTTTGGCGACTTTCTTACGAAACCAATCGAAAAAGGCGGACTGAACTTTAGCCGCGGCATCGCAGCCCTCGTAACCGCCGCACTCATGGCATTGCTTATGTTTTTGTCACAACGCAACAGCCGCAATAAGCAAGTGGCCTATGGATGATGAACACAGCAAACAAATATTGTTGATCTGGTACTACCTACAAATGTGGCTATTACTGTCCGGGCGCCCATGCCATTCCATCCGGACCTCCACCAACATTTAAATGCCCGGTAATCTCTAATGTTTTAAGATCAACAATGTCCACATAATTATCAGCCGTACAAGCCACAAAAGCACGGGAACCATTAGGCTCCATTAAAATGCCTGCAGCGCCATGTCCAACTTTTAATCGCTTTACTTCCTTACGCGACTTTACATCGTAAATAGTAAGTTCGCCCGATTGAAGACTTGAAATGAATGCCAGCTTACCATCAGGTGTAAACTGCA